>Ga0160453_100639_pt1 | contig 22591 bp, 17 predicted proteins | sample HID1971K_E6MG_FD_108228 | JGI IMG/M metagenome (GOLD analysis project Ga0160453, IMG submission 108228) | Enriched millipede-associated microbial communities from UW Madison campus, WI, USA - HID1971K_E6 MG | ecosystem: Host-associated > Arthropoda: Insects > Digestive system > Unclassified ...
TAGCGCCCCGGAAGCGAGATCTGGCTGGTCAGACGCGCGCCCTTGTGGCCCACCGGGTCCTTCGTGACCTGCACGAGCACGCGGTCGCCGGTCTTGAGCGCCAGTTCGATGCGACGTGGCTGATTGCCCGTCTCGACGGCATCCCAGTCCACCTCGCCCGAGTACAGGACGGCGTTGCGACCGCGGCCGATGTCGACGAAGGCCGCTTCCATGCTGGGCAGGACGTTCTGCACGCGACCGAGATAGACGTTGCCGATGAGCGACGCGTCCTGGTTGCGCGCGACGTAGTGCTCGACGAGCACGTTGTCTTCCTGCACGGCGATCTGGATGCGTCCGTTGCGTGAGCGCACGATCATGTCGCGGTCGACGGCCTCGCGGCGTGCGAGGAACTCGGCCTCGGTCACCACGGCGCGCCGGCGACCGGCCTCGCGACCGTCGCGACGGCGCTGCTTCTTCGCCTCCAGCCGTGTGGAGCCCTTGATGCGCTGCGGCTCGGTGATGAGCTCCACGGCACGCTGGCGGGGCGGTGACGCCTCGGACGGAGCGGATGCCTCGTCCCGGCCCTCTCCCCCGCGCCGGCGGTTGCGTCGGCGAGACGTGCTGCTCGTCACGGCCTCGGGCTCGGGCTCGGGCTGCGGCTCGCGACCGGGGCGAGCGGGCAGCGGCAGGACCTCGGGCGCGTAGAAGTGCAGGTCGGTCGACACGGACGACACGAAGACCTCGGGCAGCAGGCCCAGGCTCACCGCCGTCGCCGGACCGGCCGGCGCTTCGGGCTCAGGGGCTGCGCCGGACTCGGCCTGGGCGACCTGCGTCTCGGCCTGCTGGGCGTCGACGGGCTCGGCCTCGACGTCTGCCGCATCGAACTCGGGCGCGGGAGCGTCGGCGACGTCGGTCTCAGCCTGTGCGACATCGTCGACCGGAGCCTCGGACGCGGCCTGCGGCGCGGCATCCGTCTCTTCAGACTCGGCGACCGTCTCGTCGACCGGCGCCGCCTCTGCGGGCGGCTGCGAAGCGGTGTCCGCGTCTAGCGGAGCGTCCGATTCGGTCTGAGGGGTGAATTCTGCATCGGTTCCATCAGCCATCACTGGCGTACTCCTAGCGGGGCGACACCGCGCGTCGCCCGGCGAAATCTCGTGCGGCGCCGCCCATGCCCTCTGGACGGGGCGGTGCCGCGAACTCACTCGGTCTGCAGCGGAGGTCCGGCGCTAGGCGGATGCTCGTGCTGCCAAGGGCATGCGTCGCCCTGAAGTCTTCTGGTGATGATCGTCGCGGCGCGGCCGCACGTCATCGACCCCCATTATCGCACTTCCCCCGGCAGAATGCCCATTCGCGCCGCGCCGAGGGTTTCACACGGCGCAGCGATGGGCATTCGCGCAGTTGTCGATGCCATAATCCGAGCATGGTCACTCCCCCCGCCGAACGCCCGGAGGCGCGGACGCACTACGCCCTCGCCATCGTGTTGATCGCGGGCGGTCTGCTGGGTCTGCTGGCGTCTTTCGCGCTGACGATGGACGACATCAACCTGCTGAAGAACCCCGACTCGGCGCTGACCTGCAACCTCAACGCCGTGGTCAACTGCGGCAAGAACATCGAGTCGTGGCAGGGCAGCATCTTCGGCTTCCCCAACCCGATCCTGGGGCTCATGATGTTCCCCGCCCCGGTGGTCGTCGGCTTCGCGCTCGTGGCCGGCGCCCGATTCGCAGCGTGGTTCTGGTGGGTCTTCAACGCCGGCCTGCTGTTCGCGATCTCGTTCGTGTACTGGCTGGCCGTCCAGAGCATCTTCGACATCGGCACGCTGTGCCCGTGGTGCTCTCTCGTCTACCTCGTGACTATCCCGATGTTCCTCGCCGTCACGGTGCGCAACCTTCGCGCCGGTCTGGCCGGGAGCACGCTGCGCAAGGTCGGCGACGCGATCTCGGGATGGGTGCCGCTCATCGTGATCGCCGGCTACGTCATCATCTTCGGCGCCGCCCAGCTGCAGCTGAACATCCTCGCGACGCTCTTCTGACCCGCCCGTCGGGCGGCCGAAACACGGAACGCCGGGGTGCACTCCTGGTGAGTGCACCCCGGCGGTCCGGAGCCGGGATCAGAACCAGATGTCGAGCTCGCGAGCGGCCGACTCGGGGCTGTCGGACCCGTGCACCAGGTTCTGCTGCACCTTCAGGCCCCAGTCGCGGCCGAAGTCGCCGCGGATGGTGCCCGGTGCGGCAGTCGTCGGATCGGTCGTGCCGGCGAGCGAGCGGAACCCCTCGATCACCCGGTTGCCGGCGAGGCGGATCGCCACGGACGGTCCCGACATCATGAACTCGACGAGCGGCTCGTAGAACGGCTTGCCCTCGTGCTCCGCATAGTGGCGCTCGAGGGTCTCGCGGTCGGGCTCGACGAGGCGGATGTCGACGAGCGCATACCCCTTCGCCTCGATGCGGGCGAGGATCGTGCCGGTGAGGCCGCGTGCGACGCCGTCGGGCTTGACGAGGACGAGGGTCTCTTCGGTGGCCATGGGAGTCTCCGTTCGGTTCGGACTGCTTCGGGGAACTGGGCTATTCGGGCGAATCGGCCGCGAGCCGGGCGTTGCGCCGGTCCAGAGCGGCCCCCTTGATGGTGGCATACCCGTACATGACGCCGAAAATGACGGCGACGATCGCGAGCGACGGCACCAGGAACGCTCCGAGCAGGACGACGACCTGCAGCGCCCAGCCGAGGATGATGCCCCAGCGGTAGCGCGTGACCCGGGTCGTGGCGATCATCAGGAGGGCGACCACCGTGCCGGCCACGATCCCCCACCACGGCGCGATCCCGCTCGGGAGCGCCTTCAGCCCGTAGACGACCAGGCCGCCGAGGAACGCCACGATCGACTCGAAGCCGAGCACGATGGTCGCCAGCGACTCCTCTGCGCCGCGGGCGCGGCGCACCCGCGGCTGCGGCCCGGTGCCCGCGGATTCCGCGTCGGTCATGCGCTCCACCCGCTCTTCCAGTCCCCGGTGGCCGAGAGCGCGAGCGCCTCACCGGCGAGCACGACGGATCCCGCGATCACGACAGCCCGGCGGTCGGATGCCGCGGCCCACGCGCGGGCCGCGTCGGCGGCATCCGCAAGATCACGGTGCACCGACACACGCAGGTCGTGCGCTTCGGCGAGGTCGGCGATCGCATCGGCGTCCTCGGCGCGCTCGGAGTCCGGCGCGGTCGCGAACACGTGAGCCGCGACCGGAGCGACGGCGTCGACGATTCCGGCCGCGTCCTTGTCGGAGAGCATACCGAGCACCACGCCCCACTCGTCGAAGTCGAACGACTCACGCAGTGCGGTCACCAGCGCGCGTGCGCCGTGCGGGTTGTGCGCGGCATCGACGAGGACGGTCGGAGCCGCGCCGACCAACTGCAGGCGGCCGGGCGAGGTCACGCCGCCGAGACCCTCGACGAGCACGTCGCCCGCGATCGGCTGCGTGCCGCCGCCGACGAGCGACTCGACGGCGGCGATCGCGAGAGCCGCGTTGAACCCCTGGTGCGCGCCGTACAGCGGCAGATACTCGTCCTCATAGGTGCCGGCGAGGCCGCGCACCGTGATCTGCTGCCCGCCCACGGCCAGCCGCTGCTGCGCGAGCGCGAACTCCGCGCCCTCGAACCTGATCGTCGCGCCGCGCGCGGCGGCCGCGGCGCGCAGCACGGCCTCGGCGGCGGGATCCTGACGGGCCGAGACGACGGCCGCGCCGTCCTTGATGATGCCCGACTTCACCGTGGCGATCTCTGCGATCGTGTCGCCGAGCCGGTCGGCGTGGTCGAGGTCAATGGGGGCGAAGACCGCCACGTCGCCGTCGGCGGTGTTCGTGGAGTCCCAGGCGCCGCCCATGCCCACCTCGAGCACCAGGACGTCGATCGGCGCGTCGGCGAACGCGACGAACGCGAGCACCGTGAGCAGCTCGAAGAACGTGAGCGCTGCGTCGCCGGAGGCCTCGAGCTCGGCATCCACGATCTCGACGAACGGGGCGATCTCGTCCCAGGCGTCCGCGACCGCGGCATCGTCGATCGGCTCGCCGTCGACCATGATCCGCTCGGTGAAGCGCTCCAGGTGCGGACTCGTGAACATGCCGGTGCGCAGGCCGTGCGCACGCACGAGGCTCTCGATCATGCGGCTGGTCGAGGTCTTGCCGTTCGTGCCGGTGACGTGGACCACGCGATAGGTGCGTTGCGGGTCGTCGAGCAGCTCGAGCACGCGCCGCGTGCGCTCGACGCGCGGCTGCACCCACTGCTCCCCCTGCCGCTGCAGCAGCGCCTCGTAGACGGCGTCCGCCCGCTGCCGGTCGCGATCGCTCATGCCGATGCCTCCGCCTTCGTGACGGCCACCGTGAACTCGCCGCGGTTGGCGAACGTCCCCGCGGGGAAGGTGGCCTGGTGATCGTGACTGTCGACGAGCGCGTCCGGCGCGACCAGCACGGCGTGCTCGACGGCGAGCGTCTCACCGGCGACATCGGCGACGTCGAACGCGGACTGCACCGCAGCGCCGTCCTCGGCGTCGTCCAAGACCAGGGTGAGCCGGATGCGGTCGCTGACGTCGAACCCGGCCGCCTTGCGGGTGTCCTGCACGGCGCGGATGACGTCGCGCGCGAGTCCCTCCGCCTCCAGCTCGGGAGTGGTGGCTGTGTCGAGCAGCACGAAGCCGCCCTCCGCCAGCAGGGCGATCGCCGTGCCGTCGTCGACGCCGCCCGCCTCGAGGGTGAGCTCGTACTCGCCCTCCTCCAAGGCCACGCCGTCGACGACCACGACGCCGTCGCGCTCCTCCCACACGCCCGACTTCGCGCCGGCGATGACGTGCTGCACCTGCTTGCCGAGGCGGGGTCCGGCGGCGCGCGCGTTGACGCTGAGGCGCTTGCTGATGCCGTAGCGGGCCGACAGATCGTCGACCAGCTCGATCAGCTCGACCGCCTTGACGTTGAGCTCGTCCCGCAGGATGCCGTCGAACTGGGCCAGGGCGGCGGCATCCGGAACGGCCACCGTGAGCCGCGGAAGCGGGAGCCGCACACGGCGACCCTCCTTCTTGCGCAGCGCGTTGGCGACGCTCGACACCTCGCGCACCGCGTCCATGGCGGTGCGGATGTCGGAGGCCTCGGGGAACAGCTCGGCATCGGGCCAGTCCTGCAGGTGGACGCTGCGGCCGCCGGTGAGGCCCTGCCAGACTTTCTCCGCCACGAGCGGGATGAGCGGCGCAGCGACGCGGGTCAGCGTCTCGAGCACGGTGTAGAGCGTGTCGAACGCCTCGGTCGTCTTCGGGTCGGACGGGTCCACGCCCACCCAGAACCGGTCGCGCGAACGCCGGATGTACCAGTTGGTCAGTGCCTCGGTGAAGTCGCGCAGCTTGGCCGCCGCGAGCGTCGAGTCGAGGACCTCGAGGTCGGCCGCGACATCTCGCACGAGGTCGCCCGTGAGCGCCAGGATGTAGCGGTCGAGCACGTCGGTCGAATCGGTGCGCCACGAGGCCTGGTAACCCTCGCCGCCGGCGCCGCCGGCCGCGTTGGCGTAGGTCGCGAAGAAGTACCACGTGTTCCACAACGGCAGCAGGAACTCGCGCACGCCGGCGCGGATCCCCTCCTCGGTGACGATCAGGTTGCCGCCGCGCAGCACCGAGCTCGACATCAGGAACCAGCGCATCGCGTCAGATCCGTCGCGGTCGAACACCTCGCTGACGTCCGGGTAGTTGCGCAGCGACTTGGACATCTTGAGTCCGTCGGAGCCGAGCACGATGCCGTGCGCCGACACGGCGGTGAACGCCGGCCGGTCGAACAGCGCGGTCGACAGGACGTGCATGAGGTAGAACCAGCCGCGCGTCTGCCCGATGTACTCGACGATGAAGTCCGCCGGCGAGTGCGAGTCGAACCACTCGCGGTTCTCGAACGGGTAGTGCACCTGCGCGTAGGGCATCGAGCCCGAGTCGAACCACACGTCGAAGACGTCCTCGATGCGCCGCATCGTGCTTTTGCCGGTGGGGTCGTCGGGGTTCGGGCGCGTCAGGTCGTCGATGTACGGGCGGTGCAGGTCGACTTCTCCCTCGCCGTTGCGCGGCAGGCGGCCGAAGTCGCGTTCCAGCTCTTCCAGCGAGCCGTAGACGTCGATGCGCGGGTGTTCGGGGTCGTCGCTCTTCCACACCGGGATCGGCGAGCCCCAGTAGCGGTTGCGGCTGACCGACCAGTCGCGGGCCCCTTCGAGCCACTTGCCGAACTGGCCGTGCTTGACATTGTCGGGAACCCACGTGATCTGCTCGTTGTTCGCGAGCATGCGGTCCTTGATGTCGGTGACACGGACGAACCAGCTCGACACCGCGCGGTAGATGAGGGGGTTGCGGCACCGCCAGCAGTGCGGATACGAGTGCTCGTAGCTTGCCTCGCGCAGCAGGCGCCCCTCCTGGCGCAGCAGACGGATGAGGGGCCGGTTCGCGTCCATCCACAGCTCGCCGGCGACATCCGCCACCTGCGGCAGAAAGCGCCCGCCGTCATCGAGGCTCATGATGAGCGGGATGCCGGCGGCCTCGGTCACCCGCTGGTCGTCCTCACCGTAGGCCGGGGCCTGGTGCACGATGCCCGTGCCGTCGCCGGTCGTGACGTAGTCGTCGACGAGGATGCGCCAGGCGTTCTGGGTGCCCCAGATCGCGGCATCCGCGTAGTAGTCGAACAGGCGGTCGTAGGTCACGTCCTCCAGCTCGGCGCCGAGCACCGTCTGATCGACGGCGGCGCGGGCGGCGTCGGCATCGGCATAGCCGAGGTCTTTCGCATACCCGGCGAGCAGCTCCTCGGCGAGGAGGTACCGGTGCGCGGTCGCGCCTTCGGGGTCGTCGCCCGCGGGCACGTCGGCGGCGCCGTTGGGCCCGCCGGGCACCACGACATAGCGGATGTCAGGGCCGACGACGAGCGCGAGGTTCGTGGGCAGCGTCCACGGGGTCGTCGTCCAGGCGAGCGCCCGCACGCCGGTGAGGCCGAGCGCCTCGGCTTTGACGCCGGTGAGCGGGAATGTGATGGTGACCGACGGGTCCTGACGCATCTTGTAGACGTCGTCGTCCATGCGCAGCTCGTGCGCCGACAGCGGCGTCTCGTCGCGCCAGCAGTACGGCAGCACGCGGTGCCCCTCGTACGCGAGGCCCTTGTCGTAGATCGTCTTGAACGCCCACAGCACGGATTCCATGTACGTGAGGTCCAGCGTCTTGTAGCCGCGTTCGAAGTCGACCCAGCGGGCCTGACGCGTGACGTAGTCCTCCCACTCCCGCGTGTACGCCAGCACCGACTCGCGCGACTTCGCGTTGAACGTGGCGATGCCCATCGCCTCGATCTCGCTCTTCTCGGTGATGCCGAGCTGCTTCATGGCTTCCAGCTCGGCGGGCAGGCCGTGCGTGTCCCACCCGAAGACACGGTCGACCTTCTTGCCGCGCATCGTCTGGAAGCGCGGGAAGAGGTCCTTCGCGTAGCCGGTGAGCAGGTGGCCGTAATGGGGCAGTCCGTTGGCGAACGGCGGGCCGTCGTAGAAGACCCACTCCTCGGCGCCGTCGCGCTGCGCGATCGACGCGCGGAACGTCTGGTCGGCCTCCCAGAACGCGAGCGTCTCCTGCTCGATGTCGGAGAAGCGCGGGCTGGGGACGAGGGGGGCAGGCGCCGCGTCGGCGGCGGGGCCGAAGGCGGAGGGGCGGGGGTAGGTCATCATCTCTCGCAGGTGCTCGCTCGTGTGCTTCCTGCCGGGACGATCCGCCTGGACGCCGGTCCAGGCCTACCGCGGTACCACCCTGCATTGATGGATGCCGGTAGTCCGGCATCCATCCCCTCTCACTGCGGCTGTGACGGGCCTGACCCGTTCGGTTCTAGTGACGGAACCCGTCTGCTGACAGAGCGTGCCCCGCGTTCTTCCGAAGACTCCCCGGTGATGGCCGGATCGATGTCGCTGGCATTGATTCTACCCGCCCGCGATGCGCTAGGCTGTGCCGAGCGTGGGAGCGCTCCCACGCGCTCACGCTACCCCCGCACACGAAGGCGACGATGCCCACTCCTCTGCGCCGCGACGGCGACCTCTCCCGCCGGACCTTCCTGCTCGCCGCCGGCGGCATCACCTTGACCGCAGCACTCGCCGCCTGCACGCCGGGCGCGACCACCGCCGCGCCCGGTGCCACCCCGACGCCGGCACCCTGGACTCCTCCGGCAGAGCCCATGGCGTTTCCGACCGGGTACACCTGGGGGGCGTCGACCAGCGCGTTCCAGATCGAGGGCGCGCTCGGCGCGGACGGGCGCGGCGCATCGGTGTGGGACACGTTCGCCGCGCTCCCCGGCAAGATCGCCGACGGCTCGACCGGCGACCCCGCCGCCGACCAGTACCATCGCTACGCCGATGACGTCGCACTCATGAGCTCGCTCGGCCTCGGTGCGTACCGCTTCTCGATCTCCTGGTCGCGTGTGCTGCCGACCGGCGCGGGCGAGGTCAACCAGGCCGGCCTCGACTACTACCGGCGCCTCGTCGACACGCTCGTGGGTGCCGGCATCCGTCCCACCATCACCCTGTTCCACTGGGATCTCCCGCAGGCGCTGCACGATGACGGCGGCTGGGCATCGCGCGACACCGCCGCGCGCTTCGCCGACTACGCCGTGGTCTGCTTCGAGGCCCTGGGCGACGCCGAGGCCGACTGGTTGACGCTCAACGAGCCCAAGACGCACGCGTTCGTCGGCCACTGGTACGGCGTGCACGCGCCCGGGCTGCGCAGCCCCGACGCGGCGGCCGCGGCGGTGCACCACCAGCTGCTGGCGCACGGCCTGGCGGTGCAGCGGTTCCGCGACGGGGGCTTTCCCGGTCGCATCGGGGCCGCCCTCAATCTGATCCCGGTGATCGCCACCGAGCCGGACTATCCCGAGGCTGCGACGTTCACCGACGCGCGCGAGAACCGGCTGTTCCTCGACCCGATCCTGAAGGGCTCGTACCCCGACGACGCCGTCGGCGACCAGCCGGGGCAGCTGCCCGCCGATCCCGACGCGTTCCTCGCTCTGCAGCAGCCCGGCGACCTCGAGGTGATCTCGGCGCCGTGCGACCTGCTCGCCATCCAGTACTACGGCGTGACCGGCATCGACGGCATCGGCAACACCGTCGACGTCGCGCCCACCTCGGCCGCGAGCTGGCAGCAGATCGATCCCCAGGGCCTTTACGACCTGCTGGTCCGGCTCAAGGACGAGTACCCGGCGATCCCGCTGATCCTCACCGAGAACGGCATCCCCGACGCGACGCCCGACATCACGGTCGACGACCCCGACCGCATCGCGTTCCTCCGCTCGCACTTCCAGCAGGCCGCACGCGCGATCGGCGACGGCGTGCCGCTGGAGGGTCACTACGTGTGGTCGCTGCTCGACAACTTCGAGTGGGCCGAGGGCTACACGCAGCGCTGGGGCATCATCGCGGTGGACTTCGCGACCCAGGAGCGCACACCCAAGAAGAGCGCCGGGTTCTTCGCCGACGTGATCGCCGCGAACGCCGTGCCCACCGACTGACGGCTCCGCGGGAATGCCCGCGCCCGCCGCGGGGTTTCTGGACCCGTGCCAAGATTGACGTCCGTGACCGCAGCAGCACCCGCATCTCCCGAGGACCACCGGGCCGCCATCGCTCCCGAGAGCTCGCCCACGCGCCGTGTCGCCTGGGCCTCGATGGTCGGCACCTCCCTGGAATCCTTCGACTTCTACCTCTATGCGTACTTCTCGGCGTTCTTCGTCGGCCCGCTGTTCTTCGACCCGCTGGGCGCGGTCGGAGCGACGAGCGTGGCGTTCCTGACGATCGCGCTCGCGTTCGTCGTGCGGCCGATCGGCGCGCTGATCTTCGGCTACATGGGCGATCGGCTGGGTCGGCGCGCCACACTCCTGTGGACGGTCGGACTGATGGGCGTCGCGACGGGGCTCATCGGCCTTCTGCCCACCTACGCGCAGGCCGGATGGTTGGGTGCGGTGCTGCTGATCATCCTGCGCATCGTGCAGGGCCTGTCGCTCGGCGGCGAATGGGGCGGATCGATCCTGATCGCGACCGAGAACTCCGGACCGCTCAAGCGCGCCTTCTACGCTGCGGTCCCGCAGCTGGGCTCCCCCGTCGGCTCGATCCTCTCGGCCGTCGTGTTCATCGTCCTGACGGCGGTGCTCCCGCCGGAGCAGATGGCCGCGTGGGGCTGGCGCATCCCGTTCCTCCTCGCGGTGCCGCTGCTGCTGGTCTCGCTCTACCTGCGCTGGTCGATCACCGAGACGCCCGTGTTCACCGGACTGGTCGCCGAGGGCCGGCGCGACCGCGTGCCGTTCGTGACGATGTTCGCCAAGCGCCCCGGCGCCATGGCGATCGCCATCGGCGCGGCGCTGCTGGGCATCGGCTCGTACTCGCTGATGAACACCTACACGGTCAACTACGGCGTCACCGAGCTCGGCTTCAGCTTCCAGGATCTGCTGGTCGCGACCACGATCGGCGGTCTGCTCCAGCTGGTGACGATCCCGCTGTTCGGCGCGTGGGCGAACCGCATCGGCTCGGCCCGCGTCGTGCTGTGGGGCGCCCTCGGCACCCTCGTCATCACCTTCCCGATGTACTACCTGCTGCAGTTCGCGACCTTCCCGATCCTGGTGGCGACGATGATCGTGGGCGGCATCCTGCCGACGATGGCGTGGGCGGCCCTGGGCGGACTCATGAACGACCTGTTCCCCGACCGCTTCCGCTATTCGGCGCTCTCGTTCGCGTACGCGCTGGCCGCGACGATCAGCGGGTTCGTGCCCTACCTCACGCTGCAGCTCGGCTCGGCGACCGAGTTCGCCTGGTGGCACCCCGGTGTGATCCTCGCGATCATGTCGCTCATCACCCTCGTGTCGGCCTGGTTCGCCGCCCGTCGGCCGGTCGAGCCCGAGCTCGAGACGGCACCCGAGACGGCGACCGTCGCCGCCTGACGACCGAGACGAGCATCCACTCGCTTTCGGAGGCATGGCCAACCCCGGCTAGAATCGAGCGACATCCCACACTCAGGCACGCTCACACAGTGCCGCACATATCGATCGAGGAGACCTCATGTCGGACGCGCATATTCCGGAGAAGCCCGCACTGGAGGGCCTCGAGACCAAGTGGGATGAGGCATGGAACGCGCAGGGCACGTACCTGTTCGACCGCGCCCGTGCCGCCGAAGTCGGTCGCGCCGGCATCTTCTCGATCGACACGCCCCCGCCCACTGCGTCGGGCTCGCTGCACATCGGGCACGTCTTCTCGTTCACGCACACCGACCTCAAGGTGCGGTTCGAGCGCATGCGGGGCAAGACGGTGTTCTACCCGATGGGCTGGGACGACAACGGACTGCCGACCGAGCGGCGCGTGCAGAACTACTACGGCGTGCGCTGCGATCCTTCGCTGCCGTACGACGCCGACTTCACGCCCCCGTTCGAGGGCGGCGACAACAAGTCCAGCCGCGCCGCGGACCAGGTGCCGATCAGCCGCCGCAACTTCATCGAGCTGTGCGAGAAGCTCACGGTCGAGGACGAGAAGCACTTCGAGGCGCTGTTCCGTCAGCTCGGCCTGAGCGTCGACTGGACGCAGACCTACCGCACCATCTCGGACGAGACCATGCGCACCAGCCAGCTGGCGTTCCTGCGCAACCTCGAACGCGGCGAGGCGTACCAGGACCTCGCCCCCACCATGTGGGACATCGACTTCCGCACCGCGATCGCGCAGGCCGAGCTCGAGGAGCGCGAGCAGCCCGCCGCGTTCCACCGGGTCGCGTTCCACCGCACCGACGGCGGCGGCGACGTGCATATCGAGACGACGCGCCCCGAGCTGCTCCCCGCGTGCGTGGCGCTGGTGGCTCACCCCGACGACGAGCGCTACCAGTCGCTGTTCGGCACCACCGTGCGCACGCCCCTCTTCGACGTCGAGGTGCCGGTCCTCGCCCACCCGCTCGCGCAGCCCGACAAGGGCTCGGGCATCGCCATGATCTGCACCTTCGGCGACGTGACCGACATCGTGTGGTGGCGGGAGCTGCAGCTGCCCAACCGCACCATCCTCGGCCTCGACGGACGCGTGCTCACCGAGGCGCCCGAAGTGATCGTGACCGATGCCGGCACGGCCGCGTACGCCGAGCTCGCCGGCAAGACCGTGTTCAGCGCCAAGAAGCGCATCGTGGAGCTCCTTCAGGACTCCGGTGAGCTCGTCGGCGACCCGAAGCCGTTCACGCATGTCGTGAAGTTCTACGAGAAGGGCGATCGCCCGATGGAGATCGTCTCGACGCGCCAGTGGTACATCCGCAACGGCGCGCGCGACGAGACGCTGCGCGACAAGCTCATCGCCCTCGGGCAGCAGATGTCGTGGCATCCCGATTTCATGCGAGTCCGGTACGAGAACTGGACGAACGGACTCACCGGCGACTGGCTCGTGTCGCGCCAGCGGTTCTTCGGCGTGCCGATCCCGCTGTGGTACGGCCTCGACGAGAACGGCGAGCGCGACTACGACCGCGTGCTGACACCCGACCTGACGTCGCTGCCGGTCGACCCGTCCATCGACGTGCCTGCGGGCTACACGGCGGACCAGCGCGGCGTCGCGGGCGGCTTCGACGGCGAGAACGACATCTTCGACACATGGGCAACGTCATCGCTGACCCCGCAGCTCGCCGGCGGCTGGGAGCGCGATCCCGAGCTGTGGAACCTCGTCGCGCCGTTCGACATGCGCCCGCAGGGCCAGGACATCATCCGCACCTGGCTGTTCTCGACGATGCTGCGCAGCGCCCTCGAGGACGACCGCGCACCGTGGACGGATGCCGCCATCTCGGGCTTCATCGTGGACCCCGACCGCAAGAAGATGTCCAAGTCCAAGGGCAACGTGGTCACGCCTGCCGACATCCTGTCGCAGCACGGCTCGGACGCGGTGCGCTACTGGGCGGCGTCGAGCCGTCTCGGCACCGATGCGGCGTTCGACCCGCAGAACCCGACGCAGATCAAGATCGGCCGTCGCCTCGCGATCAAGGTGCTCAACGCCGCGAAGTTCGTGCTGTCGTTCCCGGTGCCTGAAGGAGCCGAGGTGACGCACGCCCTCGATGCGTCCATGCTCGCCGCCCTGCACGGCGTGGTGCGCGAGGCCACGAAGGCGTACGAGAACTACGACCACGCGCGCGCCCTCGAGGTGACCGAGTCGTTCTTCTGGACGTTCTGCGACGATTACCTCGAGCTCGTCAAGGAGCGCGCGTACAACCAGACCGACTCCGGCCAGGCGTCGGCCGCCCTCGCGCTGCGCCTGGCGATGTCGGCGCTGCTGCGTCTGCTCGCACCCGTGCTGTCGTTCGCGACCGAAGAGGCATGGTCGTGGTTCAACGACGGATCGGTGCACCGCGCCGAGTGGCCCGTCGCGCCGGACGAGGAGTGGGGCGACCCGTCCGTGCTGTCCGTCGTGGGCGAGGCGCTGATCGGCGTCCGCCGCGCGAAGACCGAGGCCAAGGTGTCGCAGAAGGCGGAGGTGTCGCGCGCCGTGATCGCCGGGCCGGCGGCATCCCTCGCCCTCCTCAAGCTCGCCGAGGGCGATCTGAAGGCAGTGGGCCGCATCGCCGAGATCGAGTACGCGGATGCCGACACCCTCGCCGTGACGGCGATCGAACTCGCCCCGCAGGAGGCCTGACATGCAGCTCGGAACCCGCTGGACCGCCGGGGCGCAGCCCCCGGGGGCCGTGCCCGCCGAACTGCACGCGCAGCTCGCCGCCGTGGAGCGTGATCTGCCGCCGGGTGCTCCCGCGCCGCGCTGGACCCTCACCTGGCTGGAGGGACGCCCGGTCGCCGAGCTCGACACGGGTGTGATCGTGACGATCGACCCCACCGGAGCCGTCGTCGTGCGACACGACGACGAGGACGAGTTCGCCTGACGCAGGCAAGATTTCGCGCGCTCGCGGCGTGCGGCAGCCCGTGCTCGCGCGCATCCAGATCAGGTGATCTGGTGGAATCAGGACGATCTGCGCCGAATCATCCTGCGTCCGCCAGATCACCTGATCTCGGCGTTGGGAGCGAACCCCGCCGGCACCGGCGCGGCCGTCAGGCAGCGCGGGGCGCGCCGGCCTCGGCGCCCGCCTCGCGGGTGCCGACGATCAGCAGCCGCAGCGCCACGAGGGTCGTCACCGCCACCACCACACCCGAGATCACGAAGGGCAGCTGCAGGCTGATCCGTGAGACGAGGCCGCCCAGCAGGGTCGCGATCGGGAAGATGCCCCACGTCAGCATGCGGGTGATCCCGAGCACCCGCCCGAACATGTGCGGCGGGATGATCTGCTGTCGCAGCGCGCCCCACGGGACATTCCACGTCGACACCGCGAAGGCCATCAGCGCATAGGCCGCGATCGCGAGCCCGACGTTGGGTGCCAGGCCCACCAGCACGGACGAGATCGCGACGATCGCGTTGGCGGCGACCATCACCGGTCCGCGCCCGAAGCGGGCGACCAGCCGGGCCGCCGACAGCGAGCCGACGAGCGCGCCGATGCCGATCCCCGCGGTCACGAAGCCGATCGCGACGGGGTCGACGTGGTGCACGTCGAGGAAGAACAGCACCGTGACGGCCTGCGCGAAAGACAGGCAGCATCCGACGATCGAAGTGAACAGCACCATCGAGCGCAGGTACGTGTGCCGCCACAGGAAGCGCACGGCCTCGCGCGCCGACACGGACGTCTGCGGGAGCGGAGCAGGGACGGGCTCGGGTGTCGCCCCCGCCGGGGCGACGTCCGGTGCCGTCGGGTCGGGCGCGAGCTCGGGCTCGGCCGCCGGTTCGCGCAACGGGCGCGCGGCAGACAGCGGCAGCATGAGGGCCAGCGCGATGGGCACGAGGTAGGCCGCACCGCCCACCCACAGCGGCACGGCGAGCGCAATGCCGAACAGCACACCGCCGATGGGCGTGGCGATGAAGCTGTCGATCGTGATCTGGGCCGCCTGCATCCAGCCGTTCGCACGGTCGAGCTGTTCGCGCTTCACGACGCCGGGGACCACGGCGTTCGTGGCGTTGTCGAACAGGGTCTCGCCGAGGCCGAAGACCAGGGCGCCGATGAACAGCGCCCAGATCGAGAGCGTGCCGGTCACCGTGAGCACGGCGAGCACGAGCGCCGCCGCTCCCCGCACCGTGTTCGCGACGGCCATCACGATACGGCGGTCGAACCGGTCCACGATCATGCCGGCCGGCAGGCCGAAGATCAGCCACGGCAGGAAGGCCAGCGCGCCGAGCACCGAGATCATCAGCGGGTCGTGCGTCAGCGTGGTCGCGACGAGGGGGACGGCGGTGCGCCCGATGCCGTCGGCCAGGTTGCTGAACGCGGCGGCGGTCCAGAGCTTTCCGAAATCGCGGCCGAGCGGGACCCTGCGTGCCCGCCCGGCCGGCGACTCGGTCTCGGAGGCTGTGTCGACCGCGTCGCTCATCGCGGCAGCAGGCCGAGGGCGGCGCGAGCCTCGGCCGCCCCGCGGGTCCGGGTGGCGGCATCCTGAGCTGTCATGGCCTGGCGGCGCGCGGCGTCGCTGCGACGCACGAGACGCGCGGCGACGAAGGCGTCGAGAATGGATGCCGCCTGCAGGAGCGCACGCTCGAACGCGGTGGTGCGCGCAGCGGTGTGGGACGAGACGACGTGGTGGGCGGTGATGGTGGTCATGGCACTGCTCCTAGCCTTCGAGTTCCGGAAGCGGGAACAGATCGGCCCGGATGGTGACGGGACGGACGTTCTCGCCGGTCTGGTTGCGGTAGTTGTCCACGGCGTCGTCGATCAACGCCATGATCTTGCGGGAGAGTTCTGCGGACTGCTCCGGGGTGAGGCGGGCGGTGGCGGTGGAGATCATGCTCCCCTCCTGCCAGTCGTCCTCCTCTTCGGCGAGACCGCGATCGATGAACTGCATGAGCTGCTCTTGGCGGAGCTTGAAGAACTCGCCCATGACGATCTGGGTGGCGGCCCTGCCGGAGGGTGTCTTGATGGCTTCGGCGTTCGCGAACGACACGCCGCCCTTCGGGCGCTCCCACCACCGCTCGCGGCCGGAGCCGAGACCCTCGACCTCGTGGATCAGGTCGTGCTTGGCGAGCGCACGCAGGTGGTAGCTGGTGGAGCCCGAGGACTCCCCCAGCCGCTCGGCCAGCGAGCTCGCGGTCTGCGGGCCGTACTGGCTGAGGATGTCGTAGATCTTGACCCGCAGCGGGTGCGCCAGTGCACGAAGCGCGCCGGCGTCGAGGACGCGATCGGTGCGCTCGTTCTGTGTCGCGTCACCCGCAGTGCGGGGGTTCTCGTCTGCCATGCCCTCACTGTAGCGAATGCAAAGCTTTCTTTGCAAGTACTTGTTTGCAAACAGCGTTTTGCAAAGGTATGGCGGTGATCCAGGCGGTCGGGAAGTAGGCTGGCGAGCATGGCGACCGACAACCCGCTCCTGTCCCCCAGCACACTCCCCTACGGCCTTCCCGACTACGCCGCGATCCGGCCCGAGCATTATCTGCCGGCGTTCGAGCAGGCGTTCGCCGAGCACAGAGCCGAAGTGTCACGCATCACCGTGGTCCGCTCGATGCCTACGTTCGAGAACACGATGGTGCCGCTCGAGACCAGCGGCCGCCTGCTGGGCGACGTCGCCCGCACGTTCTACACGGTGTCCTCCGCCGACGCGACCGATGAGATCCAGGCGATCGAAGAGCAGCTGGCGCCGCTGATGTCGGCTCATCAGGACTCCATCCAGCTCGACTCCGCGCTGTACTGGCGCATCAAGACGCTGCACGACCAGCTCGACGACCTCGGCCTCGACGCCGAGCAGCGCTACCTCGTCCAGCGTCACTTCACCGAGATGTCGCACGCCGGCGCAGGCCTCGACGACGACGCGAAGGCGCAGCTCACGGAGCTGAACCAGCGCCTGTCGACCCTCACCACGCAGTTCGAGAAGAACCTCCTCGCCGACACGAACGACCTCGCCGTCGTCTTCGACGACGCGGCCGAGCTCGACGGCCTGAGCGAGGGTGAGCTGTCCGCCGCCGCGCAGGCCGCTGCCGATCGCGGTCTCGAGGGCAGATGGGTCGTCACGCTGACGCTGTTCACCGGGCACCCGTACCTGTCGAGCCTCACCGACCGGTCCTCGCGCGAGCGCCTGCTGGCAGCATCCCGTTCCCGCGGCTCACGTGACAACGACCACGACAACCGGGACACGCTGCGCGAGATCGTGCGCCTGCGTGCCGAGCGCGCCGCGCTGCTCGGCTACGACTCCCACGCCGCGTACATCACCTCGGACGAGACCGCGGGCTCCCCCGCCGCCGTGCACAGCCTGCTGCGGGAACTCGCCGTTCCTGCGGCGCGCAACGCCGTCCGCGAGCAGGAGAAGCTGCAGGCGATCGTCGACGCCGGTCCGGCGCCCTTCGCCGTGGCCGCGCATGACTGGGCCTTCTACACCGAGAAGGTGCGTGCGGCCGAGTACGACCTCGACCGAGCCGCGCTGCGTCCGTGGTTCGAGGCCGAGCGTGTGCTGCAGGACGGTGTCTTCCGCGCCGCGACCGACCTCTACGGCATCACGTTCACCGAGCGCCACGACCTGAAGGGATATCACCCCGACACGCGTGTGTTCGAGGTGCACAACGCCGACGGCTCGGCGCTCGGGCTGTACGTGCTCGACCTGTACACGCGCGACACCAAGCGCGGCGGCGCCTGGATGAACTCGATCGTGCTGCAGTCGCGTCTGCGCGGCACAGCCCCGATCGTCGTCAACAACCTCAACGTCCCGAAGCCTGCTGCGGGCCGCCCGACGCTCCTGAGCCTCGACGAGGTGACGACGCTCTTCCACGAGTTCGGCCACGCGCTGCACGGACTGTTCGCGACGGTCACGTACCCGCACTTCGCCGGGACCAACGTGTTCCGCGACTTCGTCGAGTTCCCCAGCCAGGTGAATGAGATGTGGATCTACTGGCCCGAGATCCTCGCGTCGTACGCGCGTCACATCGACACCGACGAGCCGCTGCCGGCCGACATCATCGAGAAGCTCCACGCCTCCGAGGCGTTCAACCAGGGCTTCGCGACCAGCGAGTACCTCGCCGCGGCGTGGCTCGACCAGGCGTGGCACTCGCTGTCGGCTGCCGACGCCGCCGCAGACCTCGACGTCGCCGCGTTCGAGGCGTCGGCCCTCGCCGACATCGGCCTCGACAACCCCGCCGTGCCGACGCGCTACTCGTCGACCTACTTCGCACACGTGTTCTCGGGCGGGTACAGCGCCGGCTACTACTCGTACATCTGGAGCGAGGTGCTCGACGCCGACACCGTCGAGTGGTTCCGCGAGAACGGCGGGCTTCGTCGCGAGAACGGCGACCGCTTCCGCGACCGCCTGCTGGGCGTCGGCGGCTCGAAGGACCCCCTGGAGGCCTACCGCGACTTCCGCGGGCGGGATGCCGTCATCCAGCCGCTCCTGGACCGTCGCGGCCTCACGGGCTGATCATCGCGCCGGCGAGCTCTGCAGGGCGATCCTGTGGAGCTCGTCGGCGAGCTCGTCCGGGCGCGACCACATGGGCCAGTGCCCCGTCGGCAGGTCGACCAGTGTGACCGACACGTAGTGCCCGAGCTCTTCGAACCAGGGATGCCCCGCCGCGAGCATCTCTCTGGCCTGCCGGGCCGACACGCTCGAGCAGACGAGCGTCGTCGGGATCTTTCGCCGGGCGTCGTGGACGAGCGAGATCGCCTGGCGGGCAGGCCCGGCAGGATGCGCGACCGCACGTCGCCGGAACCGGGCAAGAGCATCGTCGTCGAGGCCTGCGAGGCTCGACCCGGCGGCCTCGAGCGACGTCCAGTCGGGAAGCTCGATGGCGCGCGCGTCGGGGCCCAGCTCGGGTGAGGCGACAGCACCATCGGCGACCGGGCCGCTGTCGACGAACACGAGCTGGTCGATCTCTTCCGGGACGACATCGGCGGCTCCGGTGATGACCGCCCCCGCTCCGCTGTGGCCCACCAGCACCACACGGCCGTCCGCTCGCCGCACGGCCGCGACGACGGCGTCGATCTGTTCGTCGAGCGAGACTGCAGCCTCGCCGGAGTCTGTTTCGAGCCCGGGGAGAGTGAGCGCCTCGACGCTCGCACCCGTGCCGCGCAGACGGGCGGCCACCGCGTCCCATGCCCAGGCGCCGAGCCAGAACCCGGGCACGAGGATGAATGTTGTCTCGCTCATGTCGCCGAGTCTTTCAGGTGCCTCCGACATGCGGCCCGCCGCGCTCATCACCGGAGCTCGATCGTGCGCGCGAAGTCGCGCACGCGCTCGGCCATCACCTCGGGCACCTCGGCGACGGTGAAGTGGCCGCCCTCCTCGAGGCGCTCGAAGGCGCGCAGATCGAGGTAGAACCTCCGGGCGAGCGACTCGGGGTAGTCCCACTCGTGGCGTTGGATGTGCACCGATGCCGGCACCTGCACCGGTGGCATCTCGTCGGGCTGGTCTGCGCCCTCGTAGTAGGGGCGGAATGACGTGCCGATGCTCTGCGTCATCCAGTAGATCATCGCCTCGGTGAGGATCCGCTCGCGGGAGATGCGCTGTTCGACCGCCGCCGGATCGGCCTCGGGAGTGTCGCTCCACTCGGCGAGCTTCTCGGCGAGCCACGCCCCAGCCCCGCAGGAGAGTCGTTGAGGCCCACCGCGAGTGTGTCGGGCCGCGTCGCTTGCACGTGGCCATAGGCGCCGTTCGCACCGCCCCAGTTGTCGAGTCGCTCGAAGAACGCCACCTCGTCGGGTGCGGTGAGGAGCGCGCGCTCGGCGCGCGACGGGAAGTGCGAGTGCGTGGCGATGATCCCCGCCACCGCGTCGGGATAGCTGCCCGCGATGAGGTCATTGACGTTGGAGATAGGCCGCCGTCATTCCTGATGGCGGTCGGCGGGGCGAGTCGGGCAGCGCGCGGAACCGGTCGAGGCGGTCACGGACGTCTGAGATCTCGGCGTCGGAGACGGAGATCGAGAACGGCTGCGGAGTGGACATGCACCGACGCTACGCGGGGCCTCCGACGCCGGTCTCGGTGGTGAGACGGTCAGGCGCTCTTGCGCTTCTGGCGCAGGATCAGCGTCGGCGCAGCGCCCTCGTCGACGGCCGCCCGTGTGACGATCACCTTGTCGACGTCGTCGGTCGAGGGGATCTCGAACATGATCGGCCCCAGCACGTCTTCGAGGATCGCGCGGAGGCCGCGCGCGCCGGTCTTGCGAGCGACGGCGAGATCCGCGATCGCCTCGAGCGCCTCGCGATCGAACTCCAGCGTCACGCCGTCGAGCTCGAACATCCGGTGATACTGCTTCACGAGCGCGTTCTTCGGCTCCGTGAGGATCTCCATCAGGGCTTCACGGTCCAGCGGCGACACCGACGCGACGACCGGCAGGCGTCCGATGAACTCAGGGATCAGCCCGAACTTGTGGAGGTCTTCAGGCTGGACGTCACCGAACAGGTTGAGATCTTCGTCCTTGCGGTGCAGCGAAGCGCCGAACCCGACGCCGTGCTTGCCGACGCGGGACGAGATGATGTCTTCGAGCCCCGCGAATGCGCCGGCCACGATGAACAGGACGTTCGTCGTGTCGATCTGGATGAACTCCTGGTGCGGATGCTTGCGTCCGCCCTGCGGCGGCACCGAGGCGACCGTGCCCTCGAGGATCTTGAGGAGCGCCTGCTGCACGCCTTCGCCCGACACGTCTCGCGTGATCGACGGGTTCTCGGCCTTGCGCGCGATCTTGTCGACCTCGTCGATGTAGATGATGCCGGTCTCAGCGCGCTTGGTGTCGAAATCAGCAGCCTGCAGGAGCTTCAGGAGGATGTTCTCGACATCTTCGCCGACATACCCCGCCTCGGTGAGCGCCGTGGCGTCGGCGACGGCGAACGGCACGTTCAGCCGCTTGGCGAGGGTCTGCGCGAGGTAGGTCTTGCCGCAGCCGGTCGGACCGAGGAGCAGGATGTTGCTCTTGGCGATCTCGATCTCGTCGGCGCGCTGCTCGGCGGACTGGATCGTCCCGTGAGCACGCACGCGCTTGTAGTGGTTGTAGACCGCGACCGACAGTGCACGCTTGGCGTCGTTCTGCCCGACCACGTACTCCTCGAGGAACGTGTAGATCTCACGCGGCTTGGGCAGGTCGAAGTCGGCCACGACACCCGAAGACGACTCGGCCATGCGCTCTTCGATGATCTCGTTGCACAGCTCGACGCACTCGTCGCAGATGTAGACGCCGGGTCCGGCGATCAACTGCTGCACCTGCTTCTGACTCTTGCCGCAGAAGGAGCATTTGAACAGGTCGGCGCTCTCACCGATGCGTGCCATGAGGCTCCTCCTCGTCGCGTCGGGGGGAAGCCCCCCAGCTGTTCTCCGAGCCTAATAGCTGACGCCGACATGCGGCGGCATTGCGACGCACGTTGTGGATGACCCGGGTTCGCGGTGAGCGGAACCGGCCCCGCGCCCACGACAGCGCCCCGCCACCCGGAGATTCCGGCCGGCGGGGCGCTGCGGCATCCGCTCGATTCGTCGAAGCGGCTACTTCGTCAGAGCCTGCTGACCCCGCTTGCGGGTCGTGAGCACCTGGTCGACGAGACCGTATGCGACCGACTCCTCGGCCGAGAGGATCTTGTCGCGGTCGATGTCCTTGTTGACCTCTTCGACCGTCTTGTTCGAGTGCTTCGACAGCGTCTGCTCGAGCCAGGTGCGCATGCGGAGGATCTCCTGCGCCTGGATCTCGATGTCGGACGCCTGACCGTGACCTGCCTCGCCCATCGCGGGCTGGTGGATCAGGATGCGGGCGTTCGGCAGCGCGAGACGCTTGCCGGGGGCACCGGCCGCGAGCAGCACGGCGGCGGCCGAGGCCGCCTGTCCGAGCACGACCGTCTGGATCTGCGGCGACACGTACTGCATGGTGTCGTAGATCGCTGTCATCGCCGTGAACGAACCGCCCGGCGAGTTGATGTACATGATGATGTCGCGATCGGGGTCCTGGGACTCGAGCACGAGCAGCTGTGCCATGACATCGTCCGCCGACGCGTCGTCGACCTGGACGCCCAGGAAGATGACGCGGTCCTCGAACAGCTTGTTGTACGGGTCCTGGCGCTTGTAGCCGTAGGCGGTGCGCTCCTCGAACTGCGGGAGGATGTAGCGGCTGCCGGGCATCTGGAGTCCCTGGGGCACCATGGGTGCACCGCCGAAGGTGGGGGTGTGCATTCCGGGTTCTCTCTCTTTCGCCTTCGCTGCCGTCACTCCGCCGCTCGGGCGGTGCCGGCGGTGCCGCCGCCGCCGACGACGTCGGTGGCCGAGTCCTTGATGTGGTCCACGAAGCCGTACTCGAGCGCCTCCTGCGCCGAGAACCAGCGGTCGCGGTCGCCGTCGGCGTTGATCTGCTCGACCGACTTGCCGGTCTGCGCCGCGGTGATCTCGGCGAGACGCTTCTTCATGTCGAGGATGAGCTGCGCCTGCGTCTGGATGTCGCTCGCGGTACCGCCGAAGCCGCCGTGCGGCTGGTGCAGCAGCACGCGGGCGTTGGGTGTGATGTACCGCTTGCCCTTGGTGCCCGCGGTCAGCAGCAGCTGGCCCATCGACGCCGCCATGCCGATGCCGACGGTGACGATGTCGTTCGGGACGAACTGCATGGTGTCGTAGATCGCCATGCCGGCCGTGATCGA
>Ga0160453_100653_pt1 | contig 21746 bp, 19 predicted proteins | sample HID1971K_E6MG_FD_108228 | JGI IMG/M metagenome (GOLD analysis project Ga0160453, IMG submission 108228) | Enriched millipede-associated microbial communities from UW Madison campus, WI, USA - HID1971K_E6 MG | ecosystem: Host-associated > Arthropoda: Insects > Digestive system > Unclassified ...
CATGACTACTCGCGCTCATAGCCCCCATGCACAAACGGTATGTGACGTTTCAAAGACCGACGCCTAGACTGCCGACGCGCCGCGGATTTGGCGTCCGAACGACTAGGAGCGTGTCAAATGATCGAACGTATTGGGCATATCAACATCCGAACCCCGCTTCTGGAGGAAACACTTTCCTTTTACGAGCGTCTGATGGGGCTACGGCGCGGTCGCGCTCTCACGATGACGGATCACGTCAACAACGCTTGGCTGTACGACATGAGCGGCCGCGCAATTGTCCATGTAAACAAATGCGCACAAGATGAGATCGTGCCGGCCGTCGGTGCTCCGAATCGACTCAATCACGTAGCGTTCGACATCGCAGACCTCGCAGCCATGGAGTTGCGGCTCGAGGCGATGCAGCTTGCCTACCAGAAGATTCCCATCGAGAACTGTCCCGGGCTCACGCTGCTGATCACAAAAGATCCGAACGGGATCTATCTGGAGCTTGCACACGGTACCGACGTTGTGCGCAGCAGTGCAGTTGCGCGCGACTAATTTCCCATTCATGCATTCGCTGGTAGCGTAATTTAGGGTCAGAAGCATATGAAGCGACAAAGTCAATTCCTCGCGGCCTGCGTCGCCGCGCTGTCTTGTGTATTCGGCGGCGGGAGCGCGACGGCCCAAGCTAGCGATCCCATTCGTGTGGGAAGCGTCATGGCCATCACGGGGCCGGCTTCGTTTATCGGCGACGCTGAGGCGAAGATGGTTCAGGCAATCGCAGACCAGATCAACGCCTCGGGCGGGATTTCGGGGCGCAAATTGCAGATCATCACTTACGACGATGCGAGCGATGCGAGCAAGGCACGCACCCTGGCAGCCCGTTTGGTGGAGCAGGACAAGGTGGTTGCTGTCGTGGGAGGATCGCAGACAGGCTCGGCAATGGCCATGATCCCGGTGTTGGAGGCCGCAGAAATTCCGCTGGTCGGTCTTGGTGGCGGTGTGAGCATGGTCGAGCCAGTGAACAAATGGATGTTCAAGGCTTCCCACACCGATCGGATGGCTTGCGAGAAGAACTTTGCTGACATGAAAAAGCGTGGCATTCATCGAATCGCGCTATTGGCGGGCACGGACGCCTTCGGAGTCTCGATGCGAGAGCAGTGCCTGAAGGTGGTCGGAAACTACGGCATCCAGGTCGTTGCGAACGAGCAGCACGGTCCCACCGATACCGACGTGGTACCGCAGCTGACCAAGATCAAGAACACCGCTGGAGTGCAGGCTGTGATGAATGTCTCTGGACTTGCTGGGGCCATGGTCACGCGCAACTATGCGCAGCTCAACATGGGCGCGGTTCCGCTCTACCTCAGTCATGCCTTCGCATCCAACGCTTACATCGAGCTGGCCGGCAAGTCGTCGGAGGGAGTCCGGTTGCCGGCGCCTCCGATGCTGGTGGTTGACGGGCTCGCGGCCAACGATCCACAGAAGCCGGTCCTGCTCGACGCGCGCTCGGCCTATGCGAAGGTCTCGAAGCAGCCAGCTTCCGCATTTGCCGGATATGGCTACGACGGGCTGTCGCTGATTGTGAACGCGATCAGACGGGCTAACAGCACAGATCCGGGCAGGATTCGCGATGCAATTGAACAGACCCGAGGCTTCGTCGGGACCTCCGGCACGGTGAACTTCTCAGCCAACGACCACTTGGGCCTGAATCTCGACGCTTTCCGCATGGTCGAGGTACGCAGCGGTACCTGGGCTTTGGTCGACTGAAGTGGGCAAGCCAATGATACAAAGCCCTGTCGATGCACAGCAGGCTGCGCTGGACGCCGCCTTCGACAATTCCGCAGTGCCCGCCCATGCGCCCAACAAGGCTCAAGTGATCCGTCGTATGGAGCAGCGCAGTCTTTCGATGCGCGCGCGCATCGGAGAGCCGCAGGTCCAGGCCTACGGCGACTCACCGGTGCAGCAGGTGTCGTTCTATCCCGTGCCTGCCCCTACAGAATTGTCGCCGATCCACGTCCACATCCACGGCGGCGCCTGGTTGCAGCGAAAGGCGGAAACCATCCTGTTTCCTGCCGAAGCCTTTCTTGCTGCAGGTGTGGCGTTCGCTGCGATCGATTTCACTGCTGCAAACGAGCAGGCGGGCGACATCCGGCCGATGGTGCGGCAGGTGTGCGAGGGCTTGGCTTGGTTGGTCCGCAACGCAAGGGCACTGGGTTGCGACCATCAGCGCATCACAATTTCGGGATTCTCCTCCGGCGCGCAACTGGCTGGGGCTGCGCTCGCCGCTGATTGGACGCAGCTGGGGTGCGCGCGAACGCCGTTCCTGGGTGCCTTGCTGTTTAGCGGGGTATATGACCTAAGAGCGATCCGCCGCGCCAAGCCGTTCTCCTACTTGGTAATCGACGACGCCGTTGAGCAGGCAATGAGTCCTATCCATCATGTCGAGAGAGTGGACACGCCCACCGTTCTTGCTGTCGGCGAGTCTGAACCGCCGGAATTCCAGCGCCAATCGACGGCGTTCGCGGCCGCGCTCAAGCGGGCCGGCAAGTCAGTGGAACTGCTGTCGGTCAAGGGCTTCAACCACTACGAAATGATGGAGAGCTTCGGCCATCCTTACAGCGAACTGGGCCACGCGGCCATCACTCTTGCGCGGGGAGGCTGAAATGATGAAGCTCATGAGATTTGTGCTCGCGCTGTGTGTCGTCTTCTTGCTCAATGCGACGGCTTTCGCGGCTGACGCGATCCGCATAGGCGCCGTCGTGTCTGCCACTGGGATCGCGTCATTCATCGGCGACCCCGAAGTCAAAGCGCTGCAGACGTATGCCCAGAAGGTCAACCCACTGGGCGGGGTGCTGGGTCAAAAGCTCGAGGTTGTCCCGTACGGCGATGCAGGCGAAGCCGTCAAGCACCGCACGCTGACATCCCGGCTTGTCGATCAGAACGGCGTGGTTGCGGCGATCGGCGGGTCTACGACGGTTAGGACGCTCGCGATGGTGCCGTTCATTGAAGCGGCAGACGTCCTTGGCATGTTAATGCGCGAGCAATACCTCAAGACCGTAGGAAGCTGCGGAGCCACTGTGGTCGCAGAGCAATCTTATGGTGTCTCGGACGTCGATATGACGCCGCAGCGTCTGCGCGTTCGGGGCACCCCTGGGGTTCAAGCGATCCGCAACACATCGGGGGTGGGTGACACGGTGATCACGCGCAATCGCGCACAACTGGGGATCGAGAAATCGCTGTTCTACATGACCCACGCCTCCGCATCCAAGAGCTATATCCAGGTTGCCGGAATGGTGGCAGAGGGCGTGCAGCCGCCCGTTTCTGTCCTGCTGGTGGGAAGCAAACTGCCTGCAGGAGACCCACAGCGACCGGTCGTGCTTGGCTATGTCGGGAAGATCGCAAAAACGGCGAAGCAGCCGGTGAATGCATTCAGTGGAAGCGCATATGACGCGCTAATGATGACCGCGTGGGCGACCGAGCGGGTCGGGGGTACTGATTCCGCGAGGATTCGTGACGCGCTGGAGCAGACCAAAGGCTTCGTGGGTACCGCGGGCGTCGTGACGATGTCTGAGCGGGACCATCTCGGCTTTGCTGAAGAGGCATTCCGAGTGGTCGAGGTGCGCAGTGGCGATTGGACGTTGGTGGATTAATCGCATGTCTCAATTCCTCCAAATCTTTCTGTCTGGAATGACGGTGGGCGCGGTGTACGCTATGGTGGCGATCGGTTACACGCTGATTTATGCTGCCTCGGATGTCGTGAACTTCGCGCAAGGCGAGTTTGTGATGCTAGGCGGCATGCTGACCTGGTTCATGCTTGGGCACGGACTTTCGCTCTTCGTAGCCGCCGCGCTTGCCGTCGTTGTTACCGTGGCCATTGGCGTTCTGCTCCAGAAGCTGGCGATCGAGCAGGCACGGGAAGCGTCCGTTGTTGCACTGATCGTTATTACCCTAGGGGCCTCAAATTTTCTGCGTGGCGCCGCGGGGCTCGCGTTCGACAAGGACACGCACAGCATTCCGGAATTTTCGGGCAACGAGCCGATCGACGTATGGGGTGCTACGGTGCTGCCGCAGAGTCTTTGGGTACTGGGCGTGACATGCGTCATGTTTGTGGCACTCTGGATTTTTCTCAATCGCACATTGATCGGAAAGGCGATGCGCGCGGTGGCGACAAACCGTTCGGCTTCGCAACTGGTCGGCATCGACGTCAAGTTCATACTGCTTCTTGCATTCGGAATTTCGGCGGCGCTGGGCGCGATCGGCGGCATCCTGGTTGCCCCGATTACTCTGACGCGCTACAACTTGGGTGCTGCGCTTGCGCTCAAAGGTTTTGCGGCAGCCATCCTTGGCGGCTTGGGAAATCCCCTCGGTGCCGTGGTCGGCGGACTGGCCTTGGGGGTGCTTGAAGCGATCGCTGCGGGCTATGTCTCCTCCGCCTACAAGGATGGCGCCGCCTTTTTCGTACTGATAGCCGCCTTGTTGTTCATGCCCAGCGGCTTGCTCGGTGCCAAGTCGGTGGAGCGGGTATGAAGCGCGATATCGGTGCTTCAATCGTATCCGCGGTCCCAGCCGCTGAAGTGCAGCGATGGTGGCGCAATCGGGAACTGCTAGCCGTGCTGTTCGTCCCGGCAGTCATCCTGCTGCTGCCGCTGGCGTTCACTTCGAACTACAGCATTCGAGTGCTCGCTTTGATTTGGATCATGGGCCTCGCAGCAATCGGTCTGCACATCGTCTTAGGCTTGGCAGGGCAGGTCAGCCTGGGACACGCAGGCTTTTTCGGCCTCGGTGCGTACGCCTGTGCGGTGCTGCCTAAGCATTTCGACGTGCCGCCACTGGCCGCGGTGCTAGCCGGTACCGCTGCCAGCGCGGTGCTCGCCTGGATTGTTGGTCGTCCTATTTTGCGGCTCAAGGGACATCATCTGGCGGTCGCGACCTTGGGCATCGCCCTCGTGATCGGCCTTGTACTGGCGAACGAGGCGAGATGGACGGGAGGACCCGACGGCACTGCCGTGATTCGGCTTCGCTTTGGCGATCAGGTCCTGGCGAAGCCGATGGTTTGGTACTGGATCAGCGGTGGGGTGCTGGTGTTCGGTAACGCGGTTGCGTTCGCGTTGCGACGAAGCCCCACGGGCCGCGCTTGGAGAGCCATTCTCGACAGCGAAACTGCCGCAGCGAGCCTGGGCGTCGATGTGGCACGACGCAAGCTGCAGGCATTCGTCATTGCGGCGGTTTATGCGTCGGTAGCGGGCAGCGCACTTGCTTTGATGAACGGATTTGTCACTCCCGATGTCGCGAGCCTGATGACGTCGATCGAGTTGGTGGCCATGGTGGTACTGGGCGGATCGTCCACGCCGATCGGGGCTATTGCGGGTGCCGCTTTGTTGACCGCTTCTCCGCAAATATTTGCCAGCTTTCACATGTTCCAGGAGATTGCCATCGGGCTGGTGGTCATGTTTTCGATGACTTATCTGCCACGCGGTCTCATTCCCGCACTGGGCCGGCTGCTCGAGCGGATCGGACGTAGATGACACCCGAAATCCATTCTTCGACGCCGCAGGTGCCTGCGCTCTCCGTGCGTGACATCTCCATCGCGTTCGGGGGACTTGTCGCAGTGGACGCCGTGTCCTTTGACGTTCCACGAGGCGAGATTTTCTCGATCATTGGTCCCAATGGGGCGGGTAAGACGACTCTGTTCAATGTGGTATCGGGGATGTACCGTTCCAACGCAGGTACTGTGCGTATCGACGGCGTTGACGTGAGCCGGCTGCTTCCGTTTCGCCTCGCCCGCGCCGGGCTTGCTCGAACATTTCAGAATATGCAGATCTTTCCGGCGATGACGGCGGTCGAGAACGTCATGGTGGGCTGTGCACGCGCGGAAACGACCAGCCTTTGGGCGGACTTGCTGTATTTGCCAACCGTGCAACGCCAGAACGCGCGCTCCCGTGCAAAGGCTCTGGAACTGCTCGAGCGTTTGCAACTCTCCCACCATGCAGACACACCAGCCGCCGAACTCTCCTACGGGTCGCTCAAGCGCCTGGAGATCGCACGTGCATTGGCGACCGAGCCACGGCTGCTGCTCTTGGACGAACCTGTCGCGGGCTGCAATGCCGTCGAAACCGATGAGATCGTCCAAATTGTGAAGGCACTCTCGGGCGACCGGCTGAGCGTGGTACTGATCGAGCACGACATGAAGATGGTGATGCACTTGTCACATCGAGTGCTGGTGCTGCACCAAGGCAAGGTATTGGCTGAAGGTTCGCCCGACGAAATGCGTCGTAATCCCAAAGTAATCGAGGCTTACCTCGGAGTGCATGCGGACGAGGTGGCCCATGCTAAACGTTGAGTGTCTTGCCGTCGCGTATGGGCGCATCGAGGCTTTGCACGGGATTGACCTGGAAGTGCGTACGGGCGAGATTGTGGCGCTGCTGGGTGCCAATGGCGCCGGAAAAACAACCTTACTCAAGGCAATCTCGGGCTTACAGAGGGTCCGGTCCGGTCGGATACTTTTCGACGGGCGCTCTGTCGCGGGCGTGAAGCCGCATGAACGGGTGGTCCTTGGAATCGCTCATGCGCCCGAAGGGCGGCAGATTTTCAAAGCCCTGTCCGTGCAAGACAACCTGCTTCTTGGGGCCTACCGTCGACGAGACGCCCGCATTGCCGAGGATATCGACAAGGTGTACGCAATGTTTCCAGTACTTGGAGACATGCGCCGTCGTACGGCCGCGGATCTCTCCGGCGGCCAGCAGCAGATGCTGGCTATTGGACGCGCACTCGCGGGTGCGCCACGACTCCTGCTGCTCGACGAACCTTCGTTGGGCTTAGCCCCGAAGATTATCGAGCAGATCTTTCAGGTCCTTGATGCCCTTCGCGCAACTGGCATGACCATACTGGTGGTAGAGCAGAACGCCGCCGCCGCCCTCTCGATCGCCGATCGCGGATATGTCCTTGAAACCGGCCGTGTGGTTCACAGCGGCGGGGGCCGGTCGCTGCTTGCCGATCCGACGGTGCGCAGCGCCTACCTCGGGTTTTAGGCCATTCGTTCAACCCTTTCAGAGAGCAACTTTGTATATGACCAAATCACTCCACTTCATCGATGGCCGGCTTGATCCTGGCACGGGCTCACGCACAGGACGCGTGTTCAACCCTTCGCGCGGCGAAGAAATCGGCCAATGCGCTTATGCCGACAGCGCCACCTTGGGCCGCGCTGTCGCGGCGGCGACGAGAGCGGGACGCGCGTGGGCCAGCGGATCGCACGCGTCGCGGCAAACCGTGATCTACAAGTTTCGTGACCTCCTTGTCGCCCACGCAGACCGATTGGTCGAAATCATTGGTCTGGAGAACGGCAAGACGCTCGCGGACGCGCGAGGCGAACTGGCACGCGCGATAGAAGGCATCGAGTTCGCAAACGGCGCGCCGCATCTGAGCAAGGGTGAGTTTGCGACGAACGTAGGTGGCGGCATCGACGTCTTCTCTATGCGCGTTCCGGTCGGCGTAGTCGGTTGCATCGCCCCGTTTAACTTCCCAGTATTGGTGCCGGTCTTGATGTTCACATTGGCGATGGCTGTTGGCAATGCGGTCATCTTGAAGGGCTCGGAAAAAGTGCCTACGGCGGCCCTGGAGTTGGCCAATCTCTTGAAGCAGGCCGGTCTTCCCGATGGCGTATTCAACGTGGTGCAGGGCGACAAGGAGGTGGTTGACGCGATGCTCGAGCACCCGCAAATAGATGCCATCAGCTTTGTTGGATCGACCGGCGTGGGAGAGTACGTCTACCAGAAGGGGACTTCGCACAACAAGAGGGTCATGGCCTTCGCGGGCGCGAAGAATCATATGGTCGTGATGCCGGACGCGGACATCGATGCGGCAACCTCTGCGTTCGTCGCGGCGGGGTTTGGCGCTGCCGGGCAGCGCTGCATGGCGATCTCCCTCGCCGTGCCGGTCGGTCAGGAGACGGCGCAACAGTTCCTCGAGTCCGTGCTTCCCAAGGTTAAGGCACTTAAGGTTGGCCCTTACGACGATCCCAGGGCGGATTTTGGTGCTCTCATCTCGACGCAGTCGCGTGAGGCAGTGAACCTGGCCATCGACCACTGCCAACGGCAAGGCGGAGAGTTGGTGCTGGACGGTCGCAGCCTGGCGGTGGCCGGCAGTGAGGGCGGTTACTACATGGGCCCTTCGCTTCTAGATCAGGTGACCACCGACATGGATTTCTACAAGGAAGAGGTCTTTGGTCCCGTGCGTGGGATCGTGCGCGCCGCCACCTTTGACGAAGCCGTCAAGGTCTGCAATTCAAGCGTGTACGGCAACGGTGCCGCTATCTTCACCCGCGACGGGAAAGCCGCGCATCGCTTCATGAACGAGGTGGATGCGGGCACGATCGGGGTCAACGTGCCAGTCCCCTTGCCGGCTGGCTTCTTCAGCTTTGCGGGGCTACGCCGCTCTCGCTTCGGCGAATCGCATCTGTTCGGCCCCGAGGCGGTGCGCTTCTTCACGAAATTGAAGACTGTGTCGCAACGCTGGCCAGAGCCCGCCCAGGTGGGCGATTCGGTCTCGCTGGCCTTCCCGCGCGCGGCCTGAAGCACGGCCGTATCAGAGAATGGCGATTGCTTACCAGCGGCATCTGATCGCCATCATTTCCTAGATCTGTTCAACCTTCGTATGAATTGGAATTCAAATGCCTAAGTCCATCATCTCACCTCTCGGCATGGGCCACAGCGCCGTTCCGTACTCGCCAGGCACACGTGCCGACAACGTCGTCTACGTCTCGGGCATCCTGGCACTGGACGGTGCGATGCAAACGATCGGGGTCGGCGACGTGGCCGTGCAGACGCGCTACGTGATCGAGGGAATCAAGAAAGTCCTTGAGGATGCCGGGGGGGCCCTCTCGGATATTGCCTATAACCATATCTTCATCCGCCGGCTGGAGGACTACAAGGCCATGAACGACGTCTATCGTCAGTATTTCAATGTGGATCCACCTGCACGGTATTGCATCCGCGCCGACCTTGTTCCCCCGGATTGCCTGATCGAGATTAGCTCAATTGCGCACTTGAAGTAAATATGATCACAAGTCTGAACAGACGCGCGTACCTGACTTGGTTGGGCATGCTCGCGGCGGGATCGGTGCTCGCGCCCGTTGCGCCGGCGCATGCGCAGGAGCGGCCGGCCAGTGATTTTCCGAACCGCCCGATTCGGGTGATCGTGCCGCTGAGTTCAGGCAGTGGCGGCGATGGCTATGCGCGACTTTTCAGCGAAAAGCTGAATGGTCTGCTCGGGCAGCCTGTGATTATCGAGAACCTGCCGGGGGCAGGCGGTACCGTGGCCGCAGCGGCTTTCAAACGCGCTCCTGCCGATGGATACACATTCCTGCTCGCGACGGCCGGGCTGATCTCGGGCAATCCGCTGTTTGTGCGCAATCTTCCCTATAACCCCGCGACCGATTTTGTTCCGGTAGCAGGCGTAGCACGCGGAATGAACGTGTTCATCGTGCCTTCGGCATCGCCTATCCGCTCGCTGGCAGACTTGGTTGTCCATGCCAAGCACGCTAAAGCATTGCTGAACTGTGGCACCGTCTCTCCGCTTTACCAGGTATCCCAGCAATGGTTCGCCAAACTGGCCGGCATCAATTTTTCCAACGTACCCTACAAGGCGTCGGGCGGGCTGGTGGCGGACATTGCCGGGGAGCAACTTGAACTCGCGGTGACGGACCTTGCGAGCGCCGCACCGCTAATGAGGGCCGGGAAGGTACGCGCTCTCGCAGTGACGGGCGCGACCCGGCATCCCGAGTTTCCGAATCTGCCGACGGTCATGGAAAGTGGGTGGCCTGACTATGTCAACTATGCGTGGGTAGCATTTTACGCTCGCTCCGAGACCCCGAGCGCGGTGATCAAAAAGTTTGGCAATGCGGTCTTGAGCGTGCAGCAAAGTGCTGAAGCCAAAGAGCTCGCGACTCGTTTCGGTGGTGAACTGATGCCGATGAATTCGGTCGAGCTCCGAACATTCCAGCAAGGAGAATTCGAGCGATTTCGCGCTGTGGCCAAGTCCTCGGGAATAGAACCGCAATAGCAAAGTCATGGACATTTCAACAAATGTGGTCATTGTCGGCGGTGGGCCCACGGGCCTGCTCCTTGCCGCCGAACTCGCGCTCGCCAAGACCAATGTGGTCGTTGTCGAGCGGCGCTCTGAGCCAGTGGGCCAGGCGCGCGCGTTGTCGATGCATCCGCGAAGCCTGGAGACATTGGCGCTTCGAGGGATAGAGAACCGTTTTTTGCTGGCGGGCGTGAAGGTCCCGACGGGACACTACGCCGCGTGTGATGTGCGGTTGGACTTCACGAAGCTGGATAGCACGTTCGCTTTCGGTCTGTTGATCCCGCAGACGACCACCGAGCACCTGCTAGAGGCACGCGCACTGGAGTTGGGCGTGCGCATCGAGCGCGGCTGCACGGTAGAGGGGGTTCGACAGGACGCGGAAGGTGTGTCGGTCGAAGGCAGCCGGCCCGACGGTCATTTTCGAGTCCGCGCCGACTATTTGGTTGGCGCCGACGGTGCGCGCAGCACTGTGAGGCAAGCGAGCGGCATTGGCTTTCCGGGTGAGGAGAGCGGCATGTCCGTCTATTTCGGCGATGTCTTCATCGACAGTGCTCCGGTGACCACGACAGGTCGTTTCCAGGTGCGCAACGCATTCGGGATCATGGAAGGCTTCCCGATGGCGGACGGGCGTCACCGCGTGGTCTTCGTCGACGCTAAGCGGGTGGGCACTCCAGTCCATACACCAGTGGTGATCGAGGAGATGCAGGACGGCGCGAGTCGCATCATGGGTGGTGGGGTCAAGCTGCGCGACCCGAGCTGGATGTCACGCTTCGGCGATGAAACAAAGCTGGCAGACCACTACCGCAAAGGACGCGTTTTCTTGGCGGGCGACGCCGCCCATATTCACATGCCAGCCGGGGGGCAGGGCATGAATACCGGGATTCAAGATGCGATGAACCTTGGCTGGAAGCTCGCCGGTGTCCTGCGGGGCGAAGCCGACGATTCACTGCTCGATAGCTATCAGCTTGAGCGGCGCCCCGTGGGCCAACGTCTGGTGGAAAACACCAAGGCCCAACGCTCGCTGCTGCGCAACCTTCTCCAGGAAGGAGACGCGCTCTGGAACGCTTTCAATGACTTGCTGCGTCATCCGGCGACCAATCTATATCTCTCCGGGATGATCACTGCGATCGACACGCACTATTTGCAGCCTCTGCCGGGCGTCGAGCCGCCTTGCAACTGGACGGGCCGCCGATTGAAGGATCTGCAGCTGCGCTCGGTGAACGGTGAGCAACGGGGGCTGTACGCGATGCTGCATGCCGGTGCGTGGGTGGAGCTTCGACTGAAGACAGACGGACGGGCCCCGCGGCCTTGCGGTGTTGCCGAGTCTTGGGTGGTCAAGCACGATATCGAATTGGGCGGCGAGGCCGATTGCTTTGCGGGCTTGAGCGCAGTGCTCGTGCGACCGGACGGGCACGTCGCTGCGACGGCTTAAGGAAGCGCGGGATGAAATTACGCGAGATTGGCCGTTCAGGCATCCATGTTTCTGCCGCCGGCCTGGGGTGCAACAATTTCGGATTCTTCCAGGATACGGCTCAATGTAAAGAATGCGTACACGCCGCGCTTGACGCAGGGATCACCTTTTTCGACATGGCCTCTGAGCATGGTGCAGGGGCTGAAGAAGCGCTGGTGGGCAAGGTGCTTCGCGGGCATCGGCATGCCGTGGTCATCGCGACCAAGTTCGGGCAGCCGGAGCTTCTTGGTCTCGATGCCAATGGTGGCATGCAAATGCGCAAGGACCCGCAGCGACAGGGTATGTCCCGGCGATGGATCATGCAGACTGTGGAGGAGAGCCTGCGTCGTCTCGGTACTGACTACATTGACCTCTACCAGCCGCATGTCGTGGATGCAACGGTACCGGCCGATGAGACGCTGCGCGCGCTCGACGAACTGGTCCAACAGGGCAAGGTGCGTGCGATCGGACAAGCAGCGACGTTCGCGACCGCGGCGGATGTGACGCTGCAGCAAGACATTGCAATGCGGCAGGGTCTTTCGCCGTTCAGCTCCATGCAAACTCACTACAACCTGCTGATGCGCGACGCTGAACGCGAGATCCTCCCTATGCTACGCGCGCGCCATATGAGTCTGTTGCCCTACTGGCCGCTTGCCAATGGCTTGCTGAGCGGCAAATACAACAGCGCAGTTGCAGCCGCTGAAGGCACGCGCTTGGCTAAGATCCGGATGGTCAAAGATCTCTATGGCTTGAGGCATTGGCGCCAAGTCGAATTGCTGCGCAGCTTCGCACTCTCGCGAGGTATGGATATGGTGGAACTCTCATTCGCGTGGCTGTTGTCTGAGGATGCGGTTGCCAGCGTCATTGCTGGCGCCAGTTCTGCACAACAGGTTGCTCAAAATGCAAAAGCTGCGGACTCGACACTGAGTCCCTCGGACAGATGCGAGTTGCTGCGGCTTCTCGACGAAGACATGAGCGAAGACGGCCACTGAAGGGGGACGGACTCCCTGGCGACCGCGAGCATCCAGACGCAGGGACTGGTAGATCGGGTTTTCGGCACCTGCAGGACGCCTGCCAGAGCGCTGCAATCTTCCTGTACGACGACCTCGTTGGCCGTAGCTGCGGTGTTGGGGAGTCCCGACGACGTGACGAGCGAGGCGGTGTGCGCCTTCGTAGTGCTCAAGCGCGCGGCCGACCGGCGAGAAGGCCAAGCAGATTGCCATCGAGTTGCGCAACTGGGTGGCCAAGGAGATCGGGCCGATCGCCGAGCCCAACGACATCCGCTTCGGCGACAACCTGCCCAAGACTCGCAGCGGCAAGATCATGCGGCGGCTGCTGCGCAGCATCCCAAGGGCGAGGCGACCACGCAGGCCTCGACGCTGGAGAACCCGGCGGTCCTGGAGCAGCTGCCGCACGCAAGTGGAAGAGCTAAGTTTTCAATAGCTTGGCAGCCTGAAACTAAAGAAATGTCCGATCAGGCCGACTGCCATAGACTCGCAATAGTTCATGTGGACTATGCGAAAAAATTCTGTAATCAGAGCGATCAAGCGCCAAATCGTATTCGCTTCGCATATTAAGCTTGCATCAAATTCTCTTCGGAAACAACGGCGGCCCCACTTCGACGCCGCTTATCCTCCATGTGTCGTCATTCTCGTCGGCGGCTCCCAACTTTCGAAAGATTTTTTGACTGACACCTGGCAACATTGGAGCGATGCATTTGGCAATCGTGAAAATGCGAAGCAAAAGTGTAGCTAAAACGGAATTGAGCTTTATCCTGCTTGACTCGGTTTCTGTGTTCGCATGGCTAAGTTTGGCCAAATTCCATGGCTCTTCTTCATGGACGTAGCGGTTACAACTTGCGACGTAGGACCAGACAGCATCGAGAGCTTGGTCGAAAGCGTAGCAATCTAGATGTTCTGCGATTTTTTTGCAAAATTCGTCTGCCTGTGAAGTCTCGCCATCGAGGATGGAGATGAATTCTGAAAAATTGCGGTCTTCGCTTTCAAGGTAAAGCTTGGTCATGCTGAGTACGCGGTGTACCAGATTACCGAGCTGTCCTGCAAGTTCAGAGTCATAAGATCTCGCAAACCGCTCGTGCGAAAAATCACCATCGCCGGTCGCGCGAATGTGACGCAGTAGATAATACCGAACCGCATCGGAGCCCAGTTCGTCAATCAGTGGAATGGGATCGACAGCGTTGCCGGTGGACTTTCCAATTTTACGACCCTCTGCTGTCACGTAGCCGTGAACAAAGAGACGCGTAGGGGGAGCAATTCCCGCCGACAAGAGTATTGCTGGCCAGTATATTGCGTGAAATCTTGTGATGCCTTTACCTATGACATGCTCGCGCGCGATCGCACGTGGCCACCATTTTTCAAATTCGCTGCTCGTTTCGCTACCAAATCCAAGCGCAGAAAGGTAGCTGCCCAAAGCATCAAACCAAACATAGATGACCTGGGAGGGGTCCCCTGGGACGGGAATTCCCCAATTGCGTGCGCGAATAACGCTGCGGGAGATACTAAAGTCATCAAGCCCACTGTCAATCCAGCTCAATACTTCGTTTTTTCGAGATTGAGGAATAATATTTATTGTATTGGATTTATATAACTCACGCAAACCTTCTTTGTAGCGCGAGAGCCTGAAGAACCAATTTTCTTCCTCTACCAGACTAGGTTCAACCCCGTGTTCCTGGCATTTCCCATCATCGAGATCTTCTGGTTTGTAAAATTGCTCGCACCCTGTGCAATACAGTCCGCTATATGGCCGCTTGTAGATGTCGCCGCTTGAAAAACATCTTGCCCACAAATTTTCAACGCCGCGCGAATGTCTTGCATCGGCGCTGGTTCGGATAAAGTCGTCGTAGGAGAGATTGAGTTTACTTTTTAGTTGAACGAACTTGGCCGCATTGCGGGATACTAGTTCGGCTGTGGGAATGCCTGCAGCGTCTGCGGCTTGGACATTCTTAAGACTGTTCTCATCAGTACCTGCCTGAAAGCGAACTTGATCGCCTTTTTGGCGATAGTGGCGAGCGAGAGTGTCGGCTTGCACAAGCTCAAGCACAAATCCTATGTGTGGCGAAGCATTTACATATGGAATTGCGGTGGTGAGGTAGCGAGCGGACCGTGCGGAAAAATTGATTTGTTTGGAAGGCATGCTAGGGAACTCCTTTGGTGAAAGGCGGCCCCTTTTAAGTAAAAAAGCCGCCCTAGGTGGAAGCGGCTTGATTTACTGAATGACTTAAATCAATTGTGCTAAAGCCGCGTCGAGAGGACGGGGCATCATGTCGTTCGCAGAGAATTGGAACGGAGAACTGCTCATCGGCACATCATACGCAAAAAGGAGATGCCGTACTACCCCATGATGCGCGCTAGTAGTCTGCTGAATCTCCGTGCCAAACAGTGACCCGTGCGCCGTATGCCGTTCCCACGGACCATGGGAAAGCTTTCGACGCCAGCCTGACCCAGTTGAACTTCTGTCCTCTTTTCCTCCAGACGAACCACTAACTTTTGCCTCACAGCATCCGTTCTCGCTTCTCTGGACACCGCGGTATTCGGGCCCTTCGCACGATGCTGCTGGCCGCTATGGTCTGCTTGAAGTGCTCTTTAACCTTTAGCGTTTCCAGCATCGACGGCTGCAGTCGAGAGCCTCGGCGGTGGCCGAGTCGTTTGACGCTCTTTCGATGCCTGTCGGCCCACTGCCTGAGCGCATCGGCGATGTGCGGGTCACCCCGGCGTCAGCCTGCTCCCCCCAGAAGTTGGACGGTTGGAAGGCTCGCCTAGGAAGAAACAACAAGGCTGATCAAAACGCATGCCGCATGCCCAGCGCAAAGCCAGTCCCCGACCGAAGACTGGTGGCGCGGTCGGCAATGACTACTCCATACAAATCCGTGCGTTTTGAGAGGCTGTGAATGTAGCCGGCCGAGAGCGTCCTGCGCACGCGATCGCTAGTGCCTGCCTGTTCACGGTTTGTTCGAGCCCATGAAGCAACGATACGTCCTGCGCCTACAGGCGCTTGGATGCTTAGCCCCACCGTGTCCAAACTGATCTCCGATAGTCCCCGGGCCTGTACGGTGCCGCTGGAGTACTGGGCGTACAGTTTTACGGCCTCGAAGTCATAGGAGACGCTGCCCAGCATGCTCTTGGTCTCCTGGATTACAAAGGGCGCTCCGGCAGGCTCCGCTGCCCCTCGCGGCGAGGTTATGGCCGCTCGATCAACACGGCGGTGATTCAGCGCCGCGGCGAATGCGCCATGGCGATAGTTCACCGTGATGTCGACACGGCGGCCTTCCGTCGACCCCTCGTTCGCGCCATACTGCACATTGCCCGAAAAGCCTCTAAACGGAGGCGTTGTGTAGGCTATCGAATTGCTCCAGATGCCATCCGCGCTGCCGTTTACTGTATTAAGAGGCTGGGAGCCCGTGAGGGTGTGCATCAGGAATGGTCCAAGATTCACGGACTCCGCGAATGGAGAAAACTGAAGCGTAGCGATATAGCCGCCCTTCGGTATGCGGCCCAGCCGCACAAAGCCGAATCCTCCGCGCAAACCCACCCATGAAGCCAGCGATAAGCTGCGCCCTGCAGCGGTGTCACCTGGATGGCGCCCGAATTCGCCTGTGTCTAAGCGGAAGTGGCCGGCGAGGTCGAATGCGGCAGCCAGTCCTCCGCCAAGATCTTCAGTGCCGCGAATACCCCAGCGAGACATGGACAGCAAGCCGCCGTCCAATCGAGATACCGGGAGCTCACCGGCCAAGCTGCGACGGTAGTAGCCGGCATCGGCAACGCCGTAGAGCGAGACGCGGTTGCCCTCGCTTAGGACCTGCCCGGTCGCGGGGGAGGGCAGTCCCGACAGCGCAAGGCTGGTCATCGTCAGCGGCATGCAACGGTACCATGCTCGTGGAACTAGAAAAAGATTGGAGGGATAGCGCATGTATGTCTCTTTCCATCTCTCTGCGGAGATGGTTTTTGGTTAGAACGGAAGTTGATGCCAAGCTCTTGGAATTGGCGTCGGCATGATGCTCAATCAATGTCGCGAGCGTCAAAGTTCTGCATCACATGATGAGAATCAGAATCCCAATTAACACGCGCCGTTATGGCTGTCCCGCATGAGCGTGCGCAAGTCCACCAAGATCCACGGAATTGGTGCGCGAATAAGAAAGAGATGCAAATGCCCTGGGAATTCGCTGCCCGGCTCGATACATGGAGAGACCTTGCTAGCGCAGGTGCTGTGCCACCTGAGTCGGTATTCAGTCCACGGAAGGACATAAGGCGCGCGTGGTGTTACACGAGACGACGCTCCGCCGGCCAGAGCCATCCGAGAACGGCGGTTGCGTCTGTTCATCTTAAAACGATGCCTTCGTCCTCAAGGCTCCTGACTTACGCTATTGCTGAGAAGTCCTACCGACGAGATCTCCACTTCCACGCGGTCGCCCGGATGGAGCCATAGTGGCGGTACCCGCTTCACACCGACGCCACCCGGAGTTCCGGTAACGATCACATCGCCCGGCATCAGCGTCATGAAGGTCGAGATGTACGCCACGAGGCGGGGGATCGGAAAGATCATTTGGTCGGTGCGTGCCTCCTGCACAACCACATCATTGACGCGGGTCTGCAGTGAGAGCACGCGATCATCGGGCAGTTCGTCCGAGGTCACTAGTGCAGGCCCAAAGCCTGCGGTAGCCGCAAAGTTCTTGCCCGGTCCGAACTGCCGCGTATGGTGTTGCCAGTCCCGCACGCTGCCATCGTTGAAGCAACTCACGCCCGCGATGTGCGCCCAGGCGTTCTCCTGGGAAATCCGACGCCCACTCAGGCCGATAACGATAGCCAGTTCGCCTTCATAGTCCAGCTGAGTCGACTCGCGCGGACGAACCAGCGCGGCACCACTGCCCTTCAACGACTCTGGGTGCCGAAAGAAGATGGACGGGTGCTCTGTGGGATCGCGTTGAGTCTCGACGCGGTGCTCTTCGTAGTTGTGACCTACGCAGGCGATGGTGCGCGGCTGCGGAATCACCGGGAGCAACGTCAGCGTTGCTAGTGCGTGGTCGGCCTCGGCCTCCGCGTGCGAACGCGCTACCGCCTGCCAGTCCGGCCAAGCCAACAACTCGCGCAGCGTGGCTGCTGTCGCGCCGAGCCGCCGACCGAGGTCGACCACGCCGTCAGCTGAGCACAGCCCATAGGAGGTGTAACCGTCGATCTCAAAACTTACGAATCTCATAAGGACTCCTGTGAATAAAAAAGAGAGCGGCCCTCAGGCCGAATTTGGCACGACGCTGTAGACGTAGCGGTCCGGGCGCAGCACTAGGGCCGCGGCGTCAAAGCGCGCCAACAAGGCCGCAATTTCACCGCTGGCATCGCGCACATACGTCACTGCGCTCTCTTCGTCGGCGGGGATGTCGAGAAAATCGTCCTCGCTTCGCACCAGAACCACCCTGCCGGTGCACAGGCCGCGTGGCACCACGCTAAGCGCTGTGTTGTGGACCTCAACGGCATCCCAGCCAATCACGGAGAAGCCCGTTCCCAGCACGTCGTCGAGGCGCACGCTCATCGTCGGGCTTTGCACCCACGGCTGAGGCGCTAACTCGGTCGCGCTGAGGCTTGGCGAGGGAAGGAAGCAGCCCTGCGAGAAACGCGGTTTGGGCTTGAACTTGAGCTGCAGAATGTAGTCGCGGCAGGCCGGAACGAGGCAGGCTGCGCGCAAGGCTGTCTGCGTAAGCGCCGCGCCTAGCACGCTCTTGGGTTGCATGACGCGACCGATGCGTAGAGCCATGCGTATCAACGCAGCGGCGTGCGGCCGGCGCTCTTGTTCGTAGCTGTCGAGCACCGACTCGGGCAGCGCTCCGCGAAGCAAGGCCGCAACTTTCCACGCAAGGTTGGCAGCATCGCGAATGCCGCTGTTGAGGCCTTGGCCGGCAAAGGGTGGCGTGAGGTGGGCTGAATCCCCTGCGAACAGCACACGGCCTTCGCGCCAGCGCGTGGCGACGCGGGCGTGGAAGCCATAGATCACCTTGCGCACCAACGGGAGGTGGCGGTCGGCCGGCACGCGGTGCGCAATCCATTCGCGGAAGCTGCGCTCATCTAGCACGTCCTCGTCACGATCACCCTCGCGCAGCATAAATTCGTAGCGCAGCGCGCCGCGTGGTCCGGGCAGACGGATGGTCGGTCGCCGTGGGTCGCAATAAGTGCTGGTGTGGCGTAGCGGTACGGTGCGCTGCGCGAGGTCTACGATGAGCCAACGCTCAGCATAGGTCTCCCCTTCGAGCACGATGCGACAGAATTCGCGCACGGGGCTTCTGCCGCCATCGCAGGCGAGGAGGAAGCGCGCACGCACGCTGTGGGCAGCACCATCGGCGTCCACGTGCACAAGAATGCTCTCTGCGTCCTGCTCAAAAGAAGTAAAGCTGTGCCCAAAGCGCACCACGACGTGTTCGAATCGAGCTAGCCCTTCGAACAGCGTGCGCACCAGCAGCGGCTGGCGGAACGCATTGCGTTTCGGATAGCCGTATTCCTGGCGCGTCGGCTGGATAGCAGCGAAGGGCCGACCTCGCCAGTCGTGATACTGCACGCCGTAGCCCAACACCACGTCCTTCAGCACAGCTTCCATCAGGCCGGCACCTTGCATCGTGCGTAGGCTTTCGTCGTCCAGAGTCACGGCGCGAGGCTCGGGTTCGAGTTCGCCATTGCGCTCTATCACCAACGTGCGCACTCCGTGTGTGCCCAGCAAGTTCGCGAGGGTGAGCCCGACCGGACCCGCGCCGACGATCACCACGTCGGGGTCTTTTCCATCCATCCACATAAGTTTCTATCGCGGCGTTTCTAGCCGCCCTCCTATACGCAGCGCCGCGCGCAGGACTTGGTCCGCGACGCGCTGCGGGTTGATGTTCGGTGCTTGAGACCACATCACCACCGAGAGGCTACCCAGCAGCAGCTCCCCTTGATGGATCGGTGCAGCCCAGCCGCAGGCTTCGGCGTCCACTTCGCCCGCCGTGACGCAGACCTTGTCGCGACGAATCTGCGCCATCAGCGGCACCAGCGTGTCGAAGCTGTTTGGCAGACCCGCCTCGCGCAGGGCTGCAACATCGTGGCGCACCAAGTCGCGCAAGTCATCCGGCGCCATGTGCGCCAGGATGACTCTTGACGTTGCTCCCCGATACAACGGCATGGCCCGGCCGCGCTCGTAGCTGACGAGAGGCGGCCCATGCCGCCCGCGCACCTGATGCACACACACCACTTTGCGGCGATGCAGGCGGCTGAGCAGTACTACACCGCCCGTGCGCTCCGACAGGGCCTTCATGATCTCGCTGGCAGCGTCGATCAGCGGGTCGTTGATGCGGATCAGCCGGTCAAGCTCGACGATCTCCGGGCCCAACACGTACTGACCGACGGATGTACGCTCGATCAAGCCCGTTTCCTCCAGGTCGGCCAGGTAGCGGTAGGCCGTGGCGGGGGAAACGCGCAGGCTGGTCTCCACGTCCACCGCGCGCACATGTTTGAACCCTTGCTTGAACAAGCGCAGGATCTGCAAGGCCTTGGCGGTGGTGGTCATAGGTGGTACTCCTGATGATGCAAACTGCGCGACTAGCTTCGCATGATTGCAACACCCCAGCGGTTGAGGGTCGAGGGCTGGTGCGGCCATTCACCCACTGCGCGGCCAGGCTGGCAGACCTCCAACTCGGCGGAAATCTCTGCCATGTTGCCGTCCATGTCCTTGAGCATGAAGAAGGTGTCATTGCCGGGGCCGTGCCGCCCCACGCCCCAAGCCAATGGAAAACCGGCGTTCGCCACGTGATCTGCCCAGTCGCGAAGCGTTCCCCAGTCTTGCGCCTCGCATGAGAAGTGGTCAAAACGCGCGAGCGGGGCACGGAAGATCGCCATGGCGTGATGCTCGGCGTCAGTGCGCAGGAAGGCTGCGGTCGTCCCGCCTGCTTCATCGCTCACTCGATCCGACAGCACGAAGCCTAATTTTTCGGTGTAGAAAGCCAACAACGCGGCCGGATCGGGCGTCCGCACCGCGAAGTGCTGCAGTCGCGCAGCCGGCAGGTCGGGCGCGGCTAGCTCAGCAGACGGCGCAGGCGCAAACTCCAAGCGGATGTGGCGGCCTTCGGGGTCGAGCACAGTGTGGGCGGTGTCGGTCTGCTCGTACAGGGCCACACCGCGCTTTCTCAACTGTTCGCGATGGGCGAGCAAAGCCGCGGCTGTGCTGAAGCGAAAGCAGGCCAGATGCAACTGGCCGCCATCGCCGGGCCGCAAGACGAGTTCGCGTTCAGGTGCTCGACACACATAGGCATCGCCTTGCTGCGAGACGGCAAAGCCGAAGGTCTTGGCGTAGAAGGCGGCCAGCGCTGCTGGGTCACTGGCGGTGAGTTCGAGTCGCGCGAGCTGCGCTCCGATTTCCATGGATGTCCTTTCAAGATCGAGTGCTTCGATCATGGACAGCCGAAGACGACCGGTCAAAGTGCCTTCTCAAATCGTGAGAAATGAGAAAGAAGATGTTTAACTCTCAGGCTCGAAGGTTCGCACGTCGCCCTTGAGCTTCTTGCTTCCACAAAGCCCAGGGCCGTTCGGCCTGAGCCTCGTGGCTCGCCATGCATGAAGCGCACTCGGCCTCGCTCAGGTAGCTCACCTCACCCAGACCCAACGCGACAGTTTGGCAGCGCGCATTCATTTCGGCGTAAACCGCGCGATATACAACCTGTTGAAGGCTCTCACCTACCACAGTACTACCGTGCCCGCGCATCAGTACGATGGCGTGACCTTCGAATTGACGGGCTAACGCCGCGCCGATTCGGCCGTCGCGCACCAGCAGGTCGCTGCCATCGCCCACAACGTCGCGAATCTCAAACACCGGCGTGCTGGTTCCGATAAAGCCGGCCATGTGGAAAACCGCGCGCAGTGGCGTGGCGCGTGAAATCGTCAGCGGTACGATGGATGGCGAGTGGCTGTGCACGATGGCCTGCACGTGTGGGTGCGCGCGGTAGATCTCGGCGTGAATGAAACGCTCGATATACACGCGCCGTCCGCCCGCGTCGATGGGATCGCCTTGGAGCGTGAACGAGACGATGTCCCCTTCACCCACCTGACCTGGCGCCATGTTGCGCGCTAGAAGAAATCGGTCGGGGTCGTGGTCGTGGCGCACGCTGACGTGGCCGAAGGCGTCGACAACACCTTGGTCGTAGAGGATGTGATTGGCGCTGACCAAGTCCGCCAGCAAGCTTGAGCTTGTCGGCAGCGGCACCCGGTCTACA
>Ga0160453_100657_pt1 | contig 21678 bp, 12 predicted proteins | sample HID1971K_E6MG_FD_108228 | JGI IMG/M metagenome (GOLD analysis project Ga0160453, IMG submission 108228) | Enriched millipede-associated microbial communities from UW Madison campus, WI, USA - HID1971K_E6 MG | ecosystem: Host-associated > Arthropoda: Insects > Digestive system > Unclassified ...
CCTGAACGTGTTGGAGTACTTCATCTCCACCCACGGTGCCCGTAAGGGTCTGGCCGACACGGCCCTCCGTACGGCCGACTCGGGCTACCTGACGCGTCGCCTCGTCGACGTCTCGCAGGACGTCATCATCCGCGAAGAGGACTGCGGCACCACCAAGGGCCTCGAGTTCACGATCGCCGCTCCGGGCGCCGACGGCGAGCTGGTGCGCGACGCGAACGTCGAGAACTCGGTGTTCGCCCGCACGCTGGCGGCCGACGCGGTCGACCCGAAGGGCGAGGTCGTCGCCTCCGCCGGTGAGGACGTCGGCGACGTGCTCATCGACAAGCTCGTCGCGGCCGGTGTCGAGTCCATCAAGGTGCGCTCCGTGCTCACCTGTGACTCGGCGGTCGGCGTCTGCGCGAAGTGCTACGGCCGTTCGCTCGCGACCGGCAAGATCGTCGACATCGGCGAGGCCGTCGGCATCATCGCGGCCCAGTCGATCGGTGAGCCCGGCACGCAGCTGACGATGCGTACCTTCCACACCGGTGGTTCGGCGTCGGCGGACGACATCACGCAGGGTCTTCCCCGCGTGCAGGAGCTGTTCGAGGCCCGCACCCCGAAGGGCGCGTCGCCGATCGCGGAGGCCGAGGGCCGCATCACGATCGACGAGACCGACAAGGCCAAGAAGGTCATCCTGACGCCCGACAACGGCGACGAGCCGCACGTCTACCCGGTCCTGAAGCGCGCGACGCTTCTGGTCGAGGACGGTCAGCGCGTCACGGTGGGTCAGCCGATCCTGGTCGGCACGCTGGACCCCAAGGAGGTCATGCGTGTCATGGGTGCCCGCGAGGTGCAGAAGTACCTCGTGAACGGCGTCCAGGGCGTGTACCGCTCGCAGGGTGTGCCGATCCACGACAAGCACATCGAGGTCATCGTCCGTCAGATGCTGCGCAAGGTCACCGTGGTCGACCACGGCGACACCACGCTGCTGCCGGGTGAGCTGGTCGACTTCAAGAAGTACCAGATCCTCAACCGCGAGGCCGTGGCCGAGGGCAAGCGCCCCGCGTCGGGTCGTCCCGAGCTGATGGGTATCACGAAGGCGTCGCTCGCGACGGAGTCGTGGCTGTCGGCCGCGTCGTTCCAGGAGACCACCCGGGTCCTCACCCAGGCGGCCATGGAAGGCAAGAGCGACCCGCTCATGGGCCTCAAGGAGAACGTCATCATCGGAAAGCTCATCCCCGCCGGAACCGGTCTCGCGAAGTACCGCGATGTCACGGTCGAGGCGACGGAAGAGGCCAAGAGCGAGCGGTACCCCAACCGCATCTTCGCCTCGGACGGCGCGTACACCGACGCCGACCTGAGCTACGTCGACTTCGACAGCTTCTCGACGGACGGTTTCTCGACCGACTACAACTGAGTTCCGCACTCACGAAGGGCCCCGGTTCGCCGGGGCCCTTCGCCGTTCCCGAGGGGAGTGACGGGATGCCGGCGGCCGCGGCGCCGGGAACGACAGGTGCCCGCCGCGTGCCGCGGTGCGGCATCCACCTCTCCGACTTACCGTGGGGGTGAAGGTCGGGGGGACCATGGCACGGATCGGCGGGCGCAACGCGTGGATCGCCGTGCCCGCGGGCGTGCTGTGCGCGGCGGTGGTCGGCGCGCTGGTGTGGCTGTCGCTGCCGATGGTGCCGGTGTCGGTCGCGTGGCTCGGCGACACGCTGCGCAGCGCGACGTCTCCGCGCCCGACGACGACCGCAATACCGACACCGGCGCAGGACGCGGCGGCAGAGCTGGCGGTGGATTGCCGGTCGATGTACTCGGACGATCTGTGGAACGAGCTGACGTGGCATCCCGGATCGCTGTTGAGCCAGTCCCTCGCTGCGCCGGCGACCGACGCGCGCGCCTTCGCCGACGCGGCATCCGCCGATGTCGCCGTGTCGTGCGGGTGGAGGTTCGACGACGGCGGGATCGTCACGACCCTTGCGCGGGTGGGCGCGGATGCGCAGACGGTCGCCGAGGCGTCGCTGGCGTCGGACGGCTTCACGTGCGCGTCCTCAGGCGGTGCGCTGCACTGCACACGCACGCGGGGGAGCGTCGTCGAGGAGCACACGCTGCGAGACGGGCTGTGGCTCGTCAGCGTCGAGACCGGATGGCATCCCGACGACTTCGGCGCGCGGCTGGAGCGTCAGGTGTTCGGGTAGGGCTCGGGCTCGGGTTCAGGCTGCCTCCGGCTCCGGCTCCGGCTCCGGCTCCGGCTCAGGCTCCGGCTCAGCCTCCGGCTCCGGCTCCGGCTCAGGCTCAGGCTCAGCCGAAGATCGCGGACACCACCGCGGCGGTGTAGCCGGTCGGGGCGAGGTTCGAGTATCTGGTGTCGATCAGCACGCCGTCGCGCCAGTACAGCGTGCGTCCGGAAGGGCCGGGGTAGTTCGGGTCCTGCCAGGTCTTCTCGCAGCGGGTGCCGCTGTCGGGGGTGTAGCAGGTGAACCCGTCGTCGTCGGCGAGCTGGTTGAGCTGGTCCAGCGCCGCGCCCCGCGAGACGTACGTGATCGTGGTGACGAGGCTCGTGGCGTCGGCGGCGGGGTCCCCCCAGACGCAGATCAGGCTGCCGTCGGACTGCGGGCCGGAGGCGCCGAAGGCGGGATCGTTCAGCGGCACCCCGTCGAGCTGCGCGAGCACGTCGGCGTTGAGGATCGCGCGGCAGTCGGTGGGGATCTCGGCCTGCGCGGTCGGTGTCGGAGTCGGCGTGGGCGTCGCGGACGTGCTCGTGGTCGGCGTGGGGGTGAACGTGAAGCCGCCTTCGGGTGCGCTGTCCGGCGCGCACGCGGTGAGCGCGGCCATCGCGATGAGCACGGATGCCGCCGCCGCGGCGAGTCGGGTCGCTGGGGGTGCCATCGACCCAGGGTAATGGGCGGTGGCCGTCCGCGCCGCGCCCGGCACGCCTCCGCGGCATGCGCGGACCCACGGGATACTGTCGCACTGCAGGGTACAGGCCCGGCGTGAGGAGTGCTGACGATGAGTGACCCCAAGTCGTCCTACGGCGAGCCCGTCGAAGAGCCCGGCGGCGTCGACGACGTCGTCGGTCGTGCGAACGAAGGCCTCGCCGAGGCGGAGGCCGCGGGACGCGGCGCCGAGACCACCGACACGTCAGGTTCCGAGACCCCGGCAGACGCCGCGGCCGATGCTCCGGCCGAGCCCGCCGACGTTCCGGCCGAGCCCGCCGACGTTCCGGCCGAACCCGCCGACGTTCCGGCCGAGCCGGATGCCGCGCCGGAGCCGGAGGTCGTGACCGAGTCCGAGGCTGCGGACGCCCCCGCGGCGCCGGTCGCCGCGGAGCCCGACCCGTGGGAATCGGAGGAGGCGGCATCCCTCGCCGTCCCGACCGCGACCCTGGCCGACACCGCCGTGTACTCGGCGGCCGCCGACGAGGCCCCGACCGTTGTGGACGCGCCCGTCGTCGCAGCCCCTGTCATCACCCCGAGCGAACCCGTCGTGGCAGAGGCGGCGGTCGTGGCCGCGGCCGCACCGCAGCCGATCTTCGTGCAGGCGCCCGAGGCCCCGCGGCCACGCGGCAACCGGGCAGCGGCGGGCGCCATCGGCCTGCTCGCGGCGCTCTCGTTCGCCGTGCTGTACCTCGCGCTCGGAGTGGGGGTGCGGGCCATCGAAGGCGACGTGACCGGCGAGAACATCGGCACGACGGTCCTCGACGCACTCGCCACGTGGTCGCTGTGGGTGCCGGTGGTCGTCTTCTTCCTGGCCTTCTGGCTGCTGGGCGCGATCATCAACCGCGGCCGCTGGGGCGTGTGGGTCATCTTCGGCCTGCTCGTGGGCGCGGCAGCGTACGGCGGACACATCCTGGGCGCGCTGTTCCAGGCGCCGTTCTGGGACCTGACCGCCAGCGAAGGCGGCGCGCTCGCCGAGAGCCAGCTGCTCACGCCGCTCGCGTTCGGCGCGTTCGTGATCGGCCGCGAGCTGACCATCTGGTTCGGCGCGTGGGCGGCGGCGCGCGCGAAGCGCGTGACGGAGCTCAACGTCGAGGCGCAGCGCGAGTACGAGCGCACGCTCGAAGCCGGCCCGCAGCTCGTGCGGCCGTAAGGTTCGCACGCGCGAGACCCGGGATTCCCGCCGAGACAGGTGACATCGTCACCGGTTTCGGCGGGAATCCCTTGTTTCGGCGTCCGGGTCCCTGCCGCCGTGCCGGACGTACCCTGGAGGTATGGCCGCCGACGGATCCCCAGGCTCGTCGGGAGGACCCGTGCGACCCGCCGTCGCACTCGCCTTCGCGACGATCGGCTTCGTCGCGCTCACGATCTTCGGGCTGGGCATGGTGAGCCTCGCCATCGGCGAGGACGTCATCGCCACGCCCGGCCTCGGGCAGGTTCCCGGTGTCGTCGGCGTGATCCTCGCGGTGCTGGCGTTCGCGGGAGGGCTGTGGGCCGCGATCGGGCGGGGCCGCGGAGGGGATGCCGTCACGCCGGCGCGCCCCGACGACCAAGGCGGGCGGTCCGGCCCGCGGGCCGGAGAGGCCCGGGGGCCTTCGTTCTGGGGAGTCGCGTGGACGACGGCCGCGTGCTTCCTCGCGTATGTCGGCGGGGTGTGGTTCGGCGTGCTGACGACCGGCGCCGGCCTCGCCGTCGCCGCGGGCGTCGCGGGACGTCTCGCGACGTCGTGGTTCGGCGCAGCTGTCGCCGGGGCCGCGTTCGTGAGCGCGTGGGCGGGCATCGCCCTCGTGCGCACCCGTGCGCACCGGCCGCGCTGGCCGTGGGAGGACCCGCGCGACGCCTGATCGCCGGCCGCCGGCATCCCTCACCCCTCCCGAATTCTCGTGACTTGGCGTATATGTACGCGACACCCTGGCGTGGCGCGTACATATACGCCAAGTCAACATCCGGGCGGGGAGGGATGCCTCGTACTACCGTTGACTCGTGGAGCGGTCGCTCGAGACCCAGGTCAGCCAGGCGGTGGACGCCTGGCTCGTGTGGCTTCCCCGCTGGGAGCCGGCCACGCACCGCGGACGCACGGCGCCGTGCCGCCGGTGCTTCGGCTCCCCGGTGCTGTCGGCGGCGGGCCTCGGAGCCGATGTGCCGCACGGTGTGCAACACGGTCTCTCGACGCGTGTGAAGACGATCGTCGACCGGGCGGTCGCCGAGTACACGGCCCTGAACCTTCCCATGCTGCAGGCCGAGCTCGACCAGCAGGCCACCCGCAACCGGGCGCGCAGCTATCGGCCGGGCGAGGGGCTGGATCCCGAGTTCGAGGGGCTGCCGCTGGACCCCGAGCCGGTGCCCGGGGCGCCGTTCCTCTTCACGATCGCGGGTCTCGCCGAAGAAGCCGACGCCGACGTGCCGGCGCTGCCGCCGCTCAGCGACGAGGCGAAGGCGGCACTGCGGCAGGAGGTCGGGCTGGCCGACGACTACGCCAACATGGTGGGCCGCGAGGTGTGCACGATCCTGCTGCACCACCGGCTGCGGATCCAGGCCGCCGTCGCCGAGCACGTGGAGCCCCAGATCGAGGCGATGCTCGCCGACCTGACGAAGTCCCTGGACGCGCCGTTCGACCCCCACGAACCGGACGAACTGGACTGAATCCAGAAATACACGGCGGAGTGACGCTTTCCCAGGTCGTACCCGGGTCCCCCGTGGCAAGTTCCCAGAGCGGATTTTGTTAGGCTAGCCAGGTTTGTTGCCGCTGCGTCGGCGTGCATGCGGTACTGGGTCTCGGGGAAGGGGATGTGCGGTGGCTACGCGGCTTCCCTCTGCACCCCCGATCCTTCCCGGGCTCGCCTACATCCGTCCCCTCGGCTCCGGCGGTTTCGCCGACGTCTTCCTGTACGAGCAGGACATGCCCCGCCGCAACGTCGCGGTCAAGGTGATGCCGAGCGACGTGCGCGATCCCGAACTGCGGCGCATGTTCAACGCCGAGGCGGACGTGCTCGCGCACCTGTCGGCGCACCCCTCGATCGTCACCGTCTACCAGGCGAGCATCTCGGCCGACGGCCGCCCGTACATCGTGATGGAGTTCTGCCCCGGTTCGCTGTCGCAGCGCTACCGGGTGGAACGGATGCCGGTGGACGAGGTGCTCGCTATCGGGGTCCGCATGGCGAGCGCGCTGGAGTCCGCGCACCGCGCCGGCCTGATCCACCGCGACGTCAAGCCGAGCAACATCCTCATCACGACCTTCGGCACACCGGTGCTCGCCGACTTCGGCATCTCGGCATCGCTGCAGCGCAAGAGCGGCGGCGAGGTGCTCGCGATGTCGATCCCGTGGAGCGCGCCGGAGGTCGTCGCCGAGCAGACCAGCGGCACGGTCGCCAGCGAGGTGTGGAGCCTGGGCGCCACCGTCTACTCGCTGCTGGCCGGGCACAGCCCGTTCGAGCGGCGCGAGCGCGGGCAGAACACGAAGGACCTGCTGCGCCGCCGCATCGCCCGCGCGACGTACGTCGAGATCCCGCGGCACGACGTCCCGGTGTCGCTGCAGACGCTGCTCGCCACGGCGATGAGCCGCGACCCGGCGCGCCGGCACGACTCTGCGCGCGCGTTCGGCGAGGCGCTGCGGTCGGTGCAGGCCGAGCTCGGTCTCTCGCCCACGCCCCTGGAGATCCCGGACGCGGAGTGGTCGCCGGCATCCGCCCCCGTCGACTTCGCCGACTCGGGCCTGCGGGGTCCCGCGCGCTCGCGCGTCGAGCGCGACCTCACCCGCAAGTCGCGTGCCGGAACGGGCGTGGCCGGGCTCGCGCGTGACGAAGACACCGAGATCTCGTCGCCCGCGCGTCGCCGCGACGGAGCGGGCTTGCGCCGCGCGCTGCCGTGGCTGATCGGCGTCGGTGCGGGGCTGGTCATCGGCGCCGGAGCGGTGGTCGCCACGCTGGTCGCGACGGGGGCGCTGTGATGGCCGAGGGCAAGGTGCCCGGCGCCCGGGGCGCGGCGCGAGGTGCCGGCAACAGGGCGCCGATGCGTCGGGGAACGCTCTTCGGGCTCGTCGCGGCGGGCGCCGTCGTGGCCGCCGTCATCGGCGTGAGCGTGGTCTGGCCGGGCCTCGACGCCCAAGAGACCCCCGACGTCGACACGGCCGTGTGGGCGCTGCAGACCGGTGAGGGCCGTCGCTATGCGCGCGTCAACACCTCCGTGGGCGAGCTCGACACGGTTCGCAGCATCAGCAACCCCGACCAGGTCGTGCAGACCGGCAGCGGGGCGTATCTCTTCAGCGACAGCTACAGCACGGTCACCCGGATCGACGAGTCGATGCCTGCCGACCTCGACGAGGAGGCGCTGCAGTCCTCGCAGAAGACCCCCGCCGGCACGACCGAGGTCGTGACGGCCGGGGACTACGCGGCGTACCTCACCGATTCCGGCGCGGTGTACGCGGGCCGCCTGTCGGGCGGGCCCGCGACCAAGCTCGACCCGTTCCCGTCGGACGACGAGAACGCGCCGCAGTACACCGCCGACGCCATCGCGATCGACACCCGCGGCATGCTGTTCGCGTACTCCCGCGCCGACGGCTCGGTGCTGCGCTACGACGTCGGTGCGGGCGATGCGAGAAGCCGCGACGCGTTCGACCCCGAGGGCCTGTCGACCCCGGCCATCACGGCGGCCGGCGACATCTGGGCGGTCGTCGACACCGAGGACGGCGATGTGTGGCTGCGCGGTCAGGATGCCGTCACGCAGGCGCCGATGACGAGCACCGTCGTGGTGGGCACGCCCGACGCGCGCGGCTCGAGCGTCTACCTCGCCGACGACACCACGCTCGTGCGGGTGCCGGTGGACGGATCCGGCATGCAGGTCGAGGTCGGCGGCGGGAACGGCGCCGTCGTGGGCACGCCGGCGCAGCCCATCACACACGACGGAGAGACCTACGCCGCATGGCTCGGGCAGGGCGACACCGGCGGACTGCTGTGGCGCTCGGGCGAGGGCACCGTGCCGCTCGACTACGACGGCCAGAGCATGGGCGATGCCCGCCGGCCGACGTTCGTGGCCGGCAGCTCGGCCGTCATCCTCAACGAGACGAGATCGGGATGGGCCTGGTCCGTGCCCGACGGCGCGCTGATCCCGTCCAGTCAGGACTGGACGCTGGACGACCGCACCGACCCCGACGCGGTCCCGAGCGACGATCAGCTCCAGGTCGTGCTCGACCCGAAACCCCCCATCGCCGAGCCGGACGCCTTCGGCGTGCGTCCCGGTGCGCTGGCGACGCTTCCGGTGCTGCTGAACGACCACGACCCGAACGAAGACGTGCTGACGATCGACCCGACGTCGGTGACCGGGCTCGATCCGGGGTTCGGCACGGTGTCGGTGACCGACGACGGCCAGCGGCTCGCAGTGCAGGTCGCGCCCGACGCGTCCGGATCGGCGACGTTCTCGTACGCCGTGACCGACGGCACGGCCGAGGGCGGGCTGAACTCCGAGTCGACGACGGTGACGCTCAACAGCGCCGGTGTCGGCGCCGAGTCCGCGCCGGAGTGGTGCGGCGTCGAACGCTGCCTCGTGGAGTGGCCGCAGCCGGAGGTCGCGCTGGGCGGCACGGTGACGGTGCCCGTGCTCAACGGCTGGGTCGACCCCGAGGGCGATCCGCTGCTGCTGCTGTCGGTCGAGAACCTCAACGGTGTCGGCAGCGTGGCGGCCACACCGGGCGGCGACGTCGTGTACCAGCACAGCGACGACGGGCAGACCGGCGAGCAGATGATCGAGTTGGCGGTGACCGTCGCTGACACGCAGGGCCAGACGGCCGTCAAGTCGCTCGTCGTGAAGGTGTCGGCGCAGCCCAAGCTCGCCGTCCAGTCGTTCGCCGTGACCGACACGGTGGCGTCGAGCCTGACCGTCGATGTGTCAGAGCATGTGACCGGCACGGCAGGCACCCTCTCGCTCAACTCCGTGCGCGTGCTCGACGACGCCCCAGCGACCGCGACGGTCGTCGGCGGATCGACCTCGTTCGACTTCACCGCGAAGAACCCCGGCACGTACCGGGTCGACTTCACGGTCACCGACGGCACGAGCGAAGCAGACGGCACGGCGCGCATCACGCTGCTGCCCGCCGACGCGCCGGCACAGCTGGCGACGTCTCCCGTGGTGGCGTTCGTCCACCCTCGAGAGGACGCGACCCTCGAGGTGTTCGACGCGGTCTCGAACCCCACGCGCCGCGTCCTGCTGCTGAGCGACGTGGTGGCCCGTGCCGACGACGGCGCCACCCTGTCGGTCGACGCGGTGGGGCAGAACCACCTACGTGTGTCGGGTACGACGGCCGACGGCAGCCCGGGGCGCCTCGGGACGGTCACTTATCTCGTCAGCGACGGAACCGAGGATGCCGGCTCGCGGGTGGAGGGGCAGGCCACGGTGTATCTGCTACCGCCCGCGCCCGAGCTCGCGCCCATCGCCGTCGACGACACCGTCGTCGTGCGTGCCGGCGCGCAGATCGACATCCCCGTCCTCGACAACGACATCTCGCCCGCCGGCGGACGCCCGACGCTCAACCCGGCGTCGGTGGTCTCATCGACGCCGGACGCGCTGGCCTTCGCCTCGGGCGACGTGCTGCGCTACCTCGCGCCGAGCGCGCCCGGCGAGTACGGCGTCGACTATTCGGTGTTCACGACCGGCTCACCCTCGCTCGCCGACACCGCGACCGTGCGCGTGCAGGTGATCAACGACGACGCGAACCGCGCCCCGACTGCCGACACGATGGAGGGGCGCGTCCTCAGCGGCCAGTCCGCGCAGATCGAGTTCGACGGCTTCGGCATGGACCCGGACGGCGATGTCGTGACGCTGGACAGCATCATCGAGCAGCCGCAGCGCGGTGCCGCGACGATCGCCGCGGACGGGGCATCCATCCTGTACTCGAGCGTTCCCGGCGACAAGGGACAGGTCTCGTTCCGGTACCGCGTCGTGGACTCGTTCGGCGAAAGCGCCGAGGGCACCGTCCGGGTGGGTGTGCTCGACAGCGAGGCGAACCCGAGCCCGATCACCTACACCGACTACGTGCAGGTGCAGGCAGGCAAAGACAACACGATCCGGGTGAGCCCGCTCTCGAACGACGTCGATCCGACGATGGGCACGCTCAAGATCACCGACATCCGTCCGGACGTGCCGACGACGCTCATGGACGGCAGCACCAACCCCGACTACGCACGGCTGGGCGACCAGGTGCTCGACATCGACGATGCGACGGTCGTGATCGCGGCGGGCGACGAGCCGACCACGATGTCGTTCCTGTACGACGTCGAGTCGTCGTCGGGCAATACGGGTCGCGGTCTCGTCGTGGTCCGGGTGGTGCGCGAGCGCGTGCCGGATTTCCCGGTGGTGGCCGACACCAACCTCACCGTCGAGACGCGCGACGACTTCCCGCGCGGCGTCGACGTGCTCGAGGGCAAGACGACCTGGTCGGGTGGAGACGTGGCAGATCTGACGGTCTCGCTGTGGGGCGAGCCCGCCGGCGTGTCGGTGGACGGCACGAAGCTGCGCGGCGAGCTGCCCGAGAAGACCCGGCTGATCCCGTTCGCGGTGACCGGGACCAGCGCGTCGGGCGAAGAGGTGACGTCATACGGCTTCCTGCGCGTTCCGGGCGACGACGACCTCGCTCTGACGCTGCGTGCCGGCGCACCGACCCCCACGGTCACCGAACAGGAGTCGGTCTCGTTCGACATGGCGGACCTCGTCGCGCGGCCGAAGGGCACGCGTCTCGAGGTCGGCGCCGAGACCAAGTCGTCCGGTGCGCGCTCCGAGGCCGTGTGCTCGCTCGAGTCGGGTACGACGGTGCGGTACGACGCCGGCACGGGCGCACCGTGGGTCGACGCCTGTCAGGTGCCGGTGCGCCTGGAGGGCAAGGCGGACTGGACGTACCTGTCGGTCCCGATCACAGTCACCCCGCGCGACCCGCAGCCCGAGCTGCGTCCCGCGTCGATCACGGTCGGCCCCGGTGAGACGGCCACCTACGACCTCAAGACCATGACCACCTGGCAGCTGCGTGCCGACTGGGAGGGAATCGTCTACGCGACGGAATACTCCGGCGGCGCGTTCGAGGTCTCGCAGGACGGGTCCACACTGACCGTCACCGGCGCCGACCGTGCCGTGCCGGGCTCGGAGGAGGTCGTGATGGTCTCGGTGACGAGCCACACGGCCGTGGCCCCCGCGCGGCTGATCCTGCGCGTGGGCGCGGCGCCGTCGACCCTCCCGCAGGGCGGCTCGGTCGTGCAGCAGTGCACGCAGGCGTCCGGCTCGTCGTGCGGCATCCCGGTGATCGGGGCGAGTGACGAGGTCAACCCGCTGCCGAACACACCGCTCGAGCTCGTCGAGGTGCGCCCCGCGGGCGCGTGCGCGGGCGTGAGCTTCGCGGTGTCGTCGGCGACGTCGATCACCGCGTCCTGGACGAGCGATGCTCCCGGCGCCACCTGCACGGCGTCGTTCTCGGTGCGAGACGCCCAGGGCCGCATCACCAACTCCGAGCGCGACGGCCGCGTGCTGCTCGACCTGCTGGGCTATCCGAAGGCGCCGGCGAGCGTCGTGCAGTCCGCGTACGCGAACGGCACCGTCACGCTGCGCGTCGACCCGGGCGAGTCGAGGCTGGCGTACCCGGCGTTGACGGGCTTCGTGATCCGGGTGGACGGCAAGGACGTCGCCGAGTGCGCCGCCGACGGCGCGTGCCCGCCGATCTCCGCCCCCAACGGCGAGCAGCGCACCTACGAGGCCTGGGCGGTCAACTCCGTGGGCGAGTCGAAGGGGAGCGTGCGCACGGTGGCGTGGGCGTACGACACGCCCCCGGCACCCGCGGATGTGACGGCGGCGCCGGTCGTGACCGGCGACGGTCGCGGCGAGGTCGTCTCGCTGGTGATCAAGGGCATCGACACGGCGTCCACGGGCAGCCTCGAGATCCGCAGCGAGACGGGGGAGACCGTCCGCGTGCCGGTCAACGGCAACCGCACCACGGTCGAGGTGCCGTCGTACCGCATCGGCACCAACCGCGCGACCATCGTCACGGTGACGCCCTACTCGAAGTTCGACATTCCGAACGGGCTCGCCGGCGTCGCCTCGGGCGGAACGGTCACCGTGACGACCAACGGCGTCGGGGCGCCGCAGTCGCCCGTGCTGTCGTTGACGTCCACGTCGAACGGCGACGGCACGTCGACGATCAATGCGAGCGGGTCGGCGACCGCCAACGGCGACGGCTCGAAGCTGCGTTTCGGCTTCGTGCCCGACGGGCAGCGGTGCGTCGCGGACGGTGGCCCGTCGAAGAGCTTCACGGTCGACGACGGCAACGAGTACACCTACCGCATGTGCGTGGAGTCGACGTGGGGCGACCGATCGTACGGGCGCGCCGAAGACACCGAGAGCGTGCAGGCGCGGCAGTCCGGCAAGAGCCCGAAGGGCTGGACGTTCGTGGTGGATGCCACACCGAACGTGAGCGACGGTCACGCGGAGTGGATCATCCGCAGCGATCCCACGTCGAAAGAGAAGGTGCCCAACCGCAACCACGTCGAATTCTCGGGGTGGAACGGCGGCACGAGCGTGATCGGCAACGACCCCGGCATCCAGGTGCGCTACGTGCACGACTGGTGGAACACCGCCACCGATTGGGCGGCCGTGACGCCCGCATCGGGCAGCGCGCCCTACCAGGTGCAGGCGACGTGGGGGATCACCTCCTGCGTCGGCGGCGGCACGATCGTCGCTGCCGGACAGTCCTCGAATGCGATGGCGAACTTCACGTTCGACTATTCGGCCGCGCGCTACTTCAGCAAGCGCGGTCGCGAGATCACCGACACCGCGGACCGCACGCACGTGCCCGACGGCGCGGCGTATGTCACCGGCGTCCGTGTGACCGTCGACTGGGACGCACAGGACTGGGGTCTGTCGCGGGTCAAGAGCGCCGAGCTGGCACAGACGGCCTGCTCGTCCGTCGAACCGCTGCCTACGGGAGTCGAAGCCGGCACGCCCGGGCACTTCATCTCGGACTTCGACCGGATCCCCGGCAACCTCAGCGAGCTGGTCAGCATGGGGTCGCTCGGTCAGACGGCCGCGTGGACGACCGGCCAGTACGTTCAGCTCGGAAACGGCAGGAACGCGTACTGGGACGGCAACGCCTGGCAGAGCGGCAAAGCGCCCGAGCCCGAGCCCGAGCCCGAACCGGAGCCCACCCCCGACCCCACCGACCCTTCGGCGGACACGAACCCCTGAGCCTGAACCGCCGCCCCGCGCCGGACGACGGCATCCACACCCCCACGAACCTCCCCGACCCCCAAGGAACGACATGACCATCACGCAGGAGCAGGCCGACTGGTTCGCGCAGACGTTCGGGCAGATCGCCGACAACGTCGAGCGCGCGGTGCTCGGCAAGCGTCACGTCGTCGAACTCGTGCTCACGGCGATGCTCAGTGACGGGCACGTGCTGCTGGAGGACGTGCCCGGCACCGGCAAGACCTCGCTCGCGCGTGCCATGGGGCAGTCCGTGCAGGGCACGAACACGCGCATCCAGTTCACGCCCGATCTGCTGCCGTCCGACATCACGGGCCTCAGCGTCTACGACCAGAAGGAGGGCGTGTTCGAGTTCCACGCAGGCCCGATCTTCGCCAACATCGTGCTGGCCGACGAGATCAACCGCGCGAGCCCGAAGACGCAGTCGGCGCTGCTGGAGGTCATGGAGGAGGGGCGCGTCACGATCGACGGCGTCTCGCGTCCGGTGGGCGTGCCGTTCCTCGTGCTGGCGACGCAGAACCCCGTCGAGCAGGCGGGCACCTACCGGCTGCCCGAGGCCCAGCTCGACCGCTTCATGATGCGCACGTCGCTGGGCTACCCCGATCACGCGGCAACCGTCCGCATCCTCGACGGGGCGGCCGTCGCGACCGCCGAGCTCACGCCGATCATCACGCCGCAGGCGCTGGTGGGCATGTCCGACCTCGGTGCGCAGGTCTACGTCGACGCGCTCGTGCTGGACTACATCGCGCGCCTCGTCGAGAGCACACGCACCGCCGACGAGGTGCGTCTGGGCGTCAGCATCCGCGGCGCGCTCGCTCTCACGCGTGCGGCGCGCACCCGTGCCGCGTCGCAGGGCCGCACGTACGCGACGCCCGACGATGTGAAGGCCCTCGCCGTTCCGGTGCTGTCGCACCGCCTGATCCTGCACCCCGAGGCCGAGTTCGACGGCGTCACGCAAGAGACCGTGGTCGGGCAGGTGCTGCTCGACGTGGCCCCGCCCTCCCGACGCGAGCACGTATGACGCTCGAAGAGTCGCGGCTGACCCGCACCGTCAACTCCACCGGCACCGCCGGTCGCACCGGCACGTCCGGACGCACGCACGTCACCTCGACGAGCACCGCGTACGGCACCGGCCGGTCGCGGCGCGGGCGCGCGTTCGTGCGCGCCGCCGTGTGGTGGACGGGCGTGTGGCGCGCCGCCGGCTCGGGCATCACGACGGCGGCCGATTGGGCCGCGAACACGGTCCGCCCCGCCGGCGTGCTGGTCGCGTTCGCGGCGACGCTGGGGCTGGTGCTCGGGATGCTGTTCGGCTGGGTCGAGTGGATGGTCGCGGGCGCGGCATCCCTTCTCCTCCTCGTGGCGGCGATCCCGTTCCTGTTCGGGGCGCGCTCGTACGACGTCGACCTGACGCTCACGCACGAGCGGGTCGTGGCCGGTGACGATGTCGCCGGCGAGATCATGGTGCGCAACGACGGACACCGGCTGTCGCTGCCCGGGCGCATCGACATCCCGGTCGGCGCGGGGCTCGTGGAGTTCGGCGTGCCGCTGCTGCGGCCCGGGCATCACATCTCGCAGCCGCTGGAGATCCCCGGCATGCGCCGGGGGATCGTGACCGTCGGCCCGGCGACGACGGTGCGCAGCGACCCCATCGGCCTGCTGCGCCGTGAGCACGCGTTCGAGGACGTGCACGAGGTGTTCGTGCACCCGCGCACCGTGTCGCTGCCGTCTACGAGCGCGGGGCTCATCCGCGACCTCGAGGGCAACCCCACGCGGCGGCTGGTCGACTCCGACATGTCGTTCCACGCGATCCGCGAGTACGCGCCGGGCGACTCGCGCCGGCAGATCCACTGGAAGTCGACCGCCAAGACCGGGCGCCTGATGGTGCGCCAGTACGAGGAGTCCCGGCGCTCGCGCATGGCCGTCGTGCTCGGAGTGGCCGCGCACGAGTACGCCGACGCCGACGAGTTCGAACTGGCCGTCTCGTGCGCCGCGTCGCTCGGCCTGCGCGCCGTGCACGACGCCCGTGACGTGCAGATCGTGGTGGGCTCCGAGATCCCACGCGTGGTGCGCGGCCGGCTGCGGGCGATCCGCCACATCCCGTCGGCGGCGCCGCGGCCCATGCTCGACGGCTTCAGCGGCGTCGACCTGCTCGAGAGCACGATGCCGGTGGGCGACGTCTGCCGTCTGACGTCCGAGTCGGGCGAGCGCCTGTCGATCGCGTTCGTCGTGGTGGGCTCGCGCGTGCCGCTGACCCGCCTGCAGCAGGCGGCGCTCGCGTTCCCGGCCGACACCGAGGTCGTCGGCCTCATCTGCGACGAGCGCGCGCACCCGCGCATGCAGCCGGTGTCGGGCGTGACAGTGCTCACGGTCGGCACGCTCGAAGACCTCGCGGGCCTGCTGCTGCGAGGGGCGACCTCGTGAGCGACGGCATGGCTCCGGGCGCCGGCGCACCGGGAACGGGCAGGGTCCCGGTCGTGGGCGGACGGGATGCCGCGACCCCGGCCTCCCCGTCGACCCGCCGCACCGCTTCTCGTCGCTTCGTGCCGCGCATCGCCGCCGGTGCCGTGTTCGCGGTGGTGATCGTCGTCGTGGCGGCCGTCGCGGCCTGGCCCATCTACCACTCCGGGAGCTTCCTGCTGCTGGTCGGCGTCGGCTCCGTCCTCGGCGGCGGCATCGCGGCGTTCGCGTGGTGGCGTCGCTGGAACGCCGCGATCGTCGCGGGTGTGCTCGCGGTCACCCTGCTGGTGGTGGGAGTCCCCCTTGCGGTGCCGACGCGCCTGGGCGGGCTGCCCGAGCTGGCGCGCGGCTTCGTCGAGCTCGCCAACGGACTGCTGTTCGCCTGGAAGGACCTCGTGACCGTCGAGCTGCCCGTCGGCTCGTACCGCAACCTCCTGGTGCCGGCGCTCGTGGTGTTCCTGATCGGCACGTGCCTCGTGCTGCTGCTGGCATGGCGCGATGACCGTGCCGCTTACCTCGCCGTGCCCGTGGCGCTGGGCATGGTGTCGTTCGGCCTGTTCTTCGGTCGCACCTCGGTGAGCGCGCCGTGGCACATCGGTCCTGTCGTGCTGTACGCCCCCGTCGAGACCGTCGTGGGCGCCGCCGCACTGCTCGCGTGCCTGTTGTGGCTCGCGTGGCGTACGCACGACCAGCGCATCCGCGCCCTGCAGCGGGCCGCGGCATCCAGCGGCGTCCGCATCTCGCGCAAGCCCACCGCGGCCGACCGGCGCCGCACGGTGCTCGGCACGGGCATGGTCGTGGGCGCGCTCGTCATCGCGATCGCCGTGGTGCCGTACGCGGCGCGCGGCGCCGACCGCGACGTGCTGCGCTCGGCCGTCGGACCCGATATCGACCTGTCGGCCGAGGTGAGCCCGCTCGCGCAATACCGGTCGCTGTTCACCGACGGCCGTGCGGACGACGTGCTGTTCACCGTCAAGACCGCTTCGGGCGCGCTGCCCGAGCGCGTGCGCATCGCGACGCTCGACGCGTACGACGGGGAGGTGTTCCGCTCGGGCGGCGAGGGCGCCGTCGACGCCGGCCGCTTCGTGCGGGTGCCGTCCACCCTCGATGCGGGCGAGGGCGACGAGGTGGCGCTCACCGTCGAGATCGACGCCTGGGACGAGATCTGGATGCCGACGGCCGGGCGCCTGCAGTCCGTCGATTTCGCCGGCGACCGGTCCGCGTCGCTCGCCGACCGCTTCTACTACAACGCCTCGGCCGCAGCGGGCGTGCAGACCGCCGGCGGCGGTCTGCAGGCCGGCGACTCGTACGTCGTGCACGCGGTCACCCCCGCCGCGGAGGAGCTCGAGGGCCTCGACGCGCCCGGCAGCACCGGCGGCGTTGCCGCTCCGGACAGCCTGCGCGCGTGGATGGACCAGCACGCCACCGGTTCGGGCGGTGCGGAGCTCGCAGCTCTGGTGAAGCTCCTGCGCGAACGCGGCTACCTGAGCCACGGGCTCACCGAGGGCGAGAGCGCGCCGGTGTGGACCCAGGCTCTGGACGACTACTCGTTCCAGCCCAGCGCGTCCGGGCATTCGCTGGCGCGGATCGACACGATGTTCTCGCGGCTGCTCGAGCGCGAGAGCGACCCGCGCGCTGCGGCGTCGGGCAATTACGTGGCGGCGATCGGCGACGACGAGCAGTTCGCCGTGGCGGTCGCGCTCATGGCCCGCGAGCTCGGCTTTCCGTCGCGCGTCGTCCTGGGGGCGCGTCTGGCGACGGCCGAGACCGGTCTGTCGGCGTGCGACGAGGGCGCCTGCCGCGCCGAGGACCTCACCGCGTGGACCGAGGTGCAGTCGGCCGACGGCAGCTGGACCGCGATCGACGTGACGCCGCAGTACCGTCAGAGCCCGAGCCTCGACGTCACCGAACAGCGCGATCCCGAGAACGTCACCGAGGTGCGCCCCGACACCGTGCAGGAGGTCGTGCCGCCCGACCCGACCCAGGAGGACTCCGCGTCGGACGACCAGGACGAGCAGCAGACCGCGCTCGACCTGGCGTGGCTGTGGCCGATGCTGCGCATCGGCGGCATCGCACTGCTGGTGCTGGTGCTCGCGTTCGGCCCGTTCCTGGCCATCCTGTGGGCGAAGGCCTCCCGTCGTCGCCGTCGCCGGCGCACCGGGACTCCCGCGACCCGCGTCGCGGGCGGCTGGGACGAGTACGTGGACGCGGCGATCGACAGCGGCCACCCCGCCGCGCGCGCGTCGACCCGCAGCGAGCTCGCGGCCTCGTTCGAGACCCCCGCCGGCACGGAGCTGGCCCGTGAGGCGGACCGCGCCGTGTTCTCACCTGCCGCCATGTCGGCCGAGGATGCGGAAGAATACTGGCGCGCCGTCGACGCGGAGCGCCGCGAGCTCCGCCGTGGAACAGGGTTCTGGCGCGGGGCCCGTGCGACCGTATCGTTGAGATCGTTGCTCCGCCCGCTGAAGCCCGACGCGGGCGCCGCCCGTGCCCGATCCGCGGATCGGGCCCGACTTGCCGAAAGGGGGAGACGACGGGCCGAGCCCGTGCGTCCCACGCCATGAACGCCACCGATCCCACCGCCGCCCTCGTCGGGTCGCTGATCAGTCTGCTGCTCTCCGCGGCTGTCTACGTCTGGATCGCACTCGCGCTGTCCGCGGTGTTCCGCAAGTCCGGGGTCGAGTCGTGGAAGGCCTGGGTGCCGATCCTCAACACCATCGTGCTGCTGCAGCTCGCGGGGCTGTCGGGCTGGTGGCTGCTGCTCGTCTTCTTCCCCGTGCTGGGCGCCCTGGCGCTCATCGTGGTCTTCGTGTTCGCGGTGTATCGCGTGAGCATCGCGTTCGGCTACGGCGTCGGCATGACGGTGCTCGGCGTGCTTGTGTTCCCGGTCTGGGCGTCGCTGATCGGCTGGGGGAGCGCCCGCTGGGTCGGACGAGAACTGGATGCCGCCTCCCCGGGTGCCGCGTCCCGACGGGCGGCCGAAGCAGCCGCGGGACTCCCGCCGCTGCCGCCGTTCCCCACTCCCGTGTCGCGGTCCGGCGCCCCGGCTGCGTTCCCGGCCCCGGCGGCGACCGACCCTGCCGTGAGCGGATTCGCTCCGCCGCCCGCGTACACGCCGCCCGCGGCTCCGGCCTCTTCGGCGCCAGCGCCGACCGCGCCCGAGACGATGCCGGCTCCGATCCTCCCCGCTCCGGCCGCGTCGGCTCCCGCCGCTCCGGCCGCGTCGGCGCCTGCGCCGGCCGCGCCCGTCGCGCCCGCCGCTTCGGCGCCTGCTCCTGCCGCGCCCGCTCCCGCCGTCTCCGCCGAGGCGCCGCTGACGACCGGCGCGCCCGGCGCGCCCGTCGTCGTCCCGCCGCCCGGCGGATGGACGCCGCCGCCGCTGCCCGGCCGCCCGGTGTCGGCCGCGGCCGCTGAAGCGGCGCTGGACGGCGACACGGGCGTCGCGGCATCCGCGGCGCGAGCAGGCGCAGCCGACGCGTGGCAGGACTTCGGCCTCGACACCACCGACCGCAGCGCCGAGGTGACCGGGGCGTTCCCCGGTGCGCCCGCGCCCATCTCGGCCGTGCCGCCCGCGGGTTCGGAGGGGATCCCCGCCGTTCCCGCCGCGTACGAGAACCCCGAGGTCTACGCACCGAAGCCGTCGTCGCCGGTCACGCCGGGCGAGGGCATCATGCGGCCGCCGGTGACCGACGTGCCGCTGCCGGCGATCACGGGAGAGGATCGTGAGCCGTGGGCGCCCGCGCACTCGCCCATGGCGGAGGCGGATGCCTTCCCCGAGGCGTCGGGCCCCGTCTCGGCGGTGGCCGGTGCGGCAGGCGCCGGCATCCCGTTCTCTGCGCGGTCCTCGGTGTCGGCCCAGCACAGCCGGCCCGAGATACCCGACGAGCAGGACGTGCTCGACGAGACGGTGATCGCCCGCCGCAAGCGCACCGACTGGATGCTGCTTCCCCCGACCGGCGACCCGGTCGCCCTGACGTCCGACGTCGTGATCCTCGGCCGCAGGCCATCGGCCGACGCCGAGTTCCCCTCGGCGCAGCTCGTCCCGATCCAGGACGGCACGGTGTCGAAGACCCACGCGCGGCTGCAGCTGCGCGACGACCGCTGGTACGTCGTCGACCTCGACTCCACCAACGGCGTCCTGTTCGCCACGGTCATGGGCACTGAGGTCGAAGCGACGCCCGGCGTCGAGGTCGAGGCGGGTGACCGCTTCCTGCTCGGCGACGCCGAGGTCCGGCTGCAGCGGAGCGACGGGTGATCGTCCCCGAGCCTCCTCCACTCGCCGCTGGCGCGTCGAGCGGAGCCTCTGGCGTCGGGGGCCCACCCGATGACGAGCTGACGCACCGCGCGGCGCCGCTTGAGCCGTCCGACGTGCCGGACGAGTCCACCGTGCTGTCGTCGCGACGGCGGGTCGGTGACGACGTCGACGACGCCACGGTGCTGTCGACGCGCCGGGCACCGGTCGTCGGCGCGGGCGACGTGGGGGACGAGGTCGACGAGCACACCGTGCTCTCGGTGCGGCGCAGCGCAGTGCCCGACGAGGTGGATGAGCATACGGTGCTGTCGACGCGCCGGGCGCCGGCGTCCGTGCCCGACGAGGTGGATGAGCACACCGTGCTGTCGACGCGCCGGGCGCCGGCGTCCGTGCCCGACGAGGTGGATGAGCACACCGTGCTCGCTCTGCGCCGCGTCGCGGTGCCGGACGAGCCCGACGACCTCGATGCGACCTCGATCGCGGGACACCGCGCCACGGCGCCCGAGCCGTTTCCGGGGACCTCGGGGCCGGCCGGCACCCGAACCGCCGGCGGGACGACGATCGAGGACCGCACCGACGAGACCGTGCTGCGCTCGGTGCGCCGCACCAGTCCGGCCGCGCCCCCGGCAGGACCCGACGCCTCGCCGTCGGCCCCCCGGCGCACCGCGTACCTGCCCGGTGACGGGGCCCCCGATCGCCGCTCCCCACGCTCGTCCGGCCCCGTGGTCGCGAGCCGGGCTCCTGTCGCACCGCCGTCGTCCGTCACGCCGCCGCCCGACCCGGTCGGCCTCGCGTCGCGCCGTCGACGCGATCGCCGACGCCTGCTGATCGCCGCCGTCGTGACGATCGTGGTGGTCGCCGCCGCCGTCGTCGCACTCGTGCTGCTGCTGACCTGATCTCCGAGGATTCCGATGACCCTCCCCGCATCCGCCCCGCCCCTGCCTGCTCAGGACTCCGCCCGCAACCTCGGCCCCGAGGACGCCGCGGCGCTCGGCATCGTGTCCGCGGCGCCCGGCATCCGCTCGCTCGCGTTCACCATCGACCTGGCCATCTGGCTGCTGCTCGCGTCTCCCGCCGTCGTCGGCGCCGTCATGCTGGCGATGGGCGACACGTCGTTCGTCGGTGTGCTGCTCGTGATCATCGGCACCGCTCTGCCGCTGCTGTTCGGTCTGCTGCAGCTCATGCTCCACGGGCGGCGCGGCGTGACGGCGGGCAAGGCGTCGATGCGGCTGCGGTCGATCGCGGTCGACGGTCTCGGACCGGTCGGCTTCTGGCGGGTCGTGCTGCGCGCGCTCGTGCTGTGGGCGAGCGGGATCGTGCCGCTGGTCGGCCCCGCGCTCATGTTCGCGTCGGGGCTGTGGGATCCGCAGGCCCGGGGCCGCAGCATCCTGGACCGCGTCGGCGGATGCTGGGTGATCGACGCGCGCGCCGGGCTCGACCCGTTCGATGCCAAGGCGCTGCGCCATGCGCGCCGCGCGGCGGCCGGACGCCCCGAGCAGAGCGAGGACCTGCCGTCGATGGCGAGCGACGCCGATGCCGCCACGGCGCTGCGGATCCCCGGTGCCCGCTCGCGCGCCGGCGTCGTCGGCCCCGGCAGCACCGGTGCGCAGTGGGAGGCCGTGGCCGACGGGATCGACGTGAGCGTCATCGCCCAGGTTCCCGGCGGTGCGGCGGCCGCCCACGCGGCCACCGGTCTCGTGACCGGCGCCCCGGGTGCACCCGGCGCCGTCGCCCCCGCCGCCGCTCCGGCCGCCCCAGTCGCTCCGGCGTCATCCGCTCGCGGCCCGGCCGCGGCACCGGCGTCCGCACCCGCGCACACCCCCG
>Ga0160453_100667_pt1 | contig 21238 bp, 16 predicted proteins | sample HID1971K_E6MG_FD_108228 | JGI IMG/M metagenome (GOLD analysis project Ga0160453, IMG submission 108228) | Enriched millipede-associated microbial communities from UW Madison campus, WI, USA - HID1971K_E6 MG | ecosystem: Host-associated > Arthropoda: Insects > Digestive system > Unclassified ...
ACCAGGCCACGCGCATCCTCGAAGGCGGCTACGTGGACATGGTCGGCATGACCCGTGCGCACATCGCCGACCCGCACCTGATCGCCAAGATCAAGATGGGCCAGGTCGACCAGATCAAGCAGTGCGTCGGTGCCAACTACTGCATCGACCGCCAGTACCAGGGCCTGGATGTGCTGTGCATCCAGAACGCCGCGACCTCCCGTGAATACATGGGTGTGCCGCACATTATCGAGAAGACCACCGGGGCCAAGCGCAAGGTGGTGGTGGTCGGTGCCGGCCCTGCCGGGATGGAGGCCGCTCGTGTGGCTGCAGAGCGCGGCCACGACGTGACCGTGTTCGAGAAGAAGGACCAGATCGGCGGGCAGATCACCATCGCCGCCAAGGCACCGCAGCGCGACCAGATCGCCGGCATCACCCGCTGGTACCAGCTGGAGTTCGCCCGCCTGAAGGTCGACCTGCGCCTGGGCACCGCCGCCGACGTGGCGACCATCCAGGACCTGCGCCCGGACATCATCGTGCTGGCGGTGGGTGGGCATTCGTTCCTCGAGCAGAACGAGCACTGGGGCGCCGCCGAAGGGCTGGTGGTCAGCAGCTGGGACGTGCTCGACGGCAAGGTCGCGCCGGGCAAGAACGTGCTGGTGTACGACACCATCTGCGAGTTCACCGGCATGTCCGTGGCCGACTTCATTGCCGACAAGGGCAGTCAGGTCGAGATCGTCACCGACGACATCAAGCCGGGCGTGGCAATGGGCGGCACTACGTTCCCGACCTACTACCGCAGCATGTACCCGAAAGAAGTGATCATGACCGGCGACATGATGCTGGAAAAGGTCTACCGCGAGGGCGACAAGCTGGTGGCGGTGCTCGAGAACGAGTACACCGGCGCCAAGGAAGAGCGTGTGGTCGACCAGGTGGTGGTGGAGAACGGCGTGCGTCCTGACGAGCAGCTGTACTACGCACTGAAGGAAGGTTCGCGCAACAAGGGCCAGATCGATGTGGAGGCGCTGTTCGCCATCAAGCCACAGCCGATCCTCAGCCAGCCGGGCGAGGGCTACCTGCTGTACCGCATCGGCGACTGCGTGGCCCAGCGCAACGTGCATGCGGCGATCTACGACGCCTTGCGCCTGTGCAAGGACTTCTGATCGCACCGCCTCTGTAGAGGCGGGACTGGCCCCCCTGTAGGAGCGAGCATAGCTCGCGATGGCGTCAGCCTTGGCAACCGGGTTGTCTGATCGGGCGCTATCGCGAGCGCTGCTCGCTCCTACAGGGGTCCGCGCTGCCCTAGAGAGCGGCGCAAGAATCCAGCTGTTTGTGGGAGCCTCCCATGTTGAACACCCTTCTACCCATCCTGCTGTTCGCGGCCCTAGGCCTGGCGGTGCTCGGCGCCCTGCGCCGGGTGCGCATGTGGCGACGTGGCCGGCCATCGCAGGTCAACCTGCTCGGCGGCCTGCTGGCGATGCCGCGTCGCTACCTGGTGGACCTGCACCACGTGGTCGAGCGCGACAAGTACATGTCCAAGACCCACGTGGCCACCGCGGGCGGCTTCGTGCTGTCGGCCGTGCTGGCGATCCTGGTGCACGGCTTCGGCCTGCAGAGCAAGCTCCTCGGCTATGCCTTGCTGGTGGCCACGGTCATCATGTTCGCGGGCGCCATCTTCGTCTTCAAACGCCGCCTGAACCCGCCTTCGCGCCTGTCCAAGGGCCCGTGGATGCGCCTGCCGAAAAGCCTGCTGGCGTTCGCCGCGAGCTTCTTCATCGCCACCTTGCCGGTCGCCGGCATCCTGCCGGCCAACACCGGTGGCTGGGTGATGGTCGCGGTGCTGGGCCTGGGCGTGCTGTGGGGCGTGTCGGAGCTGTTCTTCGGCATGACCTGGGGCGGCCCGATGAAGCACGCCTTCGCCGGCGCCCTGCACCTGGCCTGGCACCGCCGCGCCGAACGCTTCGGCGGCGGTCGCTCCACCGGCCTCAAGCCGCTGGACCTGGAAGACCCGAACGCACCGCTGGGCGTGGAAAAGCCGGTGGACTTCACCTGGAACCAGCTGCTCGGCTTCGATGCCTGCGTGCAGTGCGGCAAATGCGAGGCCATGTGCCCGGCGTTCGCGGCTGGCCAGCCGCTGAACCCGAAAAAGCTCATCCAGGACATGGTCATCGGCCTGGCCGGTGGCACCGACGCGCAGTTCGCCGGCAGCCCTTACCCTGGCAAGCCGATCGGCGAACACGGCGGCAATCCGCACCAGCCGATCGTCAACGGCCTGGTCGACGCCGAAACGCTGTGGTCGTGCACCACCTGCCGCGCCTGCGTCGAGGAGTGCCCGATGATGATCGAACACGTCGATGCCATCGTCGATATGCGCCGCCACCTCACGCTTGAAAAAGGCGCGACCCCGAACAAGGGCGCCGAGGTGCTGGACAACCTGATCGCCACCGACAACCCGGGCGGCTTTGCCCCAGGCGGGCGGATGAACTGGGCTGCGGACCTGAACCTGAAGCTGCTCTCGGACGTGCAAACCACCGAGGTGCTGTTCTGGGTCGGCGACGGCGCCTTCGACATGCGTAACCAGCGCACCCTGCGTTCGTTCGTCAAAGTGCTCAAGGCCTCCGGCGTCGACTTCGCCGTGCTCGGTCTGGAAGAGCGCGACAGCGGCGACGTGGCCCGTCGCCTGGGTGACGAAGCGACCTTCCAGCAACTGGCCAAGCGCAACATCCAGACCCTGGCCAAGTACCAGTTCCAGCGCATCGTCACCTGCGACCCGCACAGCTTCCATGTGCTGAAGAACGAGTACGGCGCGCTGGGCGGCGAGTACCAGGTGCAGCACCACAGCACCTACATCGCCGAGCTGATCGCGGCGAAGAAACTCAACCTTGGCCAGCACAAGGGCGGCAGCGTCACCTACCACGACCCGTGCTACCTGGGCCGTTACAACGGTGAGTACGAAGCGCCCCGTGAAGTGCTCAAGGCGCTCGGCATCGAAGTGCGCGAGATGGAGCGTTCGGGCTTCCGCTCGCGGTGCTGCGGCGGTGGTGGCGGTGCGCCGATCACCGACATTCCGGGCAAGCAGCGTATTCCCGACATGCGCATGGACGACATCCGTGAAACGCAAGCCGAGCTGGTGGCCGTGGGCTGCCCGCAATGCACCGCGATGCTCGAAGGTGTGGTCGAACCACGCCCACAGATCAAGGACCTCGCCGAGCTGGTGGCCGATGTGCTGATCGAAGAGGACACTCCGTCGGCCCCAAAGTCGCCAACGGTCAAACGTGAACCTGCGGAGGTGCACTGATGAGCGACATCATCCGCCGCGATCCACGCGCCGAGTGGATCGCCCGTAACCGTCTGCATCCGCTGCACGCGGCGATGCAGACGCAACAGACCCGCTGGATGGGGCCCAACGGCCTGATCCGCAAGAATCCCCATGCGCTTGCCGCCGGCTTCATCGGCCCGGCTGGCCTCAAGCGCATCGACCGCAGTGGTGCCCAGCAGGGTACAGGTGTCGGTGGGCGGCGCACGGCAGCGGCCGAGGTGCAGCTGCCGCTGCACCAGGTACCGGCACCGGCGTTTTATATCGCCGTGGTGCCGGACATGGTCGGTGGTCGCTTGAGCAGCCACGACCGCGACCTGCTGGGGCTGGCCCACAGCCTTGCCGGCAACGACGGCGCCGTGCTGGCCGTGGTGTTCGGGGAGCACAAGGAAAGCAACTTTTCCACAGCCGGGGTCGACCGCCTGCTGGTCATCGAGGGCGAGGCATTCGAAGGTTATGCACCGGAGCAGTTGGTGCAGGGCCTGCGGGCTGTGGATAACCAGTTCACCCCGCGTCACTGGCTGTTGCCCGACAGCCGCAGCGGTGGCGGCGAACTGGGCCGGCGCCTCGGCGCGGCCTTGGGCGAACGCCCGGCGACGCGGGTCTGGCAGGTCAAGGACGGCCAGTGCATCGGCCGTGCCGGTGCAGGCCAGCAGGACCTGCAGCGTGCTGTTCCACGGCTGATCCTGGGTGCGGCGGAGTGTGCCGAGCCGGTCAGCGAAACCCGTCACGAGGCATTGCCGGTGGAGTTGTCCACAAGCGTGGCACGCAGCCTGTCGCGTATCGAAGACCTGGGTGCGGTGGCCGTGGACCCGGCCACCATCGCCATGGCCGAGGCCGAGTTCATCGTCTCGGGCGGCAACGGGGTGAAGGACTGGGACCTCTACCACAAGGCCACCGCGGCCCTTGGCGCCACCGAAGGCGCCTCGCGGGTGGCGGTGGACGACGGCTTCATGCCGCGCAATCGCCAGGTCGGTGCCACCGGTACCTGGGTCACGGCGCGTGTCTACGTGGCTGTGGGTATCTCTGGCGCGATCCAGCACCTGCAGGGCATCGGTGCCTGCGACAAGGTGGTGGCGATCAACATGGACCCTGGCTGCGACATGATCAAACGGGCTGACCTGTCGGTGATTGGCGACAGCTCGGCGATTCTCCAGGCACTGATCGAGGCTGTGGACAACTTCCGCAGCGGCGGTCAGCGCGACGCGGCATAAGGGCACGAGCATGAGTACGAAAGTCATCAGCCTGGTTTCCATTGGTGCCCACCCGAGCTCCGGTCGCGCCCGCCGCGCTGAGCAAGATGCCCGCGCCGTGGAGCTGGGCTTGCAACTGGCTGGGGATAACTTGCAGGTGGTGCATGCCGGCGACCCGAGGGAAGAGGCGCTGCGGGCTTACCTGGGCATGGGCCTGGATCATCTCGACGTGCTGGAACAGCCGGCTGGCGCCGATGTGTTGGGCGTGCTCGGTGATTATTTGCGCGATGCCGGTGTCCAGTTGGTACTCACCGGCAGCCAGGCAGAGACTGGCGAAGGATCGGGCATGTTGCCGTTCCTGCTGGCCGAGAAACTGGGCTGGCCGCTGGTGGTGGGGCTGGCCGAAGTGGAGTCGATCGATAATGGCACTGCCCAGGTGCTGCAAGCATTGCCACGGGGGCAACGGCGCCGGCTGAAGGTACGCCTGCCGCTGCTGGCGACTGTGGATAACGCCGCGCCAAAGCCGCGCCAAAGTGCGTTTGGGCCGGCGCGCCGGGGTGTGCTGGCGGCGCGTAATGTGGCGATCGTCGAGGATGAACAGCTGGCGGGTTCCGAGCTGCAGCCGGCGCGGCCACGGCCCAAGCGGCTCAAGGTGATCAAGGCCAAGAGCGGTGCGGACCGGATGAAGGCGGCCACGGCCAAGGCCAGTGGTGGCGGCGGCAAGGTGTTGAAGGATGTGTCTCCACAGGAAGGCGCCGAGGCGATTCTGAAGTTGTTGGTGGAGGAGGGGGTTTTGCGCTGATCGCACTGGCCTCATCGCCGGCTTGCCGGCGATGAGGCCGGTACAGGCAAACTTGCCCACCGAATCTGTTCGCCAACATGTGGATAAAGTGTTCACCTATTGCTGCAGCCCAGGTTTTACAAGGTCTACATGGCTTTGATCAAAAACTGACCAGCCTCTCCCGACTGTTTTGTCCCATCCCGCAGACAACGCCATCCCAGGTTTCCCACAATCGCTGTTAGCCGGTCTGTGGATAATATGTTCGGTAAAACCTGAAGGCCCCGTATTCTCTGGTCTGCACTAATGTGATTAAATATTGATCAATCGCCTTTAAATCTCTTCCAGATCAGCATTTTCAGTGACTTGCGCTGTTATCCACAGTGATTTCTTGAGCAAGCTGATATCTGCACACAAAATCTGTTGGCCCTTCTGTGGACAAGGTGTTCGGTAAACGCTGAAGGCAGCGTAGTCATTGGTCTTCAGAGGTTTGATCATTTAGTGACCAGTCCGTGATTGCAGAGGCGCTGCATTACTGTCCACAAGGCCTGTCGATAATTCTGTGGGTAAGCTGTGCCGAAGCTATGCATGACAATGTAAAACGCCACGGCTGACGAATCAGCCGTGGCGTTTTCAGTGCTGGCGAAGGGTTACTGCGCTTTCACTTCCTTGAGGTACGGCGCAGGCTCTGCGCCGAGGTTCTCGAGCACGCGCTGGCTGTACCAGTCGATGAAGTTGACCACGCCGAATTCGTAGGTCTTCGAGTACGGTCCAGGCTGATAGGCGGTGGAGTTGATTCCGCGCTGGTTCTCTTCGGCCAGGCGACGGTCCTGGTCGTTGGTGGCATCCCACACCTTGCGCATGCGCGCCGGGTCGTAGTCGACGCCTTCGACCGCATCCTTGTGCACCAGCCACTTGGTGGTGACCATGGTCTCCTGCGCGCTGATCGGCCACACAGTGAAGACGATCATGTGGTCGCCCATGCAGTGGTTCCACGAGTGCGGCAGGTGCAGGATGCGCATCGAGCCCAGGTCCGGGTTCTTGATGCGGCCCATCAGCTTCTGGCAGGCCTGCTTGCCGTCCATGGTCATCGACACGGTGCCCTTGAGCAGCGGCATGCGCACGATGCGGTTACGCAGGCCGTGGCTCTTGTGCAGGTAAGGAATCTTCTCGGCTTCCCAGGCGGCGGCGGAGGCGGCCACGTGATCCTTGAATTCCTGGCTGGCGCGCGGGTCGTTGGTGTCGTCCCACTCCAGCAGGGTCTGCAGCAGCTCCGGGTGCGAACCGCTGCAGTGGTAGCACTCGCGGTTGTTTTCCAGCACCAGCTTCCAGTTGGCCTTTTCCATCAAGGTGGTCTGCACCGCCACCTTGGTGTTCTCCATGTCGTACGGTTCCATGTAGTGGTCCAGGGTGGCCAGGAACTCGTCGATGGCAGGTGGGTTTTCCGACAGGCTGATGAAGATGTAGCCACCGGCAACCTTGACGTTCACAGGCTTCAGGCCGTACTCCTTCATGTCGAAGTCGGCGCCCATTTCGGTGCCCGCAAACAGCAGGCGGCCGTCCAGTTCATACGTCCACTGGTGGTAGTGGCAGACCAGCTTGGCCACTTTGCCCTTGTCGCTGACGCACAGGCGCGAACCGCGGTGGCGGCAGACGTTGTGGAAGGCGTGCACCTTGCCTTCGGCGCCACGCACCACCAGGATCGGGTTGTTGCCGATCTGCAGGGTGATGTAGTTGCCCTTTGCCGGGATCTCGCAGGTCATGCCCGCAATCAGCCACTCCTTCTGGAAGATCTCCTGCATGTCGATCTGGAACAGACGCTCGTCGGTGTAGAACGGCTGGGGCAGCGAGTAGGTGCGCTCGCGGGTCTGCAGCATCTCGGCAGTGGCCTTGCGTGCAGGTTCCAGTGGATCGCCCAGGCTCAGGGTTGCGGTGACGTCCATCGTGTATTCCTCGGGGCCGTGTGCGGCCGGCAAAAGGTGGCTAATCGTTGTTGTGGTGCCGCAAGGCTGGCTGTCAGAAAACAGCAGCTTCTTTTGCCGTGGAGTGTGCGTCCGAAGGCGGCGCGAACCGTATCCACGGGCGACATGGCCGATTTGAATTACGACGCGCCAGCCCTTGTATCACGGGGCTGGTCGCGATAAGCACGCCGATGTCGCAGGCAGGAATGTACGTCGCGTTCAGCTTGCGCATTATCCCAGCCATAAAAAGGCCAATTGTCGGCCGCTGGAGATGAACATGTCCGATACCTTCCTCAATCCGGTCACCACCCAGACCTGGGCCAACGGCCGCCACATCGTGCGCTGCGTCAAGGTCATCCAGGAGACCTGGGACGTGCGCACCTTCTGCTTCATGGCCGACCAGCCGATCATGTTCTTCTTCAAGCCAGGGCAGTTCGTCACCCTGGAGCTGGAGATCGAAGGCAAGCCGGTGATGCGCTCGTACACCATCTCCAGCTCGCCGTCGGTGCCCTACAGCTTCTCGATCACCGTCAAGCGCGTGCCGGGCGGGCTGGTGTCCAACTTCCTCCACGACACCATGCACGAAGGCGCCGAGCTGCCGGTGCACGGCCCGGTGGGGCTGTTCAACGCCATCGATTTCCCGGCAGGCAAGGTGCTGTACCTGTCGGGTGGCGTCGGTATCACCCCGGTGATGTCGATGGCGCGCTGGTTCTACGACACCAATGCCAATGTCGACATGGTCTTCGTGCACAGCGCCCGTTCGCCGAAGGACATCATCTACCACCGCGAGCTGGAGCAGATGGCTTCGCGCATCCCCAACTTCAGCCTGCACATCATTTGCGAAAAGCACGGCCTGGGCGAACCCTGGGCGGGCTACCGCGGCTACCTGAACCAGCGGCTGATGGAACTGATCGCGCCCGACTACATGGAACGCACGGTGTTCTGCTGCGGCCCGACGCCGTACATGACGGCGGTCAAGCGCATGCTCGAAGCCGTCGGTTTCGACATGAAGAACTACCACGAGGAGTCGTTTGGCGCGACCCCGCCGGAAGCCAAGGCCGACGCCGTGGAGCATGCCGAACAGGCCGCCGACGCGCCGGAGCTGGATGTATCGGACCTGAACCTGGTGGAGTTCATCGGCAGCGAGAAGAGCATCCGCGTTGCCCCGGGCGAGACCGTGCATGCGGCGGCGGCGAAGGTCGGGCTGATGATTCCGAAAGCCTGCGGCATGGGCATTTGCGGTACCTGCAAGGTGCTCAAGCTGGGGGGCGAGGTGGAGATGGAGCACAACGGCGGGATTACCGAGGAGGATGAAGCCGAGGGTTACATCCTGTCGTGCTGCTCCGTGCCCAAAGGGGATGTGCGGATCGATTACTGATCTCGGGATAGTCAGGGGCTGCTTTGCAGCCCGATCGCCGCCAAGCCGGCTCCCACAGAGTTCTGTGTGGGAGCCGGCTTGCCGGCGATTGGGGGGTAAACCTGACCGGCGGTTGATCCAGGTCGGAACAAGGGGCCGCTTACCCTGTCAATCTGGCAGGTATAAACCTTGTAAATCCGATATTTAATGGCGATGGCTGACACTTTTCTTTATCGTGTGCGCCCCTCGCAACAACCTGAGATATCCCCATGCTGGAAGCCTCCCTGAACCAACTCGAGCAACTGGTCGCCGACCTGATGCAGAAAAACGCTCAACTCACCGAGCAGAACACTTCCCTCGGCCAGGAACTGGCCCAGGCCAAGGAAGAAAACGAAACCCTGCAACTGTCGCTGATGGAGCAGGAAGAAAAGCACGGCGCTACCGCCGCGCGCATCCAGGCGCTGGTTGACCGCGCCAGTGCCGGTGTCGTCGGCGCATGAGACTGCAAGCGCAGCCGATCAATGTCGTGTCGATCCTCGGCAACGACTATTCGATCAAGGCGCCCGAAGGCCAGGAAGAAACCCTGGCGCAGGCAGTGCGGATGCTCAACACCGCCTTGGCCGAAACCAAGCGCCAGTACCCGACCCTGATCGGCGACAAGCTGCTGGTACTGGCCGCCCTCAACTTGTGTTCCAAGCAGGTCGAACTGCAGAAGGAACACCAGCAGACCCTCGAGCGGACCCAGGCGCAGATCGACGCCACGGTGGACGCTATCGTTCGGACCATCGCCGAACAGTAAGCCTTGCCTCGGCACCCCTGCATGCGCGGACGGAACCCGCGTTGGCAGGGGTGCATCTGTTTGTTCCAGATCACTGGATTATGTGAATACGCAAGTGTATACACTTCCCGTAAAACAATAATTAGCGGGGAGCGGGGCATGCGTATCTGGCGTAAGAGTATCCAGTGGCAGTTGATCGCGAGCATGGGCGCTGCCCTGCTGGCGAGCATCCTGGTGGTAGTGGTGATTTTCACGGTGGCGCTCAACCGCCTGACCGAACGTTATCTGCTCGACACAGCGCTGCCCGCGAGCATCGAGGCGATGCGCAACGACATCGAACGCATGCTCGGCCAGCCCTTGGTGGCCGCAGCCGACATCGCCGGCAATACCCTGCTTCGCGACTGGCTGGCAGCCGGTGAAGACCCCGCCGAACGGCCTCGCTTCATCGAATACCTGGAAGCCGCCAGGCAGCGCAACCAGGCCTTCACCACCATGTTCGCCGCCACCGACAGCGGCCATTACTACAACGAAAAAGGCCTCGACCGCACCCTCGACCGCGGCAACCCCAAGGACAGCTGGTTCTACGGCTACATCGACAGTGGCGCCAAGCGCCTGATCAACATCGACATCGACGGCTCCACCGGGGAGCTTGCGCTGTTCATCGATTACCGCGTGGAAAAGGACGGCAAGCTGGTCGGCGTGGCAGGCATGGGCCTGCGCATGAGCGAGCTGTCGAAGCTGATCCATGACTTCAGCTTCGGCGAGCGCGGCAAGGTATACCTGGTGCGTAACGACGGGCTGATCCAGGTTCACCCCGACGCTGCCTTCAGCGGCAAGCGCCAACTGGTCGAACAGCTCGACGCCACTGCCGCCAAGGCGCTGCTCAGTGGTGCCCAAGGGCTGCGCAGCAGCCGCTTCCAGCGCGATGGAGAAGATTTCCTGGCGCTGGGCCTGCCGTTGCGCGACCTGAACTGGACGCTGGTCGCCGAGGTGCCCGAGGCGCAGATCTATGCACAGATGAACCAGGCGGTCTGGCTGACCACGCTGATCGGCGGCGGTGTCGCGCTGCTCTCGCTGTTGCTGGTGGTGCTGCTGGCACGGGGGCTGGTCAAGCCGATCCGCCGCGTGACGGCGGCGCTGATGCAGATTGGCAGCGGCGCGGGCGACCTCAGCCATCGTCTGGATGATTCGCGCCAGGACGAGCTGGGCGACCTGGCCCGCGGGTTCAATCGTTTCCTCGACAGCCAGCGCGGCTTGATCGGTGACGTGCTGAACACCACCGAGCGTCTGCACCGTGCGGTCGCGCAGGTGACCCACGTGGTCGACAACACGGCCGAGCGCTCCGGGCGGCAACAGGAGATGACCGAGATGGTCGCCACGGCCGTCCATGAGATGGGCCTGACCGTGCAGGAGATTGCGCGCAATGCCGGTGATGCTGCCCAGGCATCGCAAGCGGCACGTGACGAAGCCCTGCAGGCCCGTGAGGTGGTGCGGCGCTCGATACAGGGCATCGAAGGCATGTCGGGCGATATCGGCAAGGCCGCCAACGCGGTTGGACAGTTGGCCGATGAAGTCGCCTCGATCGATGAAGTATTGGCGGTGATCCGCAGCATTTCCGAGCAGACCAACCTGCTGGCGCTGAATGCGGCCATCGAGGCGGCGCGGGCCGGGGAGATGGGGCGTGGTTTCGCGGTGGTGGCCGATGAAGTCCGTACCCTGGCCCGGCGCACGCAGCTGTCCACCGACGAGGTGCAGCAGATGATCCAGCGGCTCAAGCAGGGGGCTGGCTCGGCGGTGACGTCGATGCAGGCGGGGCAGCAGGCGACGGGCAGTGGTGTCGAATTCAGCCAGCGTACCGGGACTTCGCTGGGGGCGATCACCGACCAGGTTGAGCACATCAGCGACATGAACCATCAGGTGGCCACGGCGACCGAGGAGCAGTCGGCGGTGACCGAGGAGATCAATCGCACGGTGCAGGGGATTTCCGATCTGGCGCGGGAGACAGCGGCAGAGGTGCAGGGGTGTCGGGAGGAATGTCAGGCGCTGCGCGGGTTGGCTGATGATCTTGCGCGGCAGATGGGGGGGTTCAAGCTTTGAATCGGCGTTGAACCCATCGCCGGCAAGCCCACAAGTACAGCGCCAGTCTCGAAGGTGCGCAGTACCCTGTGGGAGCCGGCTTGCCGGCGATTGCTATCTGTCAGGCACCGATGATCGCGCGGATATCCGCCGCCAGTTCACGCACCCGGGCTTCTTCGGTATCCCACGAACACATGAACCGCGCCCCACCGCTACCAATAAAGGTATAGAACCTCCAGCCCTTGTTGCGCAGCGCCTCGATCGCAGGTTCCGGCATCTGCAGGAACACCCCGTTGGCCTCCACCGGGAACATCATCTCTACCCCCGGCAGATCACTCACCAGCGACGCCAGCAACTGCGCGCAATGGTTGGCATGCGCACCATGGCGCAACCAGGCGCCATCTTCCAGCAGCCCGACCCAGGGCGCAGAAAGGAAGCGCATTTTCGACGCCAGTTGCCCGGCCTGCTTGCAGCGGTAGTCGAAGTCCTCGGCCAGGTCGCGATTGAAGAACAGGATGGCCTCGCCGACCGCCATGCCGTTCTTGGTGCCGCCAAAACACAGCACATCGACGCCGGCCTTCCAGGTCAGCTCGGCCGGGCTGCAGCCGAGGAACGAGCAGGCATTGCTGAAGCGCGCGCCGTCCATGTGCAGGTTCAGGCCCAGCTCCTTGCAGGTGGCGCTGATCGCCTTGAGCTCGTCGGGGCGGTACACGGTGCCCACTTCGGTGGCTTGGGTGATGGTCACCACGCGCGGCTTGGGGTAGTGGATGTCCTGGCGCTTGAGCGCCACTTCGCGGATCGACTCGGGCGTGAGCTTGCCGTTGACGCTGGGCGCGGTCAGCAGCTTGGAGCCGTTGGAGAAGAATTCCGGAGCGCCACATTCGTCGGTCTCGACGTGAGCGGTCTCGGAGCAGATCACACTGTGGTAGCTCTGGCACAGCGAGGCCAGGGCCAGGGAGTTGGCGGCAGTGCCGTTGAAGGCGAAGAACACCTCGCAGTCGGTTTCGAACAGTTTGCGAAAGTACTCGGAGGCGCGCTCGGTCCACTGGTCGTCGCCGTAGGCGCGGTCGTGGCCGTGGTTGGCCTTCTCCATCGCCGCCCAGGCTTCGGGGCAGATACCGGAGTAGTTGTCGCTGGCGAATTGTTGGCTCTTGTCAGTCATGGCTCTGTCCTGTGAACGACGCAGAATCGCACTCTAAACCATTGCTGAAACGGTTGCCTATACAAGCAACTTCACTGGCCCTGTCGCCGGCAAGCCGGCTCCCACAGGTACCGCGCAGCACGCGAAGGCAGTGATTTCCTTGTGGGAGCCGGCTTGCCGGCGACAGGGCCAGCGTGAACAACCCAAAAGCCAATGTCGTAAACGCGCCATTGCAAGGCGTGCGCAGGCATCTGACCCACCCCGGCCAGTCATACCATCGCCACAAAGGGCCACAGTGCCTTACAGACAAGAAACGATCGCTGCCGGGAGAAACAAGATGTTCAGCAAGCAAGACCAGATCCAGGGTTACGACGACGCACTGCTGGCGGCGATGAATGCCGAAGAACAACGCCAGGAAGATCACATCGAGCTGATCGCCTCGGAAAACTACACCAGCAAGCGCGTGATGCAGGCCCAGGGCAGCGGCCTGACCAACAAATACGCCGAAGGCTACCCGGGCAAGCGTTACTACGGTGGCTGCGAGCACGTCGACAAGGTCGAGGCGCTGGCCATCGAACGCGCCAAGCAGCTGTTCGGCGCCGACTACGCCAACGTCCAGCCGCACTCCGGCTCCTCGGCCAACGGCGCGGTCTACCTGGCCCTGCTGCAGGCCGGTGACACCATCCTGGGCATGAGCCTCGCCCACGGTGGTCACCTGACCCACGGTGCCAAGGTGTCGTCCTCGGGCAAGCTGTACAACGCCGTTCAATACGGCATCGACACCAACACCGGCCTGATCGACTACGACGAGGTCGAGCGCCTGGCCGTCGAGCACAAGCCGAAGATGATCGTCGCCGGCTTCTCGGCCTACTCCAAGACTCTCGATTTCCCACGCTTCCGCCAGATCGCCGATAAAGTCGGTGCCCTGCTGTTCGTCGACATGGCCCACGTCGCCGGCCTGGTCGCCGCTGGCCTGTACCCGAACCCGATTCCGTTCGCCGACGTGGTCACCACCACCACCCACAAGACCCTGCGTGGCCCGCGTGGCGGCCTGATCCTGGCCAAGTCGAACGAAGAGATCGAGAAGAAGCTCAACGCCGCCGTGTTCCCCGGCGCCCAGGGCGGCCCGCTGATGCACGTGATCGCCGCCAAGGCCGTGTGCTTCAAGGAAGCGCTGGAGCCTGAGTTCAAGAGCTACCAGAAACAAGTGATCGAAAACGCCCAGGCCATGGCTGAGGTGTTCATCGACCGTGGCTACGATGTGGTGTCCGGCGGTACCGACAACCACCTGTTCCTGGTCAGCCTGATCCGCCAGGGCCTCACCGGTAAAGACGCCGACGCCGCCCTGGGCCGCGCGCACATCACCGTCAACAAGAACGCCGTGCCGAACGACCCGCAGTCGCCGTTCGTCACCTCGGGCCTGCGTATCGGTACCCCGGCGGTCACCACCCGCGGCTTCAAGGTCGCGCAATGTGTAGCCCTGGCCGGCTGGATCTGCGACGTCCTCGACAACCTCGGTGATGCCGACGTCGAAGCCGATGTGGCGAAGAACGTCGCTGCCCTGTGCGCCGACTTCCCTGTTTACCGCTGAGTGGAGCAGACGACCATGCAACGCTACTCGGGCTTCGGCCTTTTCAAGCACTCCCTCAGCCACCACGAGAACTGGCAGCGCATGTGGCGCACGCCGACCCCGAAAAAGGTCTACGACGTGGTCATCGTCGGCGGTGGCGGCCATGGCCTGGCCACGGCCTACTACCTGGCCAAGGAACACGGCATCACCAACGTGGCGGTGATCGAGAAGGGTTACCTGGGCGGCGGCAACACCGCCCGTAACACCACCATCGTGCGTTCCAACTACCTGTGGGACGAGTCCGCGCAGCTGTACGAGCACGCCATGAAGCTGTGGGAAGGCCTGTCCCAGGACATCAACTACAACGTGATGTTCTCCCAGCGCGGCGTCTACAACCTGTGCCACACCTTGCAGGACATCCGTGATTCCGAGCGCCGGGTCTCTGCCAACCGCCTCAACGGCGTCGATGGCGAGCTGCTCAATACCGCCCAGGTCGCGGCCGAAATCCCGTACCTGGACTGCTCGAAGAACACCCGCTACCCGATCCTCGGCGCGACCGTTCAGCGCCGTGGGGGTGTCGCCCGTCACGACGCCGTGGCCTGGGGTTATGCCCGTGCCGCCGACGCCCTGGGCGTGGACCTGATCCAGCAGACCGAAGTGATCGGTTTCCGCAAGGAAAACGGCGCGGTCATCGGTGTCGAAACCAACAAGGGCTTCATCGGCGCCAAGCGCGTCGGCGTGGTCACCGCCGGTAACTCCGGGCACATGGCCAAACTGGCCGGCTTCCGCCTGCCGCTGGAATCGCACCCGCTGCAAGCACTGGTATCCGAGCCGATCAAGCCGATCATCGACAGCGTGATCATGTCCAACGCCGTGCACGGCTACATCAGCCAGTCCGACAAGGGCGACCTGGTGATCGGTGCCGGTATCGACGGCTGGGTCGGCTACGGCCAGCGCGGTTCGTACCCGGTGATCGAGCACACCCTGCAGGCCATCGTCGAGATGTTCCCGAACCTCTCGCGCGTGCGCATGAACCGTCAGTGGGGCGGCATCGTCGACACCACCCCGGACGCTTGCCCGATCATCTCCAAGACCCCGGTCAAGAATATGTTCTTCAACTGCGGCTGGGGTACTGGCGGCTTCAAGGCCACCCCGGGCTCGGGCAACGTCTTCGCGGCGAGCCTGGCCAAGGGCGAGATGCACCCGCTGGCTGCGCCTTTCTCCATCGACCGCTTCTACAACGGCGCACTGATCGACGAACACGGCGCCGCCGCTGTCGCCCACTAACCGGAGCCACCGTCATGTTGCATATTTTCTGTCCCCACTGCGGCGAGCTGCGCTCCGAAGAAGAGTTCCACGCCTCTGGCCAGGCGCACATCGCCCGCCCGCTGGACCCTAACGCCTGCTCCGACGAGGAGTGGGGGACCTACATGTTCTTCCGCGACAACCCGCGCGGTATCCACCATGAACTGTGGGACCACGTCGCCGGCTGCCGTCAGTACTTCAACGTCACCCGCGACACCGTGACCTACGAGATTCTGGAAACCTACAAGATTGGCGAGAAGCCGCAAGTGACTGCCGCCGGCAAGCAGAACGCTGCACCGTCGACCGTCAAAGGCCAAGGGGAAAAAGTATGAGCCAGACCTATCGCCTCGCCAGCGGCGGCCGGATCGACCGCAGCAAGGTCCTGAACTTCACCTTCAACGGCAAGACCTACCAGGGTTATGCCGGTGACACCCTGGCCGCCGCGCTGCTGGCCAACGGCGTCGACATCGTCGGCCGCAGCTTCAAGTACTCGCGCCCACGCGGCATCATCGCCGCCGGTACCGAAGAGCCGAACGCCATCCTGCAGATCGGCTCCAGCGAAGCCACCCAGATTCCCAACGTGCGCGCCACCCAGCAGGCCCTGTACGCAGGCCTGGTGGCCACCAGCACCAACGGCTGGCCGAACGTCAACAACGACGTCATGGGCATCCTTGGCAAGGTCGGCGGCAGCATGATGCCGCCGGGCTTCTACTACAAAACCTTCATGTACCCGAAATCGTTCTGGATGACGTACGAGAAGTACATCCGCAAGGCAGCCGGCCTGGGCCGTGCGCCGCTGCAGAACGACCCGGACAGCTACGACTACATGAACCAGCACTGCGACGTGCTGATCGTCGGCGCCGGCCCTGCTGGCCTGGCCGCTGCACTGGCGGCTGCGCGCAGCGGTGCCCGGGTGATCCTCGCCGACGAGCAGGAAGAGTTCGGCGGCAGCCTGCTCGACAGCCGTGAAACCCTCGACGGCAAGCCTGCCGCCGACTGGGTGAACGCTGTGGTGAAGGAACTGCAAAGCCTGCCGGAAGTGACCCTGCTGCCACGCGCCACGGTCAACGGCTACCACGACCACAACTTCCTGACCATCCACGAGCGCCTGACCGACCACCTCGGCGACCGCGCACCGATCGGCCAGGTGCGCCACCGCGTGCACCGTGTCCGCGCCAAGCGCGTGGTCCTGGCTGCCGGCGCCCACGAGCGCCCGCTGGTCTACGGCAACAACGATGTGCCGGGCAACATGCTGGCCGGCGCCGTTTCCACCTACGTTCGCCGCTACGGCGTGGCCCCAGGCCGCAAGCTGGTGCTGTCGACCAACAACGACCACGCCTACCGCGCCGCGCTGGACTGGCACGACGCCGGCCTGCAAGTGGTCGCCATCGCCGACGCCCGCCACAACCCGCGAGGTTCGCTGGTCGAGGAAGCACGTGCCAAGGGCATCCGCATCCTCACCTCCAGCGCCGTGGTCGAGGCCAAGGGCAGCAAGCACGTCACCGGCGCCCGCGTGGCCGCCATCGATGTGCAGGCGCACAAGGTTACCAGCCCTGGCGAAACCCTCGAGTGCGACCTGATCGCCACCTCCGGCGGCTACAGCCCGATCGTTCACCTGGCATCGCACCTGGGCGGTCGCCCGGTATGGCGTGACGACATCCTCGGCTTCGTGCCGGGCGATGCACCGCAGAAGCGCGAGTGCGTGGGCGGCATCAACGGCGTATACGCCTTGGGCGATGTGATCGCCGATGGTTTCGAAGGCGGCGTTCGCGCAGCCACCGAGGCCGGCTTCAAAGCTACTGTCAGCGCCCTGCCGAAAACCGTCGCACGCAAGGAAGAGGCCACCGTGGCGCTGTTCCAGGTGCCGCACGACAAAGGCAGCAAGGGGCCGAAGCAGTTCGTCGACCAGCAGAACGACGTGACCGCGGCCGGCATTGAGCTGGCCACCCGCGAAGGCTTCGAGTCGGTCGAGCACGTCAAGCGCTACACCGCGCTGGGCTTCGGTACCGACCAGGGCAAGCTGGGCAACATCAACGGCCTGGCGATTGCCGCACGTTCGATCGGTATCACCATCCCGGAAATGGGCACCACCATGTTCCGCCCGAACTACACCCCGGTGACCTTCGGCGCAGTAGCCGGCCGTCACTGCGGCCACCTGTTCGAACCTGTGCGCTTCACCGCCCTGCATGCCTGGCATGTGAAGAACGGTGCCGAGTTCGAAGACGTCGGCCAGTGGAAGCGCCCGTGGTACTTCCCGAAAGCCGGTGAAGACATCCACACCGCCGTGGCCCGCGAATGCAAGGCCGTGCGTGACAGCGTGGGCCTGCTCGACGCCTCGACCCTGGGCAAGATCGACATCCAGGGCCCGGACGCGCGCGAGTTCCTCAACCGCATCTACAGCAACGCCTGGACCAAGCTCGATGTGGGCAAGGCCCGCTACGGCCTGATGTGCAAGGAAGACGGCATGGTCTTCGACGACGGCGTGACCGCCTGCGTCGGCGACAACCACTTCTACATGACCACCACCACCGGCGGCGCCGCCCGGGTGCTGCAGTGGCTGGAGCTGTACCACCAGACCGAATGGCCGGAAATGAAGGTGTACTTCACCTCCGTCACCGACCACTGGGCCACCCTGACCCTGTCCGGCCCCAACAGCCGCAAGCTGCTCGGCGAGCTGACCGACGACATCGACCTGGACAAGGACGCCTTCCCGTTCATGACCTGGAAGGAAGGCACCGTCGCCGGCGTACCGGCTCGGGTGTTCCGCATCTCGTTCACCGGTGAGCTGTCGTACGAAGTGAACGTGCAGGCCAACTACGCCATGGGCGTGCTGGAAAAGGTCATCGCGGCGGGCAAGCAGTACAACCTGACCCCGTATGGCACCGAGACCATGCACGTACTGCGCGCCGAGAAGGGCTTCATCATCGTCGGCCAGGACACCGACGGCTCGATGACCCCGGACGACCTCAACATGAGCTGGTGCGTGGGCCGCAACAAGCCGTTCTCGTGGATCGGACTGCGCGGCATGAACCGCGAAGACTGCGTGCGCGAGAACCGCAAGCAGCTGGTAGGCCTCAAGCCTGTGGACCCGACCCAGTGGCTGCCGGAAGGCGCCCAGCTGGTGTTCGACCCGAAACAGCCGATCCCGATGGACATGGTCGGCCACGTCACCTCCAGCTACGCCTCCAACTCCCTGGGTTATTCGTTCGCCATGGGCGTGGTCAAGGGCGGCCTCAAGCGCATGGGCGAGCGCGTGTTCTCGCCACAGGCCGATGGCAGCGTGATCGAGGCGGAGATCGTTTCTTCGGTGTTCTTCGATCCGAAGGGTGAGCGGCAGAACGTTTAAGGCCCGTAGATAGGTCTGGTTGAAATGCAAACCCTGTGGGAGCGGGCTTGTCCCGCGAATGCGATGGCGGATTCAGCGCCCTCTTCGCGGGACAAGCCCGCTCCCACCCGAATTCAAGGCAGGTAAGAAATGAGCGCTATCAACGTCTTCCAGCAAAACCCCGGTGCCGAGGCCAAGGCCCAGTCGCCACTGCACCACGCGGACCTGGCCAGCCTGGTTGGCAAAGGCCGCAAGAACGCAGGCGTGACCCTGCGCGAGAAGAAGTTTCTCGGCCACCTGACCCTGCGTGGCGATGGCCATGACCCCGCGTTCGCCGCGGGCGTGCACAAGGCCCTGGGCCTGGAGCTGCCGGTGGCCCTGACCGTGGTCGCCAACAGCGAGATCTCGCTGCAGTGGATGGGCCCGGACGAGTGGCTGCTGATCGTCCCCGGCGGCCAGGAGTTCGCCGTCGAACAGAAGCTGCGCGCGGCCCTCGAAGGCCACCACATCCAGGTGGTCAACGTCAGCGGCGGGCAGAGCCTGCTGGAGCTGCGCGGCCCGAACGTGCGCGAAGTGCTGATGAAATCCACCAGCTATGATGTTCATCCGAACAACTTCCCGGTGGGCAAGGCCGTGGGCACTGTGTTCGCCAAGTCGCAACTGGTGATCCGCCGCACCGCCGAAGACACCTGGGAGCTGGTGATTCGCCGCAGCTTCGCCGACTACTGGTGGCTGTGGCTGCAGGACGCTTCGGCCGAGTACGGCCTGAGCATCGAGGCCTAAGGAGAGCAGAACATGAGTCGGGCACCGGATACCTGGATTCTCACCGCCGACTGCCCGAGCATGCTCGGCACCGTCGACGTGGTGACGCGTTACCTCTTCGAGCAGCGCTGCTACGTCACCGAGCACCATTCCTTCGATGACCGGCAGTCGGGGCGCTTCTTCATTCGCGTCGAATTCCGCCAGCCGGACGACTTCGACGAGGCGGGCTTCCGGGCCGGCCTCGCCGAGCGCAGCGATGCGTTCGGCATGGCGTTCGAGCTGACTGCGCCGAATCACCGCCCCAAGGTGGTGATCATGGTGTCCAAGGCCGACCACTGCCTGAACGACCTGCTGTACCGCCAGCGCATCGGCCAGCTGGCCATGGACGTGGTCGCGGTGGTGTCCAACCATCCCGACCTGGAGCCGCTTGCGCAGTGGCACAAGATTCCCTACCACCACTTTGCCCTCGACCCCAACGACAAGGCCGGGCAAGAGCGCAAGGTGCTGCAGGTGATCGAGGAGACCGGCGCCGAACTGGTGATCCTCGCCCGCTACATGCAGGTGCTGTCGCCCGAGCTGTGTCGGCGCCTGGATGGCTGGGCGATCAACATTCACCACTCGTTGCTGCCGGGGTTCAAGGGCGCCAAGCCTTATCACCAGGCGTACAACAAGGGGGTGAAGATGGTCGGTGCCACGGCGCACTACATCAACAACGACCTGGACGAAGGGCCGATCATCGCCCAGGGTGTCGAGGTGGTGGACCACAGCCATTACCCGGAAGACCTGATTGCCAAGGGACGCGACATCGAGTGCCTGACCCTGGCGCGGGCGGTGGGGTATCACATCGAGCGGCGGGTGTTTCTCAATGCCAATCGCACCGTGGTGCTCTGAACGCAGACAGGGCAGCGTTGCGTCAGGTATCACGCGTGTTCCGGTCATACACGACGACGGCGTCAATCGTGACGCTGTCCTCGTATGACCAGCTTTTCTTGATGGGTATTTTTACGAGCTCTTCGCCTTGTCCCACGAGAAAGGTGTCTGAACTTTTCATGTAGTACCGGGCTTCCGCTTCCGTGTAGATGAAGTCGGTGGTCGCGGCATAAGTGGTGGTGTGCGCAGTGGCTTTGAACATGCCCTCCGCGTTTTTTCTCCAGCTCTTGGCGGTCACCTTGCTAGGGGGAAAACCGCCGAGCCATTTGACGGTATCACCGATGGCCATATTGCCAATCGCGTCTTTCTTGTCGGCCACCAGGTGCATTGTCAGGTGCTCGTTCATCGCCTTGCTCCGGTCAGTGTGCAACTGCCATTGATGCTAGGCCGGTAGCCCCCTGCCGGCTACTGACAAATATGTCAGGGCCCGGTGCCACTTGCGCTGCCGTAAAAAGGCATCTCCCTGTCGCTTCCAGTCAGTGCGACTTCCCCCATCCGGCCCACAATTCCCTGCATCCCAGTACCCCATGCCGCCCACGGATGGCGGCGCTTCAACCAACGCTGCATAAATACAAATCAAGCGAGGTAAGAGCATGTCTGGCAATCGTGGAGTGGTGTATCTCGGCGCCGGCAAGGTCGAGGTGCAGAAGATCGACTACCCGAAAATGCAGGACCCGCGCGGCAAGAAGATCGAACACGGCGTCATCCTCAAGGTGGTCTCCACCAACATCTGCGGCTCCGACCAGCACATGGTCCGCGGCCGCACC
>Ga0160453_100672_pt1 | contig 21124 bp, 16 predicted proteins | sample HID1971K_E6MG_FD_108228 | JGI IMG/M metagenome (GOLD analysis project Ga0160453, IMG submission 108228) | Enriched millipede-associated microbial communities from UW Madison campus, WI, USA - HID1971K_E6 MG | ecosystem: Host-associated > Arthropoda: Insects > Digestive system > Unclassified ...
CGCTGGATCGAGTAGATGATCGAGCGCGGGAAGAGGCGGTCCAGCAGCAGGAACTCCGCCGCGTTGCGCGCACTGGGCATGCCGCGGTACGTCCGCAGATACGCCTCGTACGCGCCGCACGAACGCAGGATCGTGGTCCACGAGGGTCCCGACGCCTCGGTCAGCGAGCGCGTGGCGAGCATGCGCGCGGTCATGTCGGTGCGCTCGATGCTGCGCCCCAGGGTGAAGAACTGCCAGGCCTCGTCGCGACTCATCGAGGAGTCGTGGATGCCGACGGCCAGGGCCGCCCGTTCACGAACCCACTGGAAGAACTCGTGCACCTGGTCGTTCTGCAGGCGCCGCGGCATGCGGGCGTTCGTCGTGTTGAGGGTCTCCCACAGCTCGGTCGAGACGATCTCGCGGGCGCGTCGGGCGTTCTCGCGCGCGGCCGTGAGCGCGTAGGCGATGCTCGACGGGTTCATGCGGTCCACGGCCAGGCGCGCCAGCACGTCCTCGCGGCGCACGTGCTCGACGCCCTCGGGCGGGCGGGAGCCCATGACGCTGAGCAGTGAGCGGCACGCGGTGTCCTCGTCGATCCACGGATCTTCGAGCAGAAGCTGCAGGTGCACGTCGAGGATGCGGGCGGTGCCGTCGCTGCGCTCGATGTAGCGCCCGATCCAGAAGAGCGATTCAGCGATGCGGCTCAGCATGTCCGGACACCCTTCTGCGCGGCCGGTCGTTGAGCGAGCGAGCGCAGCGAGCGAGACGAAACGCAGATGCGGCTCAGCATGACGACTCCTCGGCCCGGGCCTGCTGCTGCTGTTCGTGCTGCATGTGGTTGCCGCGACCCGGGTCCTGCGGCGAATGCGTGGGCTCGGACTGCGGGTCGTAGATGATCGGGATCGCGGCGGTCACGTTGGCCGCCTGATCGGCGACGAGCTCGGGGACGCCGCGGCCGTGGCCGTACTCGACCTGACGTGGAGCGGATCCGCCGACGATCCACGTGTCCTTCGACCCGCCGCCCTGGCTGGAGTTGACCACGAGCTGCCCCTCGGGCAGGGCGACACGGGTGAGGCCGCCCGGCAGCACCCACACGTCCTCGCCGTCGTTCACCGCGAACGGACGCAGGTCGGCGTGCCGCGGCCGCATCCCGTCCTCAACCAGGGTGGGGATGGTCGAGAGCATCACGACCGGCTGCGCGATCCAGCCGCGCGGGTCGGCGCGCAGCTGCCGCCGCAGCTTGTCCAGCTCGGCGGGCGACGCATCCGGACCGACGACCAGGCCCTTGCCGCCCGAGCCGTCGACGGGCTTCACCACGAGCTCGTCGAGTCGGTCGAGCACCTCTTCGAGGGCGCCCGCGTCTTCGAGCCGCCACGTGTCGACGTTCTTGAGGATCGGCTCCTCGGCGAGGTAGTACCGGATGAGTGCGGGCACGTACGTGTAGAGCAGCTTGTCGTCGGCGACGCCGTTGCCGACCGCGTTGGCGATCGTCACGTTGCCCAGGCGCGCCGCGAGCATGAGCCCCGGAGCGCCCAGCATCGAGTCGGCGCGGAACTGCAGCGGATCGAGGAACTCGTCGTCGACGCGACGGTAGATGACGTCGACGCGCTTGGGCCCGCGTGTGGTGCGCATGAACACCTTGCCGCCGGCGCACAGCAGGTCGCGTCCCTCGACCAGCTCGACGCCCATGAGGCGCGCCAGCAGCGTGTGCTCGAAGTACGCCGAGTTGTACACGCCGGGCGTGAGCACGACGACGTTGGGGTCCTCGATGCCCGCGGGCGCCGACGCGCGCAGCGCCGCGAGCAGCTTGTTGGGGTAATCGCCGACGGGGCGCACGCGCATCGAGACGAACAGCTCGGGGAGCGTCTGGGCCATGACCCGACGGTTCGAGATGACGTAAGAGACGCCCGAGGGCACCCGCACGTTGTCTTCGAGCACCCGCATCTCGCCGTGCTCGTCGCGGATGAGGTCGATGCCCGACACCTGGATCCGCACGCCGTTGGCGGGCTGGATGCCGGCGGCCTGGCGATAGAAGTACTGCGAGCTGGAGATCAGCCGGGCCGGGAGCACCTCGTCGCGCACGCAGTGCTGATGTCCGTACGCGTCGGCGAGGAACGCCTCGAGCGCGCGCACGCGCTGCTTGACGCCCGCCTCGATGCGCGACCATTCATCGAACGCGATGATGCGCGGCACGGCGTCGAGCGGGAACGGCCGCTCCTCGCCCGCGAAGTCGAACGTGACGCCCTGTGCGAGGTACGAGCTGGCGAGCGAATCGGTGCGTCCGCGCAGCTCCTCCTGCGTCATCTGCGCCAGCGCCTGATACAGCTCTCGATACGCCTCGCGCGACTCTGCGGGGGCGCCGGGGTGCGCCGGGCTCCCGAACATCTCGTCGAACGCGGGCACACCCGAGGGCGTCTTGCGCGGCGCGAGCGTCGAGCCGTAGCCGTCGAACAGATCACCCATGCGATGAGCCTAATGCGGCAGGGATTTCGCGGACGTTTCCGGATGCCTCCCGCCAGCGCGTCGGCCGCATCCCGCGCCGGGCGGCGCCCACACCTCGTCACACCCCGACCGCCCTTCACCGGGTCCGCAGGCCGTACGCTGGCACCATGGCGGCGTCACGATCGGCGGGGCCCATTCCGGCGCCCCTCGCCTGGGCGGCCGGTGTGGCTGCGGTCGTGCTCGGAGCGGGGCTCGGCGAGCTGACCGCCGTCGTCGTGGCACCGACCGGCAGCCCGGTGGCGGCGATCGGGTCGGCCCTCATCGACCTCGCACCGTCGTGGGCGAAAGACACCGCGATCGCGCTGTTCGGCACGGGCGACAAGGCCGCCCTCGTCACCGGCATCGCGATCGCGATGGTCGTGCTCGCCGCACTTGTGGGATGGCTCGAGGCGCGCCGGCCGCCCTGGGGCGCGGTCGCGATCGCGGTGCTGGGCGTCGCCGGCGCGATCGTCGCCGCGACACGACCCGGCGCGGGCGGCCTGGCGTGGATCCCCGCCGTCGTCGCGGGGGCGGTCGGGGCATCGGCGCTGTTCCTGCTGGTCAGGATGCTGCGGCCCGAGGCCGACCGTCGACGAGCGCGTGTGGCCTCGCCCGTTCCTCGCTCGCTCGACGACCCGGAATCAACCGAGCCCGATGCCCACTCCCGGTCGTTGAGCGAGCGAGGCGAGACGAAACGCGCCGAGCCCGAGCAGCCCAGCCGGCGCGCGTTCTTCGCGTGGGCCGGGACGGCGACCGTCGTCGGGGTGATCGCGGTGGCGGTCGGCAGCCTGCGCACCGCGGCCTCGACGGGCGTGGCGGCCGCCCGGCGGGCGCTGCGTCTGCCGGAGCCCGCGGTCGCGGCATCCCCCGTTCCCGCCGGCGCGGAGCTCGATCTGCCGGGGCTCGCGGACGTCGTCACCCCGAACGACAGCTTCTACCGCATCGACACCGCCCTCATCGTGCCCGAGGTGGACCCGGCGGACTGGCGGCTGCGGATCCACGGCCTGGTCGCGCAGGAAGTGGAGCTGACGTGGGACCAGCTGGTCGCGCTGCCGCTGCAGGAATCGTGGACGACGCTCGCGTGCGTGTCGAACGAGGTGGGCGGCACGCTGATCGGCAACGCGCGATGGCTGGGGTACCCCGTGCGCGAGCTGCTCGCCCGCGCGCAGCCGACCGCGGATGCCGACATGGTGCTGTCGCGCTCGATCGACGGTTTCACGGCATCCACTCCTCTCGAAGCGCTCACCGACGATCGCGACGCGATCCTGGCGGTCGGCATGAACGGGCAGCCGCTGCCGCTGGAGCACGGCTTCCCGGTGCGCATGGTCGTGCCCGGGCTGTACGGGTATGTGTCGGCGACGAAGTGGGTCGTCGATCTGGAGGTGACGCGCTTCGATCGGGCGCGCGGGTACTGGACCGATCGCGGGTGGTCGGAGCGGGGACCGATCAAGCTCCAGTCCCGCATCGACGTGCCCCGGCGCGGGCAGGGATTGAAGGCCGGCGACGTGATGATCGCCGGCGTCGCGTGGCAGCAGCAGGTGGGCGTCGAAGCCGTCGAGGTGCGCATCGACGAGGGCGAGTGGCACGCCGCCACGCTGGCCACCGCGATCTCGGACGACACGTGGGTGCAGTGGAGCTACCCGTGGACGGCCGAGAAGGGCGACCACGTCATCCAGTGCCGTGCGACGAGCAAGGCGGGCGAGGTGCAGACCGAGACGACCGCCCCGCCGGCGCCGGACGGCGCCACGGGATGGCACTGGCGCACGGTCTCGGTGTTCTGAGCTCCTGCGTCGCCGACGACACGCACGCCAGATATGTCCAGGTGTGCCGAGGTTTCGCGGAGCGGACACGCGTGACCGGCTCGCCCGATAGCATGCCGTGAGGACCGGCCGCTGGGGTGCGCCGGTACCGGGGAGGTATGGGTGCCTGATCCGTTGGAACTGCTCGTCGCGCAGCTGATCGAGCTCGCGACGATCGACGAGGCGACGGGCATGCGCCGGCTGCCGCCCGAACGCGAGCTGTGCGACGCGCTCGGCATGAGCCGCGGCACGCTGCGTGAGCAGCTCGCCGTGCTGGAGCGCCTCGGCTTCCTCACGCGCCGGCAGGGCCGCGGCACGTACCTGAGCAACCCCTCGTACGATTTCGTGCGCACCTTCTTCGCGATCGCCCGCGAGCTGGGGCACCTCACCGACGAGGAGTTCGCCGAGTCCCGCGTGCTGCTCGAGGAGGCGCTCGCCGAAGCCGCAGCCCGCCGCGCGACCGCCGACGAGGTCGCGGCGCTTCGGGCAGAGGTCGACCGCATGGTCGCCTCGCAGGCCGCCGGCGACTCCGACGACGCGCACGAGGCCGACGTCGCCTTCCACCGTCGGCTGCAGACCGTCGTCGACAACTCGGTGCTGCAGTTCCTCCATGAAGGTCTCAGCCACGTGCTGCGCAACGACATCGCCGCACGTCGCCTCGCGGTCGCGGAGGCGCACGAGGAGGCTCGCACCGACAGCATCCACTACGAGATCGTCGACGCGATCGAGGCCGGCGATCCCGCCGGTGCGCGATCGGCGATGCGCCGCCACTTCGGCGGCCGCGCACCCGGCGTGCGTTCGGCCTGATCCGCTCGGTCCCCGACGCTCGCCTGTCACCAAGTGCCGCCGCGGACGGCACCACGCGACAGGGGAACCCCCGAGGTCAGGCACAACCCCCGGCTCGCCTGTCACGAAGTGCCGCCGCGGACGGCACCACGCGACAGGGGAACCCCCGCGGGTCAGGCGGCGAGCACCGTGCGCAGCTGCTCGACCGCCCAGTCGAGCTCGGTCGCGCGGATGACGAGCGGCGGCGCGATGCGGATCGTCTGACCGTGCGTGTCTTTCGCCAGCACGCCGCGGGCGATGAGACGCTCGGCGATCTCGCGGCCGGTGCCGACGGCGGGGTCGATGTCGACGCCCGCCCACAGCCCCGCGACGCGCACGGCGGTGACGCCGTGGCCGACGAGCTCCTGCAGCTTCGCCTCGAGGTGCTCGCCCAGCAGCTTCGCACGGCTCTGGAACTCCCCGGTCTGCAGCATCTCGACGACGCGCAGGCCCACGGCCGCCGCGAGCGGGTTGCCGCCGAACGTCGAGCCGTGCTCGCCGGCGCGGATGACCCCGAGCACGTCACGGTCGGCGACGACCGCCGAGACGGGCAGGATGCCGCCGCCCAGCGCCTTTCCGAGCAGATACACGTCGGGCACCACGTCCTCGCGATTGCACGCGAAGGTCTCTCCGACACGGCCGAGGCCGGACTGGATCTCGTCGGCGATGAGCAGCACGCCGTGGGCCGTGCAGATCTCGCGCACCGCGCGCAGGTAGCCCTCGGGCGGGACGATGACGCCCGCCTCGCCCTGGATGGGCTCGAGGAGCACCGCGACGGTCTCGGGGGTGATGGCGGCCTCGATCGCCGCGGCATCGCCGAACGGCACCGACACGAAGCCGGGCGTGAACGGGCCGAACCCGTCGCGGGCCGACGCGTCGTCACTGAACCCGACGATCGTCGTGGTGCGGCCGTGGAAGTTGCCGTGGGCGACGACGATCGTCGCGGCATCCACCGGCACGCCCTTGACGCGATAGCCCCACGCGCGGGCGACCTTGATGCCTGTCTCGACCGCCTCGGCGCCGGTGTTCATCGGCAGCACGAGGTCCTTGCCGCACAGCGCGGCCAGGGCCGCGGCGAACGGTCCGAGCCGGTCGTTGTGGTAGGCGCGGCTCGTGAGCGTCAGGCGGCTCAGCTGCTCCTGCGCGGCCGCGAGGATGGCGGGATGCCCGTGGCCGAAGTTCAGCGCCGAGTAGGCCGACAGCAGGTCGAGGTACCGCTTGCCCTCGACGTCGGTCACCCACGCGCCCTCACCGCGCGAGATCACGACGGGCAGCGGGTGGTAGTTGTGGGCGAGGTGCTCGTCCTCGCCGGCGATGATCCGGATCATCGCGGTGTCGGTGAAGGCCTCAGGGGTCGCGGTCATGGCGTCCTTCTCCTCTGCTCAGCGCCGCAGCTCGAGCGTGCAGCACTTGATGCCGCCGCCGCCGAGCAGCAGCTCCGACAGGTCCACGAGCACCGGGTTGTAGCCGCGCTCGCGCAGCTGCGCCTCGAACCCGGTCGCGCGCGGCGAGATGATCACGTTGCGGCCGTCGCTGGCCGAGTTGAGCCCGAACACGGCGCCGTCGGCGTCGGCGACCTTGATGGCCTCGGGGTAGCGCTCGGCGAGGATCGCCTGGCTGCGCGCGTCGAACGCATGCTCGAGGTACGCGATGTTGGCCTTCTCGACGCCACCGGGGCCCTGCACCGGGTCCAGCACCGAGAGCGCCGTGTCGAGGTGGTAGAACCGCGGGTCGACGAGGGTGAGGCTCACGACCTCCTTGCCGAACACGTCGGCGAGCTCGCGGTGGCTGTCGCCGGTGGAGCGGAACCCGGTGCCGGCGAGGATCGAGTCGCCGACGAGCAGGAAGTCACCCTCGCCCTCGTTCACCTCGACCGGCGCGGCGACCTCGAAGCCGTTGTCGCGGAACCAGTCCATGAACGCGGGGCCTTCGGGCACACGCTCCTGGTATCGGAACTTCGCGCCGTACGCGACACCGTCGATCACGAACCCGCCGTTGGCCGTGTAGACCATGTCGGGAAGACCCGGGATCGGGTCGATCAGCTGCACGTCGTGACCGAGCGCGAGATACGCGTCGTACAGCACATGCCACTGCTGCAACGCGAGGGCGGTGTCGGTGGGGTTCGCCGGCTCCATCCACGGGTTGATCTTGTAGCTCACCGTGAAGTGCTCGGGGCGGCACATCAGGTAGCTGCGGTGCTGCTGGATCCGGCCATCGGACGGTGAGCCTGTCGAAGCGGCGGCGGTCTCGGCGGGTGCGGGGGCGATGTCGTTGGACATGTGTCTCCTTGCGAAGTGCGGCGGACGCTGTCCTGAGGCCCGGCGGATCCGTCATCTCGGTTGCTGAGCCTGACGAAGGGCGATCCGGGCACGCCGAGACCATTGTCTCACGCACACTGCGCGCGGCCTGGGAGCCGGAGCGGAGTGGATGCCGCACCCTCAGTCCGCGAGCACCACGATCTTGCCCGCGACATGGCCGTCGGCGACTTCGGCGAGCGCGTCTCCCGCGCCTTCGAACGGGGAGGTGCGCGCGATGACCGGACGCAGCTCGCCCCCCGCGGCGAGCGCGACGAGGCGGGCGAGCACGTCGGGCCGAGCGGTCGCGGCGAGCGGCACGAGCGGGCGCCTCGAGCCGATCGACATGAGTCCGGCGCGCAGCAGGCGCCCGATCGGGCCGAGCACGCGGCCGCCCTCGCCCGAGACCAGCACGACCCGGCCACCGTCGTGCACCAGCCGCCGCAGTGCTCGCAGCGGCGCGGTGCCGGCGATGTCGAGCACGGCGTCGAACCTCCCCTCGCCGAGCTCGCTACCGCCGGGCTGCACCCGGCGGTAGTCGAAGGCGCGGACGGCGCCGAGCGATTCGACGAGGGCGCGGTTGCGCTCCCCGCACAGGGCCCACACCTCAGCGCCGCGCAGCGCGGCGAGCTGCACGGCGAACGTGCCGACACCACCGGACGCCCCGATGACCAGCACGCGCGGGCAGTCGCGGCCGTCGGCGGCCCCGAGCCCGGCCTTGTCGAGCGCCTGCCAGGCCGTTCCTCCGGCGACGGGCAGTGCGGCGGCCCGCACGGGGTCGAGCGCCTCCGGACGCGGCACCAGCCGATCCGCCGGCGCGAGGGCGTATCGCGCGAGCGCGCCGCCGGGCAGTTCGCCGACCACCTCGTCGCCCACCACCACCCCGGCGACGCCCCGGCCGACGGCGACCACGGTGGCGGCGGCATCCATCCCCCGCACCGGCTGCCGCGGGCGCCGAAGGCCGAACGCGAGACGCACGAGCAGCGGCTCGCCGCGCATGACGCGGGTGTCGCCGTTGTTGAGGCCGCAGGCGCGCACGCGCAGCAGCACCTGGCCGCGGGCCGGCACCGGCACCGCGACATCGTGGAGCGCGACCGCGTCGGCCTGGCCGTAGCGGTCCTGTCGCCACGCCGGCATGGTCCCGGTGAAAGCGTCTGCAGACATGTCATTCCCCCGGATAGTCGAAGAGGTCGTCGAGGCCGACGCCGAACGCGCGGGCGAGCTGGAAGGCGAGTTCGAGGCTCGGCGAGTAGCGCCCCTGCTCGATCGCGATGAGCGTCTGCCGCGTCACGCCCACGGTGCGGGCGAGGTCTGCCTGCGTCATGCCGGCACCCTCGCGCGCCGCGCGGATGGAGTTGGTGACCCTGGTGGGCTTGACCATCAGACGAGCCCGCGACGGTAGGCGATGACGCTCGCGACGCCGCCGACGATGCTCGCGCCGATGGTCCACAGCATGATCGGCACCCAGTCGACCTCGGTGAGGGGTGCCCCGTCCGCCTGCTGCAGCACCACCACGACGTACACGATCATGCCGACGACACTGACGATGAGGCTCGCCCAGATGTTGCGCTCTTCGTAGACCATGACCCCGCCCTCCTCGTGTAAAGAATCTTTGACACTTGCACGCTATGCCGAGACACATCGAGATGTCAAGGATTCTTTACATTGCCGCGGATGCCTCGCCTCGGCCACAATGGTCGACGATGGGCCGATCAGGCCTTACAACGTTGTAGGCTCGGAGCACGCCGCCGACCGGGGAGTCGACGGCATCGAAGCGATCGGGGGCGGGCGATGGCGGCAACGCTGCACGACGTCGCGCGCCTGGCCGGTGTGTCGATCAAGACCGTGTCGAACGTCATCAACGACTACCCGCACATCCGCCCCACCACCAGGGAGCGCGTCGAGGCGGCGATCGCCGAACTCGGCTACACCCCCAACCTCACCGCGCGCAGCCTCCGCTCCGGGCGCACCGGGGCGATCGCCCTGGCGGTTCCCGACCTCGCGCTGGCGTACTTCGCCGAGCTGGCGGCATCCGTCATCGCCGCCGCTGAGGCATCGGGATTCGTCGTGACGATCGAGCAGACCGGCAGCGGCGGCAGGCAGCGAGAGATCGATCTGCTCACGAGCCCCCGCCGCAAGATGAGCGACGGCCTGATCTTCAGCCCGCTGGAGATGAGCCAGGACGACGTCGCGCACCTGAACGTCGACTACCCGCTGGTGCTGCTCGGCGAGCGCATCTTCGAGGGACCCACCGACCACCTCACGATGCGCAACGTCGAGGCCGCGCGCGCCGCCACCGAGTACCTCATCGACTCGGGGCGCCGCCGCATCGCGATCGTCGGCGCGCACGAGGGCGAGCTGATCGGCTCGGCCGCGCTGCGTCTGCGGGGCTACCGCGAGGCGCTGGAGTCACGCGGCATCCCGTTCGACGGGCGCCTCATCGGACCATCGATCGAATGGCACCGCGCCAACGGCGCCCGGTCGATGCGCGAGATCATCGAGCGCGGCGCGGAGTTCGACGCCGTCTTCGCCCTCAACGACACCCTGGCCTTCGGCGCCATGCGCGCGCTGCAGGAGGCGGGACTGCGCGTGCCCGACGACGTCGCCGTCATGGGCTTCGACGACATCGACGAGGCGCAGTACTCGATCCCGTCGCTGTCCACCGTCGACCCCGGCCGCGCCTGGATCGCGCGCACCGCCGTGACGACCCTCATCGAGCGCATCGAGGGCCTCGACGCTCCCCCGCGCCTGCTGCTGGCCGACTTCGAGCTCGTGCAGCGCGAGTCGGCCCCCGCCATCTCCCGCTGACCCTCCGCCGACCTCCGCTCTCCGCTCCTCCTCGCGCTCGTCCCCCCGCCCCTGCCCGCTCCGGCCCCGAACTGGAGAGGGTGACACGGCGCACGACAGGACACACCAGGCGGGCCAGGCGAGCCGCGCGGGCGCAGCCGCGCGGGCGCAGCCGCGCGGGCGCAGCCGCGCAGCCGCGCGAGCCGCGCAGCCGCGCAGGCGCGGGCGCAGCCGCGGCGGCGCTACGCGACCGGCGGCCACTCCACGTGCGGCCAGCCGTCCCGCCACTGCAGTGGCAGCAGGCCGAGGCGGAACTGCCCGTCGAGGTCGGCGTCATACCAGTGGAACGCGAGCAGCCCGCCCGACACCGACTGCCCGCCGGGGCCGACGCGCGTGCCGTCCGTGGCCAGGACGGGCGTGCCGCCGTCTTCGAGCAGCGGCACACCGTCGGCGTCGACGTACGGCCCCGTAACGTCCTTCGCGCGCCCGACCGCGATGTTGTACGTGCTGTCGGCGCCCTGGCAGCACGAGTCGCGCGAGACGAACAGGTAGTAGTACCCGTCGTGCGCCACGATGTACGGCGCCTCGATCGCGTTCGGTGGCGACTGCCGGTCGGCCAGGTGCAGCGGTTCGTCGCCCTCGGTGCCGGCGGCACGCAGTCCGCTCGGCCACTCCAGCGGCACCATGCGGATGCCGCTCCAGAACGAGCCGAACGCCATGAAGGGCTCGCCGTCGGCGTCTTCGACGATGCCCGGGTCGATCGCGTTGAAGTCGGTGCCCGCCGACTCGATCACGACGCCCTGGTCGACCCACTCATAGTCGGGATCCTCGGGGTTGAGGGTGGTGTTCGTGGCAAGCGCGATGAGCGACGTGTTCTTGCCGAACGTCGACGCCGAGTAGTACAGGTACCACGTGCCGTCGTGCTCGTAGAGCTCGGGCGCCCACAGGTTGTCGACCCCGGGCACGGCGTCGACGAGCCACTGAGGCTTCTCGTCCCACACGGTCCCGGCGTCTTCCCAGTCCGCGCCGTCGTCCGACCGCCGGATCTGGATGTTGCCGTCGCCGATCCGCCCGTTGCCGGTGGAGTAGATGAACGACGGCCCGCCGTCCTCCCCCGCCACGAACGCCGGGTCGTGCACGAACGTGTCGCCGGTGAGCTCGGGCGCCGCAGGGGCGCCGGAACAGCCTGTCGCGACGCCCGCGATGAGGACGAGGGATGCCGCCACCGCCGCCGCGCGGGCGCCGAGGCGTCCGCGCACCCGGGGCCGCGGCATCCCCTCGCCGTCGCAGGTCTCACGGACGCACGCCGAGGCGTGCCGGAAGCTGCGTTCGTGAGACATGAGCCGGATCACGCCAGCGCGATCGCCGACCACGACACCGGAGGAAGGGTGACCGTGAGCGTGCCACCCTCGAGCACGGCGCCGTCGAGGGTCTTCAGCCCCACACGCTCCTGGTCGGCGAGCGTGTTCTTGGCGTACACGTCGTCGTCCCACACCGTGACGGCCTCGGCGACCGTCGCGACGCCGAGCTCCGACAGGTCGACGGTGACCTCGATCGCCTCGGTCAGGCTGCGGTTCACGAGGAACACCGCCGCCGCACCGTCGTCGGCGGTGACCACCGAATCGACCAGCGGCGCATCGCCGTAGACGGCGGTGGCGTAGGTGCCGGCGTCGACGCGGGGCTTGAGCACCTCGCCGCGCGCGAGGCGCGAGGTCACCGAGAACGGGAAGAACGTCGTCTGCCGCCACGCGGCGCCGCCCGGCTCGGTCATGATCGGCGCGATGACGTTCACGAGCTGCGCGAGCGAGGCCGAGGCCACCCGGTCATGGTTCTTGAGCAGCGTGATCATGAGGTTGCCCAGCACGACGGCATCCGCCACCGAGTACACGTCCTCCAACTGACGAGGGGCGTACCGCCACTCGTCGTTGACCTCGTCGGACTCGCGGTGCTCGTCGAGGTACCAGATGTTCCACTCGTCGAACGAGAGCTTGATCTTCTTCTTGGACTTGAGCTTGTTGCCCACGTGGTCGGCCGTCGCGACGACCGTCTCGATGAAGTACTGCATGTCGATCGACGACGCGAGGTACGAGCCGAGGTCGCCGCCGCGCTCCTGGTAGTACGCGTGGCACGAGATGAAGTCGACGTGGTCGTATGCGTGCTCGAGCACGGTGCGCTCCCAGTCGCCGAAAGTCGGCATGGCCGAGCCCGACGACCCGCACACCACGAGTTCGAGCGTGCGGTCGGCCGCCTTCATGGCCTGCGCGGTGCGGGCGGCGAGCTTGCCGTAGTCGTCCGCCGTCATGTAGCCGGTCTGCCAGGGGCCGTCCATCTCGTTGCCCAGGCACCACATCTTGATGCCGTGCGGCTCGGGCGTGCCGTTGGCGATGCGCTGGTCGCTGAGCGCCGTTCCCGACGGGTGGTTGCTGTACTCGAGCAGGTCGAGGGCTGCTTCGATCCCGCGCGTGCCGAGGTTGACCGCCATCATGAGCTCGGAGCCGGTGAGCTTCAGCCAGCGCGAGAACTCGTCGACGCCGACCTGGTTGGTCTCGAGCGAGTGCCACGCGAGGTCGCGGCGCACCGGGCGCTGGTCGCGCGGGCCGACCGAGTCCTCCCACCGGAAGCCCGATACGAAGTTGCCGCCGGGGTAGCGGATGGTGGTCGAGCCGAGCTCGCGCACGAGGTCGACGACGTCGAGGCGGAAGCCGTCCTCATTGGCGGTGGGGTGGCCGGGCTCGTAGATGCCGTCGTAGACGCAGCGGCCGAGGTGTTCGACGAACGAGCCGAAGATGCGGCGGTCGATCGGGGCGACGACCGCCTCGCGGTCGACCGAGATGCGGGCGGTGGCGGGTGACGTGGTCACGTTTCTCCTCCAGGGACGGGCCGGCTGCAGGCAGCACGGCATGACGGTGCGGGGCGCGCCCGCGAGTTCGTGGGTGTTTCAGCGGTGGGATGCCGCCGGCGCAGGCATCGGGTCGGCCCGGCGGTCGGCGGCACGGGGGTGATCGGGATCGAGCGCCGCGAGGCGGTGGTCGACGAACCAGCCCGCGACGAACAGCACGACGGCGAACCCGACGAGCGGGACGAGCACGGGCAGCAGCCCCAGCGCGGCGCCGATGACCGCGAGCGTGGCCAGCAGCGCGAGGCTCATGACGGGCGACGTGAACGGCAGCACGGCGGCATAGCGCAGCACCGCGCCGGGCTTCTCGTCGTAGCGCACGGCGACGGTGAGGGCGCTCACGAAGGCGAGCAGCGCCGCGGCCCCGACGATCCACGTGAACCCGGCGAGCGCGGCGGCGACGCGTGCGTCCAGCGCGGGCAGCGCGGCCGTGTCGAGAGCGAGCAGCACGGCGACGGCGCCGAAGGGCAGGCCGATGAGGTTGGCACGCCAGAACTCGGCGCGATAGGTGCGCACGAAGACGCGCACAAGGCCGGCCTCGAGCGCACCGTCCCGCATGCGTGTGAGGCACGCGGTGGCGGCGAGGGCGGCCGGGGCCAGGCCCAGCGCCACGAGCCCGACGATCGTGCCGGCGACGAACAGCAGGTTCACCACGATGAGCCCGGCGACGATCCGCAGCCACGCCATGACGCGGCCGGTCCACCCGTACTCCGCGATCATGCCGCCACCGCCTTGGAGCCGGTCCACACGACGCCCTCGGCGTCCAGACCCGAGAACGCCATCACCGGGCGCTGCGCCACGGGGTCGAACGCGCCGAAGACGACGGCATCCAGCACGACGTCGCCGCCCGGAGCCTGCACGATGACCGGCGTCGTCACGGCGGCGCCGTCGGTGTGCGCCGCGCCGAACACGTGCAGGCGAGTGGATGCCTCGACCCCGCGCCGCGCCGGCTCCAGTCGCACGACGTCCCACTCGCCGTCGACGCCCTCGGCGGCGGGCAGGCGCTCGGCGTCGTACCCGGCGAACGGGTGCGGCGAGACCAGCGGCCAGCCCGACGCCGTGACGTGCACGCGGCGGACCTGGGCCTCATGGCGCGTGGGGTCGTCGGCGTGACGCACGTGATGGACCAGGAAGAGGCGGTCGCCGTCGCGGAACACCGAGTTGTGGCCCGGGGCGATCCACGCCGTGCCGCCCGGGAACCGGTGACCGCCGAGGATCTTCGTGCCGACGGCGTCGGGAGCATCGCCCGACACGTCGGTGAGCGCACGACCGTTGGCATCGACGTAGGGGCCGGTGACCTGGCCCGACACCGCGACGCGCACGCTGTAGCTGTCGAACAGCGAGTCGTACGAGACGAACAGCACGAAGCGGTCCTCTTCGGGCCGGTAGACGATGTACGCCCCCTCGACCGCGCCGTCGACGCTCGCGGGGCGCCGGGCGATGAGCGTGCCGACCTCGCCCGGGACCTCGGCGAACCCCGTCCGCGCGTCGAGCGGAAGGATGTGGATGCCGCCGAAGAACGAGCCGTACGTCAGCCACGGCCGCCCGGTCCGGTCGAACACCACAGCGGCGTCGATGGCGTTGTGCGCGTCGGCCCCGTGCGTCGTGGTGACGACGGGCCCGGCATCCGTCCAGGGTCCTGCCGGCGACGAGGCGGTCGCGAGCCCGATGGCGGACGTGCGCGACCCGAACGTCGAGGCGGAGTAGTACATGTGCCACCGCGGCGACCCGTCGGCGGTGGGCCAGCGCACCACCTCGGGCGCCCACAGCCCTTGAGCGCCGGTGTGCGCGAGGGCCGCGGCGGGCACACCGTCCAGTGCGGTGCCGACGAAGGTCCACTCGACGAGGTCGGGTGACGTGCGCACGTGCACGCCGGCGGGGATGTGGTCCCCGCCGACCGCGGCGTCGGTCGAGAACATGTACCAGCGGCCGTCGTCGCCGCGAACGACGGTGGGGTCGTGGGCGTTGCGCGCTCCCCAGGTCGTGGGGTCTGTCGTGAGGCGTGACACGGTCAGCCCTTCGCTCCGGTGAGGGCCACCGACTCGATGATCTGGCGCTGGAAGATGACGAACACCGCCAGCACCGGGATCAGCGCGATGAACGAGGCCGCCATGATGAGCGGGTAGTCGGTCTGGCTGGCGTACGTGGCGTTGAAGCTCGCGATGACGAGCTGCAGCGTCTGCTTCTCGGGCGAGTTCAAGTAGATGATCGGGGCGAGGTAGTCGTTCCACACCGCCATGAACCACAGGATGAACTGCGCCGCGATGGCCGGGCGGATCGCCGGGAAGATCAGCGTGAAGAAGATGCGCAGATAGCCGGCACCGTCGATCTTGGCGGCCTCGATGATCGAGTCCGGCACCGAGTCCAGGTACTGCCGGATGAAGAAGATCATCACGATGTTGCCGAAGATGCCCGGGAGGATCAGGGGCCACAGGGTGTCGACCATGCCGAGATCGGCGAACAGCTTGAACTGCGGGATCATGATCGTCGGGAACGGGATCATGATGGCCGCCAGCAGCATCAGGAACAGCACGTTCTTGCCCGGCAGCCGCAGCTTCGCGAACGCGAAGGCCGCGAGCATCGAGGTGACCGTGCCGATGATCGTCACGGTCGCCGAGACGATGACCGAGTTGACGATGCCCGACAGCAGGGGGCCGGCCGACCAGACCCGCACGTAGTTCTCCCACATGACCGGGTCGGGGATCCACTGCGGCGGCAGCGCGAACACGGCCTCCCGGGTCTTGAGCGACGTCGAGAAGGTCCATACCAGCGGCGCGACCATCACGATGCCGCCGATGGACAGCACGATCGTGAGGATCGTGTTGACGATGCCGTAGGTGCCCGACCAGCGGCGGCGCCCGGCGGAGTTGCCGGTGGGGCGTCCGATGCGCCGCCGGGGCAGCTTGCGCGTCGGCGCGCCTTCGACCTCGGAGTTCAGGGCCGACACGGCCCCGGGAGTGGTGAGCGTCATGATGGGCCTCAGTCGATCGAGAACTGGAAGCGGCGGTTGAGCCGGAACTGGATCGCGGTCACGACGAAGACGAGCAGCCCGAGGACCACCGACATCGCCGTCGCGTAGCCCATCTGGAGGTAGTTGAACGCCTTCTGCCAGATGTACCAGACGATCGAGGCCGAGCTGAATTCGGGACCGCCGGTGGGAGTCATGATGTTGATCTCGATGAAGATCTGGGCGCCGCCGATGATGCTCGTGACGACCAGGAAGAACGTCACCGGGTTGAGCATGGGCACCGTGATGTGGCGGAACTGCTGGAACGCCCCGGCGCCGTCGAGCGCGGCGGCCTCGTACAGGTGCCGTGGCACCGACTGCAGCGCCGCGAGGTACAGCAGCATCGAGTAGCCCAGGCCCTTCCACACCGCCATGATGATGATCGCCGGCTTGACCGTGTCGGCGTTCTGCAGCCAGTTGGGGCCGTCGATGCCGAACAGCGCGAGCACCTGGTTCACCAGGCCGAAGTCGCCGTTGTACGCCCACTGCCACAGGATCGCCACCGCCGCGAGCGACGAGATCACCGGCACGTAGTACACCGTGCGGAAGAACGTGGTGCCCCGCATCTTGCGGTTGAGCGCCAGCGCCAGCAGCAGCGACAGCACCAGGCCGATCGGGATGCCGATCATGTAGAAGACCGTGTTGCCCATGGCCTGCCAGAAGTACCGATCGTTCGCCATCTCGACGAAGTTGGCGATGCCGTTGAACACCGGCTCGCTCAGGCCGTTCCACTTCGTGAACGACGCGTACACCGAGAAGACCAGCGGGTAGGCGGTGAACACCAGGAACCCGACGATCGGGATCGCGACCAGCGCGAGCGCCGCACGGTGCTCGCGGCGGTGCAGCCGCGACCGGCGGACGGGGGTCGTCGACATGGGGAACCTCGTTTCGGGAGAGATCAGGAGGGGGTCGGATGCCGCGCCCCGGGCACTCGGGCGAGCCCGGGGCGCGGCATCCACTCGGTCAGGCGTCAGCCGTCTCAGGCGTGAACGGACTCAGGCTTCGACAGGCTCAGCCGAGGCCGGCGTCGGTGTTGGCCTTGTCGAGCATCTCCTGCATGCGCGGCTGGACCTCCTTGAGGTAGTCGGCCGCGGTCTGCTTGCCGTCCAGGACCGGCTGGATGTTCTTGAACAGCTCGTCGTACCACTCGGCGCTGTACGTCGTGTTCGCGGGGAGCGCCCGGCCGTAGTCCTGGACGATGTCGAGGAACTCCTGCTTGTTGTCGGGGGGCAGCGTCGAAGACGTCACCCACTCGTTCGCCATGTCGATGAGGTTCGGGATCTGCACGCCGGCATCCACCAGCGACTGCTGCGCCGTCCGGTCGGTCGACAGGTAGATCGCGAGCTTGGCGGCGGTGTCGGGGTCCTTCGTGGACTCGCTGACGGCGATGCCGAGCGTGCCCGTCCAGGTCGCGGTCTCACCGGTGGAGCCGACCGGCCAGGGGATCAGGTCCCAGTCGAAGTCGAGCTTCTCGTACGTGGGCACGTCCCACGGACCGACCGGGAAGAACCCGATCTCGCCCTGCATCCACCGCTGGTAGGTGTCGAGCGTCTGCGCGTCGGTGGCCGACGGGGTCACGCCCGCCACATTGGTGAGATCGGCGAAGTACTGCAGCGCCTCGGCGAACTCGGGGGTGTCGACGGTGACCTTCGTGCGGTCCTTGTTGAGCCAGTCGCCGCCGTTGGACCACACGAACGCCTGCAGGTTCCACTGCACGTTGAGCCCGGTGCCCCACTGGTCGAGCGTGCCGTCCCCGTCGGTGTCCTGCGTGAGCTGCTTGGTGACGGCGGTGAACTCGTCCCAGGTGAGGGGCTTGTCGGGGTCCGGAAGCGGGATGCCGGCCTTCTCGAACATCGTCTTGTTGTAGCCGAACGAGAACGGGCCGACGTCCTTGGGCATCGCGTAGATGGCGCCCTGGCCCATGAGCGTGCCGTCGAAGCGGTAGCTGTCGACGCCGTACTGCCACACGTTGTCGAGGTCGAGGTCATCGTCGTTCTCGACGTACTCGGTGATGTCCTTGATGATGCCGGTCTTCACATAGGCCTGGACGCTGCCCGGGTCGACGTAGAAGACGTCGGGCACCTGCTTGCCGGTGATCGCGGCCTTGAGCTTGGTGCTGTACTCGTCGGCCGTCGTCATGATGATCTTGACGTCGACGTCGTTGTCTTTCTCGAACTGCTCGATGGCCGCGGTGTAGGCCGCCTTCTCGGCGTCGCTGCCGCGGAACATGAAGGTCAGCTGCTCGGTGCCGCTGTCGCCCGAGCCGCCGGCGCAGCCCGACAGCATCAGTCCGCCGACCGCCAGCATCGCCGCCGCGGCGATGACCGGCTTCCGTGACTTCGTCATCACGTTTCCTCTCGTAGTGCTGTGTGATCAGCCTGCGGGGATCCGTGGGATCGATCGCCGCTGATCGGTTGGTCTTCCGTTGATTTACAACGTTGGAATTGGTGGGTGGAAAACAGTGTGCGACGGGATCGGACACCCTGTCAAGCTGTTCCGGTGAAAAAGTTCTAACGTTGTAGAAGTGTAATCGCCCGGGATGCCGCGACCCCCGGCATCCCGGATCGTCCGACGGTCAGATCACCGACTCGCTCCACGGGTCGGGGTTGCCGAAGCGATGGGCCGTGATCGTCACGGACTGCTCGTGGAGGAACGGGAGCAGCTCCAGACGCCCGGCGGTGGTGACCTCGTTGTCGTAGACGGCGAGGTCCGGATCGCCGCCGACGGCCTGCGAGACCAGCGTGTGCAGCGCGGCGACCGAGTCCGCCTGCCCGATGAGCCGCACGCGGTCGGGGCGCGGGGCGGGCGCTTCGTCGGCGACGGCGTCGAGCAGGTCGTCGGGCGCGGTGATGCGCTGCAGCCATTCCTCGTCGGACTCGACGTAGACGGCGACGTCCTCTTCGGCGAGCTCGCGGCGCACGGCGGCCGGAAGGCCGACCGGGGCGCTGAGCGTCAGCGCCGACCCTGCCCGCAGACCCGCGACGACCACGCGCAGCACGGCGTGCCATGAGGCGTCGGCCGTCGCCCGCAACGCCACCGAGCCGATCGGCCGGTACCGGAACAGGTTGCGCTCCACGCCCAGCCCCGACACGTCCTTCACCTGGCCGAACTCGCGGTCCCAGGCGATCGCGTCCGACAGCGCGCCGCGGCGCAGCCACTCGAACGCCTCGTAGTCCAGCGAGGGCTGAGCGGCCTCGATGAGCGAGGCGATGCGCGTGTCGAGCCCCCGCAGGTGGAGAGTCGTGGATGCCGGAGACCCCGAGGTCGCCCGCCACCTGCCCAGGCCCACGAGGTAGTTGGGTCCGCCGGCCTTCGCGCCGGCGCCGACCGACGAGCGCTTCCAGCCGCCGAAGGGCTGGCGCTGCACGATCGCACCGGTGATGCCGCGGTTGACGTAGAGGTTGCCCGCCTCGACGCGGTCGAGCCACTGCGCGAGGTCGTCGGGATTCTGCGTGTACAGTCCCGCGGTCAAGCCGTAGGCGACGGCGTTCTGAAGCTCAATCGCGTGCGACAGCGACGACGCGTGCATGACGCCGAGCACCGGTCCGAAGAACTCCTCGTGGTGGAAGCGCGAACCCGGCTGCACGCCCACGCGGATGCCCGGGGTCCACAGCCGCCCGCGGTACTCCGGGGCGCCGTCGACGCGCCGTGGCTCGACGAGCCACTGCTCCCCGTCGTCGAGGGTCGTGAGCGCCCACTCGAGCTTGCCGCGGGGCACCTCGACCACCGGACCCACCTCGCTCAGCGGATCGGACGGCGGGCCGACGCGCAGCGAGTTCGCGGCATCCACGAGCTGCCGGGCGAAGCGCCGCGAGTGCCCGACCGGGCCCACGAGGATCGCGAGCGACGCGGCCGAGCACTTCTGCCCGGCGTGGCCGAAGGCGCTCTTGACGAGATCGGATGCCGCGAGGTCGAGGTCGGCCGTCGGCATGACGATCATCGCGTTCTTGCCGCTGGTCTCGGCCAGCAGCGGCAGGTCTGGCCGCCAGGAGCGGAACAGGGCGGCGGTCTCCCATGACCCGGTGAGGATGACGCGGTCCACCGCGGGGTGCGAGAGCAGCGCCTGGCCGAGCCCGCCCTCGTCGATGTCGACCAGGGCGAGCACCTCGCGCGGCACGCCGGCCTCCCACAGCGCCTCGGCCACCACTGCGGCGCATCGGCGCGCCTGCGGCGCGGGCTTGAACACGACGCCGGAGCCCGCGGCGAGCGCAGCCAGCACGCCGCCCGCGGGGATCGCGATCGGGAAGTTCCATGGCGGCGTCACGACGGTGAGCTTGGCAGGCTCGAACACGGCACCGCTCACGCGGTCGAGCTCGCGAGCGGTGGCGGCGTAGTAGTTCGCGAAGTCGACGGCCTCGCTGACCTCGACGTCGGCCTCGGCGAACACCTTGCCGGTCTCGGACGCGGCGACCTCGATGAGCTCGCCGCGGCGGGCCTCCAGCGCGCGGGCCGCGGCCGTCAGCACGCCGGAGCGGTCGGCCGCGGGCAACGCGCCCCATGCTGCGGCGGCATCCGTCACGCGGGCGATGATCGCCTGCAGCGTCGGCTCGTCGGTGACGCGGGCGGCGGCGATGGTCGCGTCACCCGCGCGGGACGTCTCGACGCGCGAGAGGATGCCGCGGGCCCAGGCCCGGTTGGCGGGCAGGGCCGGGTCGCTGTCAGGCGTGTTGCGGAACCCCGGCGCGCCGGCGGCACGCACGTCGGTCTGACGTGGAGCGAACACGGCCGTCTCTACGAAGGCCTCGGCGCCGAACACCTGCTCGGGGACGGCGGGCTCCAACGGTGCGGTGTCGGTCGTCGCGGCCGATCGCGCGATGCCCATGACGACCTGGGTCAGCCCGGACTCATCGGCGCCGGCGCGTCGCAGCCGCGCGCGGGTGCGCGGCGAATCCTCGGCCTCCCCGGCACCGGTGGGCGCTCCCAGCGCGGCGGCCTCTGCGACGCGATCCTGCTCGCGGCGCGCACCGGCCTGCAGGGCCGGGTCATCGGCACGGGCGAGCGACGCGACGAAGCGGTCGCGCTCCCGGGCGAACATGGCGGGGTCGTCGGCGAGGTC
>Ga0160453_100677_pt1 | contig 20966 bp, 20 predicted proteins | sample HID1971K_E6MG_FD_108228 | JGI IMG/M metagenome (GOLD analysis project Ga0160453, IMG submission 108228) | Enriched millipede-associated microbial communities from UW Madison campus, WI, USA - HID1971K_E6 MG | ecosystem: Host-associated > Arthropoda: Insects > Digestive system > Unclassified ...
GGCATGGGCATGGGCATCGACCGTCTGCTCATGGCGGTGACCGGGCTCGGCATCCGCGAGACGATTCTCTTCCCCCTGGTCAAGTAGCCCGCGACGCGGACTCACCGCCGGAACGCCCAGTCCGGCAGGTGCCCGGCGCTCACGAACGACAGCACGATCTGCGACAGTCCGTGATCCGGCTCGACGGCGCATGCGCCGTGTGCGTACTCGGCGGCGTGCGTGGACCGGCCGAGCGCCCACGCCAGCCACGCGCACATCGCCAGCGCGCCGGGCTGCGCTTCGCGCGGGATGGATGCCGCCACCAGCCGCGCCAGCCGCAGTGCGGTGTCGAGTCGTGCCGGTGACGGCGCGTCACCCTCGCCCCACATCCGCATCGCGAGGTGTGGCGGGTACTCCTCGCCCGACTCCCACCGCAGCTGTGCGCGGAGCGCCTCGTCGCCCTGGGCGAGGTTGCCGCTCCACTGCACCAGGGCGATGTCGCGCAGCGACGGCCGCGCGAGGCACCAGGCGAGCGCCGCGAGATCGTACGCGTCGAGGGACTCGGGCTCTGGCTGCAGCACCCGCTCGAACAGCTCCGGCAGGTCGTCGAGGCGGCCCACCGCCGCGAGGGCGCGGGGGTCGATCCGCTCCGTGCTCGGATCCGTAGATGCCTCATCCTCCGGTTCTCCGCCGACCGGGGCGGGTACCGGGCCGAGGTCGTCGGTCGGCGCCGCTTCCGTGGCCATCGCCGCCTCCGCGGATCCGGGCCCGGCGTGGGGCTCGGGCCCGGGGTACGGGTCCGGCCCGCCGAGCAGCGAGAGCGCGCGCTGCAACTCGCCCATCGCCCGCGCGACCCGGGCACGCTGATCGGGCGGGCACTCCGGCAGTTCCGCGCCGGACGCCTGGTCGCCGTCCGGAACGGGCAGGTCGTCGAGCTCCGGATCGTCGAGGTCCAGCTCGCCGAGGGCGCGGCCGGCGGGCGGACTCGCGGGGTCCAGGGTCGAAGCCCAGGCGTCCGCCGCGACGCAGAGGAGGTCGCAGACGCCGACCCCGCAGGCGTCGGCGCGGAATGCCAGCGCGTCCAGAAGGGCGCGGTGCGGCATCCCGTCGCCTGTGAAACGGGCATCGGTGTACACGATGGCGGCGATCGCGTCGGCGTCGGGCAGGCGGCAGACCATGCCCACGACCGTGGACGCGATGCGTTCGACGGACTCGTCGTCCGGGGGGAGGTCGAACCGCATCGCGCCCAGGCTCCGCGTGCCGCGGAAGGGGATCACCACGAGGCTGCGCACGGGCCGGAATCCGAGCATCCGCGGGACGAAGGACAGGAACTGTGCGGCATCCGCCGCTTTCACGATCGTGGGGCTCATGGGCGACGACTTTCGCGGGAGAGTCCGACGTCGCGTAACCCCTGTGGACGGATCCGCTCAACTCGAGCCGACTCCGGTGCCCTGGGGAGGAGGCGATACCCGCAGGGCGTATCCTGGAAGGCATGGACTTCTGGGCTGCGGCATTCTGGACGCTTCTGCCGACCGTCCTCGTCTCGCTGATCTTCTTCTTCGTACTGCGCAGCATCGTCCGTGCCGACCGCACCGAGCGGCGCGTGTACGCGAAGGTCGACGCCGAGGAGCGCGCCAAGCGCGGCCTGCCGCCCCGGGCGGCGGCATCCACTCCCTCCGAAAGCTGCTCCGGCGCGCAACGCGATCGTCCGGGCGTGTCGGCCCGCCCCGCTAGTGTGGGGCACACCGTCAGCCCTGATCAGCACGCGAGAGGCGCCGTCCGATGATCACCGTCACCATCGACGCGACGTGGTGGGTGGTGATGGTCTTCATCGTCGACATCATCATCCGCGTCACGGCGGTGATCGTGGTGCCGCGCAATCGGCGTCCGACGGCGGCGATGGCGTGGCTGCTGGCGATCTACTTCATTCCGATCATCGGCGTCTTCCTGTTCCTGCTGATCGGCAACCCCCGGTTGCCGCGCAAGCGCCGTCGCAAACAGGAGCGCATCAACGACTACATCCACGACACGAGCGAGTCGCTCGACTTCGGCACGCTGCGCCCGCATGCGCCGACATGGTTCACCTCGCTCGTGACCCTCAATCGCAACCTCGGCGCCATGCCGCTCGCGGGCGACAACGCAGCGCACCTGATCCCCGACTATCAGGACAGCCTCGACACGATGGCCGACGCCATCCGCGCGGCCGAGCGTTTCGTGCACGTCGAGTTCTACATCCTGCAGACGGATGCTGCGACCGACAACTTCTTCCGCGCGCTCGAAGAGGTGGCCGGCCGCGGCGTGACCGTGCGAGTGCTGCTGGATCACTGGGCCAACCGTGGCAAGCCGTTCTACCGCAAGACACTGCGGCGCCTCACGGCGATGGGGGCACAGTGGCAGCTGATGCTTCCGGTGCAGCCGTTCAAGGGCAAGTACCAGCGCCCCGACCTGCGCAACCACCGCAAGCTCCTCGTGGTCGACGGGCGCGTCGCGTTCACCGGATCGCAGAACGTCACCGCCTCGACGTACAACCTCAAGAAGAACATCAAGCGGGGCCTGCACTGGGTCGACCTCATGGCACGCATCGAGGGGCCGGTCGTGGCATCCGTCAATGCCGTCTTCTTGTCGGATTGGTATTCGGAGACCGACGAGGTGCTCACCGAGCAGATCGACCTGTTCGACGTGACAGCGGGCCCCGGCGACCTGGACTGCCAGATCATCCCCTCCGGGCCCGGGTTCGAGTTCCAGAACAACCTCAAGCTGTTCGCCGGCCTGCTGTATGCGGCCCAGCGCAAGATCATCGTGGTCAGCCCGTACTTCGTTCCCGATGAGGCGATGCTCCTCGCGATCACGACGGCCTGTCAGCGCGGCATCCACGTCGAGCTGTTCGTGTCGGAGGAGGGGGATCAGGCGATCGTCTACCACGCGCAGCGCAGCTACTACGAGGCGCTGCTGAGGGCGGGCGTGAAGATCTGGATGTACAAGAAGCCGTTCATCCTGCACACCAAGAGCCTTACGATCGACGACGAGGTCGCGATCATCGGCTCGAGCAACATGGACATGCGCTCGTTCGGTCTCAACATGGAGATCTCGATGCTCGTGCGCGGCGAGGAGTTCGTCGAAGAGATGCGTACCGTCGAAGACATGTACCGCGCGCTCTCTCGTGAACTCACGCTCGACGAGTGGGAGAAGCAGCCCCTCCGTTCGACGGTGCTCGACAACCTCGCACGACTCACGTCCGCCCTGCAATGAGGTGTTCTCTCGGCCGATCGTGACCGGCACGTTATCGACAAGCTGAGATTCCGGGCCGGGTTGCGACACGATAGGGGAGACGGATGCCGCGGGGGTTGGCATCCGCTGATCCCGAGGAGACTCGCATGCCTGTCCGTTCCCGTTCACTCGTCGCAGGTCTCGGGCTCGCGCTGCTCGCGGCCGGCATGCTCACCGCGTGCGCGACCCCGGCCATCTCGGGCTCAGGCTCCACGCCGTCGTCGTCGCCGTCCAGTTCCGCCTCCGGCCCGGCGACCGAGATCGAGGCCGATGCGGCATGGGTCGACGGCGGCCGCCTGATCGCGCTCGTCACCCAGGGTTCGTCGTCGACGGACTGCATTCCGACGGCCGGTGACACCTCATACGCGAACGGCGTGCTCGAGGTCGAGCTCACCGGCCCGCCCGCCGACACCGTATGCACCGCCGACTTCGTGTCACGCGCGACGCTGGTCGGCGTGCCGGAGGGTGTCGATCCGACGCAGGATCTCGAGATCCGCCTCACGGGCGCCTACGGCGGCGACACCGACCTGGACGGCGTCGCCGGGCTGGTCGCGGGCGGGACCACCGACTACCTGCCGAGCGCCGGGTGGGTGGACGACGGTCAGTTCGTGATCGTCACGTGGGGCTCCTCGACGTGCCCGCCCGTCGTGTCGGACGTCACCGCGTCCAGCGCGACCGAGGTCACCGTCACCTTCGCGACGCCGCCCGAGGATCAGGCCTGCACGATGGACATGGTTCCCCGCGCCAACGTCGCACAGATCACGGCCGAGCTCGACGACGACGCCGAGGTCTTCGCGATCCTCACCGGCGCCGAGTTCGACAACGTCCGGATCCCGATCATCGGCCACGACTGACCCGCGTGGATTCGGGATGCCGCGGCCCGCGGCATCCCGAATCGTCTTGCCTGTGCGAAATGCCGGGCTCTCGTACATCTCGCTGCCTCTGCACACGGCTCGGATCTGCTCGCCTGTCGCAAGGTGCCGCGTGGGCCGGCACTTGGCGACAGGCGAACCGCATACGGACGGGCCGCCGATTCCTCCACAGGCGCCTCCTGCGGGTGACTTTCCACAGATTGGCCTGGCAACCGCATGCGGTGGTCGGGCCAGCACTCACGCTCGTCTTGTGATGCAACCACTTCCTGACGAACTCGGGCCTAGATTCGCCGTGCAGCAGGCGACTGCCGCCGGAGTGTCGAAGGGCCGTCTGCGTCGCAATGATCTGGATCGGCCGTTCCGCGGCGTGCGGACGCTCACAGGCGTGTCTCTGCCGACCGAGCTAGAGACGGATCGTTGCGGCCTTCGCCTGGGGGATGCCGAGCGAGCACATCTCGCTCGGGCCCTCGCCTACGCGCCGCGGATGTCCGACGGCGAGTTCTTCAGTCACATCACGGCGGCGGTGATCCTCGGGATCCCCATCCCGTACCTCCTCATCGCCCGGTCGCTTCTGCATGTGTCGGTGTTCCGCCCGCGACGGCTCCCGCGCAGCGCAGGCGTACGCGGTCACGAAGCCCTGCCCTCCCTTGTGGCGACGATGCGAGATGAGCGCACAGGCCTGCTCATCGCGACGCCCGCTGCGACCTGGGCAGGGCTCGGTGGAACACTCACGGACCGCTACGACCTCATTGCCGCAGGGGACGCGATCGTCCGCACGTGGCGTGTCGACTCGCCTCTCGCGACCGCCGCTGACCTCGACGCCGCCATCCGGGCGGGCCGCCGAGTCGGAGTGAACGCGCTCAGGGAGGCGCTGCCGCGGGTGCGGACCGACTCCGCGTCGCGCACCGAGACGTGGTTGCGACTGACATTGGTCGATCACGGGCTGCCAGAGCCTCAGCGGAACTACGAAGTCCACGTCGACGGCGCCTACCTCGCGTGCGTGGATCTCGCCTACCCCGCGCTCAAGATAGCGATCGAGTACGAGGGCGAGCACCACCTTCTGGATCCACAACAGTGGGCACACGACATCGTTCGGTACGACGCGCTTCGCGCCGCGGGCTGGATCGTGATCCAGGTGACCAAGTCCGATCTGTTCGATGCACCCAAGCTGACAGTGCAGCGCGTACGCGCCGCTGTCAGCAGCCGAGGCTGAGCCGGCGCCGGCCACGTCTGGTCGTGGTGTCGGTGCGCCCCGTGCTCGCCTGTCGCTAGGTGTCGCCGGTGCCGGCACTTCGTGACAGGTGAGGTCTCTGGGTTGGCCGGTCACCTGCTCGCCTGTCGCTAGGTGTCGCCGGTGCCGGCACTTCGTGACAGGTGAGGTCTCCGGGTGGGCGGGAGCAGCTTTTCCGCGGCCGACCTGTGCGATTCGGGATGCCGCGGCCCGCGGCATCCCGAATCCCTCAGTCGGCGCGCACGAGCAGCTCGCCGATCTCGCAATCGAGGGCGCGGCAGATCGCCGACAGGGTCGAGTAGCGGATCGCGCGGGCACGGTCGTTCTTGAGGATCGACAGGTTCACGACCGACACCCCGACCAGCTCCGCCAGGCGCGTCAGCGTCATGCCGCGCTCGTCGAGCAGCTCGTCGAGGCGGCAGTGGACTCCCGAGGGGCCCTCGTCGTCGGCGGGGCTCATACGAGCAGATCCGTGTCACGCTGCAGCCGCGTGCCGATCTGGAATGCCGCTGCGACGAGCGCGAGCGCGAATCCCCAGCCCACCGGCGCCAGGTCGAGCTGCATCAGGAACGTCCAGAAGACATCGGTGACGGCGTCATCCGTTGCCGCGAGGTGCTCCACGAGCACCGCTCGTCCCCACGCGCCCGCGAACTGACCGAACAGTCCGCCGGCGATCACGAGGCACGCGACGGTGCCGATCGCCGCCGGCATCGACGCACGGAACGGTCGGCCGCGGATCAGCGAGACACCGAGCCACCAGGCGATCGCGCACACGCCGATGGTCGCAAGCGCCGGCAAGGCGCCCTCGAGCAGCAGCAGCCAGCTGACACCCGTCGGCAGCGACGAGAAGGTGACATCGGCCGATGTGTAGACGGCGGCTGTCACATCCGCGACGCCGTCGAGTGCCTCGACGTCTCCGCCGGTCACCGGCATGGAGATCGTGGGTTCGTCGCCGAACACGGCGATCGCACGCTGCACGATCGCGACCAGTGCGGCGATCCCGACACTGACCGCAACGGTGGCGATCAGGCCCAGCGTGAATCCTTCTGCGAGCGAGACGTGAGTCCGCTGTGTGGGGTGCATGGTCATCCTCATCTCCATATCGATAAACGTTGGTATCGAAAAACGATAAACCCCGAGGATGCCGCATCGCAACCCCCGACAGACTCAGGCACCCCGGGCCAGGTCGATATGCCCACGGCGAACATCGCCGTTCGGTGCGGGCGTGCTGGCTACCCTCGATGTAAGGCGCACCGGGCTCAGCAGACCCGCGGCGCCCGGGAGGAGTGAACGAGATGTTCGAGAGATTCACCGACCGTGCCCGTCGTGTGGTCGTCCTCGCCCAAGAAGAGGCGAAGATGCTCAACCACAACTACATCGGCACCGAGCACATCCTGCTCGGTCTCATCCACGAGGGCGAGGGAGTCGCCGCCAAGGCTCTCGAGAGCCTGGGCATCTCGCTCGACGCCGTGCGCGAGCAGGTGCAGGACATCATCGGCCAGGGTCAGCAGCAGCCGACCGGCCACATCCCCTTCACGCCGCGCGCCAAGAAGGTGCTCGAGCTCAGCCTCCGTGAGGCTCTGCAGCTCGGCCACAACTACATCGGCACCGAGCACATCCTGCTCGGTCTCATCCGCGAGGGCGAGGGAGTCGCCGCCCAGGTGCTCGTCAAGCTCGGCGCCGACCTCAACAAGGTGCGCCAGCAGGTCATCCAGCTCCTCTCGGGCTACCAGGGCAAGGAGCCCGCGGGCGTCGCCAGCGGCGCCGGCGAGCAGACCCAGGGCACCACGCAGGGCGGCTCGCAGGTGCTCGACCAGTTCGGCCGCAACCTCACGCAGGCCGCGCGCGACAACAAGCTCGACCCGGTGATCGGGCGCGAGAAGGAGATCGAGCGCGTCATGCAGATCCTGTCGCGCCGCTCCAAGAACAACCCCGTCCTCATCGGCGAGCCCGGTGTCGGCAAGACGGCGGTCGTCGAGGGCCTTGCGCAGGCGATCGTCAAGGGCGATGTGCCCGAGACGCTGAAAGACAAGCAGCTCTACTCGCTCGACCTCGGCTCGCTCATCGCCGGTTCCCGCTACCGCGGTGACTTCGAGGAGCGGCTGAAGAAGGTCACCAAGGAGATCCGCACGCGCGGCGACATCATCGTCTTCATCGACGAGATCCACACCCTCGTGGGTGCCGGTGCCGCCGAGGGTGCGATCGACGCCGCGTCGATCCTGAAGCCGCTGCTCGCCCGCGGCGAGCTCCAGACGATCGGTGCGACGACGCTGGACGAGTACCGCAAGCACTTCGAGAAGGATGCCGCCCTCGAGCGTCGCTTCCAGCCGATCCAGGTCGCCGAGCCGAGCCTGCCCCACGCGATCAACATCCTGAAGGGGCTGCGCGACCGCTACGAGGCGCACCACAAGGTGCAGATCACCGATGGCGCGATCGTCGCCGCGGCGAACCTCGCCGACCGGTACATCTCGGACCGCTTCCTGCCCGACAAGGCGATCGACCTGATCGACGAGGCCGGCGCACGCCTGCGGCTGTCGATCCTGTCGAGCCCGCCCGAGCTGCGCGAGTTCGACGACAAGATCGCCAAGGTCCGTGAAGACAAGGAGCGCGCCTCCGAGGACCAGGACTTCGAGAAGGCCGCCGCGCTGCGCGATGAAGAGAAGTCGCTCCTCGCCGAGCGCCTGCGCCTGGAGAAGCAGTGGCGCTCGGGTGACGTCGCCAGCCACGCGGTGGTCGACGAGGGCCTGATCGCCGAGGTGCTCGCCCAGGCGACCGGCATCCCGGTCTTCAAGCTCACGGAGGAGGAGTCGAGCCGCCTCGTCTTCATGGAGAAGGCGCTGCACCAGCGCGTCATCGGCCAGGAGGAGGCGATCGCCGCCCTGTCTAAGACGATCCGTCGTCAGCGTGCCGGCCTCAAGGACCCGAAGCGTCCGTCGGGCTCGTTCATCTTCGCCGGCCCCACGGGCGTCGGAAAGACCGAGCTGGCCAAGGCGCTCGCCGAGTTCCTCTTCGACGACGAGCACGCGCTGATTGCGCTCGACATGTCGGAGTTCGGTGAGAAGCACACCGTCTCGCGCCTGTTCGGTGCCCCTCCCGGGTTCGTCGGGTTCGAAGAGGGCGGCCAGCTCACCGAGAAGGTGCGCCGCAAGCCGTTCTCGGTCGTGCTCTTCGACGAGATCGAGAAGGCCCACCCCGACATCTTCAACTCGCTGCTGCAGATCCTCGAAGAGGGTCGCCTGACGGATGGTCAGGGTCGCGTCATCGACTTCAAGAACACGGTGATCATCATGACGACGAACCTCGGTTCGTCGGCGATCGCCGGGGGCCCCGTGGGCTTCCAGGTCGAGGGCGACACCGGCACCACCTACGAGCGGATGAAGGGCAAGGTCAACGAAGAGCTCAAGCGCAACTTCAAGCCCGAGTTCCTCAACCGTGTCGACGACATCATCGTCTTCCCGCAGCTCGACAAGGACGAACTGCGCCAGATCGTGGGCCTGTTCACCAAGCGCCTCGGCGAGCGTCTGCTCGACCGCGACATGACGATCGAACTGTCGGATGCCGCGAAAGACAAGCTGATCGAGATCGGCTTCGATCCGACGCTCGGTGCCCGCCCGTTGCGTCGTGCGATGCAGCGTGAGGTCGAGGATCGCCTGTCGGAGAAGATCCTCCACGGTGAGCTGAACCCCGGCGACCACGTCAAGGTCGACGCCGAGAACGGCGAGTTCGTGTTCGAGCACGGCCCGCGTGGCGAGAAGGTCGCGGTGGGCGTCGTCCACGGCGGCGAGATCACCGCGACGCCCGACCTCGCAGCGAACGCCTGACCTGAAGCGCAACGACGAAGAGTGGATGCCGAGAGGCATCCACTCTTCGTCGTTCCCGGTCGTCGCGGTCGTTGAGCGAGCGAGGACGCTTCGTCTCGTCGCTGGCGCTCCTCGCTCAGCAACCGACTCGCGAGACGAAACGCGCCGATCGCACGAACGACCTCATGCCAGAACGCGTTTCGTCTGCGCGCGCCAGAGCGCGCTCCGCTCAACGACCGGCATGACTGGTCGCTGAGCCCGTCGAAGCACGCCGACTGCACGGAACGGGCTCGGCGAGTCCGGAGCGCTGGCTCTACGCTGGACGGGTGGCAGAGTTCACGATCAGGCCGGCGCGCACGCGCGATGTGCGTCGCATCCAGGCGCTCCTCGAACCGTTCGTGCAGCGGCGCATCCTGCTCGGCAAGGACCTGGTGGTGCTCTACGAGGCCACACAGCAGTTCCTCATCGCCGAGGACGCCGACGGCGAGCTCATCGGCTGCGGCGCGCTGCACGTCATGTGGGAGGACCTCGGCGAGGTGCGCACGCTGATCGTCGCCGACGGCTGGCTGCATCACGGCGTCGGCCGTGCGATCGTCGACGGCCTCGAGGCCAACGCCCGCACGCTCGGACTGTCGCGGCTGTTCTGCCTGACCTTCGAGGTCGACTTCTTCGAGCGTCGGGGCTTCGAGCAGATCGGCGAGCAGGTCGTCGATCCCGACGTGTACTCGCAGCTCATCCGCTCGCCTGACGAGGGCGTTGCCGAGTTCCTCGATCTCGCGCACGTCAAGCCGAACACGCTCGGCAACACCCGCATGCTCAAACGCCTGTGACCTGTACGGCAACCTGGGGGTTTTCGCTCACGGCGCGCGCCGGATCGGGATGCCGGCGGTCGCGGTCTACCCTGTCAGCATGACCGGCACCACTGCGCGACGCCGCCACTCTCCGGCGGTGTATCGCCGTCGGCGTATCGTGCTGCTCGTCGGGCTGCTGGTGATCGTCGGCGTCGTGTGGCTGCTGATCGCGCAGCCGTGGTCCGGCGCCGCGGACGAACCCGCCGCCAAGGACGACAAGGGAACCGTCCAGAACGGGACGGATTCGCTGCCGGTGCCCTCAGCGGGCGCGACCGGCGCCGCAGGCGATGCCGGGGCTGCCGAGGGTGCGACGGACGCGTCGGGGACGCCCACGCCCGGCGCGACGCCCACCGCGCTGCCGTGCGTCGCCAGCGAGGTCGCCGTCGAAGCCGTCACCTCGGCCGACACGTATTCCGGTGACGAGAACCCGCAGTTCACCATCAAGATCACGAACAACGGGCCAGACTGCACGCTCAACGTCGGCACGAGTGGCCAGTCCTTCGCGGTCACCAGCGGCGACGACGTGTGGTGGCGCTCGACGGACTGCCAGAGCGAGCCGAGCGACATGATCGTGACGATCGCCGCCGGACAGAGCGTGTCCAGCGCTTCGCCGCTCGCGTGGGATCGCACCCGCTCTGCTGTCGGCACGTGCGCCGACGAGACCCGTCCTCGTGCCCCGGGCGGCGGCGCCTCGTACAACCTGTCGGTCGAGATCGGCGGCATCCCGTCGACCCAGCCGAAGCAGTTCCTGCTGTACTGAGCCCGCTCCGGGAACCCGATGCTCCGCGGAACCGCGGAGCGGGGCGTCCCCCCGGACCGCCCCGCTCCCCGCACCGGGTGTGTTGCCGAACACTCGGTCGTGCGTGCTTTCGATGATTGTCACCCCTATTGGTACGCTGTGTCTACCTTTGAGGCAGAACTTTTGAGGGGACGGTGGGAGTTGGAGTCCACGAGGATGCCGGTGATCGGCCTGACGACCTACCTTGAACTGGTGACGCAGGACGTCTGGCAGGAGCGCGGAGCCTTCCTGCCCGAGCCCTACATCACGTCTGTCACGGCGGCAGGGGGCATTCCCGTGCTGCTGCCGCCACAGTCCGCCGCAGAGGGCGTGGTCGATGCGGTGCTCGACCGGGTCGACGGATTGCTGCTCACCGGGGGACTCGATGTGGATCCCGCGCTGTACGGTGCCGAGCGTCACCCGCTCACCGACCCGGCCCGCGCGGACCGCGACGACTGGGAGCTGGCACTGTTCCGCGGTGCCGAGCGCCGGCGGATGCCGGTGCTCGCGATCTGCCGCGGACTGCAGCTCATCAACGTCGCCCGCGGCGGAACCCTTCATCAGCACCTTCCGGACGAGCTCGGCACGGAGCGGTACTGCGTCGGCGGCGGCGAATACGCCATCAACGAGGTCACGATCGACGGGCCGTCGCGGCTCGCGGAGCTGATCGGTCCGGGCGAGCTCGACGTGCACAGCTACCACCACCAGGGCATCGACCGACTGGGCGAGGGACTCATCGAGTCCGCCCGCAGCGACGACGGCCTCGTGCAGGCCTTCGAGTCCGACGGTGACGGTTACATCGTGGGCGTGCAGTGGCATCCCGAAGAGAACCCCGGCGACCGTCGGCTGTTCGAAGGGCTCGTGGCGGAGGCATCCACCTTCTCGCTGTCGTCAGCGCTGCGGTCATGACCGACGCTCCGCTGGCGGAGGTGCGCAAGGCCGTCTACCGGCCGGTGCGCGAAGGCAACGCGCTCGAAGACACCACGGCGCGGCTCGTGCAGACCGTGCGGCTCGGCGTCGTGCCTCCGGGGGAGTCGCTGCCGTCGGAGCGCGAGCTCGCGGCACTGTACGCCGTCAGCCGCGACACCGTGCGCGAGGCCATTCGCGAGCTCGCCGATGCCGGCTACCTGGTGCGGCGCCGGGGTCGATACGGCGGTACCTTCGTCGCCGACCCGCTGCCGCAGCCGGACGATCCGCGCGAGGTCTCGGCCGACGACATGGAGGACGTGCTCGGCATGCGTCGCGTGCTCGAGGCCGGCGCCGCTCGCACCGCGGCAGCCCGCACCATGGACGCCGCCGCCCGCGACGAGCTGTGGGCTCGGTACGAGGCGGTGGCCGCGGCATCCGAATCGGACTACCGCCGGCTCGACACACAGCTGCACCTGGCGATCGCCGAGGCCGCCGGCATCCCGTCGCTCGTCGCGCTCGCAGCTGAGAATCGGGCGCGCGTCAACGAATGGCTCGACACGTTCCCGTTGCTGCGGCGCAACATCGAGCACTCCAACGCGCAGCACGAGCGCATCGTCACGGCGATCCTCGCCGGCCGGCCCGACGCCGCCGTCGCCGCGATCCTCGAGCACCTGGCGGGGTCCGAGGCCCTCGTGCGCGGGTTCCTGGCCTGACGCGGCGAACCGGGCTGAACCGCTGATGAGGCCTGAACCGCTGGTGAGGCTTGAACCGCTGGTGAGGCCTGAACCGCTGATTAGGCTTGTGGCGTGGCCAAGAAGCGCGTCAAGAAGTCGAAGGAACCGCTGGAGTTCCGCAACACCCAGCTGAGCGATGCGCTGCAGACGCAGGACATGGCGGCCGTCGCCTTCGCGCTGCGTCACGGCCCGACGGTCGTGCCGCTCATGAAGCCCGGGCAGCGCGACAACCCGCTCGACGTCGGCGAGGTGTGGACCTACCGAGATCCGAACACCGGCGAGCTCGCCCTGCTGCTGTTCAGCGATGCGGCCCACAAGCCGGCGGCGCTGCCGCCCGCGGTCGCCCTGCAGTCTCCCGGATGGCTACGCGCGTTCCTCGAGACGCACAAGGACAGCATCACGACGGTCTTCTTCGACATCGCCGGGCCGCACCCGATGCAGGCGTCACCCGCCGACGTGATCGTCGCGCTCGACGCCTGACCCGGCACAGGCATCCGCGACACTCCGAAGCGGCTGCGCACGACGCGCGGATCTGTTCGACATGCTCGCGGGGTGGAATACGTCCTGGTGGGCATGGTGTGCGCGGTCGGCCTCGTGATCCCGATCGCGCTCGGATTCGCCGACCCGCGGCGTCGGCGTCGGCCGCGCGGCCACTGAGCCCGGCTGCCTGGCAGACCCATGGACAGCGCCCTCACGCAGACTCTCGACCAGATCCCGGTGCACGACCCGTTCGTCGTGGCCGATGCAGCGACCGGTCGCTACCACCTGTTCACCGCGTTCGACGGTCGCCGCGGCCCGATCCCCGGCACCGGGGTGGTCTCGTACACGAGCGAGAATCTGCGCGACTGGTCGGGACCGGACGTGGTGTTCCGGGTGCCCGAGGGCAGTTGGGCGGATCCGGATGCCGCACCGTGGGCGCCGGAAGTCCACGAGCACCTCGGCCGCTACTACCTCTTCACGACGCTGCACCAGCCGGCGACGGAGCTGCCGTGGCCGCAACGTGGATCCACCGTGTTCGAGGTGCGCGCGGCGGACGGCGCCGCAGGCCGTCACCCGTCGGCGCGTGGCACCGTGATCGCGGTAGCGGACTCGCTGGACGGGCCGTTCGAGCTGGTGCGCACGGATCGCCCGATCCCGCCGCCGGAGTTCATGACGCTCGACGGCACCCTCCACGTCGACGACGACGGCACGCCGTGGATGGTGTACGCCCACGAGTGGGTGCAGGTGATCGACGGCACCTTTGAAGCGATCCGCCTCGCACCCGATCTGAGTGGTCCCCTCGGCGAGCCGGTGCACCTGTTCCGCGCCTCGGAAGGGTCGTGGCTGCGGGAGTGGACGCCTTCCGCGGGTGCCCTCGCTCCCTACATCTCGGACGGGTGCCAGCTGCGCAGGCTGGCGAGCGGTGCCCTGACGATGCTGTGGGCATCGTACCGGCGGCATCCCGACGGGCACGACGAGTACATCGAGTCGTCGGCGACGTCGCCGACCGGCTCGCTGTTCGGCCCATGGGTGCAGAACGGCATCCTCGTGGACGGCAACGCGGGCCACGGCATGGTGTTCGACGGATTCGACGGCAAGACCTACCTGATCCTGCACCGCGGCATGAATACGCCTGTGGTGCGCGCCGAGATCTTCGAGGTCGCCGACGACGGCGATCAGCTGCGGGTCGTGGCGGATCGCCGCGACCTGTCGCACCCGGCGTAGCGATCGCGTACGGCATCGGCGTGCACGTCGCCGGGAACTGCGTCGGCGAGCCGTCGACGAGGAGTGGATGCCGTCACATCGTGGCGACGGCATCCACTCGTCTGTCTGCGAGGGCGCGCTCGCGCCGGGCGGTCAATGCAGGAAGCGGGGCGCGTCGGCCGCCGGCACCCCTCGCGGGGCGAGCCACCACGTGCACGCGAGGGCGCCGACTCCGATGAGCGCGGCGGCGAGGAACGCCACCATGAAGCCGGTGGTGTCGGTCGGCGCGACAAGGCTCACCGAGGCGAGCGCGGCCATCGCACCGACTCGGAGGATGCGCTCCCTCCTCGTTCGTGGACGACGTGCGGCCGTGATGCGGACGGATCAGCCGATCGAGTGGCAGATCGCATGCTTCGTGGCGATCGTCCACGGCGCCGCGACCGAGGTCGAATCAGGTCGGCTCGATGAGGCGGAAGCGGGAGGGCTCGTGCTGTCGACGCTGCGGTCGGTGCTTCGTCAGGATTAGCGCTTGCGCCGAAAGGTGGACGCGATTATGTTGGTGGTACCAACGTTGGGCACACCAACGTTAATGAACGGAGTCCGTCATGACCGCCAGCATCCACCCTGTCCACACCATGGCTTCATCCGCTGATTGCACCCTCGAAGACCGGATCGCGCTCACTGATCTGGTGTCGCGCCTGGGCGCCGCCCTCGACGAACACCGGTTCGACGCTCTGCGCGAGCTGTTCGTCGAAGACGCGACCGCCACGACGCCCGGCGGAGTCGCGGAAGGCCGGGACGCCGTCATCGCCCAGGCCACTCGCAACCATGTCGGCTTCAGTCGACTGCATCATGTCATGACGAATGTGCTGGTCGAGTTCGACGACATCGAGCAGGCGGGATCCTCGACCGCCCGCACGGCGCGCGTGCGCGCGAACCTCACCGCCCGCTTCGCCCACGATGACGGGGTGCCGGTGCTCACGCTCGGCGCCGTCTACCGTCTCGGCGTGCGGCACGCCGTCGACGGCTGGCGCATCTGTGAGCTGCGCGTCACGCCCGTCTGGCGCGAAGCGGCCGCATGAACGGCTCAGCATCGGCCGACGGCATGCAGCTGCAGCCGACGCCGCCTCGTCGACTTGCCGAGCTGCCGAGCTGGCTGCTCAGCAGGGCCGCGGGGCTCGGTGCACGCGTCGTCGGCGAGGCGCTCGCGGCCCACGGCATGCGCCGACACCACTTCTCGGTGCTCCACTCGCTGTCAGAGAGCGGCTCGGTGAGTCAGGCCGAACTCGGGCGGCGACTGGCAATCGATCGCAGCGACCTGCACGCCCTGCTCAGCGAGCTCGAGGCGGATGAGCTGATCGTCCGCACTCCGGACGAGCGGGATCGACGTCGAAACGCCGTGTCGATCACACCTCGCGGCCAGACCCGGCTCGCCGACCTCGACAGAGCGGTAGACGAGGCGCAGCGTGAGCTGCTGGCGCCACTCGATGACCGGCAGCAGTCGGAACTGCGCAGCCTGCTCAGTCTGCTGCTCGGCGCCTCGATCGGCGCCTCCGAGAGCTGACGGTGCTCAGAACTCGGGGATGTCGTCGCCGGGACGGCCCTTGGCTCGAGCGCGGACGTCGTTGAGCGCACCGAGGAGGCGGCCCGAGCGGTTGTCGATGAGGTCGCGGTAGCCGAGGCGGGCAGCCTCGGTACGGCGCTGGGCGGACTGCGTGACCGGGCGGATCTCGCCGGCCAGGCTCAGCTCGCCGACTGCAGCGATGTGGCGGGGGATGGTGAGGTTCTGGACGGCCCCGGCGACCGCGAGTGCGATCGCGAGATCGGCCGCGGGCTCGACGAACCGCACGCCGCCGACGGTGGAGACGTACACGTCCTTGTCAGAGGTCTTGATCTCGACGCGCTTCTCGAGCACCGCCAGCACGGTGGCCACGCGCGCGGCGTCGACGCCGTTGACGATGCGGCGCGGGTTGGGCGACTTGCTGTCGATCACGAGCGCCTGCACCTCCACGGGCAGCGCCCGCCGGCCTTCGAGCGCGATCGACACGCACGTCCCCGGCTCGGTCGTGCCGTGCCCGAGGAACAGCGCGCTCGGGTCGGGCACCTCGGCGATGCCGGCCCCCGTCATGTCGAAGCAGCCGACCTCGTCGGTCGGGCCGAAGCGGTTCTTGAGCGCGCGGACGAACCGCAGCGACGTCTGCCGGTCGCCCTCGAACTGACACACCACGTCGACCAGATGCTCGAGGATGCGCGGGCCGGCGATCGAGCCGTCCTTCGTGACGTGGCCGACGATGATCGTCGGGATCGCCCGATCCTTGGCGATGCGGATCAGGGTGGCGGCGACCTCCCGAACCTGCGACGGGTGCCCGGCCATGCCCTCCGACAGCGCGGAGGACACCGTCTGCACCGAATCGACGATCAGCAGGTCGGGCGCGACCTCGTCGACGTGCCCAAGGATCGTCGCAAGGTCGGTCTCGCTCGCGAGGTACAGCTCGTCATGCAGTGCTCCGGTGCGCTCGGCGCGCAGGCGCACCTGCGCCGTGGACTCTTCGGCGCTCGCGTACAGCACGCGCCGCCCGGCGCGCGCCGACTGGGCCGCGACCTCCAGCAGCAGCGTCGACTTGCCGACGCCGGGCTCGCCCGACAGCAGGATCGCCGCGCCCGGCACGATGCCGCCGCCGAGCACGCGGTCGAACTCGCCGACGCCGCTCGTGCGGCGCGGCACGTCGGAGGTGTCGATGTGCGTGATGGGCCGTGCCGTGCGCGAGGCGCCGGGCGCCACCGGTGTCACCGACCGCAGGATGCCGGTCTGCTCCGCCGCCTCGACCACCGTGCCCCACTGCTGGCACTCGCCGCACCGCCCGACCCATTTGAGCGTCGTCCACCCGCACTCCGTGCACCGGTACGGCGCGGTCTGCGTGGGGCGTCGGGGTGCGGCCATGCGATCAGCGTACGTGCGACCGCCGACACCGCCTCGACGCCTGGCCGACGCCGGGCACGGCGTCGGACGAGTGGATGCCGGGGCCGCCGGCATCCACTCTCCACAGGTCAGCCGCGCAGTGAGTCGGCGACCTCGCGCAGCGCGTCGGCCGAACGGTGGAACAGCTCGAGCTCGCGGGTGTCGAACCGGGTCTCGCGGATCGGGACGGCGCCGCCCGCGCTGACCACCGACGGCACCGAGAGGGCCACGCCGTCGACACCGTGGAAGTCATGCAGCACCGGCGACACCGGCAGCACGGTGTGCTGGTCGCCGAGGATCGCCTCGATGATGCGGGCGCTCGACAGGCCGATGGCGTAGTTGGTGGCGCCCTTGCCCTGGATCACCTTGTACGCGGCGTCGCGCACGTCGATCGCGATCTGGTCGAGCTCTTCGGCGGTCATGCGGTCGCCGCGGGGTGTCACCCAGTCCAGGATCGGCACGGTGCCGATCGTCGCCTTCGACCACAGCGGGAACTCGGTGTCGCCGTGCTCGCCGACGATGTAGGCGTGGACGCTCGAGGTCGAGACACCGGCTCGCTCGGCGAGCTTCCAGCGCAGGCGCGACGTGTCGAGCACCGTGCCCGACGCGAAGATGCGCTCGGGCGGCAGACCCGTCTGCTCCTGCGCGAGCACCGTCAGCACGTCGCACGGGTTGGTCACGATCACGTAGATCGCGTTCGGAGCCGCCTCCAGCAGCTGCGGCATCATCGTCTTCATGATGCGGGCGTTGACGCCGGCCAGCTCGATGCGCGTCTGGCCCGGGTCCTGCTTCGCGCCCGCGGTGATCACGACGACGTGCGAGCCCTCGACGACGGACAGGTCGCTGCCGCCGATGATGTCACTGGATCCGGTGAACTGCGTGCCGTGGGCGAGGTCGAGCACCTCGGCCTCGACCTTCTGCGTTGCGATGTCATAGAGGGCGACGTGCCGCGCCGACCCGCGGATGAGCGCCGCGTACGCGGTGCTCGCCCCGACGCTCCCGGCTCCGACGACAGTGACTTTCGAGTTCTCGATGACGGCCATGCGGCCAGTCTTGCAGGGCGGGGCGCGGCGGTGCCAGGGCCTGGGGCCGTGACTATCGCGAGAGAGTGGATGCCGCACCCGGCGTGCCCCGCTCTGTGGGGCCGCGGGGCACGCTGAGGGGGCGGCATCCGGTCGGTCACCGAGCCTTCGCGGCCGCCCGGGTCGCGGGGGAGGCCGTGCGCGCCTCGAGGAGGAGGTCGGCCGCCTTCTCGCCGATGACGATCGCCGGCGCGTTCGTGTGACCGCGGATGATGGTCGGCATGATCGACGCATCGGCGACGCGCAGCCCGTCGACCCCGCGGACGCGGAGCTGCTCGTCGACGACGGAGGCGGCATCCGTTCCCATGCGCGCGGTGCCGACCGGGTGGTACAGCGTGTGCGCGTGCTGCTCGAGCGCGATCGCGTCGCGCTCCGCGCGGGGGAGCGTCTCGGCACCGGCCGGCTGCACGAACGTGCCCGTCGTGATCGCGCGCAGCGCCGGAGCCACCAGCAGCTCCTCGCACAGTGCGAGACCGGCGAGCAGCGCCTTGCGGTCCTTGCCGTCGGGATCGCTGAGGTACTGCGGGTCGATGAGCGGCTTGTCGAACGGATCTGCGGTCGCGAGCGCGATGGTGCCCGTGCTCTCGGGCTGCACGAGGATCGCGCCGACCGTGACGGCGTGACCGTCGTGGGCGATGAGGCCCTCGCCGATGAACGCCACGGGAGCGTAGATCAGCTCGAGGTCGGGAAGGTCGAGCGACGGGTCCGAGCTGACGAATCCGTACGCCTCGCCCACGTTCGAGGTGAGCATCCCGCGCTTGCGCGCGAGGTAGTTCACCAGCTCGCCCGGCTTCTCGGCGGTGAAGAGGGTGCCGTCCTTTGCGCCGACAGCGAGCACCGCCATGAGGTGATCGCGCAAGTTCTTGCCGACCTCGGGGCTGTGGGCCACGACCGGGATGCGGTGTCGTTCGAGCTCGGCGCGATCCCCCACGCCCGAGAGCATGAGCAGCTGCGGCGTGTTGACGGCGCCGCCGCTCAGCACGACCTCGGCCGATGCATGAGCGGACTTCAGCGTGCCGCCCTGGGAGTACTCGACGCCGACGGCCCGCGTGCCCTCGAACAGCACCCGCGTGGCGTGCGCGTCGGTTTCGACGGTGAGGTTCGCGCGGGAGCGCGCCGGCTTCAGGTACGCGTCGGCGGTGCTGAAGCGCGACCCCTTCGACTGGCTCACCATCGTCTGGCTGAACCCGCGCTGGTCGCTGCCGTTCGCGGGGACCACCTTGTGCCCCGACTGCTCCGCCGCCTGCAGGTACGCGGCGGTGTGCGGGCGCGGGCTGCGCTGATCCTGCACGTGGATCGTGCCGTCGTGGCCGGTCTCGTCGTCGTTGTCGCGCGATATCGAGGACTCGACGCGTTCGACGCGGCGGAAGTACGGCAGCAGACCCTTGAACGACCAGCCGTCGCCTGCGACCCTCCCCCACGCGTCATAGTCCTCCGCGAAGCCGCGGACCCACATCATGGCGTTCATCGACGACGAGCCGCCCAGCGTCTTGCCCCGCGGCCAGAAGACGCGCCGCCCGCCCAGGTGAGGCTGCGGTTCGGTGTCGTAGTCCCAGTCCACCTCCGACCGGAACAGCTTCGAGAACGCCGCCGGGATGTGGATCTCCATCTTCTTGTCGACGGGTCCCGCCTCCAGCAGCAGCACGCGGATCGAGGGGTCCTCGCTCAGCCGCCCTGCGAGGGCGGCTCCGGCGGAGCCGGCCCCGACGACGATGTAGTCGTAGGTCGCGGCATCCATCACGGCGCTCATGCCGGCACCTCCACCGTGCGCAGGTCCTTGCGGAGGATCTTGCCGCTCGCGGACTTGGGGATCGTGTCGATCATGACGACCTGCCTCACTTTCTTGTGCGGAGCCACGCGCTCGGCGACGAACGCGATGACGTCGTCGCCCGACAGGTCGGCACCGGTCTGCAGCACGACGAACGCCTTCGGGACCTCCTCGCCCTCGTCGTCGTATCCCGCGACGACCGCGGCGTCGGCGATCGCCGAGTGGGTCAGCAGCACCGACTCCAGCTCGGCGGGCGCCACCTGGTAGCCCTTGTACTTGATGAGCTCCTTGAGGCGGTCGATGACGGTCACGACGCCGTCGGCGGTCACGGTGGCGATGTCGCCGGTGTGCAGCCAGCCGTCGGTGTCGAGCGTCTCGGCGGTCGCCTCAGGGTTGCCGAGGTAGCCGACCATGACATTGGGTCCCTTGACGAGCAGTTCTCCCGGCGCGCTGACCCCCGACTCCGGCAGCGGGATCTCGGCGCCGGTCTCGGGATCGAGCAGCTTGCATTCGACGTTCGGGACCGGGATGCCGACGCTCGACAGCGGCATGTCGTCGGCGGTCACCGGGATCAGGTGCGAGACCGGGCTCAGCTCCGTCATGCCGTACCCCTGGCGTACGACGCAGTCCAGGCGCCGGGCCACCGCCGCGCCGATGTCGCCGTCGAGCGGCGCGGCACCCGAGAACATCGCGCGCACGCTCGACAGGTCGTACTGGTCCACGAGCGGGTGCTTCGCGAGGGCGACGGCGATCGGCGGCGCGATGAACAGGTACGAGCACGTCTCGTCCTGCGTGATGCGCAGGAACTCGGTCAGATCGAACCGCGGCATCGTGACCAGCGCCGCGCGGCGCAGCAGCGCGAGGTTGAGCAGCACCGTCATGCCGTAGATGTGGAAGAACGGCAGCACCGCCAGGACGCGGTCCTCGGGTACGACGCCGATCAGCTCGGCGGACTGCAGCACGTTCGCGACCAGGTTGCGATGCGTCAGCATCACACCCTTCGGCCGCCCGGTCGTGCCCGACGAGTACGGCAGCACCGCGAGGTGGGTCGCC
>Ga0160453_100684_pt1 | contig 20679 bp, 10 predicted proteins | sample HID1971K_E6MG_FD_108228 | JGI IMG/M metagenome (GOLD analysis project Ga0160453, IMG submission 108228) | Enriched millipede-associated microbial communities from UW Madison campus, WI, USA - HID1971K_E6 MG | ecosystem: Host-associated > Arthropoda: Insects > Digestive system > Unclassified ...
ACGATCGCGCAGGGCCGGTCAGCGCTGGCAGGTAGGGCACCAGAAGACGACACGCTCGCGCGTCGGGTCGGCGCCCAGCGCGGTGCGCCGGATGAGGGTGCCGCAGCGACGGCACGGGCGTCCTTCGCGCCCATACACCCAGGTGGTGCGGCCGCGGCGCGCGTCGCCGGTGAAGGTGCGGTCGACGCGATCGCGGTTGGCGCGGATCATGCGGGCGCCGAGGTCGACGAGGGCCGCGGCATCCACCTCGTCCGCCGGCGTGAGGGGAAGGATGCCGCGCACGAACAGGATCTCGTTCGCGTACTCGTTGCCGAAACCGGCGATGCTGCGCTGGTCCTGGATCGCGACGTGGACGGCGCGCGTGTCGGCGTGGAGGCGTCGCGCCGCCTCGACCGGGTCCCACGCGACGGAGAGCGGGTCGGGGCCGAGATAGCCGACGAGCTCGTCCTCCGCGGCGGTCGGCACAATCTTGATCTCGGCGAGGTCGAAGCCGACCGTCTCCCACTCCGTGCCGTCGGGCGCGGTGGCGCCGATCACCGCACGGGCCCGGAAGCCCGGCGCCCGCCAGCGCTCGCCGCTGCGGTACACGTGCCATTCGCCCTCCATCTTGAGGTGCGAGTGCAGCGTCCACGCGCCGATGCGGTGCAGCAGGTGCTTGCCGCGGCTCACGACGTCGTGCACCGTCTCGCCGCGCAGGTCGACCGTGGCCGCCTGCGGCACCCGCAGCTCGAACCGCGTCACCGCCGCGCCCGCGAGCGCCCGGTCGAGGCGACGAGCGGTCTGGAAGACGGTGTCGCCCTCAGGCACGGTCTTCGCTCCCGGTCGCCGGGCGGGCGCACTTCGGCAGGGTCAGGAACCGCGAGCGGCGAGGCGAAACGCCCCGGGTGCACGGACGCGTGTCGCCCTCAGGCACGGTCTTCGCTCTCGGTCGCCGGGCGGGCGCCCTTCGGCAGGGTCGGGAACCGCGAGCGGCGAGGCGAAACGCCCCGGGTGCACGGACGGTCCAGGTCGCCCTCAGGCACGTGCGGCCCCGCGCACGGCGTCGCCGGCGGTCACTCGGCGCAAGGTGAGGCCGCGCGGAGACTCGACGAATCCGGCATCGCGCAATGCCCTGCCCACGCCCGTGCCGTAGACGAAGGCGCCGTTGACCTGCTCGATCGTGAGGGTGTCGAGTCGCCGGGCCTTGGCGGTCGCGGCGAGATCCCGGGTCGCCGCGGCGAGCACCGGTTCGTCGCCGGTGAAGGCGAGGGCCGACTTGCCGCCGCGCTCCAGGTAGAGCGCCAGCGCGCCGTCGACGAGCACGACCAGCGCACCCGCCTTGCGGCCCGGCCGGTGGCCGACCCCCTCGAGCGGGGGCCACGCGAGCGCCGCGCCGTACGGATTGGCGGGGTCGGTGGCGGCGAGCGTCACCGCCCGCAGCGGGGGCGGATCGCTGAGCCCCGCGAACTCGCGCAGCCGGTCGACCGTGGCCGACGCGGCGAACTGCGCGGCGCCGAGCTTCTCGATCACGTACCCGCGGCGGCAGTGCCCGGCCTCTTCGAACCCGGCCAGCACGCGATAGGTCTGCGCGAACCCGCCGGGCACGCCCTCGGCCTGCACCGCGCCCCGCGTGACTACGCCGTAGCGGTCGAGCAGCAGGCTCGCCGTCGCCGTGGCGCGCAGCGCCGGGTCGGCCTCCGGCGCGGGCAGCAGCGACCAGCGTCCGCCTACGGACGGCGACCGGGCGGGCAGGGATGCCGTCACCGACCGCATCGCCACGCTCATGCTGCCGGGGGTTCCGCGGTAGAGCCGGGCCCGCGGCGTGCGCCTGCTGACACGGTGGGCCTGCGATCCGCCCGAGACGAGCGAGCGCACCGGCGCGAAGGTGTCGTTCGTGACGAGTCCGGCCCATGCCAGCCGCCACAGCGCCTCGATCACGGACTGCTCGTTCTCGGCCCCCGTGATCTGGCGCAGCTGCGCGGCGAAGTACGCACCGCCGCCGTCGAGCGCGGCCACCAGCTGCGCGTCGAGCGAGCCTGATGCGGGCGCGTCGACGTCGTCGGACGGCGCGAGGGTCAGCGGCACCGCGTCTGCCGGATGCAGCGCAATCCATCCGTCCCGTCCCGGAAGACCGCCGTGCCCCGACCACACCACCTCGCCCGTCGAGGTCAGCTCGTCGAGCATCGCCGGCGTGTAGTCCGACACCCGTGCGGGAAGGACCAGCGACTCCCACGCGCTCGCCGGGATCGGCACGCCCGCGAGCTGCTCGACCACGGCGGCCACGCCGTCGATGCCTTCCAGCGGCCGCGTCACGTGCTGCCACACCGGCAGGAACCGTCCGTAGGCGTGCTGCGGCACGGGCTCGACGCTGCCACGGATCGCCGCGAGCGACCGCATCCGCAGGCGTCGCAGCACTTCGCTGTCGCACCATTCGGCCTCGTCGGCGGCCGCGGTCCGCCCGGCGCCTGAGCCTGTCGAAGGGTCGGGCAGGAAGTACCCCGAGGCGACGCGTCCCTGCGACTCGAGGCGCTGCAGGGTCAGGCGCGCGACCGCGATGCCGACGCCGAAGCGGTCGGCCGCGGCATCCGCCCGGAAAGGGCCGTGCGTTCTGGCGTGGCGCGCGACGAGATCGCCGAGCGGATCGGCCACGGGTTCGAGGAACGCCGTCGGGATGCCGACCGGCAGCGCCACCCCGAGCGCATCGCGCAGGCGCCCGGCGTCTTCGATCGCCGCGAACCGACTGACCCCCGCAACGGTCACCGGGATCGCCCGCCGAGACGCGATGAGCGCCTCGAGATGAGTGGATGCCTCGGCCACGGTGGCCGCGTCGGCTCCGTTCTCCGGTCGCCCCGCGACGGGCGCTCTGGCACCCGAAGACGAAACGCTCTCGTCTTCGGGCGAGTTCGGACCGAGGTCGTCCGTGGGGTCGAGGCGGTTCGTCTCGCCCGCGGTTCCTGAGCCTGTCGAAGGGCGCTCGCTCAACGACCGGGAATCGGGGTCTGCTCCGGTCGCTGAGCGAGCGCCGGCGAGACGAAGCGTGTCATCGGGGTCGGTCTGGTGGGTGGGGTCGGAGCGTTTCGTCTCTGCGTTTCGACTCGCAAGCTCGCTCAACGACCGGGAATCGGGGTCTGCTCCGGTCGCTGAGCTGGTCGGTGCAGCGGGCTCCAGACGGGCGGCGACCTCGGCGGCGTCGAGCGGTCCGAGCTGGCGCAGCAGGTCGGCGACGCCCTCGACGCCGCGGGCGCGGCGCTCGGGGTCGAGGCGCTGCGCCTCACGCTCGAACTGGACGATGATGTCGGGGTCGAGCAGCTCGCGCATCTCGACCTTGCCGAGCAGCTCCGACAGCAGCGCGGGGTCGACCGACAGCGCCGCGGCGCGACGCTCGGCCAGCGGCGAATCACCCTCGTACATGAACGCGCCGACATACCCGAACAGCAGGTCGCGGGCGAACGGGGAGGGCTGGGCCGGCTCGGTCTCGACGAGGCGGATGCGGCGCTCGCCGATACCGCGCATGAGCCGTAGCAGCGAGGGCACGTCGTAGACGTCCTGCAGCACCTCCCGCAGGGTCTCGAGGATGATCGGGAACGTCGGGTAGCGGCGCGCGACTTCGAGCAGCTGCGCCGATCGCTGGCGCTGCTGCCACAGCGGCGTGCGCTTGCCGGGGTTGCGGCGGGGCATGAGCAGGGCCCGTGCCGCGCACTCGCGGAACCGCGACGCGAACAGCGCCGATCCGCCGACCTCCTCGGTGACGATCTGGTCGAGCTCTTCGGGGTCGAAGACGAAGAGGTCCGCACCCGGTGGCTCGGCGGTGGCATCGGGGATCCGGGCGATGATGCCGTCGTCGCTCGCGACCGCCGAGCCTTCGACGCCGATCCGCTCCCGGATGCGTGCGTTGACGGCCAGCGCCCAGGGCGCGTGCACCTGCATGCCGTACGGGGAATGCAGGATCACGCGCCAGTCGCCGACCTCGTCACGCCCGCGCTCGACGGTCAGCTGGCGATCGGTGGGGAGCGTGCCGGTGGCCTCGCGCTGCTCGGCGAGGTAGGCGAGCAGGTTGTCCTGGGCGAACTCGTCCAGTCCCGCGTCGCGCAGGCGCGCCTCGGCCTTTTCCGGCTTGGCGGTCGAGACCTCGCGCGAGAACCTGCCGAGGGCCTCGCCCAGCTCGGCAGGGCGCCCGATGCCGTCGCCGTGCCAGAACGGCACCTTGCCGGGCTGGCCGAACGCGGGCACGACGTTGACGCGGTCGTGGGTGATCTCGACGATGCGCCAGCTGGTCGTGCCGAGGGTGAACACGTCGTTGACGCGCGACTCGTACACCATCTCTTCGTCGAGCTCGCCGACGCGCGCGTTCTGCGACTCGCCGGCGACGAACACACCGAACAGGCCGCGGTCGGGAATCGTGCCGCCGCTGGTGACCGCGATGTGCTGGGCGCCGGGGCGACCGGTGAGCACGCCGAGGTCGCGGTCCCACACGACGCGCGGGCGCAGTTCGGCGAACTCGTCGGAGGGGAACTTTCCGGCGATGAGGTCAAGCGTCGCCTCGTACGCCGAGCGGGGGAGCGAGCGGAACGGGGCGCTGCGCTTGAGCGTCTCGTACCAGCCCTCGACGTCGACCGGCCCGACGGCGGCGGCGGCGACGGTGTGCTGGGCGAGGATGTCGAGCGGGTTCTGGGGGATCGCGATGGCCTCGATCTGCCCGGCCAGCATGCGCTCGGTCACGATCGCCGTGTGCAGCACGTCGCCGCGGTGCTTCGGGAAGAGGGCGGCCCGGCTCACCTCGCCCACCTGGTGCCCGGCGCGTCCGATGCGCTGCAGACCCGAGGCCGCGCTCGGCGGGGCCTCGACCTGGATCACCAGGTCCACGGCACCCATGTCGATGCCCAGCTCCAGGCTCGAGGTCGCCACCACACAGCGCAGGACGCCGGACTTCAGCTCTTCTTCGACCTGCGCGCGCTGCTCCTTCGACACCGAGCCGTGGTGCGCCTTGGCGAGCACGGGGTCGGCGCCCGCGGTCGCGCCCGCCTGCGCCATCATGGCTGCGGGGACCGTCGGATCGGGGAGGTCGAGCCCGAGCCGCTCGGAGTAGATCTCGTTGAGCCGCCCGGTCAGCCGCTCGGCCAGACGCCGCGAGTTGCAGAACACGATGGTCGACCGGTGCTGCAGGATGCGGTCGACGATCGCCTCCTCGACATGCGGCCACACCGAGCCGGTCATCTCGGTCTCGCCGGATCCGGACGCGCGCCCGCCCGCACCCGCCGAGCCGTCGGCGAACCAGTCCTCGTCGATCGCTTCGACAGGCTCAGCGACCTGTTCCGACGCCGGTCCCTGAGCTTGTCGAAGGGCATCGCCCGAGGTGTACGCGCTCGGCGGGGGCGGCGGGTTGAGCATGTCGCCGATCGGCACCACGACCTTCATGTCGAACGCCTTGGTCGCACGCGGCGCGACGATCTCGACCGGCTCGGCGCCGCCCAGGAACCGGGCCACCTCGTCGATCGGGCGCACCGTGGCCGACAGGCCGATGCGCTGAGCGGGCGGCACGTCGGGGGCGAACGATCGTCGCAGCGCGTCGAGACGTTCCAGGCTGACCGCCAGGTGGGCACCGCGCTTGGTCGCCGCGACGGCATGCACCTCGTCGACGATCACCGTGTGCACGTCGCGCAGCGTCTCGCCGGCGCGGCTGGTGAGCATGAGGTACAGCGACTCGGGCGTCGTGATGAGGATGTCGGGCGGCCTCTGCACGAGCTTGCGCCGGTCGCCCGCCGGGGTGTCGCCCGACCGCACGCCGACGGTCACGTCGGGGACGGTGAGGCCGAGCCGCCGCGCAGACTGGCCGATCCCGACGAGCGGCGACCGCAGGTTGCGCTCGACGTCGACGCCCAGCGCCTTCAGCGGCGAGATGTAGAGGATCCGCGTGGCCGGCGGCGCGGCATCCCCCCGCTTCTTCTTGCGTGAGGGATCGATGGAAGTGCTTCGTCTCGTCGCTTGCGCTCCTCGCTCAGCAACCGCCTCCGTCGCGGCCTTGTCGTGGAACACGCGGTCGATCGCCCACAGGAACGCCGAGAGCGTCTTGCCCGACCCGGTCGGTGCGACGACGAGGGCGTGCTTGCCCGCCGAGATCGCCTCCCAGGCGCCCTTCTGCGCCGCGGTGGGGGCAGGGAAGGCGCCCCGGAACCAGTCCTGCGTGGCAGGACCGAATCTCTCGAGGACGTCGCCCATGCCTCCATCTTCGTCGCCTGCGCCGACATCGGGCCAGGGCGTCGGCTCAGGCCTCGTTCGGGATCAGGATCCACAGGATGATGTAGGCCCACAGCGACAGGCCGAAGAAGATCACGGCGATCGCGGTGAGGATGCGCACCATCGTCACGTTCCAGCCGAAGCGGTTCGCGACGGCGGTGCAGACGCCGGCGATCAGGCGTCCCTGGCGAGGTCTCATGAGTGCGTTCATGTCTTCCATCCTTCCCGCCCGGGCCGGTTCGCACATGGGGGAGAACCCCCAGATCCGCCGGGGCGCAGGCCGCGGCATCCACTTTCCGGAGAAGGGATGCCGCGACCCGTGCTCACCGCTCGGTCAGCTGTCCCTCGCGGTCGAGCTCGAGCGTCAGGGTGACGCCGATGCGCTCGAGGAACGCGTCGTCGTGGCTGACGACGAGGACCGCGCCGCGATAGGCGGCGACGGCGTCGACGAGCTGGTCGACCGTGTCGAGGTCGAGGTTGTTCGTCGGCTCGTCGAACACGAGCAGCTGCGGCGGCGGGTCGGCCAGCATGAGCCGCGCCAGGGCGACGCGGAACCGCTCGCCCCCCGACAGCGTCGCGACCGGACGTTCGACGGCGGCACCCCGGATGAGGAACCGGGCGAGCCGGTTGCGCAGCTCGACCATCCCGACCTGCGGTGCCGCCCGCGCCACGTTGTCGAGCACGGAACCCGCCTCGTCCAGCCCGTCGACCCGCTGCGGCAGGTAGCCGATGCGGTCGGTGTGGAGTGTGCCGTGCGCAGAACTCAGGAAGACCGGGCCATCGGCGTGCCGTTGCGGCCCGTCGACCGGCGTGTCTGCTGAATCTTCGACCGGAGCTCCGACCAGACGCTCCAGGAGCGTCGTCTTACCGGCGCCGTTCGGTCCGATGAGGGCGACCCGCTCTGGGCCCTGGATCACCCACGACCGGGAGCCGTCGCCGATGGTGGCGATGCGGCGGCCCGCGGGCACGCCGGGGTCGGGCAGGTCGATCTTCATCGTCGCGTCGTCGCGCACGCGGCGGCCGGCGGCGTCGAGCGCATCGCGGGCGGATGCCTCGCGGTCGGCCTTCTCGCCGCGCAGCTTTCCCGCCGAGACCTCCGCTGCCATGCGCCGTCCGTTTGCCACGATCTTCGGCACGCGTTTCTCCACGAACGCCTTGTCGCCCATGGCTTTGCGGCGCGAGATCGTGGTCTCGGCCTCGATGCGCTGGCGCTTCTCGCGCTTGAGCGACTGCTTCGCGGCGCGCTCGGCGTCGCGGGCGGCGTCCTGCTCGGCATCCAGCCACGCCCGCCATTCCGAGTACGGGCCGCCGAAGACCGACAGCTCGTTCGCGTACAGCTCGGCGGTGTCGTCCATGAGCTCCAGCAGCGCCGTGTCGTGGCTCACCACGACGAGCGCGCCACGCCACGAGCGCACCATGTCGTGCAGGCGCCCACGAGCCTCGCGGTCGAGGTTGTTCGTCGGCTCGTCCAGCAGCGCGATCGGCGCGCCGCGCAGGCGGATGCCGGCGATAGCCGTCAGCACCGCCTCACCTCCCGACAGCTGCCCGACACGGCGGTCGAGCATGTCGGGGGCGAGCCCCGCCTCGGCGAGAGCCACGTGAGCGCGCGCTTCGACGTCCCAGTCCGACCCGACCGCGTCGAAATGGCGGGGGTCGACGTCGCCGGACTCGATGGCTCGGAGGGCTCGCAGCGTGTCGCCCACCCCGAGCAGATCGGCCACGGGCCGGTCGACGTCGAGGGTCAGCCGTTGAGGCAGGTAGGCGGCATCCGCGGTCCGGGTGACGTGCCCCGCCGAGGGCGTGAGGGCGCCGGCGACGAGCCGCAGCAGCGTGGATTTGCCGGAGCCGTTGCGTCCGACCAGACCCGTACGGCCGGTGCCGAACGAGCCCGAGACGTCTGAGAGCGCGACGGTGCCGTCGGCCCAGGCGAAGGAGACGCGATCGAGGACGATCGCGGGAGTGAGGGTGTTGGTGGGCATGAAGCCTCCTGTGTCAGTCGTGCGCTGACACCGGGGGGCCGGGGATCTCGTTCGTCACCGGACATGCCGGAGCGGAACGAGAAGCGGCCGATCGACGGGCCAGCGCGAATTCATCAAGCGCTGGTGCGTCGAGGTACGACGGATCAGCGCGATTACCGCGCGGTCACGTCGAGAAGCTTCAAGGGATTTCCTCACCGAGGGAATAAATGCCTTGGCCACGATAGCGGAAGGTGCTGGATGCCGCCAGTGAGTCATCGTGGGGGTGCCATACGGCCGTTCGTGCTTGACGGCGAGCGGTCAACGCGAGCAGGATTGTATCGATTCACTCAGAAAGCGCTTTCCAAGCAGTGAGTGCTTCACCCCCCACACCCGGCCGACGTCGGCGTCGGCCCGATCGAAGGAGATCCCGTGCGTTCCCGATCGCCCCTGTCCCCCTGGCTGCGCCGTCTCGCAGCCGTCACCGGCGGCGCCGTCGTCGTCGGTGTGCTGGCCACGGCCGCACCGGCCACGGCCGCACCGGCCACGGCCGCACCGGCCACGGCCGCACCGGCCACGGCCGCACCCGTCGACCTCGCGTTCGACTTCGGTGGCCCGTCGACGCCGGTCGTCGACGGCTGGATCGGCGTCGACCCCGGCACCGCCTACTCCGCGACGACCGGCTACGGCTTCACGACCGCACCCGCATCGAATGGATTCCGCGACCGCGGCGGCGACAACGTGGTCGGCCGCGACTTCACGATCGGCAACGGCCAGGCGTTCGCCGTCGACGTGCCCGACGGCTCCTATGAGGTGACGACCTGGGCGGGCGACCTCATCGCCAGCAACAACACCAGCTGGGACATCGAAGGCACCGCGTACGCCGGCCCTCGCACCACCACCGGCGTGATCGACGAGCACTACTTCCCAGCGATCACCGTCTCGGACGGCCGGCTCGACATCCGCGTCACGAGTGGCGACGGACGCGTCAACGGCATCCGCGTGCAGTCCCAGCTCGCCGCGCCGGCGGGTCTCGCGGTCACCGGCGTCGACGCGGTGGGCGACCTGGCGGTCGCGCTCTCGTGGGATGCCGTCGACGTCGCGGACGGCTACGTCCTCTACCGGGCGGCTCCAGGGGGCGACCTCGCCGAGATCGGCCGCACCACCGATGCCACGACGTTCACCGACACCGATGTAGCCCTGGGCGAGACGTACGACTACGCCGTCGCCACCGTCGACGGCGACCGCACGTCGCGGCAGGGCGACCGCGTGCAGGCTGCGGTCGTCGACGATTCCGTCGCGAAGCCGGCCACGCCCAGCGGCATCAGCACCGCGTCCATCGAGCGGAACACGCTGACCCTCACGTGGACCGACCCCGGCGACGCCGTGCAGTGGAAGGTGTACCGGTCCACTCGAGCCGACCTGCCGTACGAGCTCGTCGCGACCCTCGACGAGCCGACGTACACCGACGGCGACGTGCTCACCACGCGTCCGTACCTCTACAAGCTCGTCGCGCTCAACGCCGGAGGATCGTCAGCGCAGTCCGAGGTGTACAGCACCGCCGTGGCGACGACGCTCGTGCGTCAGGTCGAGTACCTCGACCGCGCGCCCGTGGCAGTGAAGGTCGAGCAGGGCGTGTACCTCGGCTGGCGTCTGCTCGGCCTTGACGACCGCGACCTCGGCTTCCAGGTCTACCGCGACGGCGTGCGCATCACCGATCAGCCGATCACGGGCTCGACGAACTACGTCGACGCCGACGGCACGGCGGACGACACCTACTTCGTGACTGCGCTCGTCGGCGACCGCGAGGTGACCGTCACCGACGAATTCGGCGTGCAGCCCGACCAGTTCTTCGACATCCCGCTCGACAAGCCCGCGCCAGTCACGCTGCCCGACGGACAGACCGTCACCTACGCGCCGGGCGATGCCAGCGTCGGCGACCTCGACGGCGACGGGCAGTACGAGGTGGTGTTCCTGTGGTCGCCCTCGATCTCGAAGGACAACTCGCAGTCCGGCTACACGGGCCGCGTCTACATGGACGCGGTGAAGCTCGACGGCACGCGTCTGTGGCGCATGGACCTCGGCGTCAACATCCGGGCCGGCGCGCACTACACGCAGTTCATCGTGTTCGACCTCGACGGTGACGGCCGCGCCGAGGTCTCGTTCAAGACCGCCGACGGCACCGCCGACGGCACCGGAAAGGTCATCGGCGACGCGAACGCCGATTACCGCAACTCGTCCGGGTACATCCTGAGCGGACCCGAGTACCTCAGCGTCTTCGACGGGCGCACCGGCGGCGTGATCGACACGGTGTCGTACGATCCGCCGCGCGGCAGCGTGAGTGCGTGGGGCGACGCCTACGGCAACCGGGTCGACCGGTTCCTCGCCGGCGTCGGCTACTTCGACGGCGAGCACCCGAGCCTCGTGTTCAGCCGCGGCTACTACACCCGCACCGTCATCACGACGTGGGATCTGAAGGACGGCCGCCTGGTCGAGCGCTGGAAGTTCGACTCCGATGTCGCGGGCAAGCAGTACGAGGGCCAGGGCAATCATCAGCTGGTGACGGCCGACGTCGACCGGGACGGACTCGACGAGATCGTGTTCGGCTCGATGACGATCGACGACGACGGCACGCCGCTCTACAACACCCGGCTCGGACACGGCGACGCGCTGCATGTGGGCGACTTCGTCACCGACCGTCCCGGGCTCGAGGTGTTCGCGGTGCACGAGGACGTCTCGGGCAACGGCGGTATCGGCGCGACGATGCGGGATGCCGAGACCGGCGAGGTCATCTGGAAGACGGCGGCCACGACCGACACCGGGCGCGGCGCCGCCGGCGACATCGACCCGACGAGTCCCGGTGCCGAGGCGTGGAACATCGGCAGCAACGTGTGGAACTCGCCGACCGGGTCGCTGAAGTCCGAGCACGGCGATCTGCTGTCGACCGACATTCCCGCGGCGAACTTCGTCATCAACTGGGACGGCGACCTGTCGCAGGAGATCTTCGATCACGACTACTCCGACGCCACCGCGACGGGTGTGCCGACGATCTCGGAGTGGAACCCCGCCACCAAGAAGCAGGAGCTGCTCGCCCGCCTCGACGGCACGCTGACGAACAACACGACGAAGGGCAACCCGTCGCTGCAGGCCGACATCCTCGGCGACTGGCGCGAGGAGCTCATCGTGCGCACCGACGCGGGTGACGCGCTGCGCGTGTTCACCACGACGGATGTGACCGACGAACGCATCCCGACCCTGATGCACGACTCGCAGTACCGGCAGTCGATCGCGTCGCAGAACAGCGCGTACAACCAGCCGCCGCACACCAGCTACTACCTGGGCGAGGGCATGGGCGCGGTGCCGCAGGCGAGCATCGCGTACACGGCGGCGCCGGCGGGCGACGAGACGGCCCCGGTCGTCGAGGGTCTGCCGCAGGGGACCGTGGTGGCAGACGCGCCGCTGCAGCTCGCGATCACGGCCGAGGACCCGGAGAGCGGCATCCGTTCGCTCGAAGTCACGGTCGCGGGGGAGTCTGTGGAGCCGGATGCCGCGATCGACCTCTCCGGCCTCGCCGGCGATGTCGTGGTCGCGGTGAAGGCGACCAGCCATGCCGGCCTCGTGACGGAGGCGTCGTCGACGATCCTCGTCGTGCCGGCCGATTCGGCGAAGGCGAAGCCGGGGGCGGGCACGCTCTCGAACACGAGCGGGTGGGCGTACGGCCTGCACGACGGCGACTACGACGTCGTGATGAACCTGTGGTGGGGCACGCCGGGCAGCATCTTCCGCCTCTACGAGAACGGGACGCTCGTGGCGACCAAGGTGCTCACCGCGACGGGCACGTCGCAGACGACGGGCAAGGCGTTCACCGGCAAGCCGAACGGCACGTACGTCTACACGGGCGAGCTGATCAATGCGCAGGGCGCGACCCAGACGTCGTCGACGACCGTCACGGTGACCGCGGCCGCGCCGGGCAAGCCCGTGGTCAGCCACGACGATCACGACGGCGACGGCTCGTTCACCGCGACGGCGGACCTGTGGTGGGGCACGAACGCCACCGGCTACCGGTTCGAACTGGACGGCGCGGTCGTCGGCAGCGGATCCCTCGCCGCCGCCACGCCGAGCGCCCAGAAGGCGTCGGTGGCACTGACCGGCGTGCCGATCGGGACGCACACGCTCGTCGCCGTGTTCACCAACGCCAACGGCGAGATGGCGTCGTCGCCGGTGACGGTCGACGTGACGAAGTAGGAGCGGACGGAGGGGTCGGATGCCGTCGGCCCGGCCCCTCCGTCAGTCCGAACTGCGGAGGTCTTCCAGGCGCTTGTCGAGGAATGTCCGCACGTCGGCGAGCTCGGCCTCCGACACGCTGTGCGTGAGGCCCTGGTACACGCGTCCGCTGAGGTCCGCGCGCTCGGGGAGCCACTGCGTGGTGTGCTCGACGAGGAACTCGGGGATCACGTCGTCGTTCGTCCCGCGACCCCAGAACACCGGGGGACGCAGTTGCGCGAGCTCGGCATCCCGCGGCAGCTCACCCGGCGTGACATACCCCGACAGGTTCACCGCGAACGCGAACCGCGCCGGATCCAGCCGCATCGCCTGCAGCGACACCGCGCCCCCTTGCGAGAAGCCGAGGAGGCCGATGGATGCCGCCGGCGCGGCATGTGCGTCGACCCAGGCGATCACGGCCTCGGCCGCCCGTGTCACGTGCGACGGGTCGCGGCTGTCGAGCCCCTCGATGGGGTACCACGAGCGGCCCGGAGCCGGCCATGGCGGTGCCAGCGGGGCCGCCAGGCTCGCGACGACGAGATCCTCGGGCAGATAGGCGCGCAGCGGGTAGAGGTCGTGCTCATCGGCCCCGTAGCCGTGCAGGAGCAGCAGCAGATGTCGTCCCGCGAGGGCCTGGGGATCGGCCGACCACAGGACGGCGTCGGCGTCGAGCACGAGCGCTTCCGTCATGCCGACATCCTCGCATCCGGCGGCGACAGCCGGGTGGTATCAGATCTTGACGGGGAAGGTCAGCAGGATGCCGATCGCGACGATCCCGACCACGATCGCGAGACCGAGCAGCACCCGCCCCACCCACGTCTTGCCGTCGCGCTGCGACATCGCCGTCAGAAAGAGGACGAGGGCGAAGAGAACCGTCAGCAGTGAGTAGTCGTCGCCGCGTTGATTGTTCACCAGCGCCTGCGCGAACTTCTTGTCGGCGCGGGTGTTCAGCTTCGCCGCCTCGACCTCGCCGGGCGGCACGTACTCGTCTCGGACGAACGGACCGTTCTCTTGCATGCCGTCGGCCTGCCACGCGTCGAACGCGACGGTGAACCACGGCTGGAACCGGGCCTGGATGTAGTCGGCGAGTTGGGTGTCGCCGTCGGCGGTCGCCACCACCCACTGCGCGTACACGGTGAGGTCGAACTGCTGTGCCGACCGCGCCTGTGCCTCGGCGCTCGCCGCCTGCACACGCGCCGACGAGGCCTGGCTGAACGCGATCGACATCTCGCCGCCCCATTTGGACGACTCGAAGCCCGCCCATGCGGTCAGCACGGCGGTGATCGACAACAGGAAGACCGCGACGATCTCCTGCGTGCGGGACCAGCGGTCTCTCGGTTGCTGCTCGGCCATTTCGTCCTCCCGGGTGAGCACAGACTAGCCAGCGGATCGGCGGGCGCGTCGTCAACGCGGCGTGAAACGGAGCGAAAGGGTATACAGGAGGCATGTCCGTGCGCACTCCTGACCCCGAACCTGCGGGCGACGAGCCGTTCGGCCCGCCGGCAGGCAACATCTCCAATCCCGCGTGGCTGAGCGACATCGAGCTCGAAGAGGCCCGTCGCCGGCTGCCGATGCTGTACGTGGAGGGGGTGCCGGTGCGCACCGACGGCATGGGGCAGGTGACCGCGGTCGGCCTGCTGCTGCGCGCCTCTCCGCTCGGCGAGATCAGCCGCACGATCGTGTCGGGCCGGGTGCGCTACGGCGAGACCGTGCGTGATGCGCTGTTCCGGCACCTCGAGAACGACCTCGGACCCATGGCGTTCCCGTTGCTGCCGCCGCAGCCGACGCCGTTCACGGTGGCGGAGTACTTCCCGCTGCCAGGGATGAGCGCGTACCACGACGACCGGCAGCACGCCGTGTCGCTCGCGTTCGTGGTGCCCGTGACCGGCACGTGCGAACCGCGCCAGGACGCCCTGGAGGTGACGTGGCTGACGCCCGAGGAGGCGTCGTCGGATGCCCTCGCGGACGAGATGGAGGGCGGCCGTGGCACGCTCGTCCGACTCGCGCTCGCGAGCGTCGGCGCGTTGCGCTGACGCGTCACGACACTTGGCGCAGGGCCGGGGTGGCCCGTGGCTAGAGTGGCACTCGGCCATTCGGCCAGACACCCCCCGGAGGACATGTGCGCAAGAGTTCTGCGCGCCCACGGCACGGCATCGCCGCCGCCCTGGTCGCACTCGTTCTGACGATCACGGGTGCGGGGGTCGGCGCGACGCCGGCCGTCGCGGCCGAGACCTACGGCTCGATCTCGGGCAAGGTGACGGCGCCCGCGGGGGCGAAGATCTTCGTCTCTCCGCGCAACGCCACGACCACCTGGAACGGCGTCTACGTCGCGGCCAACGGCACGTACACCCTTCCATCGGTGCCGGCGGGCAAGTACACGCTGGAGTTCCGCGACTACTCCTCGGCGTCGAAGACTTACCATCCCGTGCTCACGGAGTGGTGGAACAACAAGACCACGCTCGCCTCCGCGACGTACTTCACGCTCGCGGGGGGCCAGAAGCTCACCAACATGAACGCCACCCTGGTCAAGGGCGGCGTGATCACCGGGCGGCTCACCGTGCCTTCGGGATCGTCATCCGTGCCGGCAGTCGGAGCGAGAGCGTACGTGGTCCCCGAGGGGTCGAACGTCATGGCGCAGGTCGACGTGACACCGAGCGACGCGAACGGCAATTACATGATCAGCCGGATCCCGGCCGGTAGGTACACGCTGGGTGTGCAGGCGGGGTCCGCAGGAGCGAAGACCTGGCCGTCGACCCCGCGCGGCGGGGTGATCACGGTGTCGACGGGGGCGATCACCTCCGGCGTCGACCTCTCGCTCACCGGGCCGCCCATCTCCATCACCTCGTTCGCGATCAGCGGCAACCCCGCTGTGGGAGAGTGGCTCTACACCAGACTGAACGTCTCTCCGTACGACGCCGCGGTGACCTACCGCTGGTCCGCCGACGGTGCAGTGATCTCGGGAGCGACGGGGTCCGAGTTCCGGCTGACCAGCGCGCAGGCCGGCAAGGCCATCACCGTCGAGGTGACCGCCACGGCTGCGAACCACGCGACGACGAAGGCGAAGACCCCCGCGTCCGCACGCGTGATCGCGCCGGGGACGGTCGGCATCTCGGGCGTGACGAAGGTGGGCGGCGTGGTCGCGGCCGCCACCGCCTCCTGGACGCCGGGAACGGTCTTCACGTACCAGTGGGCCTCCCGGAACGTCGACATCCCCGGCGCGACGGGCAGGACGTTCACGGTCACGGGTGCGCAGGCTGACGGGTCGCTGTCGGTGAAAGCCACCGGAACCCAGGCCGGCTACGGCACCGCGACGGTGACGGCGTGGGCTCCGTACAAGACCGCCGTCACCTCGGCGCCGACGATCAGCGGGACGAGGGCCGTCGGCGGCACGCTCACAGCGACTCCCGGTTCATGGGGCTCCGGCACCACGTTCACCTACCGCTGGTACGCCGACGGCACGGCGATCAGCGGCGCGACCGCGAAGACGTTCAAGCTCACGAGCACTCAGGCGGGCCGATCGATCACGGTGAAGGTGACCGGCACGCAGTCGGCCTATCCCACCGTCACCGAGACGAGCGCAGCGACGGGCAAGGTGGTCACGAGGGGCACGGCCACCGTGAGTGGCACGACCAAGGTAGGTGGGACCCTGACCGCGAACCCTGGCACGTGGACCCCGGGCACCACCTTCACCTACCAATGGTCGGCGAACGGCACAGCGATCGCGGGGGCGACGGCCAAGACCCTCAAGCTCGCAAGCGCCCAGGCAGGCAAGAAGCTGAGCGTGGTCGTCACCGGCAGGCAGCAGGGCTACTCGACCGCGACGAGCACGAGCTCGGCGACGGCGACCAAGGTGGCGACCACGTCCGTGCCGAAGGTCTCTGGGACGGTCGCGGTCGGCATCACGCTGACGGCGACGCCGGGCACCTGGACGTCCGGCACCGCGCTGAGCTACCGCTGGTACGCCGACGGCACGGCCATCAGCGGTGCGACCGCGAAGACGTTCAAACTCACGAGCGCTCAGGCGGGCCGGGCGATCACGGTGAAGGTGACGGGCAAGCTGTCGGGCTACCCGACCGTCACCGAGACGAGCACGGCGACGGCGAAGGTGATCTCGAGGGGTGCTCCGAAGGTGACCGGCACCGCGAAGGCGGGCAGCACACTGACTGCGAGCCCCGGCACCTGGACAGCGGGCACGACTTTCACGTATCAATGGTCGGCGAACGGCACGGCGATCGCGGGGGCCACAGGCAAGACCTTCACGCTCACGAGCGCCCAGGTGGGAAAGAAGGTGCGCGTCACCGTGACGGGCAAGAAGTCCGGGTACGCGACGGCCAAGAGCACGAGCGCCGAGACGACGACGGTCACCGCGCGCTGAGCGGGTCGTCTCGTTCTACCGGGACGCCCGGTTCGAGGACGCGAATGGATGCCGCGACGGCCGTCGCGGCATCCATTCCGCCGCTGCGACGATTTGTCGATCTAGGCTCGCAGGGTGACCCCCGAACCCCTTCCCCTTCCCGCTGACGCCGCCGGCTGGGCGGCCTTCGCCGCCGAACGTCCCGCCGCCCGAATCGCGTCGGTCCGCGAGATCGACGAGCGCCTGCGCGGCGACACGGGCCTGGGCGCCGCAGAGCGCCTCGACCTGTGGAACGACGCCGACATCGCGCTGCTCGAGGCCATGAACGAGGCCTACATCGTGAGCGAGGCGCATCCCGACGCGGATGTGCGCGACGTCGCGGAGCAGCAGGTGCAGGCCGTCGAGTCCTTGTCGGCCGCACGCCTGCTCGACCGGGAGCTCTGGCGCGGATTCGCGGATGCCGGGGCCGAAGGCCTCGAGCCCGATCAGGCGCGGCTGCTCGCACATGTGCTGCGTGACTTCCGGCGCGGGGGAGTGGAGCTGGAGGACGCCGACCGCGAGCGCGTGCGGTGGCTCGCCGATCGCGACACCGAGCTGGCGCTGACGTTCTCGCGCAACATCCGCGACGGCCGCCGTGAGATCCGGGTCCCGGTGGCCGGGCTCGCGGGGATGCCGCAGGACTTCGTCGACGCGCACCCGGCCGATGACGAGGGCATGGTGACCCTGTCGACCGACTACCCCGACCTCATGCCCATCCGCGAGTACGCGACGGACCGCGCCACCCGGCTCGCGCTGGTCGGCGCCTACAACGACCTCGCGTGGCCCGAGAACGACGCCGTGCTCGCCGAGCTGCTGGAGGTGCGCGCCGAGCGGGCGCGCCTGCTGGGCTACGCGGACTGGGCCGACTACGAGACCGAGACGCGCATGATCGGCTCCGGCGCCGCGATCCCGCAGTTCCTGGAGCGCCTGGACGAGGCATCCCGATCCGCCGCCGCGGCGGAGTACCCGGTGCTGCGGGAGCGGCTGCGGCGCGATGTGCCCGACGCCGACGAGGTGACGATCGCCGACTTCTGGCACCTGCTGGGTGCGATCAAGCGCGAGCAGTACGACGTGGATGCGCAGGTGGTGCGCTCGTATCTGCCGTTCGACCGTGTCGCCGCCGGCGTGCTCGACGTCACCGGACGCCTCTTCGACGTCGAGTACGTACCCGTCGATGCGCCCTCCTGGCATGAGGACGTGCGCACCTACGACGTCGTGCGCGCCGGCGACCGCCTCGGCCGCATCCACCTCGACCTGCACCCGCGTGAGGGCAAGTTCAGCCACGCGGCTTGCTTCCCGATCGCTCCCGGCGTCACCGACCGGGTGCTGCCCGAGGCGGCCCTGCTGTGCAACTTCTCGCGCGGCCTGCTGGAGCACGACCAGGTCGTGACGTTCTTCCACGAGTTCGGCCACCTCGTGCACGACATCCTGGGTGGACGCCATCGCTTCGCGCGGTTCAGCGGCGTCGCCACCGAGTGGGACTTCGTCGAGGCGCCCAGCCAGCTGCTGGAGGAGTGGGCGTGGGATGCCGGCGTCCTGGCATCGTTCGCGGTCGATGCCGAGGGCGAGCCGATCCCGGCCGACCTGGTGGCGCGGATGCGCACGGCCGACGCCTTCGGCCGCGGGCTGGAGGTGCGCCGCCAGCTCGGCCACGCGAACGTGTCGTACCGCCTCCATGTGGACCGTCCTGCAGACCTGCAGGCCGAGACCGAGCGGCTGTACGCCACGACGAGCCCCGTGCAGCCGCTGCCGGGCCTGCACCCGTACGCCGGTTTCGGGCACCTCACGGGGTACGGCGCCTGCTACTACACCTATCAGTGGAGCCTCGTGATCGCGCGGGATCTGCTGAGCGGATTCGGCGCCGGACTCATGGACCCCGAGGCCGCGCTGCGCTATCGGACCGAGGTGCTCGAACGCGGCGGCATCCGTGATGCGAACGACCTCGTCGAGGCGTTCCTGGGGCGTCCGTCGACGTTCGACGCGTACCGGGACTGGCTCGCCGGCGACTGACCCACCCGCCTGTTTCGCGGACGCAGCGGAGCGAGATAGGGTTCAGCTACCCGATGCGCAGTCACCCTGCCGACACAACCCCCCGGTGTCGTCGAGGGCGAGGCGGTCTTCGCTGCTCGCGCGCCGGCGACGAGGTCGCCGGCGCGCCGAGTGGGCGGTGACCTCGTCGCTTCCGCCGAACGCTCGCCGACGCCGCGAAAACTCACCGCGATCAGCAAAGAAGCGAAAGACACAAGATGTCCGACAACTCCGCAGGCGTCCAGAGCTCCAGCTCCGAAGACCCGTCCCCCTTCGACAGCCTCATCAGCGAACCGACGACGACGACGACGTTCGGCTCGGGCTTCACCACCACGTTCCGCGGGTACGACAAAGAAGAAGTGGATGCCGCGATCGCCGGCCTCGACGCCCGTGTGCGCGCCGCGTCCGACGAAGTCGCCCAACTCAAGCAGCACCAGCGTCGCGCGGGCGCCGCGGTCGCGCAGAGCCGCGCCAAGGCCGAGCGCCTGGAGGCCGAGCTGCAGGCGGCCGCCGAGCGCCGCCAGGCCGAGATCGACGCGGCGATCGCCGCGCGCCAGGCCGAGATCGAGGCGACGATCGCGGCACGCGAAGCCGAGATCGAGCGCCTCCAGACCTCCCTGGACGAGGTGGACGCCCGCCACCGCGATGAGCTGCAGCGGGCCGCCGATCAGGCCGCAGCCGCGCGCGCGGAGGACGGTGACGAGACCGAGCGGCTGAAGGCCGAGCTCGAAGTCGCCAACGCCAAGGTTGACGACGCCGAGAAGCGTGTGCAGGCGCTCACCGACGAGCTCGTCGGCGCCACCACCGAGTCGCCGAACCGCCAGAAGTTCGAAGAGGTGCTGCGCGTCGCCGAAGACCAGGCGAGCCTGCTCATCCGCAACGCCAGCGTGCAGGGCGACCGTCTGCTCGAGGCCGCGCGCGAAGAGATCGCCAACCGCCGCACGACGGCCGTCACCGAGGCCGAGGCCATCGTGTCGCAGGCGCAGCATGACGCGCAGCAGGTGCGGCTGAAGATCGACACCGAGCTCACCGCCCATGAGGCGCGCATCGAACGCGAGACTGCGCACGCCGCCGAGAGGGTGTCGCAGGCCGAGCGCGAGGCGGCGGCCATCCGGTCCGAGGCCGAGAAGGGCGCGGCGATGCTGCGCTCGACCGTCGCCCGCGAGACCGCCCGCGACCGCTCCGAGGCGGAAGAGGCGGTGCGCGAGCTGCGTCTGCGGGCGCTCGAGTTCGAGGCATCCCTCACCCGTCGGCAGGACGACGCGCACCAGGAGTTCCTGGTGCTGCACAACCAGGCCGTCGCCCACGCCGAGCGCATCACGCAGGACGCCAACGAGCAGGTCGCCGCATCGCTCGACCACGCCCAGCGCGTGTCGGTGAAGGCCGAGGACTTCGAGCGCCTCATGCGCGCGCAGTCGCAGCAGATCGAGGCCGACGCGCAGCTGCGCGCCCGCGAGCACCTCGAGCAGGCGCACGTCAAGGCGGAGCGCATCATCGACCTGGTCACGACGCACTCGCAGTCGGTGCTGCGCGACGCCGAGGACCGCACGCGCCAGCTGCGCTGGCAGCAGCACCAGCTCATGAGCTTCATGGCCGAGGTGAAGGAGCTCATCCACCCCGAGGGCGTGCTCGGCGCTGCCGCATCGGCCGGCCAGCCCGTCGAGCTCGACGACGCGTCGCCGGCGGATGCGTCCGAAGAGACCGTCGAGGCGTCCGAGCCGGAGGCCCCCGAGGCTGAGGCTCCCGAGGCTGAGGCTCCCGAGGCTGAGGCTCCCGAGGCTGAGGCTCCCGAGGCTGAGGCTCCCGAGGCTGAGGCGGAACAGGCCG
>Ga0160453_100686_pt1 | contig 20651 bp, 22 predicted proteins | sample HID1971K_E6MG_FD_108228 | JGI IMG/M metagenome (GOLD analysis project Ga0160453, IMG submission 108228) | Enriched millipede-associated microbial communities from UW Madison campus, WI, USA - HID1971K_E6 MG | ecosystem: Host-associated > Arthropoda: Insects > Digestive system > Unclassified ...
ACGTGGCCACGATCAGACGCTCTCGAACGTGTCACGCCACACGAGCACGCCCCGCTCAGCAAACTCGGCTGGCACCTCCGACGCTGGCGGGATCGGATCGGCGGGGTCGACATCAAGCGTCCGTGGCGCACGAAGGAATCGGCTGGGACCGTTCACCCACTCGGGGACCGGAAGCCCCTCCTCGCGGAGTCGCCATGCCACGAGGCCGGCGATCGCGGCATCCCACACCGGATCTCTGGTGGACTCGGGCTCTGCCAATCCGAGCACGCCCCGGACGAGCCCATGCTCGGCGCTGAGGTTGTCGTTCAATTGCAGGAGTGCGCGCAGAGCGCGGTCCTTGTCGTTGGCGCGGAGCCGATCCCGGATGTCGGCAGCGACGGTCGCCGCGTCATCGCGCCGGGTAGGTGCCGAGTAGAGCCGATGACCCGCTCCGGCAAGCAGCCGCTCGATCGTACTGAACTCAGCGTCACGGCCACTCTCGGATCGAGACACACGTCCCTGATCGACGCGCGCACGTTCGGCGAGCTGCTGCTGAGTGAGCCGGCGACTCTTGCGGGCAGCGCGAACGAGTGTCGAAGCTCCAGACATCTGCCCTCCCACATTATGTCGTTGAGACCATATTCTACCAACGATCCATTCCCAACTCCATCACCCATCGAACCGTCGCTCACCTGCGAGCAAAGACACGCACCCTTGGCTCCCTTTGCGTTCCGCCCTGGGGCTGGTCGAGAGCGGCGCGAGGCGGAGGCCAACGTCAAATCCTCGCTCAGCTCAGCCTGTCAAGCAGCAAGTCGCCTGGCAGACCAGGTCGCACACGATCCGCCAGTGGTACGCTATCTCGTACCACTTAGGAGGGACAGGATGACTGCCATCACCGCTACCGAGGCTCGCAAAGGTCTCTTCGGGCTCATTCAGCGCGTCAACGAGGATCACGCCGCTGTCGAAGTCGTTTCTAAGCACGGCAACGCGGTCATCATGTCGAAGGACGACTACGACGCGATCACCGAGACCGCCTACCTGCTGCGCAATGCCGCGAACGCGGAGCGTCTACTCGAGGCCATCGAGCGCGCGCGCCGCGGTGAGTTCGAGCAGCACGACCTCCTGGACGCGTGAGCCGCGCTCTCGTCTTCGACCCGCACGGGTGGGAGGACTACGTCTGCTGGCAGACCCAGGACCGCAATACGCTCAAGCGGATCAATCTGCTCATCGCCGACGTGCTCCGCGACCCGTTCGCCGGCATCGGCAAACCTGAACCGCTCCGGCACATCCTGAGCGGCGCGTGGTCACGTCGGGTCGACGATGCGAACCGACTCGTCTACTACGTCACGGACGACCACATCGTCATCCTTCAGGCTCGCGATCACTACTGAAGCACCGAATATGAATCGGCTCGGAAAACGCCCCTGCGGCACAGATAAACCCGTTTCAGGGCTCGATCCTGACTCGTATCTCCGATATTGAGCGGCCCGCCGTCGCGAACCTTCACGGTCCGAAGCCGGTGGCCGACCCCGCCCCGCCATCTCCGCGCCGCGTTGCTACGCTTCAGACGCTGACAACGTGAGGGGTTCGGGTGAACGGCGAACTGGCGGTCGTCCTGACTCTGCTCGTCGCTGCCGTCGCGATGTTCGCGATCGGCCGACCAAGGATGGACGTCGTCGCGACGCTGATGATCGTCGCACTGCCGCTCACCGGCATCCTCACCGTCCCCGAGACACTCGCCGGTTTCGCCGACGCGAACGTCGTGCTCATCGCAGCGCTCTTCGTCGTCGGGGAGGGACTGTCCCGGACGGGCGTGACCTTCCGGCTCGGTGACTGGCTCGCGCGCACCGCGGGCGCCAGCGCGACGCGCGTCATCGTGCTGCTCATGCTCAGCGTCGCACTGCTCGGCGCGGTCATGAGCTCGACCGGCGTGGTCGCGATCTTCATCCCGGTCGCACTGAGCGTCGCATCCCGCACCGGCATCTCAGCTCGTCAGCTCTTGATGCCCATCAGCTTCGCCGGTCTCATCAGCGGCATGCTCACCCTCATCGCCACGACGCCCAACCTCGTGGTCGACGCCGAACTGACCCGGCACGGCCTCGACGGATTCGGATTCTTCGCCCCCACCCCGTTCGGGCTCGTCACGCTGGTGCTCGGCATCGGATACATGCTGCTCGCTCGGCGGTTCCTCGGCGACGCCACTGCCCCCGACGCTCGGTCACGCAGCACCTTCGTCAGCCTGATCGACGACTATGCCGTCAACGCGCGCACCCATCGGTACCGTGTGGTGGCCGGCTCACCGCTGATCGGGGAGCGATTGATGGATGCCGAGCTCGGCGCCGGCGGCATGGTGAGCGTCCTCGTACTCGAGCGCAGTCGCCTGTTCCGCAAGACGGTGCGAACGTCGGCCGACGACGCGCGCCTCGCCGCGGGCGACGTCATCGTCGCCGACCGGGAGGTGCCGGCCGGCGAGAGGCGTCGGCTCCGTCTCGAAGAGCTGCCGATGACGCCCGACTTCTTCGAGTCGTACTCCCGCCAGGTCGGCATGGCCGAAGTGATGATCGCGCCGGACTCGTCCGCCCGCGGACTGAGCGTTCAGACGATCCGCTTCCGGGAGAAGCACGATCTCGTCGTGCTCGGAGTGCGCCATCGCCGGGAAGCGGCGGGCCCCGCGTTCCCTTCGATCCGCCTCGCCACGGGCGATACGCTGCTCGTCGCGGGCGGCTGGGACGCCATCCACCGGCTCCAGAAGCAGCCCAGGGACTTCATCATGCTCGACCTTCCGGCCGAGGTGAAGGAGGTCGCCCCCGCCGCCAATCAGGCTCCGTTCGCCATCGGCGCCGTGATCGTCATGGTCGTGCTGATGGTCACCGGCATCGTGCCCAACGTGATCGCCGCCCTCATCGCCTGCCTGCTCATGGGCGTCTTCCGCTGCATAGACATGCCCAGCGCGTACCGCTCCATCCAGTGGCCGACGATCCTGCTCATCGTGGGCATGCTGCCTTTCGCACTCGCCCTGGAGCGGACCGGCGGGGTGGCGCTCGTCGTCGACGGCCTGCTCGGAGTATTGGGCGATGCCGGCCCACGGGTGCTGCTGGCCGGCGTCTTCGTGCTGACGGCCGTCATCGGGCTCTTCGTATCGAATACGGCGACCGCGGTGCTGATGGGTCCGATCGCGATCGGCATCGCGACGCAGCTTCACGTCTCGCCGTACCCGTTCGCGATGACGGTCGCGCTGGCGGCATCCGCAGCTTTCATGACACCCGTCTCATCGCCCGTGAACACTCTCGTCGTCGAGCCCGGTCGCTACTCCTTCGTCGACTTCTTCAAGATCGGCGCACCCTTCACGATCGTCGTCCTCATCGTCACCGTGTTCATGGTGCCCCTCGTGCTGCCGTTCTGAACGGGAGCCGGACCGAAGGGATGGATGCCGCCGGCACCGCACGAAACCGCAGAACTACGCGTGTCTCGCTCGCGTCTGCGTTAGCGTGTGAACGCGTCCCGCTCGTGCAGGCGCACCAGCGGACGAGCGATCGTCGGAGGACATCGTGAGCACAGCGCGGCAGGACGACCTGGGCGGGTTGCTGCCGATCGCGCACTGGCTGCCGCGCTACGAGCGGCGGTGGCTGCGCGCGGACCTCATCGCCGGAGTAGCCGTCGTCGCAATGATCGTGCCCAAGAACCTGGGATACGCCGAGATCGCGGGTGTACCGGTTCAGAACGGGCTCTATGCCGCGGCCGCCGGGGCGATCATCTACGCCCTGTTCTGCACCTCACGCCAGATCTCCACCGGTCCGAGTTCGGCCCTGGCGACGGTCGCGGGCGGCGCGGTGATCGTGAGCGGTGTCGCCGGTGAGGATGCGGCGCAGCTCGTGGCCGCGATCACGCTGGTGACAGGCGTGCTGTTCCTGCTGCTGGCAGTCCTTCGGATGGGATGGATCGCACAGTTCCTCTCCAGGGCCGTGGTCACGGGCTTCCTGGCCGGAGCGGCACTCGACGTGGTCGTCGGCGAGCTGCCCAAGCTGACCGGCACCTCCGGCGAGGGCGACAACGTCTGGCGCGAGTTCGCCTCGTGGATCGTCGGGCTGACCGGCATCCATCTGCCGACTCTGGTCGTCGGGGCAACGGCCTTGGCCGTGATCCTCGCGCTCCGGTTCTGGGCGCCCCGGATCCCGGGCGCGCTGGTCCTGGTGGTCGGCGGGCTGCTCGCCTCGCATCTGCTGGATCTGGACGGGCGAGACGTCACGCTGGTCGGCCCGGTGCCCAGCGGGCTGCCCGTCCCGCAACTGCCGAGCCTCGAGATCGTCCTGTCGAACATCCCCGAGATCGTGATCGCAGCGTTGGCCCTGCTGCTCATCGGGTTCTCGCAGACAGCCGGTGACGCGCGGTCCTTCGCGACACGGCACCATTACCGTGTCGACGCGAACCAGGAGGCGGTCGCCCAGGGGATGGCGAACGTCGGGGCAGGTGTGGTCCAGGGGATGCCGGTCTCGACCAGTCTGTCGGCGAGCTCGCTCAACGAGTCAGCGGGTGCCCGCACGCCCGTGGCCTCGCTCACCACCGGAGCGCTGGTGATCCTGACGCTGATCTTCCTCGCACCGTTGTTCTCGGACCTGCCCAAAGCCGTGCTGGCCGCGATCATCATCGACGCCGTCGTGTTCGGGATGATCGACCTGAAAGAGTTCTCCCGCCTGCACCGCGTGTCGAGGTTCGACTTCTGGATCGCGGTGGCGGCTGCGGTGGGCGTGCTCTCCGCGGGCGTGCTGTTCGGGATCATCATCGGGATCGCGCTGTCGCTCGGCTGGCTCGTCTATGTCTCGACACGGCCCGCCATGCCGCTGCTGGGTCGCGAGCCCGGCACCCAGGTCTTCCGCGACATCGACCTGAACCCCGCCGACGAGTCCTTCCCGGGGATCTGCGTGATCCGTCTCGACGGCGGCCTCTTCTTCGCCACCGCAGAGGCGTTCGACGACCGGATCCGCGACCTCGTCACCGTCGACCCGCCCCCGACCGCCCTGGTGCTGGATCTGGAGGGCGTCGGCTTCATCGACTCGCAGGGCGCGGCGAAGCTCACCGAGATCGTGGATCTGACCGGCGCGGAAGGGATCACACTGCGGCTGGCACGGGTGAAGCCACGAGTACTCGCCGTCCTGGACGCCCAAGGCGTCATCCACGGGATCAGCGCCGATCATGTCCACGGCAACGTCCATCGGGCCGTGGAGGCGCAACTGGCCCAGAACGCCGACGACCAGGCTCACTGACCGGCCAAGGCCCATCCCGCCGACGGTTGCGCGATGTCGGAGCCCCCTGCGAGGGTGTTGTCCGATGCAGGGAGGCGGACGATGGCGACACTCGGCAACATCACGTTCTACGCGGACGACCCGCGGGCGCTCTCGCACTTCTGGTCGGCGGTATTCGGCTACCCGGCGATGGAGTGGGAGGAGCCGCTGCGTCAGGAGTTGCTGGATGCCGGTCTGACGCCTGACGACCTTGACAGGCGCGCCATCGCCGAAGACCCCGAGGGTCACGGTCCACGGCTGTTCTTCCACCACGCGGAGGGCCCGAAGTCAGGCCGCAACCGCATCCACCTCGATGTCACCGCGTCGCGCAACCCGGCTGACGACCGCCCCTTCGCAGAGATCCTCGACGAGGAGAAGGACCGGCTCGTCGCGCTCGGTGCCGAGGTCGTCCGGCTCGTCGAACAGGAGTGGGGTCCGTGGAGCGAGCGGTACTACCAGCTGCGCGACCCCGAGGGGAACGAGTTCTGCCTGCAGTGAGCCGTCCCGCCGGCGACCTCGGTCATCCGTCCGCGAGCGAGATGAAAGGATCGAGGCATGAGTGCACGCACCCCGCAGCCCGTCGCGTACCAGCGCAATGCGCTCGCCCCGGGGCTGCTCGCGGCGATCGCGCTGTTTCTTGCACCGTTGCTCATCGGGAGCGACTGGTTTCTGCTGATCCGGTTCGTCGTGGCGATCATGGCGGTCATCGTCGGGTGGTTCGCAGTGCAGGCCAAGCAATGGTGGTGGCTTCCGGTGTTCGCGGCGATCGCCGTGATCTGGAATCCGATCTACCCCTTCGAGTTCAGCGGTCCGTTCTGGGTCGCGGCGCAGCCCGTCGCCGCGGTCGTGTTCCTCGTCGCGGGTGGGCTGATCAAGTACCGTCCGACCGAGAGCGACGCCAAGAAGCGCGCCCTCTAGGCTCGCGCTGTGAGCACGTTCGACGCCGACGACCTGGCGCAGCTGCGACCACGGCTCCTGGCCTTCTGCTACCAGATGCTCGGCTCGCCGTTCGAGGCCGAGGATGCCGCACAAGACGCCATGGAACGACTGTGGAAGGCGCGCGCATCGTTCGACCCCGCGCGGGCGAGCCTTGCTACCTGGGCTTTCCGCATCGCCCGCAACGTGTGCGTGGACCGGTTGCGCGAGACGCCGCGGCGCCCGCTCCCCCGCGATCTGCAGGCGCCGGGCATCGAGGTGGGCGCTCCCCTGGTGCCCGCGTTCGACGTGCCGTGGCTCATGCCGGCGCCGACCGGCTGGGTGGCGGCATCCGAGGTCGAGTCGGCTGCGGAGCGGCGCAGCGACGTGCGCCTCGCCGTCACCGCGATGCTGCAGTCCCTCTCGCCGCTGCAGCGCGGCGCCTACGTGCTGCGCGACCTGATCGGGCTCACGGCGGCGGAGACCTCCGCGGTGCTGGAGGTGTCCGTCGCGTCGGCCAACTCGGCGCTGCAGCGTGCGCGCACCGCGATCTCGGAGGGCGCGCAGCGCCCGCACGAACTCGCACCGGCGGCCGTCGAGAACTACGCGCGGGCCATCGAACGGGCCGATGTCGATGCGCTCGCGGCGCTCGTGTCGGACGATCTGGTGTTCGAGATGCCGCCCGTGCCGGCATGGTCCACCGGGCGGGAGACCTACCGGGCCTTCATGGCGGACTTCTTCGAGCGTCGCGGCACGTCGTGGCGCACCACGCCGATCTCGGCCAACGGGCAACGCGGCATCCTGCTCTCGCGCCTCACGCCCGATGGACCGGAACCGCACACCGTCCAGCTGTTCGACGGTGGCGCGTCAGGAGCGATCGGACACGTGCTCGTCTACCAGGACCCGCGCCTGTTCACGCTGCTGCAGCGTGAGTCCGCCGCGCAGCGATGAGTTCGCGGCATCCCATCCGTATATCCCTGTGAACCCGCCCGAGCGGGACATCACAAGGAGGACGACATGGGACGACTGATCGTCGTGCAGTACATCACCCTGGACGGCGTCGTGGAGGACCCGGACGGTCGCGGCGGCACGCCGTTCGGCGGGTGGGCGATGCAGTATGGGCCGGAGGGAGTGGCGGGCGACAAGTTCCGCCTCGGGAGCATCTTCGACACCGGGGTGCTGCTGTTCGGGCGCCGCACGTGGGACCACTTCTCGACGCTGTGGCCGCCGCGCGACAATCCGTTCGCGCGGGCGATGAACCGCGTCGAGAAGGCTGTCGTGACCAGCCGTCCGCTTCCCGAGGCGGTGTGGGCGAACTCCCACGTCGTGCCCGCGCCGCTGACGGACTGGGTCATCGAGACGCTGGCCGCCCGCGACGTCGTCGTGATCGGCAGTCACTCGGTGGTCGACGCCCTGCGCGAGGCGGGCCTGGTCGACGAGTACCGGCTGATCACGTTCCCCACTGCCGTCGGCGAGGGACGCCGGCTGTTCGGGGATGCCGTGCAGCTCGAGCTGGTCTCGTCCGAGCTCACCGGACCGGCGAGTCTGACGGTGCACCGGGCACGCCGCACCGCAGCCTGATCCGGTCTCGCCGCGGCCTCGGCGTCACGCTCCGAGGCCGCGGCGCAGAGCGGTCAGGCCGTAGTCGAAGGCGACGTCGACATCGCCGCCGAGGCGGAAGGCACCGGCGAGCTCCATGTGGATGAACCCGGTGACCCACGCGGTCACCAGGCGCGCGGCATCCAGCGCGTGCGCCTCACCGGCGAGCTCACCCGCGCTGTGCACGATCATGAGCCCGGCGCGGTCGAGCGACTCCTGCGGCGCCGTCGCGCCGAACATCAGGCGGAACCCCTCGGGACGGTCGTGCGCGAAGGCCCGGTAGACACGCGCCAGGCCTTCGAGCGAGCGATCGGATGCCTCAAGCCTGTCGGTCAGGTCGGCCACGGTCGCCTCGGCCACCGCCGCGATGAGCGCATCGCGGTCGCGCACGCGCTTGTAGAGCGAGGGCGCGCGCACACCGACGCGCAGGGCGACACTCTGCATCGTGAGTCCGGCGAGCCCCGCCTCTTCGAGGAGGTCGCGCCCGGCGGCGATGATCTCGGCGGTCGTCGTGCGCTCCGGCGTCGGCATGCGATTCCTCTCGATGGCTATTGACAGTAGCCATGATAGCTACGTATCGTAGCTATGCCAACCCCGAGGCCCACGACAGCAGAAGGATCACGCCATGAAGCTCGCACCTCACCTGTACCGCATCGGCAACGACATCGTCGCCGCCTACCTCGTCGTCACCGACGAAGGCGTCACGGTCGTCGACGCCGGGCTGCCCGGCCACTTCCACGACCTCGTGCGCGAGCTGAAGAGCCTCGGCCTCACCCCCTCCGACGTCAAGGGCGTCGTGCTCACGCACGGCGACAGCGACCACATCGGGTTCGCCGAGCGCCTGCGACGCGACCACGGCGTGCCGATCTACGTGCACGAAGCCGATGCCGAACGTGCCCGCACCGGCGCGAAGGGCAAGGTCGGGATGCCCCCGATGAAGGTCGGCCCCACGGTGGGATTCTTCACCTACGCGCTGCGCAAGCGCGCCATGCCCACGCAGTACGTGACCGAGGTCGTCGAGGTGCACGACGGCGACGTGCTCGACCTGCCCGGTTCGCCCGTGATCGTCGGGATGCCGGGCCACTCGGCCGGCAGCATCGCGGTGCACTCCGCTCTGGCCGATGCGGTGTTCGTCGGCGATGCGCTGACCACTCGCCACGTGCTGACCGGGCATGCCGGCCTCCAGCCGGCACCGTTCACCGACGACCCCGCCGAGGCACTCGACTCGCTCGACCGCCTCGCCGGGCTGCAGGCGTCCTGGGTGCTGCCCGGCCACGGCACGCCGTGGCACGGCTCCCCCGCCGACGTCGCCACCGAGGTGCGCAAGGCCGCGGCGTCCCGCTGAGACACTGCGCTCCGGCCGAGACACCACGCGAACCGTAGTGTCTCGGCCGGAACATGTTGTCTCGCGACGCGTGGGCTCAGACCGGCCGCGCCGCAGCGAACAGGTTCGCCGGGTCGTAGTCGAGCTTGAGTTGACGCAGCCGCGCCCGCGCCTGGCCGAACGCGAGCGAGCGGTCGGCGCCGGGCGCGTCGATGAACGTGAGCGCGAGTGCATCGATGTGCCAGGCCGCAAGAGCCGCGACGCCCGCATGCACGGCCGCGGTCGCAGCGGGCGCCGCCTCGGGCACCGGCACCATCGCCACCGAATGCAGGGCGTACTGGCCCGCGAGGGACGCGATCGCGCCACCGCCCTCGGGACGGCGGTTCAGCGCACCGCCCACATGACGCAGCTCCTGTACGAACAGCCCCGGCTCCGCTGCCGCGGCGACGAACGCATCGACCGCCGCTGCGGGCAGCTCGCCGAGCATCGCGTGCCACGTCGCCGACGGCGACGGCTCGGGCGGGTCCATGTGCACCTGCACGAGAGCGGGCGCCGGGATGCGGGCGAACGTGTCCATCTCGGGCTGCAGCGCACGCAGCGGTCCGAGTAGGGCGGATGCCACGGCATCCGTCTCTTCGATCGCACCGTCGATCACCACGAGCGACCGGCCCGACAGGAACGGCGGCAGCTCGGGCAGCGGCGGAAGGTGCAGGATCCGCAGGACGGTCGTCGCCGACTCGGGTGCCGTCGCGGTCCACCGCGCCCACGCGTGCGCGACCTCGCTCGCGTGCGAGGCATCCCACAGCAGCATGCCGGCGAAGACGTCGGCGATCGGCAGCAGGTCGATCTCGATCGCGACGACGACGCCGAAGGCACCGGAGCCGCCGCGGAGGGCCCAGAACAGGTCGGCGTGCTCGTCGGCCGTCGCACGCACGATCGTGCCGTCGGCGGTGACCACTTCGACGGCGCGCACCGTGTTGACGGCGAGGCCGTGGGCGCGCCCGTAGAACGACACCCCGCCGCTGAGCAGATAGCCGACGACCGACACGTCGCCGGCGCTGCCGTGCGGGGCCGTGAGCCCGTGAGGTGCGGCCGCCTCGAGCACGTCGTTCCACAGCGAGCCGCCGAGCACACGGGCCGTGCGCGCCGGGGCATCGACCTCGACGCCTCGAAGCCCGCGCAGCGACACGATGACGGTGTGGGTCAGGTCTGTCTCGCTGAGTGCGGCGGCGGCGTGGCCGGTCGACTGCGGAGCGATGCGCAGCCCCGACAGCACCGCGGCGCGGACGGCGTCGACGACGTCGCCCGCCGACTCCGGGACGGCGACGGCGAAGGGCTGCTGCACGACGGCCAGATTCCACGGCGTCCGGGCGGCGTCGAACCCGGCGTCGCCGGGAAGGAGCACCTTGTCGCCGAGCGCGGCACGCAGATCTGAGGCTGCGGCGCCTGCGGCGGCGTTCGGGACATCGATGGCGAGGTCGTTCAAGGACATGGGATGCCTTCCGTTCAGGGTGGTCCGCGCCCCCTGCGCAGCACACACCCCGTGAAGGAGCAGCACCCCACGCCCCTGATACGTCAGCCGTCGAAGTCCTCGGGCTCCACGTCGTCGAGGAAGCGCTTGAACTCGTCCAGCCGCTCGGACGCATCGGTGTCGGTGAGCACGTCGGGCACGCCCGCCTCGGTCATCACGTCGTCGGCGACCCACATCGCGGCGCCCACACGCGAGGCCAGCGCGATCGCATCGGACGGTCGCGCGTCGACCACACGGTCGCCGAGGGCGGTCGACAGCGTCACCTCGGCGTAGAACGTGCCTTCATCGACACGGGTGACTTCGACCCGGGTGGCGACCGCGTCGAGGGCGATCAGAATCGAGCGCATCAGGTCGTGGGCGAGTGGACGCGGAACGTCGGCGTTCTCGACGGCCACCAGGATCGATGTGGCCTCCAGCTGCCCGATCCAGACCGGCAGCACGAACCCGTCACCGGGCAGCTGATCGACGGGCTTGAGCAGGAGCACATGCTGCCCCGACGCGTCGAGGGCCACGCCGGCGACACGGACCTGGACCATGCTCACATCGTAGGCACGGCGCGCGCACCCGCACAGGGGTGCGCGCCATGCAGGGCGACAGTCGCAGGGTCACACGACGTGGACCGGCATCCACACCGGAGAGGTATAGCCGAGGCCGGCGCTGATGCCGACGCCGCCAGCCCACGCGCCGAGCGCGTTGCCGACGTTTAACGCGCCGATGTTGGCGCCGGACGCGAGGGTCGGGCGCCGCCGGTGTAGTCCATGATGCGGCTCTGCAGCCCCGGCACGGTGCCGAAGCCAGATGGCCTCGTCACTCCCTGCCGGAGACGGCGGCGGACTCCGCCGACTGACCCAGACGGCCGCCCAGGAACCGCGCGAACCACAGCCCGCTCTGCTTTGGCGTGCGCTGCTGCGTCTCATAGTCGACGCGCACGATGCCGAAGCGTCGCGTGTAGCCCCACGCCCACTCGAAGTTGTCGATGAGCGACCACGCGAAGTAGCCACGGAGCGGCAGCCCGCGACGAATCGCCTCGCCGCACGCGTCGATGTGGAGCCGCAGGTAGTCGGTGCGCTCCCAGTCGGCGACCGAGCCATCAGGCTCGACCACGTCCTCATAGGCGGAACCGTTCTCGGTGATGTAGAGCGGCAGGCCGGGCGCACGCTCGGCGGCCATCTCGAGCACCTCGACGAGCGCGTCGGGGTGTATCTCCCATCCCATCTGCGTGCGGGACGCATCGGTCCCCACGAATGCGACGGACTCGCTGCCCGGGTACGCGCTGGGCGCTGCCGGATGCGCCTCGAAGCCGGCAGCGTCCGTCGTCTGAGCATGATCGGCGGGTGCGCCTGCAACGGTGTGCCTGCTGTAGAAGTTGACTCCGAGGAAGTCGATCGGAGCCGAGATGGCCGCCAGGTCCGCGGTCGACGCGTTGTCGGCGAACCATGCACCCTCGCCCAGGTCCTCGAGCACATCGTTCGGATAGTGGCCACGCAGCACAGGATCGAGGAACAGCCTGTTGCTGAGCCCGTCGATGCGGCGGGCCGCGTCGACATCTTCTGCCGAGTCGCTCGCGGCGCGCACCGAGTACAGGTTCAGCGTGATCCCGGCGGTCGCCTCCGGGCTACGCCGACGGATCTCGTCCAGACCCAGACCGTGGGCGAGCAGCAGGTGGTGCGCAGCCCGCGCCGAACGAGTACCCTGCTGCCTGCCCGGAGCGTGATGACCGCTGGCGTATCCGAGGAACGCCGAGCACCACGGCTCGTTGAGGGTGATCCAGTGCGAGACGACATCGCGCAGGCCGTCGACGGCGAGCGCGGTGTACTCGGCGAAGCGCAGCGCGGTGTCTCGTTCGAGCCAGCCGCCGGCATCCTCGAGTGACTGCGGCAGGTCCCAGTGGTAGAGCGTCGCCCACGGCGTGAGGCCCTGCTCCAGCAGCGCGTCGGCGAGGCGACGGTAGAAGTCGATGCCCGCCTGGTTGACGCCGCCCCGGCCTTCGGGCTGAATGCGTGGCCAGCCGAGCGAGAAGCGGTACGCGTCCATGCCGAGGTCGGCCATCAGCGCCACGTCTTCGCCGAAGCGATGGTAGTGGTCGTCGGCGACATCACCGGTGCTGCCGTCTGCGATCGCACCCGGCACGCGGCTGAAGGTGTCCCAGATGCTGGGCAGCCGTCCGCCCTCGGCCGCCGCGCCCTCGACCTGGTACGCGGCCGTCGCGGTGCCCCAGATGAACTCCCGGGGAAAGCCCGCGCGATCCATGTCAACGCTCCTTCGCCGGCGCGAGCCAGTCGCCGTCGCCGTTCTCGTGCAACGCGATGAGGATGTCGTCGCGCTTGATGCCCAGTGCTGCCAGCCGGTCCGCCACCAGCTCCGCACCCTGCTGCTTCTGCTGCGGGGTGTACCCGGTGAAGGCGAGGATCTGCACGAAGACGATGTCCGAGCGGTCCGCGTCGGGGAACGTGCGGCTGAAGAAGAGGTCGCCGGGCTGGTGCACCTGGAAGATCTGGAACAGGTCGTCGGCCGGCATCCCCCACGCCTCGACGAGCGCACCATGAATGGCCTCGCTCATGTCGGGGCGCAGCGGCGCCAGTCCGTCGTGGATGTCGACACGGACAAGTGGCATGGGTTCTTTCGCTTTCAGTCAGGGTGGGAGATGAGCGGATGCCGCATCAGCGGCGTACGGGAGCGTCCAGCCAGTTCTCGGCCGGCGGCACGAGAGACTCGAGCTCTTCCCAGAGATCCTCCGGAAGCTCGCCTGTCGCCGCCTGGACCGTCGACTCGATTCGCGAGATCTTGCTGATGCCGACGATGGTCGTGGCGAACCGGGGATCTCGCGTCGAGAATCGGACCGCCGCAGTAGAGAGGTCCGTGCCGTGGCGTTCGCAGACCCGGCGCATCTCAGTGACGGCGGCAAGCGTGGCCGGCGACGCGGGTCGATAGCCGTAGCTCGTGTTGCTGCCGGTGGCGTCCGCCAGGATGCCGCCGCCGAGCACCGCCGCGTTCACGACGGCGACGCCCTGCTCGTGCGCGCGTTCGATGAGAGCGCCGGCACTGCGGTCGACGAGGGTCCAGCGATTGTGGACGAGGAGGACCTCGAATACGCCGAGGTCGAAGTACTTCGCCATCTGATGGACGTCGCCGCCGGCCAGGCCGATGTGGCCGACCTCACCGCGCTCGCGCGCTGCGACGAGCGCATCCACCGCGCCCCCGGGCTTGGTCATCTCGTCGAAGTCGTGGAACTCAGGATCGTGCAGGTGCACGACGGGCAGTGGCGCGATGCCGAGTCGCTCCGAGCTCTCGGCGAGCGATCGGCGGACACGATCGCCGCTGTAGTCCGAACCCGCTGCATCGACCTTCGTGATCACAAGCACGTCGGACGGCAGGCCTCCAGACTCGGCGATCGCGCGCCCGATGCGCTCCTCACTCCGGCCGGCGGAGTAGCCGTTAGAGGTGTCGATCGTGCGGATGTCGCTGTCGAGCACCGCGCGCACGAGTTCGATCGCGTCGCGCTCGGCGACGTCGTAGCCGAAGTTCTCTGGCATGCTGCCGAGCGGGCCGCCACCAAGGGTGACGGGGCTCACAGTAAGGCCGGTGCCGCCGAGGGGGCGCAACTCCCAGCGCACCTCACGCACCGTCCATCGCGAGCACGAGCCCATCGGGATCGGCGACGAGAGCGAGCCCCGACTTGTTCGCCACTGGACTCGCAGACTCCGGCGCCTCTCCGTCCAGCGCTACGGCCGCGAATCCGGGAGCGTCGATCTGCGGTTCACGCCGGGCCAGCTCGGCCGCGCCGAACTCGAAAATCTCGATCGAGCTGTCGCCGTCTCGCAGATACGTGATCTCGAAGCCGCGAGAATCAGAGGGCTGGTGGATGCCGCCCATCAGGGTGTACCCGAGACTGCGGAAGAACTCGTGTGCAGCGTCGGCGTCGTGCACAGACTCGGCGACGTGGTCGAATCGCGGGCGGTCGGGATCTCCCAGTCCCCAGTCGGCATCCACCGCATCCCGGTCGTACACCTCGTGGTACTGCAGCGGGCCCTCGACGAGTTCCAGGAGTGTGCCGTCCGGGTCGAAGAAGAACGTGATGCGCACGTCGCCTTCGGCGTGGATCGGTTCGAGCTGGAAGGGGACGTCGTCCGCACGCAGGCGCGCGACGCGCTCGTCCAGATCGGACACCTTGAACCCTACGTGCCGGAATCCCTCCTGCAGGTCGTCCGCGATCCAGGTTGAGTCGGCGGGCGCATCGAGGCGCGTGAGCCGGATCGTGGCGGTCACGGCATCGAGCACCGCGCTGTCGACTTTGACCTCGACGGGGACGGCACCGAGGTGGCGCGCGTAGAAGTCCACCGATCGCGGGATGTCGGCGACGTTGATGAGTACGGATGTGATGGCCAAGGGAGTTCCTCTCTCTACTTCATGACTTTGGGGTAGTAAGTTTTGGACAGTCGCCGGCATCGCACAGGACGCGGCGTGTGTCAGGCCTCGAGCGCGACGGCGACGCGGCGGGAAGAGCGGGCGTGCGGCGTCAGGACGTACTGGAGCGCAAGCGAAGCCGCCCCCACGGCGGCTGCGTCGATTCCAGGATCCGACAGCTCGACCGAGACGCCGTGCACTGCCCGCGTGCGTGCGAGCGCGTGCACGGCATCGCGGATGTACCGGACGTAGACGGCCCCGGCGTCGGCGAACCCGGGGCCCGCGAGATACAGCCGATCGAGATCGAGCAGATTGACCACCGCGAGCATCGCCACAGCGACGTAGCGGGCCGACTGCTCGATCAACGCTAGAGAGCGCTCTTCGCCACGGGCGGCGGCGCGGGCGATCGCCTGGAAATCGGGCCTCAGGTGCGCATCGCCGCCGGTGATCGACAGCTCGGTGCGCAAACTCTCGTCCGCCATCGCCTGCGCGACGATGGCTCGGGGCGCCGCGAGCATCTCCAGGCACCCGCGAGAGCCGCACCAGCATTGCGGACCGTCCATCTCAAGCGCCATGTGGCCGATCTCGCCGACATTCGCCGAGGCTCCGCGGCTCAGGCGCCCGTCGGTCAGCAGACCCAGACCGAACCCGTTCGACATGTACAGCGTCGCGAAGTCGTTGCTCGCTGCCAACCGGCCGACCCAGAACTGACCCAGCGCCGCGCAGGCCGCGTCGTTGTCGCGCACGGTCGGCAGCCCGGTCGCCGCTTCGAGCGCCTCCTGCAGGGCGAACGACTCCCACTCGTCTGCGGTGAGCGACAGCCGCTCGGCGCCGCCGCGGATGTCGAGGCCGGCACCCGCGACGCCGACACCGACCACGGCAGCCACCGGGATGTCGAGCTCCTCGAAGACACGTCCGAGCTCGTTCCCGATGCGAGCAACCACCTCGCTGGGACGCGCCTGCCGGATGCCCGGCGTGACGAGCTGACCCACGACGTTCCCGCCCAGATCGGTGACCACGTAGGTGAGCCGCGCATCGTCGAGCGACAGCCCGACTGCGTAGCGAGCCTGGAGATTGAGCTCCAGCAGGCTCGGCCTCTTGCCTCCTGTCGAATCGCCGTAACCGGTCTCGACCACCAGCCCGGCGTCGATAAGCGACTTGATGATGCGCGTGATCGAGGTCGCGGTGAGACCAGACATCTCGGCGAGCTCGATGCGGCTGACGGTTCCGCTGGAGCGGATCATGTCGAGTACCGCCGAGCGGGTGTTCTCGAAGGACGGTCCGAGCCGCCGTACGCCCGTCATGCGCTCTCCCGCCTCACGATGAATGGGTCCGGTGCTCGATCGGCCGGGGCCTCGCCGCCGGCGATCGTGGCCAGCATCCTATGACCGAGCAGGCGCCCGATCTCACCGCCGCGACGATCCACGGCGGTCAGCGATGGTGTCGCACTGCGACACAACGCCGAGTCCGTCCACGAGACGATCGCGACGTCGTCGGGCATGATAAGGCCTCGCGAGATGAAGGTCGAGGCCGTCGCAGCCGCATGGACGTCGCTGTCGAACAGTAGAGTCGCCGGTCCCGTCGCGAGGATCGCCGACGCGGCTGCGACGGCGGCGGCGGCATCCCGTTCGACATGCACGATCTCGAAGCGGTCGCCGACGGCCCTCGCGCGCGCCTGCGAGGTGACCGAGTCACCCGGCGTGGCGATGTACACCGTGCGCTCGTGTCGACCGGACGCAAGAAAGCCGCTGATCACGTCGACCGAGGCGGCCGCATCCACGAGCACCGCCGGGAAGTCGCCGTGCTGGGAGACATCGACGACCGCAGCGAAGGGAAGCCCGAGCGATCGCAGCAGCTTGACTCGCTCGTCTCCGCGCCCCGCGCCGAGCACGACGACCCCGGCGATGCCGTCCGACGCGGCCCAGAGGCGGTACATGCGACGCTCGGACGCGGCATCGTGGACGACGCGTGTGAACAGTCCGTAGCCATCGGCGATCAGCGGCTCGGCCAAGGCGTTCACGAGTGCGGCGACGAAGTGGTCGTCCGTGCTGTCTGCCGGGATTGCGAGGCCGATCCCCGTCATGCGGCCTCCGTCGCTGGTCTGTCCACCCATCCGCTGGTCGATATGCGGACGGGAGCTGCGGGCACCGGGCCCGACTGTGGTCGTGATCGCGCTCATCCTAGGATCGCCTACTTGATCGCGCCGGCTGCCATGCCGCGCTCGAACTGCTTCTGCAGGGCGATGTACGCGACAATCGTCGGGATCGCCGTCACTACTGCGGCGGCGAGGACCTTCGGGATGTCGTCGTTGTACTGACGGCGGAAGAACTCCGGCAGGAGCGTGACTACACCCATGTCGTCGTTGATGAGGAACACCTTCGGGAGCAGGTATGCGTTCCACGCGTTGATCAGCACGAGCACGAGCAGAGCGACGGCGATGGGTCGCGCGAGCGGCAGCAGCACCGACCAGAACATGCGCACCGTCCCTGCGCCGTCGAGCCGAGCAGCCTCGAACAGCGTGTCCGGGATGCCGTCGACGTACCCGCGCGCGATCAGGACCGTGAACGGGATCTGGAGCGCCGCGATCGGAAGGATGACCGACCAGAAGGTCCCGAGAAGCCCCAATGCGACGGCGGTCGAGTACAGCGGCGCAATGAGCACCACCTCTGGCAGTGTGAGCGCCGCCATCATGAGCCAGAAGAACAGCTCCTTGCTGCGGATCCGGAGCTTGGAGAAGCCGAAAGCCGCCATCATCGTCGCGATGTAGATGATGATGATCGACCCCGCCGCCACGATCGCGGAGTTCAGGAAGAACCGGAAGAAGCCCGGTACAGAGACGACGGCGGCGTAGTTCCCCCAGCCTGCGCCCTCGAACGACTTCGCGACCATCGTGTAGATGGGGACGAGGAACGGGATGACGGCGATCGTGAGAACAATCTGAAGCACTGCACGAGAGGTGCGCGAACGGGTCTCAAACATCGACGCCTGCCTTCACTGCTTTGGTCACCTTGGCGCGCCGCTCGCGCGAGCGCAGCTGGATGAGGATCGAGGTCGCGACGGCGATCACCAGCAGGATGACCGAGAGTGCGGACGCATACCCCAGGTTGCGATCGGATGCCGCGATCTCGGAGTAGATCATCGTCCCGAGGAACTCGGACGAGTGCGCAGGACCGCCTTGCGTGATGAGCCACACGTTGTCGAAGAGCTTGAGCGCCGTGATCAGGTTGAGGATCGCGAGCGAGATCGTGATGGCCTTAACGTTCGGCAGCACGAGTGAGAACAGAATGCGAAGGTTGCCTGCGCCGTCGACGCGACCAGCTTCGATCATCTCGGGGTCGATCTGCGTCATGGCCCCGAAGTACAGGATGAAGCCGAATCCGATCGAGCCCCAGCATCCCACCAGGATCACAACCATGAGCGACGTCGTCGACTGACCGATCCACGACTGCGTAAGCGCGCCGAGGCCGATCGACTCCAGGATGGCGTTGACCGTTCCGTTGCTCTGCCACACCTGGATGTGCGCGGGAGCGAGAGTCGCGGGAGCGACCACCACGGGGATCACGATGATCACCTTGTAGAGGCTGCCGAGGAAGACCTTCGAGTGCAGAGCGGCGGCGAAGAACACGCCGCCGATGACCTGCACGGCGAAGACGACCACGAAGTACACGACGGTGTTGCGGATCGCGGTCCAGAACACCGGATCGGTGAAGGCTTCCACGTAGTTGTCGAAGCCGATCGGGTTCATCGGAGAGCGTCCGCCGCGCCAGTCGAAGAACGAGATGTAGCCCGAGTAGACGATGCTGTAGTAGATCAGCCCGACCGAGATCACGAGCGCGGGGATGATCCAGCGGAACCCTCCGGGGATGAGGGGGACGACGCGGCGACGCCGTCCCCCCTTTTCCCCCTGCGCGTATGGCCGTGCCGGGTCGACGGTCCGCGGTGCGAGAGATGTCATGTCGTCACGTCCAGGGTCTCGATGTGGTGGATGCCTGTTCGAATCGTCACTTCACGCCGACGGCGCTCGCCTCCGAGGACTGCTGCAGCTGAGCCGCGATGTCTTCGACCGACAGATCGATCGTGGGGTCAAGCACCTGCTGGATGGCGACCACGATCGCGTCGAGCGTCGAGGAGGTGGTCTGCCACTGGCGGGACTGCGTCGTGGCAGTACTATCGGCGATCAGTTGCTCGATCGCCGGCTGCTGGACGTCCTCGTCGACAAGAGAGATGGCTGACCAGTCTGGTGCGACGCCCTGCAGCGCGGGCAGCAGGTCGATCGCATTGGCGACGTTTTGCTGGCCGGCCTCCGACATTGTCATCCAGGTCACGAAGGTCTTGGCGGCGCCGATGTTCTTCGAGTCCGCATTGATCGCCAGACCGTAGTCGACCTCGCCGAACGGCACCGAGCCGTTGCCCTGGCCCGCTACGTCGGGGAACTCGGCGGGCAGCTGCACGAAGCACTGCGGTTCGCTCACCCCTGCGGACTCCATTGCCGACTTGCAGGACTCGGAGCCTGAGTACTGCGTGTACCAGAAGCCCATCTGAACCATCGCGGCCTCGCCCTTCATGAACGCCTCGTTCGCGAGCGGGTACTGCCCGGCATCCAGGGCATTCGACGAGATGATGCCGTCGTCCTTCATGTCCTCGATGATCTGCAGGACCTCGACCCCCTCGGGGTCGTCCCACTTGGCCTTGCCCGTCGCCGCGGCGAGGAAGAAGTCGGGGTCGACCGAGTTCGCGATCGCGTGGTACATCTCGGTCGGGAAGGTGTCCTCACCGCCGGCACCCATCGTGAAGCACGTCTTGCCGATAGCTTCGATCTTCTGGCAGGCGTCGACCCACGAGTCGTAGTCGGTCGGGACCGCGGCGCCCGCCTCGTCGAAGATGCCCTGGTTGTACCAGACGAAGCCGGCTGACATGCCGCCGAGAGGCAGCGACACCTGGGTGCCGTCGGTCGTGCGGAGCTGCTCGGCGTAGCCGCCGCCGAACTTCGACTCCCAGTCGTCGCCGAGCGTGTCCTCGGCCAGTGGTGCGAGGTCGATCGCATACGGACCCCACAGGTCGGGCGTGCCGCCCGCGGCCGACAGGTCGAAGACGTCCGGACCCTTGCCCGACTCGAGAGCGGGGACGATCGTGTTGCGGAAGTCGACGTTCTCGAAGTTGCGGTACGTGACCGTGATGTCGGGATACTCCTCGTTGAACGCCGCGATGTATCGCTCGGCGACCGGCGTGTCGGGCGTCCAGCCCCACCACGTCACCTCGCCGGAGTCGGCAGGTGCGGCGTCCGCGTCCCCACCGGCGCCGCCGGCGCACGCCGTCAATGAGATCGCGGCGATCGCCACGACTCCCGCGGCCGTCAGAAACCGGGACTTGTTCATTGCAGTTCCTCTCACTTCGTTGTGCTGAGCCAGCCGGCAGCGCGGCAGCTTCTCCAAGGGATCGGCCTCGCCATCGGCCGGTTCGGGTCCGCCGTATCGCGTCGACTCAGGCCACGATAGCCACGATTCACACTCTTGGGAAGTACTTACTGAACTTTTGTTAGTTAGATATGCGGAAGGTCCTTCCCATCCCGTCGAGCGAGTTGGCGAGTCCGCGACCCCGAGACGCATTCACCGGAATGGAT
>Ga0160453_100696_pt1 | contig 20253 bp, 17 predicted proteins | sample HID1971K_E6MG_FD_108228 | JGI IMG/M metagenome (GOLD analysis project Ga0160453, IMG submission 108228) | Enriched millipede-associated microbial communities from UW Madison campus, WI, USA - HID1971K_E6 MG | ecosystem: Host-associated > Arthropoda: Insects > Digestive system > Unclassified ...
CGGAAGCTAAGCCTCTCAGCGCCGATGGTACTGCAGGGGGGACCCTGTGGGAGAGTAGGACACCGCCGGACACCCATTCACGGAATGGCCACCCACACCCTGGGTGGCCATTCCGCGTTAACAACGCTTTCGCCCGCCAGGGTATTTTTGAACCTGGTGCAACGACGGGAGGGGCGACGATGCCGGACCTCGACTCCGACGCTGCGCGCACCCTGGATCCTCTCGGGTCGAAGAAGGTCGCGATCATCGGTGACGGCCGGCTCGGCCGGGCGCTGTCCGTGGCGTTGCGCGCAACGGGCGTCGACGTGCGTGGACCGCTGGGCCGCGGCGCGACCGGCGAGGGTGCCGACATCGTGCTGCTGACGGTCCCGGACGCCGAGATCGGTGCGGCCGCGGCATCCCTGGTCCGGGGTTCCGTGGTGGGGCACACCTCGGGCGCGACGTCGCTCGAGCCGCTCGCCCCGCACGAGGCGTTCGGACTGCACCCCCTCCTGACGGTGACCGGACCGGCGGCAGACTTCACCGGCGTGCCGGCGGCGATCGCGGGCACGAGTCCGCGTGCCCTTGCGGTGGCCGCTGAGCTCGCACAGGCGCTGCAACTGCGCCCTTTCGAGATCCGCGACGCCGACCGCGCCGCGTACCACGCGGCGGCGTCCATCGCCTCGAACTTCCTCGTGACGCTCGAGAGCTTCGCGGGCGAGCTGGCGACGACCGCCGGCATCCCTCGTGACGCCCTGGTACCCCTCGTCCGCGCCACCGTGGCGAACTGGGAGGCCTCCGGTGCCGCAGCTCTGACGGGCCCGATCGCGCGCGGCGACGACGAGACCGTCGCGCGCCAGCGCGCAGCGATCGCGGAACGGATGCCGCATCGCGTCCCGCTCTTCGACGCACTGGTCGACGCCACCCGCGACCTTGTGCGCACGACCCGGGAGCCCGCCGCATGATCGTCGTCCGCACCGTCGCCGACCTGCGCGCTGCCCTGCAGCCCCGCCGTGACGGCAGCATCGGCCTCGTCCCCACGATGGGCGCGCTGCACGAGGGGCACGCGACGCTGCTGCGCGCCGCGCGCGCCGCCTGCGACACCGTCGTGATGTCGATCTTCGTCAACCCCACCCAGTTCGACGAGCAGGCCGATCTCGCCGCGTATCCACGCACGGAGGATGCCGATCTGGCCGTCGCCGCCGCCGAAGGCGTCGATGTCGTGTTCGCGCCCGAGGTCGCCGAGGTGTACCCGGCGGGATTCGCGACGACCGTCTCGGTCGCAGGTCCCGTCGCCGAGACGCTCGAGGGTGCACAGCGCGGCCGCGGGCACTTCGACGGTGTCGCGACCGTCGTCACGAAGCTGCTCCTGGCGGCGCTGCCCGACCGCGCCTACTTCGGCGCGAAGGACGCGCAGCAGGTCGCCGTGATCCGCCGGCTCGTCGCCGACCTCGGCCTTCCCGTCGAGGTCGTCGTGTGCCCGACCTCGCGCGACGCCGACGGCCTGGCCCGCTCCAGCCGCAACGCGCGGCTGTCGCCCGACGAGCGCGTGCGGGCGCTCGCGATCTCGCGCGCGCTCCAGGAGGTGACGGATGCCGAGGCCGCCGGCATCCGTCGATCCGATGCGCTGCGCGACCGCGCCCTCGACGTGCTCGCCGCGGCACTCATCGAGCTGGAGTATGTGGCGTTCGTCGACCCTGTGACGTTCGCCCCCGTCTCCTCGATCGACGGGCCGGTGCTCGTCGCTATCGCGGGGCGTGTCGGCAGCACGCGGTTGATCGACAACATCGTCATTGGAGGTGCGTGATGCCTGCGAAGGTCACGCTGCAGAGGCTCGCCGAAATGAAGGCGCGGCGCGAGCCGATCGTCATGGTGACCGCCTACGACTACCCGACCGGACGCACGGCCGAGCAGGCCGAGGTCGACATGGTGCTGGTCGGCGACTCGGGCGCCCAGGTGGTGCTCGGACACGACTCGACCGTCGCGGTGACCGTCGACGAGATGCTCGTGCTCGCCGGCGCCGTGCGTCGCGGCGTACGCACAGCGTTCGTCGTCGCCGATCTGCCGTTCGGCTCCACCGAGGTGTCAGATGAGCAGGCCGTCGCCACCGCCGTGCGGTTCGTGAAGGAGGCGGGCGCCGACGCCGTCAAGCTCGAAGGCGGCGGCGAGGCACGGCTCTCGCGCATCCGGGCGATCGCCGAGGCCGGCATCCCGGTCGTGGCGCACGTTGGGCTCACCCCGCAGACCGCCGTCGCCCTCGGCGGTCTGCGCGCGCAGGGGCGTACGGCAGAGTCCGCGGCGCGCATCGTGCGCGAGGCGCTCGCGGTGCAGGACGCCGGCGCCAGCGTGCTCGTCATCGAGGCGGTGCCGGCCGACGTCGCCGCGGTCGTGCTGCCCCACCTGCAGATCCCGGTGATCGGCATCGGCGCCGGCCCCGCGGACGGCCAGGTGCTCGTCATCCACGACCTGCTCGGCATCACCGAGGGCAAGACTGCCGCCTTCGTCAAGCGCTACGGCGCGGTCGGACCAGACATGGTGGCCGGTGTCGCCGCCTACGCGCGCGAGGTGCGGGGCGGCATCTTCCCCGGCCCCGAACACGGCTACGCCGCCACCGAGGTCGCCGTCGACGCCGCCCGAGCCGAGCTGGAGGGCCGCGGGGCCTGAGCGACCGCGCAGGCTTCGCAGATTCGCGCCGATCGCGCAGGATTCCCCGGGATCTCTGCGGAGTACGTCTGATTCTGCGAGGTTGGGCCGGGCTGGATGCCGGGGGCCGCGGCATCCGGCATCCCTACGCCGCGCCCCACAGCCGGAGCTTGTCGGGGTTGCGCACCGCCCACGCGCGGACGATCCGCCCGCCCGAGACCTCGAATGCGGCGACCGTCGCCGGGGCACCGGCGCGCTCGGCGACGAGCCCGGCCCGGCCGTTCACCTCGCGCTCGACGAGCGTGAGCTCCTCCGTGTGCTCGGCGATGCCGATGATGTAGCGCGCCACCGCGGCGGCGCCCCGAACCGGCCGCAGGGCCGCGCCGGCGACCCCGCCGCCGTCGGCCACCATGACGACGTCCGGATCGAGGAGGCCGATCAGCGCGGCGACATCGCCGGCCTCCCAGGCGAGCCGGAGGCGGCGTACCACCCCGGAGTGCTCGGACGCGGACGCGGAGGCCGCGGGAGGCGTCGCCCTCGTCCGGCGGCGCGCCGACGAGGCGAGCTGGCGCGCGGCCGCCGGGGTGCGGTCGAGGATCCCGCCGATCTCGAGGAACGAATACCGGAAGACGTCGTGCAGCACGAACGCCACGCGCTCGGCGGGAGTCATCGACTCCAGCAGCACGAGGAAGGCGATCGACAGCGACTCGTCGAGTAGCGCCCGGTCGGCCGGATCGGCGCCGGCATCCATCGGCGAGGCGGCGCGCGCGACCGCCTCGGGCACCGGCTCCGGAAGCCATTCGCCCACGTACTGCTCTCGGCGCACCCGCGCCGAGCGCAGCAGGTCGAGGCACAGACGGCCCGCCACCGTCGTCAGCCAGGCCGCCGGAACCGCGATGCTGTCGCGGTCGTGCGGCGCAAGGGCGAACCAGCGCGCGTAGGTCTCTTGCACGGCATCTTCGGCGTCCGCCCACGATCCCGTCAGCCGATAGCAGAGCCCGGTCAGCCGGCGTCGTTCGGCCTCGACGGCGTCGGGGGTCTCATGTGCGCTCGTCCGTTCGGCATATGACACTCGTCCATTCTGCGAGCGCGGCGGGCATCCCCGGGTCGCGACCTCACATTCGTGGTGCGTGTGTCGTCAACCCTGCAGGAAGTCGCGCACCGCGACCCGTCGAGGAGGTCCCATGTCCGCACCGAAGTCGCTCTCCAGCCGCTGGCTGATCGCTCTGCGAACCGTGATCACCGTGCAGACCGCGGTCACGTTCGCCGCAGCCGTCGCGGCCGGGCTGCTGCTGTCGGTCCCCGGCGGCAAGGCGCTGCACAGCGCCACGTCGTACACGTTGTTCGTCGTGGCAGTGGTGCATGTGGTGATCGCCGTCCTGGCGTGGCGACCCGGCGGCGGCTCCGGACTCCCGGCGGTCTCGGCCCTGGTGTTCTTCCTGGGGGTCTCCGTCCAGGTGGCGCTCGGTCTGGCGCACCTCAAGGCGCTCCACGTCCCGTTGGGGGTGCTGCTGTTCGGCTTCACGGTCCTGCAGTGCGCGTGGGTGTGGACGTACCGGCCGACGCTCAGCGCAGCGGCCGCGGCGCAAGCCGCCTGAGCCGAGTGGATGCCGGCGGCCCCGGCATCCACTCGCATGGCCCGTGGCTCTGATACGTTCGTATTTGTGCGTTCGTTCGTACGCACTGAGACGAAGACGCATCGGAGTCGAAGATGATCGCATCCGCACGGCATGACGCGATCCTTCGCGAACTCGAGCTGCGGGGTTCGCTGTCGAACACGTCCTTCGCCGAGCGACTGGGCGTCTCGCAGATGACGCTGCGCAGAGACCTGCTCGAGCTCGAGCAGCGCGGGCTGATCGTCCGCGTCCACGGCGGCGCGATGTCGCCGCCGGTGGCTCAGGCCCAGCAGCAGGCTCGTACGGGCGCCGGCAAGCCGTCGGTCCCGGTGCGTCCGGTGGCGACGATCGGCATGATCGTGCCGACGGCGAACTACTACTTCCCCGAGGTCATCCGCGGGGCGAGTCAGGCCGCGCATGAGCTGAACTGCCGTCTCGTGGTCGGTGCGACGAACTACTCGCCCCAAGAGGAGCTGCGCCAGGCCGAGCGGCTGATCGCCGGCGGTGTGGACGCGCTCATGATCACGCCCCACGACGCCATCCGCGAGGAGGTCTCGCCGCTGCGCGAGCTGCTGGAGTCCGCGCGGATCCCGATCGTGCTCGTGGAGCGGTCCGTCGAAGAGAGCACGGCTGGCCGGTTCGAGTGGGTGCGATCCGATCACGTCTACGGCGCCGAGATGGCCGTGCGCCACCTGCTGGACCAGGGGCATCGCCGCATCGCGCTGGCCGCGCGGCCGGCCGCGACGGTGGCGAGCCTGCACGAGGGATTCGACCGCGCCATGCGGCGGCTCAACGGCGACGGGCACACGCTGCGCCGCGATCTGTCGACGCCGCGCATCGGGGAGAACGTCACGATCGCCGAGCTGGACACGCTGCTGGACGACTGCATCGCGCAGCAGGTCACCGCCGCCGTGATCCTCGGTGACGCGGACTCGATGTCTTTCACCGACCGGGTGATCGAGCGCGGACTGCGCATCCCCGACGACTTCGCCGTCGTCGCCTACGACGACGAGATCTCCGCCCTCGCGGCGGTCCCGCTGACGGCGGTCGCCCCGCCCAAGCACGAGCTCGGGCACGCGGCGGTGCGGCTGTGCGTCGACCGGCTGCGCCAGCCCGAGGGCGCTCCGCACACCATCGTGCGGATGACGCTGCTGCCGACCCTCGTCGTGCGGGACTCGACCGTCCGCACGTGATCGTGTGCGGAAATGTGCGTTTGAGCAGAATTTGCTTTGTGGAAGACGCACACGGACGGAAGATCGGTTCGCACGGTTTTGCAGCTCATATGCAGATTCAAAGGAGAACCCGATCATGTCCCTGCGTCGAACCACACTCGCCGCCGCCGCGCTGCTGAGCGCGAGCGTGCTGATCGCCGGATGCTCGTCCAGCAACCCCGAGCCGGCGGCATCCACCCCTTCCGAAGCACCCACCGGAACGATCACGTTCTGGTCGTCGTTGAGCGGCATGGCCGACGTCGCGGCGGCGTTCAACGCCAGCCAGGACGACATCACGGTGAACTTCGAAGAGATCCCGAACGGCGCCAACGGCGGGTACACCAAGCTCTCGGCCGCCATCGAGTCGGGCACCGGTCCCGACGTCGCCGGTATCGAGTACGACCACCTTCCCGGGTTCGTCGCCTCGGACCAGCTCGTCGGGATCGACGACCTCGTGGACGCGAAGACGCTCGAGAAGTTCGACCCGAAGGTGAGCCAGCTGGTCTCGTTCGCCGACACCACGTACGCGATGCCCTACGACGCGCCGCCCCTGGTCATCTGGTACCGGCAGGACGTGCTCGAGGCCGCCGGCGTCGACGTCCCCACCACGTGGGACGAGTTCGAGGATGCCGCCCGCGCGGTCAAGGCCGTCAACCCCGACGCGTACCTCACCAGCTTCTTCACCAACGAGCCGCAGTTGGCGCCGCTGTCGTGGCAGTCCGGTGCGCAGTGGTTCGGCGTCGAGGACGACCACTGGAAGGTCGACATCGACGGCGACGACTCCATGAAGGTCGCCGACTACTGGCAGCGCCTCATCGACGAGGGCCTCGTGAAGAAGCAGCTCGGCTTCAGCGACGAGTGGACCGCCGACCTCAACAACGGCGTCATCAACGCGTGGGTCGGCGGCTCATGGAGCGCGTCGGGACTGAAGACGCGCACCGAGGGCTCGGGGCAGGCCGGCAAGTGGATCGCAGCCGCGCCGCCGTCGTGGGACGGCAAGCCCAGCGGCGCGCTCAGCGGTGGCACCAGCTTCGCCATCACGAAGAACACCGACAACGCCGCAGCGGCCGCGGTGTTCCTGAAGTGGCTGACCACGTCGCCGGACGCCGTGACGGCACGCGGCGCGGTGGGCACCGCCTACCTCGCCTACCCGGGCCTGAACGACGTCGCCGCCTCGGTCGCTCCCGTCGACTACTACGCCAACGACATCTACCAGGTCTTCGACGAGGCGTCGCAGAACCTCGGATCGTGGGCGTGGGGTCCGAGCTACGACATCACCGCGACCGCGATGAAGGATGCCGTCACGACGGCGCCGACCCTCGGTGAGGCGCTCGAGCAGACCCAGACCGCGACGGTCGACGGCCTCGAGAAGCTCGGCCTCGACATCTCCCAGTAGTCCGACGGACCCTCGGCCGGGCGGACCGCCCGGCCGAGGGTCCCTTCGAAGGGTTCCGCACATGGCACTCCAGATCCGCGCAGACCGGGCGAAGACCCGTCGGCGCAGCATCCCGGGAACGGGCGGCCGCTCGGCGGCGGTGTTCCTCATCCCGTTCTTCGCGCTGTTCGCGCTCACGATGATCGCACCGGTCGTCTACGCGGTCGGCATGAGCCTGTTCGCCGAGAAGCGCAGCGGGCTGGGCTTCGGCGGCGCCACCGTCGAGTTCGTCGGCGCCGGCAACTACCTCGACGTGCTGTCCAACCGCGCGTTCCTCGAGGGGTTCGCACGGCTCGCGATGTACTGCCTGCTGTACGTGCCGACCCTGCTGGTGGTCGCCTTGGCGCTCGCGCTGCTGCTGGACGCCGCGGTCACGTACGCGCGGCGCGCCTTCCAGCTGCTGCTCTTCCTGCCTCACGCGGTGCCCGGCGTGATCGCCGCCCTGATCTGGGCGTACCTGTACACGCCCGGCGTCAGCCCGATCGTGCGGGCGCTGGCCTCGGGCGGGATCGAGATCGACTTCCTCTCCGTGCACATGGTGCTGCCCTCGATGGTGAACATCGCGGTCTGGGAGTGGGCAGGCTACAACGTCATCATCCTGTTCACGGCGCTGCAGACCGTGCCCCGCGAGATCCTCGAAGCCGCCCGGGTCGACGGTGCCGGTGAGATCCGCACCGCCCTGTCGATCAAGACGCCGCTGGTGTGGCCGGCGCTCGGCGTCGCGCTGCTGTTCACCGTGATCGGCTCGCTGCAGCTGTTCACCGAGCCGAAGATCCTGTCGTCGGTGACGACGGCCGTCACCAGCACCTGGGTGCCCAACATGTGGGCCTACGACGCCGCCTTCAACCGCAACAACCTGCCGCAGGCGGCCGCCGCGTCGATCATCCTCGCGGTGCTGGCCGGCGCGCTCTCGTGGGCGGTCACCCGATTCACCTCGAAGGAGCCCACGCGATGAGCGCCGTCCTGGACACGCCGGCACCCCGGCCCACGCCCACGCCTCGGGCCGCGGCATCCGATCCCGTCACCGCGGCGGCCCGCGCGCCGCGACCGCGCCGTCACCTGCTGCGCCGGCTGCCCGCGATCGCCGGCGTCAACGGCCTGCTGGTGGTGGGCTCGGCGTACATGATCCTGCCGCTGCTGTGGCTCGTGTTCGCGACCACGAAGGACGCGAAGGGCCTGTACTCGGGCGACGCGTTCGCGTTCGGCGGCGCGTTCCTCGCGAACATGACGCAGCTGTTCACGCAGGACGGCGGGATCTTCCTGCGGTGGCTGGTCAACAGCATCCTCTATGCCGGGTTCGGCGCGGTGATCGGCGGCTTCATCGCCCTCATGGCCGGGTACGCGTTCGACAAGTTCGAGTTCCGCGGCAAGAACGCCTGGTACGGGGCCGTGCTGGTCGGCGTGCTCATCCCCAACACCGCCACGGTCATCCCGCTGTACCTGCTCGCGGCGGCCGTCGGCATGACGAACACGTTCTGGGCGGTGCTGATCCCCACTCTGTGCAATCCGTTCGGCGTCTACCTCGCCCGCGTCTACAGCGCCGGGTACATCCCCAACGAGACGCTGGAGGCCGCGCGCGTGGACGGTGCGGGCACGGTCCGCACGTTCCTGCGGATCGGCCTGCCGATGCTCACGCCCGGGTTCGTGACGATCGCGCTGTTCCAGTTCGTGGGCATCTGGAACAACTTCATGCTGCCGCTGATCATGCTGCAGAACCGCGACCTGTTCCCCTCCAGCGTCGGCATCGCGCTGTGGCAGAGCCAGGTGCAGCAGAACCCCGAATTCTCGACGCTGGTGATCGCCGGATCGTTCATCTCCATCCTTCCGCTGGTGATCGCGTTCGTCATGCTGCAGCGGTTCTGGCGATCGGGCCTGTCGGCGGGAAGCGTCAAGTGACCGGCCGCAAGCGCATCGCCTTCGCGATGGCAGAGTCGGTGCGCCCTCGTATGTACCCGGCGGAGCGCGTCGCCGAGTTCGCACAGGTCGCCGATGTGGCCGGGTTCCTGCACGAGTTCGGATCGGATGCCGCCCGCCGCACACTCGCGGACGTCGACGTGCTGATCACCGGCTGGGGGGCCCCGGGGATCGACGCCGACGTGCTCGCGGCGGCCCCGCGGCTGGAGGCGATCCTCCACTCCGCGGGGTCGGTCAAGCCGTACCTCACCGAGGATGTGCTGGCCCGGGGCATCCGCGTGAGCTCGGCCGCCGTGGCCAACGCGATCCCGGTCGCCGAGTACACCGTCGCGATGATCGTCCTGGCCAACAAGGCGGTCCTGCCGGCCGCCGCCCGGTACCGGGCGCTGCAGGACGACGTGCAGCCGGACTCCGACTTTCCGGACATGGGCAACTACCGCAAGCGGGTGGGCATCGTCGGTGCGTCCACGATCGGCCGCAAGGTGATCGAGCTGCTGCGCTCGTACTCGCTCGAAGTCGTGGTGTACGACCCGTTCCTGACGGTCGTGGATGCCGCCGACCTCGGTGTGACGTCGGTCGAGCTCGACGAACTGCTCGCCACCTCGGACGTCGTCTCGGTCCATGCGCCGTCGCTCCCGACGACCGACAACATGATCGACGCGCGACGCATCGCGCTGATGCGCCACGGCGCGACGCTCATCAACACCGCGCGCGGCGAGATCATCGACCAGGATGCCCTGACCGCTCGAGTGGTCGATCACGAGCTGTACGCGGTCCTGGACGTCACCGTCCCCGAGGTGCTGCCGCCCGGCCACCCGCTGTACACGTCCGACCGCGTGCTGCTCACACCGCACATCGCCGGTTCGCTCGGCACCGAGCTCGGCCGGCTGACCGGCTCCGTGCTCGACGAGCTGCGACGACTGACCGCGGGCGATCCCCTCGCCCATGAGCTGGCCCGGGAGCGGTTCGCCATCACCGCGTGATGCCGCAGGCCGCGGCATCCGTCCATCGATCGAAGGGCTCACCATGACGCGCACACCCGTGTCCGCGGTCCGGCTTCTCGGGGCGGGCGATGCCGCGCTCGCGTTCGACATCGGCGGAACGCACATCAAGTCCGCGGTCCTCGACGGTCGCGGTCGCATCCATGCGGTGAGGCGCACCCCGACACCACGAGGCTCCGGGGAGGTGGTCGCCACGCTCGCCGGCCTCGCCCGCCTGCACGCCGGCGACGACCCCGACCTGCGCCCGCGGAGCGTCGGAGTGGGCGTGCCGGGTCTCGTCGATGAAGAGCGCGGTCTGGTGCGGTACGCCTCGAATCTGGGCTGGCAGGACGTGCCCCTGCAGCGGCTGCTCGAAGACGAGCTCGGCCTCCCGGTCGCCGTGCGACACGACGTGAGAGCCGCGGCGCTCGCCGAGAGCCGCATCGGGGCGGCTTACGGACACGCGTCGGCGCTCGTCGTCGCGATCGGCACCGGCGTCAGCGGCGCGCTCGTGATCGACGGTGCCCCCTACTCCGGCGGCGGATACGCCGGCGAGATCGGGCACGCGATGGCCGATCCGCAGGGCGAGAGCTGCCCATGCGGGGCCATCGGATGCCTTGAGACCATCGCCTCGGCATCCTCCATCGCTCGACGCTACGCCGCCGCCTCGGGGCGCGCCGTCCGCGGCGCACGAGAGGTGCTCGAGGCCGCGCAGCGCGGTGACCGCTACGCCGCGGCCGTCTGGGCCGAGGCGGTGACGGCGCTCGCGGAGGGGATCGCCCGCCTCGTCGCGGCGTTCGCCCCGCACGCGGTCGTGGTCGGGGGAGGGCTCGCACAGGCCGGCGAGGAGCTGATCGGTCCGCTGCGGGCCCAGCTCGATCAGCTGCTCTCGTTCCATCGGCGCCCGTTCGTGCTCTCGGCGCGCTGTGGTGAGGATGCCGGCGTCGTGGGCGCCGCGATCACCGCTCGCGATCACCTGGCGGCGCTCCGGGCACGTCATGCAGACGCGAACGCCGTGGACCCCCGATAGCGGGGTCCACGGCGCTCGTTCGTTCGTTCAGCTCATCCGGTGCTCGCGGCGCCGTACGCGGCGGTGCGGGTCGTGCTCGCCCCGTCGGCGGCACGCGTGACCTCCACCGCGACGATGCCGGCGGGGATCGACGGCTGGCGGGTGTTGAAGCTCGCGACGGCGTTCTTGCCCGCGGCGACGCTCGCGAACGCCTTCTGGCCGTACGCCGTCGTCACCTTCACCGAGACCGGGCCGCTCTCCGCGTTGGTCAGCTTCGCCGACAGGTACATCGACGAACCCATGGAACGCGCCTCGGCGACCACGTCCACCGCGATGGCCCGGGGGCGGGCGCCGTCCTCGACGGCGACGAGGTTGAGCCCTCGCATCGTGTAGATCACGCCGCTCTCGTCGATGTCGAGGTGCGGGCCGCTGTACCAGCCGCCGTCGATGTCGGTGACGACCGTCGAGAGCCGCAGGGTGGCGGCATCCACCCGGTACAGCGTGGTGTCGGACACGCCGTAGACCGTGCCGTCGAAGCAGTGGAGCGCACCGAAATCCGTTGCGACACCGCTGACATCGACCACGCGGACGACAGCCCTGCTGGCGAGGTCGATGACGGCCAGCCCGCTCGCGGCCCTGCCCAGCACGAACAGGAAGTGACCGTCGGTCGCGAGGGCCGCGATGCCGGCGGGCAGTCCAGGGTCGGCGCGCCAGAGCTCGGTGCCGGCGACCGGATTCCACGCGACGACGGTGCTGCGCGGTCCGTCCGCAGACAGATTGTCGCCGCCGAGATAGGCGACGCCGTCGGCGGTCGCGACCGCTCGCACCATCTGCCGCGTGTCGATCGGATTCACCGTGGTCGTGCCGGCACCGGTCGCGGGGCGGTAGGTGGTGAACGAGCCGCCCCCGCCGGTGTCGTTCTGCGCGCCGAGCAGCACGAGGCCGTTCACCGCGTCCCAGCACACGTCGAGCGGCCGGTTCTGGCCGGTGACGGGCGCGACGACCTGGGCGGGCGGCTGCCCCGACGCGGGGTCGTAGCGCCACATCCCCTGCGAGTTGTATTGGCCGGTGTAGAGCACACCGTCGACGATGACACCGTCCTTGGCCTCGCCTCCCAGGCGTATGCGTGTGACGGTCGAGGTCGCCAGATCTAGTCGGCTGATCGCCCCCGTGCCGCCGACGTAGACGGATCCGGCCCCGGCGGCGATACCCATGACAGCCTGCGCGTCGGCGGGTGCGCCGACATCGAGCAGCTCGGTGACCGTGCTCGTCTTCGTCGCCGGGTACACCTCGGCGACGAATCCGTATTCGGATGCCCCGACCAGGCGGTCGCCGGCGAGATCGAGTCCCCAGAGCATGCCCAGGTCACGCGTCTGCAGGTTGGTGATCTTCTTGGTGGTGCGCGAGTAGGTCGCGACGCTCGGCGACTTCACGTAGTAGATGTCGTTGCCCCGACGGCGCAGCTGCACGCCGGTCTGCGGAATGACCTCGTACGTCGACGGGGTCGCGAGGTTCATGAGCAGCGACTTGCCCGGGCCCTTGAGTCCGACGCCGAGCAGATCGTCGAGCACCGAGAGCGAGGTGACCGAGACCGCGGTCGCGACCTCGCTCGGCAGGATGTTCACCGGGGTGCGGGTCGCGCGGTCGTACGCGAAGAGCTTCGCGGGGCTGCCGGCACCGCCGGGGAGCGTCGACCCCGTTCCGAAGTACACGGTCGTTGCGGTCGCCGCGACCGCCTGGGCGATGGAGGCCCCTTCGTCCGGCGTGCCCCAGTTCGTGACCGCGCCGGTCGTCGGGTCCACCTCCCACAGCGACGGCGGCTTCGGCGGCTCGCCGCCACCGGCGACGTAGATCTTGCCGTCGGGTGCGACGGCGATGGCACGCACGTCGCGGTCGCCGGTGGTGGCCAGCGCGGTGGCGGGTACGGACGGTGTGGTGAGATCCCACTGGTGCACGCTCGCGCCGGTGTCGTCGTCCTTGCGCAGCGTGCTGATGTACAGCGTCGCGCCGTCCGGCGAGGCGACCATGGCCTGGATCGCGTAGCCGGAGCTGAGATCGGTGCGGCTGACCACCCGTCGGGTGGTCAGATCGAAGCCGATCACCCGCGCGGGTGTCAGGTTGCGTGAGCCGATGTAGAGCGTGTCGCCGACGACGAGGCTGCTCATGAGCGGGAACTGCACCACGCCGGGTCCGAGGTCGCGGATGCGCACCTCGCCGGGTTCGGGGCCGTCGCCGCTCTGCATCCGGGCGTCGGCCCATGCCGCGCCGCCCGGACGCAGCGCCAGGCCGATCGCGACCGTGCACGCCGTGCCGATGAGCATCTGCCGTCGCGTGAGGTGGTTGTTCGTCATCGAGGGCTCCCTCTGTCTCGCGATGCCGCGAGGCCTACTCGAACAGCGACAGGGTCAGCGTGGACGAGTAGTCCCCGGCGGCGACGGTCGTGTCGGTGCGCAGGAACAGGTCGGCGGTCACGGTCCACGACCCCTCGGGGGCGACCTCGCCCGAGTTCCACGTGTTGGCCAGGAGCTCCTTGTCGACGAGGCCGACGTTGTCGGGAGCCGCGTCGTCGTCGACGACCGTGGCCACCTCGGGGCCCTCGGCGACGAGGCCGGAGTCGCCGCCGTCGATGAGGTGCGGAGCCCAGCCGAGGTGCCCGGCGCCGATCGGCGCCTGACCGGCGTCGCCGACGAAGTCGCTCGCCGTGCCGAGCACGTACCAGGCGGCGTCGGCGGGGATCTCGTCGGCGTCGCGGGTGTCTGTCACCGTGACCGTCGGCAGCTGTCCGGTGAACTCGCGCACGAGCGGGTCTGCGGAGTCGCTCTCGGTCAGCGTCGTGGCGGTTCCGGCGACAGACATGGCGAGCACGCCGGGCGCGGTCAGTTCGGCGATCGAGACGTTGACGTCGACGTCGCTGTCGTCACCGACCGGGTCTGCGGCAGTGGCCGCCGCCGTGGCGACGACGGTGAGCATCAGCGCGCCGAAGCCCGCGGTTGCCAGTCGCAGACCGGAGAAGGGGCTCTTGTGGGTTCTCATTTCGATGATTCCTCTCAGTTCGATGTTCGGGTTCGTGTTCGGGTGGGCTCGGTCAGCGGCATGCGGTGGCGTCGAAGACGGCGGGGTTGGAGGTGACCATCCCGTCCGAGGCGCGGGTCGCCTGCACGGTCACCGCGCCGGCGGACGCGCCCGCCGCCCGTGTGTTGAACGTCGCCGTGGCGCTCTTTCCCGGAGCCACCGACGCGAACACCTTCTCGCCGTACGGGGTCGAGATGGTCAGCGAGATCGGCTCGGCCTCGGTGTTGGTCGCCTTCACCATGACGTGCGCCTTCGCCCCGAGGCATCGGGCCTCTGCGTCGACGTCCACCGCGATCGGTCGATCGTCGATGCGCACCAGGTTGCGGCCCTGCAGCGTGTAGAGGTTTCCGAGCTCGTCGTTGGTGATGTGCGCACCGCTGTACCAGGCGCCGTCGATGGCGGGCACCACCTCGGTGAGGGCGAAGGTCGTCGGGTGGAACCGGAACACGTCCGTGTCGGACACGCCGTAGACGACCCCGCGGTTCACCACCAGCGCGGCGAACCCGGTGGCGACCGAGCTGACATCGGCGGTGTGGACGACCGAGTGCTGCACGAGGTCGACGACGAAGAATCCGCCCTTGCGGGTCAACCCGTACAGGTAGTCGCCCTGCACCGCGAGCGCGGAGATGCCGGCGCCGGGGAGCGGGGCGATCCGCCAGAGCTCCTGGCCATTCACCGGATCGAAGGCGACGACGGTGCCGGGACCGTCCGTGTTCTGCAGACCGCCGCCGAGGTAGGCGACCCCGTCGCGCGTGGCGACGGCGCGGACGTACTGCTGGGCGTCGATGGGGTTGACGAACATGTTCGACTCGCCGCTGACGGGGTCGTAGGTCCACAGGGCGCCGCCGCCCACGGTGTCGGACTGTGCGCCGACGAGGGCGAGCTTGTTGACGTCATCCCACTGCACGTCCTGCGGGCGATTCTGCTCACCCGGGAACTCCGCCACCTGCCGGAAGGGGAGTCCGTCGTTCGGGTCGTACTTCCAGATGCCCTGCGAGCTGTACTGTCCGGTGATCAGCGCGTCGTCGACGACGATCGCGTCCTTGGCCTCACCCGGCGCGCGCAGATAGTCGACGGATCCGTCCGCGAGGTGGTGCTGCGCGACGGCGCCGGTCCCGCCGACATAGACGGTGCCATGCCCGGCGGCCAGTCCCATGCTGGCCTGCGGCGAGGCCGGCGCACCGGCCGAGACGAGGTCTGTGACGACGGACGTGCCCGCCGCAGGGTCGATCTGGGCGACGAAGCCGAACGCCGAGGTGACGACGAGCGTGCCGCCCCTCGCGTCGATCCCCCAGATCTCGCCGAGGAAGGGACCATCGAACGCGAGCTGCTCGAGCGCGCCCGTCGCAGGCGAGTACGAGACGACTCCGCTCTCGTTGGCGAAGTAGACGGTGTCGCCGATCATGGCGAACTTCTTGGCGGTCTTGCCGATCGAGGTGGCGATCGAGTAGCTGGAGAGATCGTCGAGATCCAGGGCGGCGACCTTCGACTGCTCGGTGGACGCAGCCGATCCCACCAGGAGCTTGTCGCCGAAGACGGCCAGCTCGCGGATGCTGGGGTCGTTCTGCATCTCGGCGGGTGTGACGTTGCGCGAGACGCCGGTGGCGCGGTCGTAGGCATACAGGCCTGCGCGCGCGGCACCGCCGCCGAAGAGCGTTCCGCCGCCGAAGAAGACGGTCGTGTCGGTGGCAGCCGCTGCCCGGGCGCCGGTTGCCGCCGGGTCGGGGGCGCCGAGGTTGGTCACCTGCTCCGTCGCGGGGTCGTACTCCCACAGCGGCGTCGGCGTCGATCCACCGTCGCCGACCGCGAACACGTGACCGTCGGGGGCGACGGTGATGGCGCGTACGTTGCGGTCGCCGATACGGCCGATCGGCACGGCGGGCTGGTCGGGCGTCGTGACGTCCCACCGGTAGAGGTTGGGCTGCGGCCCGGCGACATCCTGCAGCACGCCCGCGTAGACGTACCGTCCGCTGGGGTCGGCGGCGATCGCCTGCACCGAGACGCCCGTGTCGAGATAGGTGACCGCGGTCACCTTGCCGGTCGGGATGTCGAGAGCGACGATCCGCGTGGGCGAGACGTTGCGCGATCCCACGTACACGGTGTCTCCGATGGTCACCGAGCTCATCAACGAGAACTGGACGACGGCGGGACCGAGATCGTCGATCTGCGGGGCGCTGGATGCGGTGACGGAGGTCGCCGCCGAGGACGGCGGTGATGCCGACGCCGCGGCGGGGACGCCGCCCAGCAGGGCGGCGACGGCGATGACGGCGCCGGTCAGCAGGACAGGCTTACGGGTGAATATCGACAGCTGCATGAGAACTCCTCTGCGTCCGCCCCACACTGGGTCGGCGCATCGTGCGGTTTCTTCCTTGAACGCGAAGGCGATTGCGACCAGTGAAAGGGACGCGTTCCCGGCATCGCAATGAACAAGGACACAAACGAACAATTCCGCACATCTGCCTTGTCGCCAGTGAAGACGCGGGTGCGAGGGCCGCGCACGAGCTCACCGACGGGCGTCGGCGGGCATCTGCCTCCCGCACCGCCCTACACTCGCTCTCCGAAAGGTGACGACGCCATGATCCGACTCGGAAGAACCGCCAGATCGCCCTGGGCGATGATCCTCGCCGCGGGGGTGATCGCGGCCGTCCTGCCGGTCACCGCGGCATCGGCGGCTGACGGCGACGCGGCCGCAGACGACGCGTCCGACACCGTCAGCTGGTCCGTGAGTCCCGCCGACGAGACCGCCCCGGACGGGCGCTCGTGGGTCGAGCTGGAACTGGAGCCGGGGCAGTCGGCCACCGAGCACCTGGCGGTGCGCAACCTCGGCGACCGCGAGGTCACGTTCGCCGTCAAAGGCGCGGACGGCTACTTCACCCCGACCGGGCGCTTCAACATGCTCCCCTCATCGGAGAAGTCGGTGGATGCCGGCACGTGGCTGACAGTCGCGTCCGCGGTCACCGTCCCGGCGGGCGGAACGGTCGTGGTGCCGTTCGAGGTCGAAGTCCCCTCCGACGCGACGCCCGGGGATCACGCCGCCGGCATCGCCGCGTCGCTCCTGTCGCAGGGCAGCGACGATGGTGCGAGGGTGGCGGTCGAGAGCCGCGTGGGTTTTCGCGTGATGGTGCGCGTCGACGGCGAGGTGACGCCGCAGCTCGGGGTCGAGGCATCCGGGATCTACATCACGGACTGGAACCCCTTCGATCCCGGCGCGGTCGTGCTCAGCACCACGTTGACGAACACGGGGAACGTCCGTCTCCGGGCCGATGCGACGGCCGAGAACGGACGGCCCGCTGACGATGCCGACGAGGCGGCCGGCCCGACCGAACTCCTCCCCGGCGATGTGCGCTCGCACGAGCTCCGGGTCGCGGGGGTATGGCCGATCGGCGTCGCGACCGTTCCCGTGACGGTGACGCGGTCGCTCGTGCTTCCGGACGGCACCGAGCAGTCGCTCGAGTCGGTGGTCCGGACCGTCACGGTGTGGGCGATCCCGTGGCCTCAACTGCTCGTGGTCATCGGACTGGCGCTGATCGTGGCGGCGCTGGTGTGGCGGCGTCGGCGCAGGACTCGGCGCGTGGAGGGTCTCATCGCCCGGGCACGCGAGGAGGGGCGTCGCGAGGCGCACGCGCACGCCTGAGGTGCAGGGCGCGCATGGCGCAGGGTTCCGGGGCGGACCGCTTGCAGACCGGTTCGCTCCGGATCAGGTGAGGGAGTGGATGCCGGCGGTGCCGCCGACGCACGGCCCGGCATCCACTTCCTTCGTTCAGGCGGTCCGGCGCGGGCGTGCGAGCAGGGCGCACGCGGCGGCGACGCCGAGCAGGCTCGCCCCGGCCGCGACCCAGAACGCGAGGGAGTAGGGCAGCGCGGCCTCGGCGCCGGTGACGGCCCCGGCGGCCAGCAGAGCGGCGACGACGGGTGCCGCGGCGGCCGAGCCGATCGTGCGCACGACGCTGTTGAGCCCCGTCGCGGCGCCGGTCTCATCCGCCGGCGACCACAGCATCACCAGCTGCGCGCAGATCGCGTAGCCGATGCCGTTGCCCAGGCCCAGCACCGAGAAGCCCGCGATGACCGCCCACGGCGTCGTCGGCCACAGCGCGAGGCACACCGCTCCGACCGCCATCACGGCCGCGGCGATGATCGCGGCTCCCGCCGCGCCGCACCGGGTGACCAGCACGGGCGTCAGGCGTCCGCCCACGAACACCAGGACGGCGCTCGGCAGCATGGCCAGCGCGGATGCCGTCACGCTCATGCCGTGTCCGTAGCCGGTGGCCGCGGGGGCCTGCATGAGCAGCGGCAGGGCGATGTAGCAGACATAGGGGACGAAGCCGACGGCGACCGTGAGCAGGCTGATGAGGATCAGCGGCCCGTGACGGAAGGTGCGCACATCGACAACCGGTGCGGCGGTGCGCAGTTCGACGACGACCAGCAGCACCAGCAGGACCACGCCCGCAGCGCCGACGGCGAGGGTCGCGGGCGATCCCCATCCCCACACGCCGCCCTGCGAGACGGCGAGCAGGACGCCGACCAGCCCGCCGGCGAGCAGCGCGATGCCGGGCCAGTCGGTACGACGCTTCACAGCTGGAGCGATCGAGCGGGGGACCCACGCGATGACCATCAGCGCGGATGCCAGGATCAGCGCGGCCCCGATCGCGAAGAGCCACCGCCATGACAGCGCGTCGACGATGACGCCGCCGACCACCAGGGCGACGCCGGCGCCTAGCCCGATCATGCCGGGGATCCAGCCGAACGCGGCGGTGAGCCGCGGTCCGCTCAGCATGCCCCTGGCCAGCGCGAGCGCGAGGGGGAAGGTCGCGGTGCTGACGCCCTGGATGACGCGCGCCACGAGCAGGACGCCGAGGCTCGGCGCGAGAGCTGCCCCGATCGTCGCCGCCGCAAACACGAAGACGACGATCAGCAGCACGCGCCGGTGCCCGAACCGGTCGCCGAGGTTGCCGACGACGGGCGCCAGCACGGCACCGGCGAGCAGGAACGCGGTGAGGATCCACCCGGTCGCCTGCCCGGTCGCACCCAGGTCGCGTCCGAGCGTGGGCAGGGCGGGCACGACCAGCGTCTGCATCATCGAGAACGCGAACACGACCGCGCTGAGTGCGAAGACGAACAGGCGCGGGCGCCGCACGCCGGTGGGGGACTCCGCGGGTGCACGGTCGACCGGCATCGGTGTCGAGGCGGTCGGAGTGGGCTCGGCGGTGGCGGTGGCGATGGGGGTGGCGATGGCGGTGGGGGCAGGGGACACGCGGTCCTCGCTCTCTGGGTTCGGGAAGCAATCGGAACGGAATATCCGTTCCGATTAATCTATCACCTTCGCCGCAGCTACAGTGAGGGCATGGTCGATGCCCCCGATCGTCCCCTGCCCGGTCGCCAGCGCGAGGCCCGGTCGAACGACCTGGCCGTCCTCGCCGCGGCACGTGAAGTCTTCTCCGCGCAAGGCCCCGGCGCTTCCATGGCGGACGTCGCGCACCACGCCGGAGTGGGTGTCGCGTCGATCTATCGGCGCTACCCGACCAAGACGGCGCTGGTCGAGGCGCTCCACGTGCACGCGGTGCGCGAATCCGCTGCCCTCGTCGCCGAGGTCGTCGCCGAGTTCGAAGCGGCAGCGGGCGCTCCGCCGCAGGGACCCGACCCGGACGCCTCCTCAGCCGAGCCGGGGGAAGTGGATGCCGGCGCGGTGGCCGCGTTCCTTGCTCGGCAGATCGCCGGTGCGACCGGGCCGTTGCTTCGACCTGCGGGCAACCCCGGCGTGCTCGCACCGGAGCTCGCCGCGGCGTCGGAGGACCTCCGGGTGGGCCTCGTCCGTCTCATCGCGCATGATCGCGCGCGCCGCCTCGTGCCCGAGGGCTTCACGCCGGCCGATGTGATGCAGCTGCAGCAGCACCTGCGCCCGGCGCTCCCGTTCCCGAAGGCTCGGGCGGACGCGCTCCACCTGCGCTACCTCGCGCTCGTGACGCACGGCCTGCGCGAGCAGGCCCGCGCCGGCGTCGTGCTGACCGACGGCCCCGACTGGGACGAATGGCTCGGCGCCTGGCAGCGGTGAGCGTGGGTCGGTCCTGACGAGGGGATGCCGGGCGCCCGGCATCCACGCTGACGGGGCGGTCTCGGTGACGAGCGTCTGGCGGCGGCCGCGCACTCCCGTCTGTGGGGTGATCGCGACGTGGATGCCGGGCGCCCGGCATCCAGCTCCACAGGCGCTCGCGGGGCTCGGTCGGCGACGACGAGCGGGCGGGCGTGCGGTGGGTCGACGTGGGCGCTCGAGAGGGATGTCGGGGGTGTGTGGTAGGGACAGCGGGTGGAGTAATCCCCAGATCATGGATACAAAGAGCTTGTGATTCGTAGATTTGTTCGATAGTGTGGAGGTATGACGGATCCCTTCGCAGGCGTA
>Ga0160453_100737_pt1 | contig 19113 bp, 17 predicted proteins | sample HID1971K_E6MG_FD_108228 | JGI IMG/M metagenome (GOLD analysis project Ga0160453, IMG submission 108228) | Enriched millipede-associated microbial communities from UW Madison campus, WI, USA - HID1971K_E6 MG | ecosystem: Host-associated > Arthropoda: Insects > Digestive system > Unclassified ...
CAGCGCGCCGGCGTCCTCGAGGGCGCCCTTCACGGCCGCGATCGTCGAGCCCTTCTGGCCGATGGCGACGTAGATGCAGCGGACCTGCTTGCTGACGTCGCCCGACTCCCAGTTGGCCTTCTGGTTGATGATCGTGTCGATCGCGATGGCCGTCTTGCCGGTCTGGCGGTCGCCGATGATGAGCTGGCGCTGGCCGCGGCCGACGGGGATCATCGCGTCGATGGCCTTGATGCCGGTCTGCAGCGGCTCGTGCACCGACTTGCGCTGCATGACGCCGGGCGCCTGCAGCTCGAGGGCACGGCGGCCGACGGTGGCGATCTCGCCGAGGCCGTCGATGGGGTTGCCGAGCGGGTCGACCACGCGGCCGAGGTAGCCGTCGCCGACGGCGACCGAGAGCACCTCGCCGGTGCGGGTGACCTGCGTGCCGGCCTCGACGCCGGAGAAGTCGCCGAGCACCACCACACCGATCTCGTGCTCGTCCAGGTTCAGCGCCAGGCCGCTCGTGCCGTCCGCGAACGTCACGAGCTCGTTAGCCATGACACCCGGCAGGCCCTCGACGTGAGCGATGCCGTCCGCGGCGTCGATGACGGTGCCGACCTCGGTGGCCGCAGCCCCCGAGGGCTCGTAGGCGGCGACGAAGTCCTTCAGCGCGTCACGGATGACGTCGGGGCTGATAGAGAGATCTGCCATTGTTTTCCTTCGTTCATGGGGCCTCGGCCCCGAAGTCTCCGCTCGTGGCGGGAAGTCTGTGTCAGCCGGCGAGCCGCTGACGGAGGTCGGCAAGTCGTGACGAGACGCTCGCGTCGATCACGTCGTCCGCGATCTGGACGCGCAGGCCGCCCACGACGGTCGGGTCGACGATCGTGTTGAGCGACACTCGTGTGCCGTAGCGCTTGGCCAGTGCGGCCGTGAGCCGATCGCGCTGCGCGGCGCTCAGTGGCGCCGCGGCCACGACCGTCGCGACCGCACGGCCGCGCTGGTCGGCGACCAGGTCGGTCGCGCGCGACAGCAGCTGCCGCACACGACGCTCGCGGGTCTGGCGGACGAGGGATGCCGCGATCAGGGTCGCACCTTCGCTCGCGCGCCCCTTCAGCAGCGACTCGACGAGCGTGCCCTTCGCCGCGGAGTCGCCGAGACGGCTTCCGAGCGCGAGTTCGAGCTCGGGGTTGTCTGCGACGGTGCGCGAGAACGCGAACAGATCGGCTTCGACGTCGCTGCCGGCGTCGGCGATGGCCGCCGCGCGCACCGCGAGCTCTTCGATGCCGTCGACGAGGTCATCGGCCGACGACCATCGCTGCGCGACGGCGGTCGTCAGCAGCGACGCCGTCGTGGGCTTCACCGACGGGCCGAAGACCGCGGCGACGACCTGTCGACGAGCGTCCGCCGGCGCGGCGGAGTCGGCCAGCGCGCCGCTCAGGTGCGACGAGTCGCCCACGGCGCGTGCCGCGGCGAACAGCTCGCGGGCGACGTCGAGGTCGACGCCGCTCGCGGCGCCGAGCGCCGCGTTCGTCGCCGCGAGGGACTGAGTGGTCGCGCTGCCCATTACGCCTTGGCCCCTTCGGACTCTTCGAGCTCGGCGAGGAAGCGGTCGACGACGGCCTGAGCCTTCGCGTCGTCCGAGAGGGTCTCACCGATGACGCCGCCGGCGAGGTCGAGGGCGAGCGTGCCCACCTCGCTGCGCAGCGACACGAGAGCGGTCTGGCGCTCGGCCTCGATCTGGGCGTGCGCGGAAGCGGTCAGGCGGGCGGCCTCGGCCGAAGCGGAGTCCTTGGCCTCGGCGACGATCTTCTTGCCGTCCTCACGGGCGGCATCGCGGATCTCACCGGCCTCCTTGCGCGCCTCGGCGAGCTGCGAGGTGTACTCCTCGAGCGCGGCCTCAGCCTTGCGCTGAGCCTCGTCGGCCTTGGCGATATTGCCCTCGATCGCTGCGGAGCGCTCGTCGAGCATCTTCTTCATGCGGGGAAGGGCGACCTTCCAGAACACGAAGAGGATGACGATGAAGCAGACCGCCGACCAGATGATGTCGTACCACGCAGGGATCAGAGGGTTGGGCGCCTCTGCCTCCTCGGCGGCGAACGTGACAAGAGCGTTCAGCATCCTGTCTCCTTATGACTGGTTGGGCGGATCAGTAGCCGAAGATGAAGGCGGTCGCGATGCCGATGAAGGCGAGCGCCTCGGTGAAGGCGATACCGATCCACATCAGGACCTGCAGGCGACCGGCCAGCTCGGGCTGACGGGCGACGCCCTCGATCGTCTTGCCGACGACGATGCCCACGCCGATGGCGGGACCGATGGCGGCGAGGCCGTAGCCGACCGTCGCGATGGAGCCGGAGACCTCGGCGAGAACCGTAGTTGCGTCCACGGGGTGTTTCCTTTCGGTTGGGTGGGAGGGCGAGAGCCCGCCCGCTCAGTGCTCTTCAGCCACCGCGAGCTGGATGTAGACCGCGGTGAGGATGGTGAAGACATATGCCTGGAGGACGGCCACCAGGATCTCGAACACGGTGAAGGCGAGGCCGAAGGCCAGGCTGCCCGCGGCGAGCGCCGACCACCAGCCGCCCATCGTGATGAGGAAGAACTGCGTCGCCGAGAAGAACAGGACGAGCATCAGGTGCCCGACCATCATGTTCATCAGGAGTCGCAGTGTCAGCGTGACCGGCCGGATGATGAACGTCGAGATGAACTCGAGCGGCGTCACGATGATGTAGAGGAACGGCGGTACGCCGGCGGGGAACAGTGAGTTCTTGAAGAAGTTCTTGGGGCTCTTCTTGACGCCCGCGTAGATGAACGTCACGTAGCTGATCACGGCGAGCAACAGAGGCACGGCGATGATGGCGGTGCCCGCGAGGTTCAGGAACGGGATGATGCCCGTCAGGTTCATGAACAGGATCATGAAGAACATCGTCGTGAGGATCGGCAGGAAGCGAGCGCCGTCCTTCTTGCCCAGGAGGTCCTCGGCGACATTGACGCGCACGAAGTCCAGCCCCATCTCGACGAGGCTCTGGAAGCGGCCCGGAACGACTCTCATCCGGCGCGTGCCCAGCCAGAAGATCAGCACGATCGCGATCACCGCGATGAACTGGATCAGGTGGATGCGGGTGACCGGGATGACACCGAACGCATCGAAGAGGACCGGAGGGAAGAACTCGTCGATCGACGGACCGTGGAACACGGGCGGTTCATCCGTGGCAAAGGGGGCGATCAGGGTCGCAGCATGAATAGACAGCGCTGGCTCCAGCTTCGGGGCACCGGTGAGAACCGTTGCGACGATGGTCGGTGAGCGTCACTCCGCCGCCACCACTCGCCATCCGTTTCAGGCAGGAGAGGGGCACGCGGGCGGGCGCGTGTTCAGCCTATCAAACTTGAGAGCTCGCTGAATCCGTTCCGGCCCCTTTTACGCCTGCATTGATCGGACGTCAAGCACCCGCGCTGGAATCGTCGGTGCGGTCACCCGCATCCGGGTCGGTCGGAAGCTCCACGTCGACCACCGGCACGCGCATGCGCACCAGCACGATCACGTCGATCGCGAGCGACGCGAGCACGCTGACGACCAGCGCCACGAAGAACACCGGCGCCACGATCCACGGCTGGTCCCTCAGCACGAACAGGGCGATGAGGAACACGACGAACTTGAGGATCCAGCCCCCGAGCACGATGCCGAAGAAGATCGGGACGTACAGTGCATCACCGAACCAGCGGTTGGCGATGAGGATGCTGGCGGCCGTGATCGCGAGGAACAGCGCCGCGATGACCACGCCGGCCAGTGCGCTCCACAGGCCGTCCGTCCCGGCGACGAGGTACCCGACGATCGCGCCGACGACGGCCAGCGCGGCGGTGACGGACCCCGACCACATCAGGACGGTGCGCAGGATCGGGGTGCTGGAGACGGGACTGGCGCTCATCGGGCGGCCTCCTCGGTCGCGGGTATGGGCTGCGGGGCCGGACCGGGCTCGAGTGCCGGGTCAGGCGAGGGATGGGATGCCGCGGCCACCGGCCGCCGGTGCGAGGGCGTGAACGTCACGGCGAGGCACGCGGCGATGCCGACGACGCCGTACAAGACGCCGAACAGGTAGTCGCCGGGCCACTCCAGCGTGGTGCCGATGTACATGAGCAGCACGGACAGGCTCACCAGCGCCGTCCACGCGTAGAAGATGAGCACCGCGTCGCGGTCGGAGTGGCCCATGTCGAGCATGCGGTGGTGCAGGTGCTTGCGGTCGGGCGAGAACGGGGACTTGCCCTTGCTCATGCGCCGCACGACCGCGAGGCCGAAGTCCAGCAGCGGCAGCAGCACCACCACCACCGGCAGCAGGATGGGGATGAACGCACCCAGCAGCTGCGAGCGGCCGAACTCGTCGTTGTCGCCGACCATGGCCGGCGTGAAGTTGCCGGTCAAGGCGATGGCCGAGCAGGCCATGAGCAGGCCGAGCATCAGCGCGCCGGCATCCCCCATGAACAACTTCGCGGGGCTCCAGTTCATCGGCAGGAACCCGATGCACGCGCCCACCAGCACGGCGGCTATGAACGATGCGAGGTTGAAGAACGTGCTGGCGCCGGTGTCGCGCACCACCATGTACGAGTACGCGAAGAACACGCCGTTGGCGATGAGGCAGACACCCGCCACGAGGCCGTCGAGGCCATCGATGAAGTTGACGGCGTTCATCACCACGACGATCGAGAACACCGTGAGGGTGAAGCTCACCCAGCTCGAACCGATCGCCAGGCCGCCGATGGGCAGCGAGTAGATCTGCAGCTGACCGAACCACGCGATCACGCCGGCCGCGAGGAATTGCGCGCCGAGCTTGATCATCCAGTCCAGGTCCCACAGGTCATCGGCCACGCCGATCACGACGATCAGCGCCGTCGCGCCCAGCAGCGCGTAGATCTGCTGCGGCTGCGCCCACACGATAGAGAAGAAGGGATGCTGCGACGACACCGCGAAGGCCGCCAGGACGCCCAGGAACATGGCGATGCCGCCGAGGCGCGGGGTCGGCGTCTTGTGGACGTCGCGCTCGCGGATGCCGGGGTACAGCTTGTACTTGAGGCTCAGCCGCCACACCGCCCACGACAGGACGAAGGTGACCGCGGCGGTCAGGATGATCGTGAAGACGTACTGCTTCACGAGCCGTCCGGCCCCGGCTGCGCGTCCGGATCGGGCTCGAGCAGGTCGCCGAGCACGCCGCGCAGCTGCGCACGGGTGACGGCGCCGTCGCGCAGCACCCTGACGCGCGGCTCAGGGCGGACATCGGCTTCGACGCCTTCGTCGACCGCCGGGGTTCCGACGAGGCTCGTCGCGTCGATGATGGTCGAGGGGATGCCGTCCTTGGACGGGCCGTCGCCGAGGTACACCGCGACGCTGTCCTGCAGCATGCCGCGCGCGTCTTCCGGCGTGATGCCGGCGGCCATCCCGGTGAGGTTCGCGCTGGACACCGCGAGCGGACCGGTCTCTTCGAGCAGCTCCAGCGCGATGCGGTGCGCGGGCATGCGCACCGCGACGGTGCCGCGCGTCTCGCCGAGATCCCACGACAGCGAGGGCTGCGCCGGGAGCACGATCGTCAGGCCTCCGGGCCAGAACTCCTCGACGAGCCGTTCGATGGGCTCCGGAACCTCGGCCACCAGCGCACGCAGCGTCGCGACGCCCGCGACGAGCACCGGCGGCGGGGACTGGCGCCCGCGTCCCTTCGCTGCGAGGAGCCGCGCCACCGCCTGGTGGTCGAAGGCGTCGGCGGCGACGCCGTAGACGGTGTCGGTGGGGAGGACGACGAGCTCGCCGCGGCCGATGGCCTGGCGGGCCTGACGCATGCCGCTCAGCAGCTGCGCCTCGTCACGGCAGTCGAAGATGGGGGACATATCGCCGGATAGTTTAGCCGCGCGCGATCCGAGGACCCCGCGCGTTCCCGCGGCCGCTCACGGCCGCAGCGCCGTGGTGGCGCGGTCACGCATCGTGAGGTCGGGGTGCGTGGCCGCGGCCCGCCAGCCGTCGGCCTCGAGGATGCCGCGGATGGCCTCGCCCTGCCACTCGCCGTGCTCGATGACGATCATGCCCCCGGGGTGCGCCAACCGCAGTCCGACGCCGCTCAGCACGCGGACCACGTCGAGGCCGTCCTCGCCGCCATACAGTGCCGCCGGCGGGTCGAAGAACCGCACCTCCGGGTCACGCGGGATGGCGGCATCCGGAACATACGGCGGATTGGATGCCACCACCGAGACCTTCCCGTCCAGCTCCGGGAACGCGTCGGCGAGGTCGATGAACGCCAGGTGCGCATTGCCGGCACCGGAGCGCGCGAAGTTCTCCTTCGTCCACACGAACGCGTCGACCGAGTTCTCGGCCGCGTACACCTCGGCGTGGGGCACCTCGGTGGCCATCGCGAGGGCGATCGCGCCGGAGCCGGTGCCGAGATCCACCGCGACCGGAGAAGGGGATGCCGCGGCCCGCAGCGCGTCGATCGCCAGCTGCGCCACGATCTCGGTCTCGGGCCGGGGCACGAAGACGCCCGGGCCCACTCGCAGCTCGAGGTGCCGGAAGGGCGCCGTTCCGGTGAGGTGCTGCAGGGGCTCGCGCGTCGCTCGACGGGCGACGAGCCCGTCGAGGCGCTCGGCGTCGTCGACCGACAGGGCGTCGCCGCGGATCGCAGCGGCCTGCACTCCCCCGCGTCCGGTGCCGAGCACGAACGCGACGAGCAGCTCGGCGTCCACGGCCGGATCCGGCACCTCCGCCCGGGCCAAGCGGTCGACGGCGTGACGGAGCGCCTCGGCCAGAGGCGTGGCAGGGGTGGAGGAAGTCATGACCGATCCACTCTATTTCGCGCACCCGTCATACAAGGACTCACATCCGACCCCGGGTCCTAGGCTGGGTCCGATCTGCCGTGAACCCTGCGAAAGGCCCGACATGCCCGGCATCCATTCCGACATCACCGCCGCTTTCGGCAACACCCCGCTCGTCCGTCTCAACCGTGTGACGGACGGCGCCGGAGCCGAGGTCTACGCCAAGCTCGAGTTCTACAACCCCGGCTCGAGCGTCAAGGACCGCCTCGGCATCGCCATCGTCGACGCGGCGGAGGCGTCGGGCGCACTGAAGCCCGGCGGCACCATCGTCGAAGGCACGAGCGGCAACACCGGCATCGCGCTGGCGCTCGTCGGCGCCGCGCGCGGCTACAAGGTCGTCCTGACGATGCCTTCGTCGATGTCGGTCGAGCGCCGCCTGCTGCTGAAGGCGTTCGGCGCCGAGCTCGTGCTCACCGATCCCGCCGGCGGCATGAAGCTCGCCGTCGCCGAGGCCGAGCGCATCGTGGCCGAGACCCCCGGCGCGATCCTCGCCAAGCAGTTCGAGAACGAGGCCAACCGCGAGATCCACCGCAAGACCACCGCGGAGGAGATCTGGCGCGACACCGACGGCGAGGTCGACATCTTCGTCGCGGGCGTCGGCACCGGCGGAACCATCACCGGCGTCGGCCAGGTGCTCAAGGAGCGCAAGCCCGGCGTCCAGGTGATCGCCGTCGAGCCCACCGCCTCGCCGCTGCTGTCGACCGGCACGCCCGGCCCGGCCAAGATCCAGGGCATCGGTCCCAACTTCGTGCCGCCGATCCTCGACACCACCGTGTACGACGAGGTCGTCACGGTCGAGTTCGACGATGCCATCTCGACGTCGCGCGCGCTGGCCTCGGGCGAGGGTATCCTCGTCGGCATCTCCAGCGGCGCCGCAGTGTGGGCCGCGATCCAGGTGGCCAAGCGCCCCGAGAACGCCGGCAAGAAGATCGTCGTCGTCACGCCCGACACGGGCGAGCGCTACCTGTCGACCGCACTCTTCGAGGATCTGCGCGAGGATTGACCCGTCACGACGACGGCGCGACCGCACACCGACCCGTTCGGACGCTGTCGCGCCGTCGTCGTCTTGTCCGCCGCCCCTCGACAAACTGGGAGCACCCGTGCCCGGCATCCATCCCGACATCACCACCGCGTTCGGCGAGACCCCGCTGGTACGCCTGAACGCCCTCACCGAGGGTCTCGACGCCGAGGTGCTCGTCAAACTCGAGTTCTACAACCCGGGATCGTCGGTGAAGGACCGGCTCGGCTACGCGCTGATCGAAGCAGCCGAGCAGTCGGGCGAGCTGAAGCCCGGCGGCACCATCGTCGAATCCACGAGCGGCAACACCGGCATCGCCCTGGCGCTCATCGGGGCGGCCCGCGGCTACCACGTGGTCCTCACGATGCCGGCCTCGATGTCGAAGGAGCGTCGCACGCTGCTGAAGGCGTACGGGGCCGAACTCGTCCTGACCGACCCGTACAAGGGCATGACCGAGGCCGTCGAGACCGCGCAGCGCATCGCCGCGGAGCGGCCGGGCGCCGTGCTCGCCCGCCAGTTCGAGCACGAGGCGAACGCGGCCATCCATCGCCGCACCACGGCCGAGGAGATCTGGCGCGACACCGACGGCCACGTCGACGTGTTCGTCGCCGGCTCGGGCACCGGCGGCACCATCACCGGCGTGGGGCAGGTGCTCAAGCAGCGCAACCCCGATGTGAAGGTCGTCCTCGTCGAGCCGAAGGACTCCCCCGTGCTCACCGAGGGCCGCGCCGGCGGTCACCGCATCCAGGGCATCGGACCGAACTTCGTCCCCGACGTTCTCGACCGGTCGGTGGTCGACGAGGTGTTCGACGCCGAGTTCGACGACGCGATCCGCGTCGCCCGCGACCTCGCGACGCGCGAGGGCATCCTCGCCGGCATGTCGGCCGGCGCCGCCGTCGCGGCGGCCCTGGAGATCGCCGCACGTCCCGAGTCGGCCGGCAAGCGGTTCGTCGTCATCGTGCCCGACTCGGGCGAACGGTACCTGTCGACCGCGCTGTACGCGCACCTGCGCGATCCCGAGGAGGGTGCGAAGTGACCGACGAGCGCATCGGATTCCTCGCCCGGGTGCGCGAAGACGTCGCCGCCGCCAAGCTCCGCGACCCGGCTGCCCGCTCAGGGTTCGAGATCGCCGTGCTGTACCCCGGGCTGCACGCCCTCTGGGCGCATCGCGTCTGGCATGCGCTGTGGATCCGCGACCTCCGGTTCGTCGCGCGCGGCGGGTCGCAGATCACCCGCTGGCTCACCGGCATCGAGATCCACCCGGGTGCCACGATCGGCCGTCGCTTCTTCATCGACCACGGCATGGGTGTCGTGATCGGCGAGACCGCCGAGGTCGGCGACGACGTCATGCTCTACCACGGCGTGACGCTCGGCGGCCGGCAGCGCGAGGGCGGCAAGCGCCACCCCACCATCGAGGACGGCGTGGCCATCGGCGCCGGCGCGAAGGTCCTCGGCCCGATCACGATCGGCGAGGGCTCGGTCGTCGGCGCGAACGCCGTGGTGACCAAGGACGCCCCGGCCGACAGCGTGCTCGTCGGCGTCCCCGCCAAGCCCCGTGCCCGCCGCATCGGCGATGACACCCGAGCCCTGCTGACGACGCCCGAGTACTTCATCTGAGCCGACTCGGGTCACGGCGGGCGCGGCCGGCACACCACTGCCGCCGGTACACCACTGCCGCCGGCACGCCAGTGCCTCCGGTTCGCTGCGAAGACGAACGGATGCCGCCTCACGCCGCGCTGCGGCGGTGGACGGCCGCTGCAGCCGCACGTGAGGGGACGCCCAGCTTGCGCAGGATCGCCGACACGTGCACCGAGACCGTCTTGGCGCTGATGTAGAGCCGCGCGGCGATCTCACCGTTGCTCAGGCCCTCGGCGACAAGCTCGAGGACCTGCTCCTCGCGGGCGGTGAGCGCCGATGTCGACGGGGTGCCTGAGAGACCGGCATCCGTCAACACGTCGCGACCCCGCTCTGCGAGACCCTCGGCGCCGATCTCGTCGGCATAGGCGATCGCGGCGGTCAGGATGCCGCGGGCGCCGGCGCGATCGCCGGCGGCGACGAGCTCCTCGCCGTACCGCACGCGGGCGTACGCGCGGACGTACGCCGGGCCCACGGCATCCGTCGCGGCCTGCCACGAGCCTTCGCCGAGCTCGGCCGCGAACACCGCCGCCCACAGCTGCGTGATCGGCCATTCGTGCCAGCGGGCGACGACCGCGCGATAGGGCTCGAGGTCGGCGTCCTCGCCGTGTTCACGCAGGACCGCGACGGCACGGGCGGCGACCGAGGTGAGCGGCAGCGCGAGGGCGGCCGAGCCGGGTGTGGCCAGCGCGCCGGCCACATGATCGAGCGCGCCCCGCGCGTCACCGCGGGCGAGCGCGAGCATTCCGAGGTCGTAGGCCATGCCGAGCCGCGTCTGGAACTCGTACGCGCCGAAGGCGTCGAGCTCTTCGCGTGCGGCTGTCAGGGCGTCCTCCGCCTCGTCGACGCGGCCTCGCCAGATCGCCAGGCACAGCAGCCGCTCACGCAGGAATGCGGAATACAGGCTCGCCTCGATCATCGGCAGCAGTCCGGCACCGAGCTCGGCGGCGGTGCGGAGCCCACCGGCGTACATGAGCGCCTCGATCGTGTTCGCCTCGACCATCACCAGCACGCCGCGCTCGGAACCGTGAGTGCGGCCGTATTCCATACCCTCGCGTGCGACGGCGACCGCCTCGTCGTAGCGGCCCACCAGCATGAGCGAGTTGGAGTAGTTGATGAAGTAGCGCATCATCGCTCGCACGAATCCCTCGGCGTACGGACGCGCCGTCACGAAGTCCTCGACCGCGAGGGGATCTCCGCCGCTCGTGCCGCAGGTCGCCGCTATGAGCATCGCGTGCGCGACGAACTCGCGTGCCACGGGATCGCCGTCGGCGGCCGCGGCCTCAGCGGTCGCCTGCGCGACCAGCGCCGCGTCGCGGCCGAGCCGGTTGTCGCCGCTCATCATCTGGACGCGTGCCGAGGTCACGAGCAACCCCGCCCGCTGCACATCGTGGCGAGGGTCGTCGCCGAGGATCTGCAGCGCACGTTCGATGCTCCCGGTGCCGTCCGAGATGCCGGCCTGGAACTGCGTCGTCGCCAAGTCGCCGAGAATCGCCGCCCGGCCGACGGGATCATCCTGCGGCCAAGTGTCGACGGCCTCGACGGTGAAGGCGACCGCCCGTTCCAGCCGATTCGCCGCCACCAGTGCAGCGGCGGTGCGCCGCAGCACCTCGGCTCGCGGCATCCCGCTCACCCGCTCGGGATCGGCGACGGCGCCCCACAGCTCCAGCGCGCGCTCCCCCGCCTCTGCCGCCGTCGACCACGCCGACGCGCCGCCGGCGGCAGCCTGCGCCGTGACGGCGGCCGCCAGGGCGCGGTCGGGCACATGCGCGGCGCGCCAGTGGTGCGCGATGTCGGCGAGCACGCGCGGCGTCGGCGTCTCGGCCTCGAGCGCGGTCGCGTAGGCGGTGTGCAGGCGCGTGCGCTCGGTGGGCAGGAGTTCGTCGTACACCGCCTCCTGCATGAGGGCGTGCCGGAACGCATAGGCGTCGTCGCGGACCACCACGATCTGCGCGTCGACGGCGGAGCGCACGGCCGTCTCGAGAGCGTCTTCGTCGCCGTCGAACACGACCCGCAGCACCGCGTGCGCGACCTCGACCCCGCCCGTCGCCAGCACACGCGCGAAGCGGCGCGTGTCGGCATCCAGTCGTTCATACCTCAGCAGCAGCACGTCCCGCAGCGACGTGGGCAGGCGCTCGCCCGAAAAGCTCGCGAGCTCTTCGACGTAGAACGGGATGCCGTCGCTGCGAGCCGCGATGTCGTGCAGCACTCCGGCGGCCAGGGTCTCGCCGGACACCGCGTTCGCGAGCGCGCCCACCTCGACGGGGCTCAGCCGCGCGAGCGGACGGTGCAGGAGCAGCCGGGAGCGGTCGAGCTCGGCGAGCACCGGGCGAAGCGGATGCCGCCGCCCGACGTCGTCGGTGCGGTACGACAGCAGCACGAACAACGGCAGTGCAGCGGTGCGGCGCACCAGTCGTGACACGATCTCGCACGTCGTGCCGTCGGCCCAGTGCAGATCCTCCACGATGACGACGAGACGCCGCGTGCGCGCCAGCTCCGAGAAGACCTCGACGACCACGTCGGCGAGCCGCTCGGCGTCGCCCGCGGACTCGGCCAGCGCCGGCACGAGCACGCCCAGCGCGTCCGCGCGCGGACCGGCGGCCGTGCGTACGGCGTCGACGCCCACCGCGTCGACGAGGTCGCGCACCAGGTCGGTGACCGCGGTCAGCGGTGCGGGGCCCGACCCCGAGTCCACGCACGCTCCGCGCAGCACGACGGCGTCGCCGAGGCCCTCCGCGAAGTCGCGCAGCAGGCGGGTCTTACCCATGCCGGCATCCCCCGACACGACGACCGCGCGTCCGGTCTCGGCGACGGCCGCCACCTCTTCGCGCAGCGCCTCGAGGTCCGCCTGACGACCGACGAGCGGAACCCTGCCGACCTGCATACCGTCCATCATTCCATCCACCCCGGACACGGGGGGGTGGTGAGTGGAGCCGAGCGTCAGCTCCTGCGCTGCTGCACCTTGTCTTTGATGAACAGCGGCGGCAGCAGCCAGGTGGCCAGGGCCGTGACGAGCCACACGATGAGCGTGCCGATGATCCATGCCACCGGCCCGTCGATGCCGATGCCGGCGGCCGGGATGAGCACCGCGATCAGCAGCGCCACGAACGTCGACAGCAGGCCGATGCCGCCGATCAGCGCGTTGGCGTGGCGGCGCGTGATCTTCAGCAGCCACGGCGCGAGGATGCTCTGCAGCACCGCGAAGATCACGACCGCCAGCACGATCCCCCACCAGTCGTTCCAGTGCAGGGAGAAGCCCGGAAGGATCAGGTCGGCCGCGATGAGCCCGAGCGCCGCCGACACGAGGAAGATCAGGGCGCGGATGAGGAACGTGAGCACGCTCGAAGCCTAGTGCCGCGGCATCCCTCCTCCCGCGGATGACTTGCCGTATATGTCCGCGACACGCTGGCGTGTCGCGTACATATACGGCAAGTCATCGCTCGAGCCGCCGACGTGAGATCGGTCGGCGGGGCTGTCAGGACCGCTCGCGCAGCGCCTGACGTGCAAGGCCCACCAACGTGCGCGGCTCGACGAAGAGCATCTGCGAGGTGACGCGAATCACCCGCCATCCGGCGGAGACGAGCAACTCGTGCTTCTCGAGGTCGCGGTTCCACTGGTCCTTGTCGACACGGTGGTGGTCGCCCTCGTACTCGAACGCGATCTTCCGTCTGCGGTAGGCGAGGTCGACGCACCCGATGAACTCGCCGTGGGCGTCATAGACGTCGACGTCGGTCGCGGGTTCCGGCAGTCCGGCGTCGACGAGAGTCAGGCGCGTCCACGTCTCCGGCCGCGAAGCCACGCCGGTGCGGGCGCGACGCAGCGCTTCGCGCTGAGCGACGATGCCGCGCCGCTTCGGCAGCAGTGCCGCCTCGAGCTCGGCGATGGTTGCGAGTGCCGGCGCCTTGATTCGACCGCGTGGACCCGGCACGCGATCCACACGGGCAACGGCATCGGCGGCAGCCACGAGGTCGTAGGGATGCCTCAGCACGGCGCCCAGGAGCGCCCACGTCACCGCCGCCGAGGTCAACCGCACCTCATACTCCGCGTGCGTCACGACCTCCACACCCCGTGCCGCGAGCTGGTGCCCGCGCACGCCGGCGCCCCGCGGTGCGCGATGTGGCGAGCAGACGGAGACATCGATGTCGTCACGATGCAAGAGGGGAAGCGGGATGCCCCAGAGCACGGCGGCAGTCGTGTGGGAGAAGAACTCGTGCGCGCTCATGTACGTGCAGAACTGCACCGCCTTGCGCTCGATGGTTCTGCGCTGCCGTTCGCCCGCGCTGAGCTCGTCGTCGTCGGGCTCGCGATCCCTGCCGGCACGCAGACCGTGAAAAGGTCGATCGAGCAGTGGTGCGTCGAGGTCCCGGCGCGTGAAGCCGGCACGCAGCGCATCGCCGAAGGTGAAGGCGTGTTCGGGGTCGAAGTCGTCAGCCACCCCGGGAGCGTCGCACATTCTGCGATGCACCTCGGAAAACTGTCCACAGGCCGCGTGGCGGCATCCGCTCCCCCGTCTGACCCGTGACTTGCCCTATATGTACGCGACACGCTGGCGTGTCGCGTACATATACGGCAAGTCATCGAGGAGGGGACGCGTCGTCGAACGGACGCACGTCATAGGCCGGAGTGCGTCGGGCCGCGGGACGGGGGCGGGATGCCGGTGTCAGGCGTCGGTGCCGAGCGCGGCCAGCCGCGCCTCTTCGTCGGCCTGGATGGCGGCATCGACCACCGGGCCGAGCGCGCCGTCCATGACCTGGTCCAGGTTGTACGCCTTGTAGCCGGTGCGATGGTCGGCGATACGGTTCTCGGGGAAGTTGTACGTGCGGATGCGCTCCGAACGGTCCATGCCGCGGATCTGCGATCGGCGGGCGTCGGATGCCGCGGCCTCGAGCTCCTCCTGCTGCTTGGCGAGCAGGCGGGCACGCAGCACGCGCATGCCGGCCTCGCGGTTCTGCAGCTGCGACTTCTCGTTCTGCATCGACACCACGATCCCCGTCGGCAGATGCGTGATGCGCACCGCCGAGTCGGTCGTGTTGACCGACTGGCCACCGGGGCCCGAGGAGCGGAAGACGTCGATCTTGAGGTCGTTCGCGTCGATGTGGATCTCTTCGGGCTCGTCGACCTCGGGGAACACCAGCACGCCGGTGGTCGACGTGTGGATGCGCCCCTGCGACTCGGTCGCCGGCACCCGCTGCACGCGATGCACGCCGCCCTCGTACTTCAGGTGCGCCCACACGCCCTGCGAGGGGTCCGACGTCGAGCCCTTGATCGCGACCTGGACGTCCTTGTAGCCGCCGAGGTCGGACTCGTTGCGCTCGAGCAGCTCGGTCTTCCACCCCTTGGAGGCCGCGTACTGCAGGTACATGCGCAGCAGGTCGGCGGCGAACAGCGCAGACTCCGCGCCGCCCTCACCCTGCTTGATCTCCATGATCACGTCGCGCGCGTCGTCGGGATCGCGCGGGATCAGCAGACGGCGCAGCTTCTCCTGCGCCTCCGCGAGCCCGGCCTCGAGGGCCGGGATCTCGTCGGCGAAGGCGTCGTCCTCCCGCGCGAGCTCCCGTGCGGCATCCAGATCATCGGATGCCGCCACCCAGTCCTCGTGGGCCTTCACGATGCGCGACAGCTCGGCGTAGCGCCGGTTGACGCGCTTCGCGCGCGCGGCGTCGGCGTGCACCGCGGGGTCGGAGAGCTCCTCCTGGACCGCGCGGTGCTCGTCGATCAGGCCGCGTACGGACTCGAACACGGGTCAGCGGATGCTGTTGTCGTGCGCGTGGCTGTGGCCACCGCCGTGACCGTTGCCGGCTCCCGGGATCGACTTCATCTGCATGGTCTGCATCTGCACCAGGAACTCGACGTTCGACTGGGTCTCCTTGAGCTTGCCGAGGACGACTTCCAGCGCCTGCTGGGGGTCGAGGCCGGCGAGGGCGCGACGGAGCTTCCAGGTGATCTTCACCTCGTCGGGCGACAGCAGCATCTCTTCACGGCGCGTGGACGACGCGTTCACGTCGACGGCGGGGAAGATGCGCTTGTCGGCGAGCTGGCGGCTCAGGCGCAGTTCGCTGTTGCCGGTGCCCTTGAACTCCTCGAAGATCACGTCGTCCATCTTGGAGCCGGTCTCGACGAGAGCCGTGGCGAGGATCGTGAGCGATCCGCCGTTCTCGATGTTGCGCGCAGCGCCGAAGAAGCGCTTGGGCGGGTACAGCGCCGACGCGTCGACGCCACCGGTGAGCACGCGGCCCGAGGTGGGAGCCGAGATGTTGTAGGCGCGACCGAGGCGGGTGATCGAGTCGAGCAGCACCACGACGTCGCGGCCCAGCTCCACCAGTCGCTTCGCGCGCTCGATGGCGAGTTCGGCAACCGTGGTGTGGTCCTCGGCGGGACGATCGAAGGTCGACGCGATGACCTCGCCCTTGACCGTGCGCTGCATGTCGGTGACCTCTTCGGGACGCTCGTCGACGAGCACGACCATGAGGTGGACCTCGGGGTTGTTGATCGCGATGGCGTTGGCGATCTGCTGCAGCACGATCGTCTTGCCGGCCTTCGGCGGCGCCACGATGAGACCGCGCTGACCCTTGCCGATCGGTGCGACCAGGTCGATGATGCGCTGCGTCAGCTTCTCGGGCCCGGTCTCCAGGCGCAGGCGCTCCTGCGGGTACAGCGGGGTGAGCTTGCCGAACTCGACACGGGTCGCCGCGTCGTCGACCGACAGCCCGTTGACCGCGTCGACCTTGACCAGCGCGTTGTACTTCTGACGGCTGGACTGCTCGCCCTCGCGCGGCTGCTTGATCGAGCCGACGACCGCGTCGCCCTTGCGCAGGTTGTACTTCTTCACCTGGCCGAGCGAGACGTAGACGTCGCTCGGGCCGGGCAGGTACCCGGAGGTGCGGACGAAGGCGTAGTTGTCGAGCACGTCGAGGATGCCCGCGATCGGGATGAGGACGTCGTCCTCGCCGATCTCGGTCTCGAACTCGTCGCCGACGGCCTGCGTGCCGCGGCGCTTGTTGCGCTGACGACCCCGGCCGTTCGCCTGGCCCTGCTGCTCGTCGGCGGCGTCGGCCTTGGCCGGCTCAGCGGCGGGCGCCTCGGCCGGCGCGTTCTGCGCCTGGCTGTTCTGCGCCTGGCCGTTCTGGCCGCCCTGCGCGTTCTGGCCGCCCTGCGCGTTCTGGCCGCCCTGCGCGTTCTGGCCGCGGTTGCGGCTCCGGCTCCGGCTGCGGCTCCGGCTGCGCGACGGGGTCTCACCCTCGCCCTCGGCGGCGGGCGCCTCGGTGGTCTCACCCTCGGCGGGCGCGTCGCCCTCGGCGGGCGCGTCGCCCTCGGCGGGCGCGTCGCCCTCGGCGGTCGCGTCGCCCTCGGCGGTCGCGTCGGCGACGGCGTCGGTGGATGCCTCGGCCTCGGCCTCGACGGAGGCGGACGCCTCTTCGGCCGCCGGTGCGGCGTCCTCGGCCGGCGCGGCGTCGGTGACGGGCGTCTCTTCGACCGGCGCGGCGTCGGCCGGCGCGGTCTCTGCCGGCGCCGCCTCAGCGGTGGTGCTCTTGGCGCGGCGGGGCGCGCGCTTGCGCGGTGCCTTGACGGGCGGCGCAGCCTCGACCGGGGCCTCGACGGCCTCGGCGACGGCCTCCTCCGCCGCAGCCTCGGCCACAACGGCCTCGACCACGGCCTCTTCGGCGACGGCCTCGGCCACGACGGCCTCGACGACCGCCTCCGCGGCGACCTCCTCGGCCTCCGGGGTGGGCTCTACCGCAGCCTCGGCCACGGCCTCTTCGGCGACGGTCTCGGCGACCTCGGCCTCGGCGACCGCCGCTTCGGCGACGACGTCGGCTGCTTGCGCCTGGGCGACCAGGTCGCCGGCGGTTTCGACGTTCTCGGCGCCCTCGGGCGCCTCGGCGCGCTCGTCGGCCGGAACATCGGTGTGGATCTCGGAGATGGACTCCACGAGTTCTCCCTTGTGAAAAACGAACGGGTTGTGCACGATCGCACGGCGCTGCACGGAGCAGCTGTCCGGCCGTATGGCAGGACTCAGTTCCTGTCGACGGGGTGAGGGACCGCGAGGGGGCTCAGCGGACGTCGGCAGGTCAGAATGCCGTGCGGTGGTTTCGCAGAATTGCGACGGAGGCCAGATTCACGGGTTTCGTGGAACCCTCCGCGTACTCCCTCACTGTACCACCCTTGAAGTCGACGGCGAGCATGAGCGAGTCCCACGGGGTGTCGGCCACCGCCGTCGCGAGCGCCGCCGCTTCGAGGCGGCGCCCCGGCCCGTCGGCGAGCACGAGCACGCTCGGACCCGCCCCCGAGACCACTGCTGCGAACCCTTCGGCTCGCAGCGCCCGCACCAGCTTGTCGGTCTCGGGCATGGCGCTCGCCCGGTAGTTCTGGTGCAGCTTGTCTTCCGTCGCGGCCTGCAGCAGCTCGGGACTCTGGGTGAGCGCCGCGATCAGCAGTGCCGACCGCGACACGTTGAACACAGCGTCCTCGCGCGGAACCTGCGTGGGCTGCAGACTTCGTGCGAGCGCGGTCGACATCGTGAACTCGGGCACGAAGACGAGCGGCGACACCCCGCGGTGCACCAGCAGCTTCTTGTGCTGGGGGCCGTCCCCGTCCACCCACGCGATCGTGAGGCCGCCGAACAGCGCCGGGGCGACGTTGTCGGGGTGACCCTCCAGCTCGGTCGCGAGTCGCAGCAGGGCGTCGGGGCCGAACTCGACGTCGCCCTCCAGCAGTCCCTTCGCGGCGAGCAGCCCGGAGACCACGGCCGCCCCCGACGAGCCGAGACCCCGCCCGTGCGGGATCACGTTGCGCGCGACCAGCCTGAGCCCCGGCATCCGTCGTCCCACGGATTCGTAGGCGTACGCGATCGCACGCACCACGAGGTGCGAGGCGTCGCGCGGGACGTCCGCCGCACCGGCGCCCTCGACCTCGATCTCGAGCTCCCCCTCAGGCAGCGCCGTCACGTCGAGCTCGTCGTACACGCTCAGCGCGAGGCCGAGCGTGTCGAAGCCCGGACCGAGGTTCGCGCTCGTCGCAGGGACCCGCACCAGGACGCGGCGTCCCGGTGCGGGAACGACGGCTGCGTTCACGCGTGCGGTCCCTGCGCTTCGACGGGCTCAGCGACCGCCACGGGGGCGAGGTCGAGGACGGATGCCACCTCGGACGTGGTCGCGTCGACCACGGTCGGCTCGACCTGTGAGCCGTCGGCGTTGCGCAGCGCCCAGTGCGGATCCTTGAGACCGTGGCCGGTGACCGTGAGCACGACGCGCGCGCCCTGCGGCACGATGCCGGCCTCGACACGGTCGAGCAGTCCGGCGACGCTGATCGCCGACGCCGGCTCGACGAAGATGCCGACCTCGCCCGACAGGAGCTTCTGCGCCGCGAGGATGCGGTCGTCGTCGATGGCGCCGAAGTAGCCGTCCGTCGCCGCACGTGCGTCGATCGCGAGATCCCACGATGCCGGGTTTCCGATGCGGATCGCGCTCGCGACCGTCTCGGGGTCCTTCACGACCTCGCCGCGCACGAGCGGCGCCGAACCCGCGGCCTGGAAGCCGAACATGCGGGGCACACGGGTCGACACGCCGGCCTGCGCCTCTTCGGTGTAGCCACGCGTATAGGCGGTGTAGTTGCCGGCGTTGCCGACCGGGATGAAGTGGAAG
>Ga0160453_100759_pt1 | contig 18371 bp, 11 predicted proteins | sample HID1971K_E6MG_FD_108228 | JGI IMG/M metagenome (GOLD analysis project Ga0160453, IMG submission 108228) | Enriched millipede-associated microbial communities from UW Madison campus, WI, USA - HID1971K_E6 MG | ecosystem: Host-associated > Arthropoda: Insects > Digestive system > Unclassified ...
ATCAACTCCGAGGTCGAGATCGTGGGTCTGCGCCCGACGCAGAAGACGATCGTCACCGGTATCGAGATGTTCCACAAGCAGCTCGACGAGGCATGGGCCGGCGAGAACTGTGGTCTGCTCCTGCGCGGCACCAAGCGTGACGACGTCGAGCGCGGCCAGGTCGTCGTGAAGCCCGGTTCGGTCACCCCGCACACCAACTTCGAGGGCACGGCGTACATCCTGTCCAAGGAGGAGGGCGGCCGTCACAACCCGTTCTTCACGAACTACCGTCCGCAGTTCTACTTCCGCACCACCGACGTCACCGGCGTCATCACGCTGCCCGAGGGCACCGAGATGGTCATGCCCGGCGACACCACCGACATGACCGTTGAGCTGATCCAGCCCATCGCCATGGAAGAGGGCCTCGGCTACGCGATCCGTGAGGGTGGCCGCACCGTCGGCGCCGGCACGGTCACGAAGATCATCAAGTAAGTCTTCTGACTCACTGACGAACGCCCCCGAGCTTCGGCTCGGGGGCGTTCGGCGTTCGTAGATGCCGCGGTCTCGAGAATCCTCACTGGCACGGCTTGGATACGCCCGTTCACTCCGTTTGAGATTCTTCTCGAAGAAGAAGTCCGAACTGAGAGCAATTCGGAGGGATGTTCAGACGACCTTCTCAAAGCCCTGCTGCAACGCGCAGCCGAGTAGGACATCGAAATCCTCGACACGCTTCCGCTCGCGCACGGCGAGCAGCCGAAGCTAGCCCGGCTTCGCCGGGGCAGTCAATCTCAGCAGTATCTCGTCCTGCTGAGCCCGCACATGCAGTTGCCCGACACATATGCCCGGGTCTTCAGTGCCGCATAGCCTCTTCTGCCCCACGTCGGCCGGAAGGCGAAGACCCATCACAGAGAAGGCGGCAGGTCAACCAACTATCCTTGAGCGAGCGGCACAGGCACGTTTGCGACCATCGGGGGAGCACCCATCCCAGTTCGGCTCCGTGACGTGTGCGGAGCTGGCCGTGACCGCGCGCCGATGCACTAACCAGAAAGGAGCGTCCGATGGCTGGCATTCTGGTCCACGAATGGCTGGCCCGGCACGGGGGCTCCGAGAACGTGTTCGAGGTGCTGTCGAACACGTTCCCCGATGCGGAACGGTTCTGCCTGTGGAACGACAGCGAGGGCAGGTTCGAGGACGTGCACGAGACGGTGCTCGCGCGCGCGCCGCTGCGTAAGAGCAAGGCGGCCGCCCTGCCGTTCATGCCCACCGTCTGGCGACATCTGCCCGATCGAGACGCGGACTGGATTCTGGCCAGCAGCCACCTCTTCGCCCATCAGGCCCGGTTCGGCGGCCCTGCGCGACACGCGCCCAAGCTCGTCTACGCGCACACGCCGGCGCGATACGTCTGGACGCCTGAGTTAGACGGCCGGGGTGACAGCGCGGCGGCGCGCGTGGTCTCGTCGCTGCTGAAGCCGGTCGACCGCAAGCGGGCGGCAGAGCCCGTCGCGATCGCCGCGAACAGTGCCTTCATCGCACAGCGCATCGCTGACACATGGCAGCGCGAGGCCACTGTCATCCACCCGCCGGTCGACGTGTCCGCGCTCACGGCGCCGCCGTGCGAACTCACTCCTGCCGACAGAGCGGTGCTCTCCGCGCTGCCGCCGGAGTTCCTGCTCGGCGTCTCGCGGTTCGTGCCCTACAAGCGTCTTGACCGGGTGATCGAAGCCGGCGCAGCCGCAGGTCTGCCGGTTGTGCTCGCCGGCGGCGGCCCCGACGAAGAACGCCTGCGCGCGATGGCGGCCGAGCAGCGGGAACAGGTCGTCTTCGTGCGCGACCCGTCCTCCCGCCTGCTGGCAGAGTTGTACCGCGAGGCGCTGGCGCTGGTCTTCCCCGCAATCGAGGACTTCGGCATCATGCCAGTGGAGGCCATGGCGACCGGGACTCCGGTCGTGGCGAGCGCTGTCGGCGGCACGGCCGAGACGGTTGTCGACGGTGTGACCGGAGCTCTGGTGCACGAGTGGACGCGCAGCGAACTCGCTGTCGCCGTGGACCGCGCGGTGCGTGTGGATGCTGCGGCCTGCGTCGCCCGTGCGCATGAGTTCGACACCCCGGTCTTCGTTGAGCGCATCACGAGCTGGGTCGCGGCGACGACCGGAGCCGATCTCGGCTCGTCGCCTGCAGCCCCGGGCGGACTGCGGTCGTGACGGCGCTGTACGTCGACGACCGATACCGCGGCGCGCATGGGATCGGCCGCTATGCGGCCGAGGTGCTTCCGCGCCTGCAACCCGGATGGCGCTCGCTCGGCCTCGACGGCAATCAGCACTCACCCCTCGATGCTTTCCGGCGGCTGCCTGGGCTCGCTCGCGACTCGCTGGTCTACTCTCCCGGCTACGGCGCGCTGCTACGGGCTCCGCGGCAGGTGTTGACGGTGCACGACCTCATCCAGCTGCAATCGCCGTGGCCGGGGCGTATGAAGTTCGCGGCATACTACGCGGGCCCGGTGCGCCACACGGTGCGCAAGGCCGGCTTGGTGCTTACGGTATCGGAGACGTCCGCCCGCGCCATCCGTGAGTGGCTGCGCGATGACAGGGTGAGAGTGGTCAACGCCGGCAACGGCTGCTCGGCGGCATTCCGTCCCGATGGCCCCGTCGAGCCGACGGCAGAACCATACGTGGTGTTCGTGGGTAACATGCGTCCCCACAAGAACCTCGACGTCGTGCTGCGTGCGCTTGCCCTCGCACCGGACGTGCGGTTGCGCGCGGTGATGCCTCAACAAGAGATCGCGTTCGCGACATCCCGTGCAGAGGAGGAAGGCGTCGCCGATCGCGTCGAGTGGTTGTACGGGGTGGACGACGACCGGCTCGCCGCCCTGTACCGAGGCGCGTCGGCGACGGTGATGCCTTCAACGCTCGAAGGGTTCGGACTCCCGGCGCTCGAGTCGATCACGTCGGGGGTGCCAGTGATCTTCTGGCAAGGGTGCGAGGCGGTCGCCGAGATCGTAGGCCACCGCGGCTGGGCGATGGAGTCGTCGAAGGATGCCGCACGGTGGGCCGCCGCTCTGACCGAAGCCGTCGGCTCATCACGTCGCGTCGCTCCGCCGATGGGTGAGTATGACTGGGACCGCACCGCCGCGATCGTCTCGGACGCCCTCGAGCACGCGCTCTGACCGTTCATTGAGCGAGCGGGACGCCCTCCTGCTCATTGAGTGAGGAGGAACGCGCGAGACGAAACGTCTCGACCGCCGAGCGGCCTTATGCCCTCGGTCGGTCCATCGGTATCGTGGAGGGATGCCCGAAGCGACGACCGCTCCACGTGTCGAGGGAACTGGGCGGCAACGCACGCCGGGTTCCCGCCCCGTCACGACGCGCACGTGGGTCACGGTCTCATTGCTAGTCGCCTACACGCTGGTCGTTCTGACCGTCACGCTGACGCCCAGCCTCGAGACCTACCACGTCGACACGGTCGGGTATGAAGTGGTCGACGCGGGGCGCAGCGCGGGACTGTCGATGTCGTTCGGGATCAACCGGCTGTCGCTCATCATGAACGTCTTGATGTTCATCCCGCTGGGCGTACTGACGGGGCTCGTCCTCGATCGCCGGCGTCAGATCTGGATCGGCGTCGTCGCGTTCCCGGTCCTCTCGGCCCTCATCGAATGGACGCAGGGGACGTTCCTGCCCGGTCGCATGGCCGATGTCGGCGACATCGTAGCGAACAGCGTCGGCGGTTGGATCGGGCTCGCCGTAGCGGTGGTCATCCAGAACGCTCTGCAGCGCCGCGCGGCACGCCTGTCATCCCCAGCCCGTGGAGCCGCCGCTCGTTGAGCGAAGCGAGGAACGAGCGAAAACGAAACGTCGCAAGCCGCCACTCGGACGCGGCCGTGCGCGCACCGTCTGCGTATGGCTGAGTCCTCGGAAGTGCCTCCCCGCGTTTTTCTCCGCTCCTCCGTCGCTCCGCTCAACGGCCGGCAAGCCCCCATATGAACTGTGCCAGCGCATCCGTCTTCGCGTCCCACGACTCTGCGACGGCGCGCTGCGTGCCCGCGGCGTTGGGCGAGGGATGCCGCAGCGCGCGGTGGAGCGCAGCCCCGGCATCCACACTCCCGCCGTACGTGAACACGCCGGCGCTCTCGTCCGCGTGGATCACCGGCGTCTCACGGGAGACGACGGCGAGGCCTGCCGACAGGTACTCGTAGAGCTTCATCGGGCTGCGGCCCGCATTGAGCGGGTCATCCGACAGCGGCAGAAGTCCCACACGGGAACCCTGCAACAGGGCGGGCACGTCGTCGTACGCGATCGGGCCGAGCAGCTCGACGTTGTGCGGAAGCTCGACCTGTGGCTCCGCGGCAGGCCCCGCGATGACGAATCGCACCTCGGGATTGGATTGCGCCCAGGTCGCCAGTTGTGTCCAGTCGAAGCGTCCGTCGAGGGCGCCGACGTAGACGCACACGTTCAGGCGCGTATCGGTCTCGGCGGACGGGGTCGCGAAGTGGGCGGCATCCACCCCATTCTCGAGCGCGAGCGCAGGAACTGCGAGGGGCCCGAGATCGCGCAGCACTTCGGCAGAGGTGGCGATGACACCGTCGGCCGCGGCGACGATGAGGCGCTGCTGCTGCGCTTTGACGCCGTCGGGGTAGAGGTCGGTGGGGCGGTACACGAGGCGTGATGTGAGGCTGCGGACGGTGTCGTCCCACAGCAGTGGCTGGTCGATCAGGACTGCATCGAACTCGGGTCGGATGCCGTGACGGCGCAGCTCGTTCGCGACGCGGAACGGGCCGTACGGGCGGGGGAGCATTGTCCTCGGGACGAGGCGGGTGACGCCGTCGGCGTCGCGGTGCGGCCCGCGCGGCACAGCGGCGTCGTCGGCGCGACTCACGCGTCCGCTGGCACGGTGGGCGAGCGAGATCGGTGTCGAGAGGTGAACGACGCCCGCACCGCGCTGCGCGAGGGTGCGCGCGTAGTGATGGCTGCCGACGCGGAAGGGGCCGAACGCGTGGCTGTGCGACAGGAACAGGATGCGAGGCCGGTCGGGGGTCCCGCTGGTCATGCGCGGGCCGCTTCGATCGCGCTGCGGATGTCGGCCTCGGTCTCGGCGAGCCGTGCTTCGGCGCGCGTGACCGCCGCCCGTACATCGTCGGCGCGCGTGATCTGGCGCGTGAGGAAGGCGGTGATCTCGCCGGGGGAGAGGGATGCCGCATCCGCCGACACTCCGGTCAGACCGATCGTCGCGAACGAGTCGGCGATCTTGCGGGTCGGGTCCGCCACGACCTCGGAAGGGACGGCGCCGCTGAGCGCCGCGAGGATGAGGACGTGCAGACGGTCGGAGATCACAAGACGGGCGCGGTCGTATCGCTCGCGGACCAGAGCCTCCTGGGCGACCGCATCGCGCTCGCCCCACGGGTCGAATTCGCCGCTGAGCATCGTCGCCAGTTCGCGGGCGCGCTCTTCGTCTTCGCGGACCTGCACGACGGTGCGGATCCGCAGTTCGTGGGCAGCGGCGAAGGCGTTCAGCGCTTCGGCCCACTGCGGGCCGGGGAGGGGACGCTTGCCGCGTAGGCTGACGATCAGCTCGTCACGCTCGTTGGACGGGAGACCGGGGCGCTGTCCGGCGGCGAAGCCGATGTCAGGCGCGAGCTGCGTGCCACCGGTAGTGGCCCGGCTCGTCACGTCTCGCCACAGCGCGAACTGCGATGCTCTGGCGGCGGTCGAGTGCAGCCACAGCGACGGCTGAGTCGGCGCGCGCACCGCCCGCGGAGGCCGTACCACCACGCCGCGCTTGAGTCGCACGAGCAGGGTCTCGGCGAGGAAGACGAGCTCACGCAGACCGTTGCCGCGATCGAGCGGCACTTCGCCGGCTTCGAACACCAGGACGGGACGCCCGGGCGCGGTCGCCAGCATCCAGAGCCAGCGCGCGACGCTGCGCTTGCCTCGGAGGATTCTGGTGCCGGTCGGCACGCCCAGTTGGCGCAACCACACGTCGGGCGCCGTCCCGACATACGCGACGAGCACTTCGGAGGTGCCGAGCGCCCAGTCGAGCGTGCCGCGCCGAATCAGTGCGTCGCCGAGATTGCCGGCCGGGCCCGTGAGCGAGACGAAAGTGCGGGTCGGGCGGGGGCGTCGTCGTACCGTGGATCCCCCGCTGCGCATGTGAACAAGACTACTTTCCACTCTCCGCTTCGTGATGAACGGTGGTTCCGAGCACGATTGGGTCACCGGACGGCAACGCTGGGTTGTTGAAGGGCGGCGTTCGCATGTGGCGCTGCGGCTAAGCTTCGCCCCTGTCCAATCGCCACTGCGGCAACGGGCGATCCGTCGGATGCGGGCATCGCTAGTTGCAGGGGACGCTCGCGGAGGGCTGGAACGTGCGCGAGACTGGTTGCATGTCTTCCGTCGAGTACACGCCCGCGGGCCAGAGCACTGCGATCGTCCGTGGGGGCGGTCGAGAATACCAGGTCCATGCCCCCCACGCTGAGACGGACTATATCCAGTCAGGACTCGTTAGGACTGGACACCCGTATGAAGAGGCGATGCTGGATGTCATGGCGGGAGTGCTGCGCCCGGGCGAACTGGTGTTGGATGTTGGGGCGAACGTGGGCAACCACACGCTCTATCTTGCTGTCGTTGCTCAATGCCGCGTCGTCGCGTATGAACCGAACCCGGAGTTGGCGGCTGCAATTCGCACGAGTGTTCACCTCAATGAGCTGGACGACCGCGTGACGGTGCGCGAAGTTGGAGTCTTCTCGCGCCCCGGACGTGGATCGATGGAGAACCTGAACCCGAGCAACCTTGGCGCGCAGTCGATCAGTGTTGATCCGCAGGACGGTGAGTTCGATGTGGTTGCCCTCGATGATGAAGAGCAAGGTGGACGTGTTGCGCTAATCAAGATCGACGTCGAGGGTGCCGAACTCGCGGTGCTCCAGGGCGCGCGGGCCTTACTCCAGAGGGATCGTCCGCTGCTGTTCGTCGAGTGTGGGAGCGAGAAAGAGTTTCGTGACGTTGCTGCATTCCTCGTGGGTCTGGGATATTCGCTACAGGGGACTTACAACCAGACTCCGACACATGCATTTGCGCCGTTCGCTGGCACGGAGGCCGAGCAAGCGGTAAACCGCGGGTTCATCGAAACGACTGTTGCGCTGTACGGGATGCGGTCAGAGCGGCGCCGGTTAAGAGCTGAAGCGACTCATCTACGAGAGCAGCTTGCTACTCTGAAACGGCGGTCAGCCAGGGAACGTAACCGCCTTAGGACCCTGCGCGCGGAGAACGCTGAGCATGAGGCAAACCTGCAGAAAGCGCGAGATCGAATTGCGGAGCTTGTTGCGGAGGTGCACGCGGTCGATGCAGGTGATCAAGGAGGACTTGAGACCTGACCTGGACACGCTGATTCCGGCATGGAGCTCGGAAAGCGAGGATCCAAGCGATGGCAAGGTGGGGCGGACACTTACGTGGATGCCTGCAACTTGGCGAGATCAGGATCCCTTTCCACGCCTGCGCGTCGACCCAGCAATCCTCAGCGCTGAAGACCCGATGCGAGGCGCAAACTTGCCCCGGAGGGCGCCGCCTATGATCAGCTGCGGGACTCGCAGGATCAGCCTGCACTGGACAACGCCGAGTAGTCGATGACTCACATCGGCATCGCCGAACAGGCCAACCTACGATGGAAGCTAGTATGCACAACGACTCCATACAGACCATTCATGCTGATGTCGCGGGACAGGACGACAACCTGGGAGACTCCGCGTTACGTTTGGGCTATCTCAACGCACTTGCCGGGCCTGGGCGCAGATTCCACCTACACGGGCGGGCGCAGTCGTCCGATTATCTGGCGGGCCTTGCTCTGACGGATGACCACATCTGGTTCGACGAGCGAGGAGAGTGGCTGCGGTCATGGGATAGCGCATCAACGCCCGTCCACGTGTTCAACGCCGGCGAGAATAACCTCGCCGGCCAGCACGCGTATCCGACCGTGCGCCGCACCAAAGAACTCGCTGCGGTGAAGAAGCGCGGCGGCGTCGTGATCGTCGCGGGTATCGGTGTGAAGAACGCTGAGGATGCCAAGGGCGTGGATTTTCAGGCCCCGTTCCGCGATGCTGACGTGTTGTCGTGGCGCGATGCCGGCTCGCGTGAGGCCGCGGGATTCGGGGATGTCAACCCGGACTGGGCTTTCGCGCTTGGATCGCACACGAGCCAATGGCTCCCAGCGGACTCCCGTGACTTGATTTCGGTAACTCTCAGATTCGATCGGCCGTACCCGGATGAAACCTGGGTGCGTGAGGTGACGGACCTTGCCCGGGCCACCTCGAGGCGGATAGCGACGGTCGCACAGGTCGGCCGTGATGCGCCTCGCGCGATCCGACTCGCGGCCGATCTGGGCGGTCAGTACATCGGAAGCCCGAGCTTTGCCCACGACGTTCTCGACGCGCATGTTCGGGCGCTTTACCGCAGATCACTCATCGTCATCAGCGATCGTGCACATGGCCTTATCATCGGAGCCACCGAAGGAGCGTATCCACTAGGTTCGGCTGCTGACCCACAGAAGCTCGTCCGACTCCTCGACACTGTCGACCTTGCGCATCTTGTCGGCCGACACGACCAGGTTTCTGACTCGGCGGCCGATCTGCCTTCTCGCCTCGATGGACTAGCCCCGGCGATCGACGAGGCGCGACGAAGGCTCGCGCGCTTGACATTGCGGATTCAGGCGGCGCTGAGTTCTGTCGCGCCATAAACCCAGTCGATGGGCAGCGGGTTATCGATGCCCTAAGAGCTCGGCTTCTTCTTTGATCGTAGACACGAACACGTCGGCCGGAATCTTCACGTGTCCGTCTCCATCGTCGCGGACGGAGCGCTCGAGCGTCGTCGATGCGTCTGCAGCTAGTGCAGCGGCAAACGGGTTGAAATGGTCCTCGATGTGATGACGATCGCCCACGTTCGTCACGTAACGGATTCGCGATGGGGACATGTCCGTCCCCGCATACCTGTCGATGACACTGACTCGAATCGGATCGGGTTCCGCATCCGTACCGAAGACCGCTCCCATAGCTGTCCTCGTCACACGCTTGGCGTGATAACGCCGGACGTCGGTCTGAGGATTGAATGCGACGACGGTTGAATCCGGGAAGTAGCCTCCAAGCTGGAGGGCGCCGTATCCGCCCATCGATGAACCCGTCAACATGAGGTGGTCGGCACCGATGCCCTCGCGAATGCGGGTGACGACGTCGGCAAGGTGCGGCTGCAGATCGGTGAGTGCCGTGCCGAGCCACCAGCCGCCTTCCAGCGATGGCACGAGATCCATCGTGGGGTCGCCGAAGGATACGACGTTATGGCCCAGTGACCGGAGCGAGTTCAGCCACTCGAACCGGGGCAACTGATACTTGCTCCGCTGAAGCACACCGTGGAACGTGACGATGAGCACGGGTGAACGGGTGACCTGCACCCTGCATGCAACAGCAACGGATCCGACTTCGGTCCAATGGACGGCATCGGAGACCGGAGCAAGCTGAAAACTCGACGATCCTCGGTGGTGGAACGTTTTCGGTTCATTTGAATCCGTGCGGATTCCGATCCGTGTGCTCAGTGCAAGCGACTGCGCACTCTCGGCGTTTGTTGACTGGCCGACGTCCTGCAGCGTTGCACTGGCTCCCTGGTCGACACCCTTCCGGAGCCGCTCCCACAGGCGCATGGCATCGGCATCGGCAATGTCCCCGTCGAGCCACCTCGATCGAATGGCCGCCCCCTCAAGATCGAACAGGCTTGCCTCGCTTGAGGATGGCAGTGTCACGGGTGAGTCCCTCCGTGTGAGCGTAGATCGCGGCAGAGGCCGACGGTCGTGGGTTTCCAATTCTCTTGGGTACGCTGAAATTACACGATGAGCATCGCTTGTCGGCGAGCGTGCGCCGACAAGCCATGGTAGTCGTCGCCCCACGCCCACTGGAGATACTTTGGACAACGACCTTCTAGTCGCCCTGCATCAGGGGACGACGATACTTCCGGTTCCACGGGAAGGACGCTCGGCCGCGCTGAGCGGGGAGGAGTTCGGGTTACGGAGCCTCGCGCGATTCGCGATGTGGAACGATTCGACGTGGGCGCGCGATGGGATCGCACGGCGCGTCACTGGTGGCGAGTTGGGATGGGACGCGCTGCGCACTTGGCTGATCGATGGTGTAGTTAGCCCCGTTGCCAGGCGGAAACGACTCGTTGAGCTGACGCAAGACGACCTCTTCACTATGTGGGAGGCGCTCGCGACAGGAGGCGATCCCGAGGCAGAGGGTGCCATCATGCTTCACCTGGTGCGACGAGTGATCGCAGGCGAGGAGATCTCCGACGACAGGCTGACGCAGCTGATCACAGGCCTCCTAGTACTCGGTCACGATGCCGATGCTCGAGCTCTTCTGCCGTCGATCCTGCAGGGGACGTGGGCGCGGGAGGTGGCAGCAATAGAGCTGGCGCACCCCCGATTCGGTGGGGGCTATACCGAGATGCTGCGCCTACTAAACGAGGTATACCTAACGGTCGGCCTTACTGCCGTCGCCATGGAGGGCGAGGGACAGACTCCGTTCGCGAGGCTCTCTGCGCGGCCCAGTGACTCAACAACCGGACCACTGGTCACAATCATCATGAGCGCGTGGCATCCCGGTGGGGAGCTCATCACCGCCGTCCGCTCGATCGTCGAGCAGAGCTATGAGAACTGGGAGCTTATCGTCACAGATGACGCATCGGGATCCGAATACGATGCCGTCCTCGACCGTGTGAGTGATATCGACCAGAGGATCCGCGTCATCCGTAACCGCGATAACGGCGGTACCTACGTTCGCCGCAACGAAGCGCTCCGCATCGCGCGGGGCGAGTTCGTCACATTTCAGGACTCGGACGACTGGGCGCACCCCCAGCGTCTCGAGCTGCAGGTCCGCGACCTCATTGAGAACCCCGATCGTGTTGGCAACATCGTGCGACACGCCCGTGTCACCGAAACACTATCCTTCGCCACCAGCCGAGGCATGTCGCTCGGCCCTGCCGAGCCGACCATCATGTTCCGTCGCGCGGTAGCTCTTGATGCGATCGGCTTCTACGATTCGGTCAGGAAGGGTGCGGATCGTGAGTATCGGTTGCGGCTCGAGGCGGTCACCGGCGCTCCGGTCGAGACTGTCGGTCCCGACGTGCCACTGCAGCTGATGCTCGCCTCCCCCACGTCTTTGTCGGGGTCAGACTTCGCGCCGGGCTGGATGACTCCAGAACGCGTCGCTTACCGCACCGCGTCAGATCGTTACCACGCACTCATCCAGCGGCGGCAGATCGTGGGAAGGCTCGACTTCCCGCAGGCTCGTCGTGCCATCGTCGCGCCGCCGGGCTTCCTCGGCACGTCCGCGGCGGGCGACCTCGACGTCGACGTCCTCGTCATCGCGGATGGTCGGAATCGACGTGGACGGCAAGGTTTTGTCCAGCAGCTCGCGGCGGAGATCCGTGCAGCGGTCGATGCGGGCCTAACCGTGGCGCTACTGCACAGTGACACGCCGGACGGGCGGCCAGGTGGGCCACGCCTTGCCGACGAGCTTCAGGCGCTCGTCGACGATCGACTAGCCCGGCAGGCTTTTGACGCCGGACTCGTGCGCGCTGATGTCGTTGTGATTCGCCACGCGAGCGCAGCTCAGGGGCACCGTGCCGAGCGTCGGAAGGTCGACGCGAACAAGTGCGTCATTGTCGAGGACGCGGCTGCGGGCGATACCCCCATGCAGACGTTCTCTGTTCAGGATGTCTCCGACACGGTGGAGTCGTGGTTGGGGCTGACTCCAGGATGGGTCAACGCGGAGGAGCTTGCGGCGCTAATGGAAGTCCGGCGGCGGGCGCGGCGTGAGGTGGTTCTGCTCGCGGCGTTCGAACCGCCCTCGGCGCGCGTGAAGTACGAGGATCAGGTTGTGGCCTGCCCGCGCCAAGACACCTCCCTTCGATTCCAGCGGATTGGGGGCGCAGCAGCTGGTGCCGACGTCGTCCATGGGGTGGGCGCGATGGACGCCTTTCTCGCGTTGAATGATGGTTCGACACCGCAGGATCGTCTCGACAGAACGCGCCGCTTCGTCGACGAGCTGGCTGCGGAGGGCGTCGGCCTGGTCCGCACTTTGTACGGTGCACCGACTGTGCATCGCCATCCGCTCGAGGTCGAAGCAGCAGCTCTGCTGGACACCGCCACCGCGAGGTACATCACCGTCGACGCGGCCACCCAAACCCCGGATCCGGGACGAACAATGACGATTCCGTTCGCGAACCCCGTCGAGCTGTTCCGCGGGTATCCGACACGCGACCAGATTCCTGGAAGGATCCTGTGTGCGGCCCGCGGCTCGCTCGATGTCGTCGCTCGGGGAGCGCTGAAAGCGTTCTTCGTCGTCCGTGAGGTGGGGTTGTCTTTGCGTGTTGCGGGAATCGGCGACGACTCTGTCACGACGGAACTGGCAAGGGCGGTCGAGCGGACTCCCGAGACTGTCAGCGGGCGGATCGAGCCGCTGTCGGATGCAGCGCTCGTCGAAGAGATCACGGCGGCGGAGCTGGTACTTGTTCCCGCGCTCGCTACGCTCGCTGACTATCAGCTTGTGATGATGGCGCTCGCATTCGATCGCCCGGTGCTAGTGCCGGCGGGCGAGGCGGCAAACGCGCTTCAGGACGAGGTCGGTACGGAATGGGTAGTCACCTTCAAGGGCCCGGTGACGGCGGAAAGTCTTGACGCCGGGATAAGGCAGAGTCGCCGCGCGCCGGAGGGAGCTCGGCCAGTTCTGACCGGCCGAGAATGGGCGAGGGCAGCGAGTCGATATGCAGATGTTTTTCACGAGGTGGTCGCCGAGACTCGTGCGGCCATCGTCGCCCGTCGGGATGGACACACGTCTAACAACAATGGGCGCGCGAGCAACGCGGTCGGATCGGAATCGGTGACAGCATGATCGGCATCACGCGCGGCGCATTGCCGCTCGTTTCCATCGTGGTCCCGGTCTCCAACGACCAGGATACGATCCGTGCAGCACTCGATAGCGCCCTCAACCAGACGCTCAGTCAGATCGAGATCGTCGTGGTCGATGACGCGTCGTCCGATGCAACCGCACAGATCGTTGATGACTATGTACTTCGTGACCCGCGCATCCGGTTGATCCGCCACGCCGAGAATCGGTCTGCGTTCCAGGCGCGACGAACCGGCATTCTCGCGGCCCGTGCACCGTACATTCTGTTCCTCGATGGTGATGATGAGCTCGAGAGGCACGCTGCCGCTGTGAGCGCGACAGCGGCCGAGCGGACGAAAGCCGATCTCGTTCAGTTTGGCGTCCGGATCGTGCTCCCCGGGGGAACGACAGGTGGCAGCTGGGAAGCGCGAAGTCAACCCAAGCACAGCGCGCTCGAAGGCGAGCGAATCGTCGCAGGTCTGTTCCCGCCCGGTGTACCGGCGGCGGGCCAGCTGTGGAAGTACCTCTTCCGCGCCGAGGTCTTGCGGGCTGCGTACGATGCGACACCTGCGGAAGCGCGATTCTTCCGCGCGAACGACCTCCCGATCGCGTTTCTCGCCTCGATCATCGCCCAGCGCTACGTCTCAGTCCCCGACAAGCTCTATCGCTACTTCTGGCGTCGCGGCGCAAGCGCGATCGCGGCAACGACAACGCAGGCAATCGACTTCCAGGTGAGCGCTATTGACGCGTTCGACGCGATCACTGACTTCGTCCGCGAGGCCGCGTATCGGCACCCGGACCCGGAGGCGCTCTTTGCCAGTCACGACTCCGCGCGGGCCTCGATCATTTCCAACGCCATGAAATGGGGTCTCGACACGCCTGACCCTGAGTTGTTCCGATACGCGCTCACGGTCATCGAGGAACGAGTCGGCCGAGCCGAAATGATTCGGGCGGCGGTCCGCTATCAGCCGACTGTGCTGACGTGGCTCGCGGAGCGACAGGCGCAGCCCCGGCTCGGCAGCAGATCCGTGAAGAACGTGCTGATCACTTCGGCGAACTTGACGACCGGCGGCGTGTCCATGGTCGTGCTCGCGCAAGCCAGGTTTCTCGCGGCGACCGGTCACCGGGTGACGATCGCCGTCCGACGACGAGGCAACGACACGACGCTATTGCCCGAGGGAGTTTCGTTCTACGAAGTGACCGAAGGGGATCTTGCCGAGAAGGTCGATATGTGGGCAGAAATTTGTGCACGCGAGAACATCGACGTTGTCATCGATCACCGCATCCTCTACTCGACCGACTGGCACGCGCTTGTGCTGATGGCCGCGGCGCACGACATCCCAACGATCGGGTGGATCCACAGCTTTGCAGGTCGGCCCGTCTACGACCTCAACGACATGCACAGCTATCTTCGGCGCGCTTTGCCATCTCTCGCACAGGTGGTGACGTTGTCGCCCCTAGACGTCGCGTTCTGGAAGCTTCGGGGGATCTCACGCACCGTCTATCTACCGAATCCCCCGTCGCCCATGATTTTGGAGCACTCGGGCGAGGTCACGCGGAAGGAGGCACCCAAGGGGCGCATAGAGCTGGTCTGGATTGGCCGGATGGAGCAGCACACCAAGCAGGTCCGGTCCGTGCTTAAGGTGGCTGGGGAGCTTCGGAAGCTCGATGTCGACTTCCGGCTTCGGGTTGTCGGACCGGACCATAAGGACTACTCGGCGGCGGAGTTCAACCAGGAAGCGGCGAAGAGGGGCTTGTCGGACTCCGTTGAAGCCATCGGGCCGCTGCAGGGCGCCGAACTGATCGAAGCCCTCGACAGTGCTCATGCATTCGTGACTACGAGCATTATTGAGGGATACCAACTCACTATCACGGAGGCGCAGACTCGTGGCCTTCCTGTGTTCATGTACGAGATGCCATGGCTGGTATCGGTACAGGACAACGACGGCATCGTTGCTGTTCCGCAGGGCGACGCCGCGGGTATGGCCCTACGCATCGCCGCGTTGCTCGGCGATGCGGAGGCCTACGAGTCCGCGTCGCGGGCTGCTCTCTCCGCCGCTCGTCGTGTTCAGGAGATCGACTACTCGACGCTATATCGGCAGCTCGTGGATGGGGAATTGCCTGAGGAGTACTCGCCGCGGCCGACGCTCACCGAAGCTGGCGAAGTACTCGACCTCACACTCTTCTTCGCGGAACGCCACGCGGGGCTGCGCCAGAGGCTCGAAACCGCGCAAGATAAGTCGCGAGTCGCACAATTGCAGAGTGATCTCGCTAATCAACAGATCGCCGTGCTCCGGAAGCGCCTCGCCGAGGTGGAGACGAGCGATACTGCGACGCGAGCCGTCGGTGGGGCAGGAAGGCGCGCGGCGACTCAATCGCCTGGGTCGAACGCGATCGAAGGGCGCGCAAAGCCGGTGCTCTTGGCTCGCTCACTGTCCCGCCGAGCAATAAGGAAGTGGCGAACGTGGACCGACCGTTCAGTGCGACTGATTGGAGCGAAGGTCCGTGAGGGGTCGCTCATCCTGAGGTTGCGTGTCCCCCGGGGCCAGAAACTACTCCGTGTCGAGTTGTACGGCACCGTCAACGGTGCCGACGTTATCCGTGCGCTCTCAGTGTCGCGGGATACTGACGGGACGATGCTCGCCGCAAGAGATCTAGCAACGCTAGAGCTCGGGCGATGGAAGGTACGCGCAAGCGTGCAATCTGGCCAGAGCCAGATCATCGTGGGCATCCCGATTCATCCCGATGCGGCCAACCGCGGCGACAGCAGTTTCAACGTGCGGTTTACCGGTCACGAGACGTTTGACGTATATGCGCGGCGTGCCGCAAAACGCTGAGAGGGCGTCGGGCACGATCCGGAATAGATACATGCGCTCGACATGCTCAGACTCGGCCGAATCCATGGGTGACATCACGCACAGCGTGATCGACTAGGTTGCCGTGCTGACCAAACACACCGGGAGCAGCGACTTTGGTGAGTACTCCGGCCAGTTTCGACGACGCTTGAAGGCTGGGGTGGCAGCGACCGAGTATGTACTTCGATGGTCATCGAGGTTGAAGCCATTTCGGAGGCGATCACGGTCGGAAAGAGAGGTCAGCGATCGATCGTGAAGGGGGATCCGGTCCGCCGATTCGAGGTCATGAAAAGCGCCCGGGTCTGAGCCAGATGCACCAGCGTCGGGCTCAGGCCTCGAACCCCTACTTGATAAACGCGATGAGCTTCCGCGCTTCGCCTCTCAACCGCTGCAACGTTGCCTCGTCGTCATCGGTCCATTGCGCCGACTCCGCCGCTGCGATGAAGCGCTTGAAATCGTCTAGCGTGGCCGTGCGGAGATCGATGGCGCGCTCGGGGTGACCGATCTGTTCGTAGAAACGGCGGGTCTTCTCACGGACATATAGCGAGTAACTCGGTATCCGCAGCGAGTACGACGTGATGGCGAGGTGCAGATGGGAAGTGAAGATCGCCCGAAGCCCCGCAAGGCGGGGAAGGTACGTCTGGAGCCTCGTATAGCTGAGCAGTTCCGCGTCAGGCGCAACTGGTGCAATCTCCGACTTTGCTTTGCCGTTCCGTAACAGGACGACGTCGGGTTGATGCGAACTCGCGTAGTGAGCCAGAGCGTCGAGGATCGCGGGCAGATCCGGGTTGGGGTGGACATCCGTGAACGCGTTCACGTCGAACTGTAGGCCTAGTTTGCCGCTCGGCTTCTTACGGAAATCCAGCAGCTCGGGCGTAAGCAGCGCAAGGTCGGCACCAAGCACGAGCTTGTCTTCGGTGATTCCGAGTTGCCGGAGGTGGTCGTACGACTCCTGCTCGCGAACGCCTACGCGCTCAGCGATGAGGGACACTTCAGACGCCAGCGTCCGGGAACGGTCCAGTATCCACGGGCCGGCGCCGACGCTCGTGACGTATACCGGCTTTCCGGCGAGCAACCCATTCGCCCCCGCGCGTGCGACGATGTCTAGGTACGACGCGCCAGGCTTCGCGCCTGATGTATCGCTCATGATCCCGCCGCCACCGAGGACGATCACGTCTGCTGACTCGAACTGCCCTTCGTAGCCCGAGGCGTACCGCGTGCCGAGCCACGCGCTGTTAGCCTCGCCGAGGCGTGGGATGCTGACGTCGTACCGCTGTCGCTGGAGATGCTTGGCGAGGACGGCGCCGACAAGGTCGTCGCCGAAATTGTGTGCTCGGTACGGACCGACGATGAGCGCGCGTTGCCGCTTTCTGATGGCCATGGTGTGTTGCCTCTTCGGAGTGCACGACGTCCGGATGGACGAACGGTCGGTTGGTGACGGTGGGGTGACGCGGACTTCGGGATGCTTATCGCGCTATGCACTCTCGCCGGTCCTGCCAACCGCATGCACGCTGTCGACGAGTGACGCGAAAATCGATTGGGCGTCCGCGCCGCTGTCGAGCATCCGCAGTTCTTCAGTGGTGCTCGGCGAGATCAGGGCGAACTGTTTACGCGCGCCGTCGTAGACGTAGTCGACGATGTTGTTCACCTCAGCCGAGACGTCTTCCGGTAGCGTGCGGCCTTCTAGTTCGCGCGTCATCTCAAGGTATGACAAGTAGTACCCGCGAGCGGACCGATCTGGGTTCAGCGTTGTGATCGTCGAGCCTGGACGGATGCGGCGTGCGTACGCGTCCAGGCGGATGTGCGCCGTACGATCGGCGTTCAGCAGAAGTCGGAACGTATAGGGGTTGTCTTGGTGGACGATGCCTGGGATGAATCGCAACCCCACCCGCCGCAAATACTCTGTGCGGGCCATGTAAAGCCCGACGTGCGGCCGGTAGTCTCGTCCCTTGCGCATCGCGGCCATGAGATCGACGCCAGAAGTCACGTGCCGGTACGTGTGCGTCCGCTGGTAGTACGACGAGTACCAGCGCCACGTCTTTTCGTCGATGTCACCGTCGCGGAACGTGATGCAGTCGAAGAGCAGCACATCGAGATCGTCTTCATCAGCGCGTTGCACCAGCGCGGCCAACGCGTCTGCGGGCCAATAGTCGTCGCTGTCGAGATAGATCACATAGCGGCCCGTCGCCGCATCAACACCGTTGTTGCGGCCGACAGACTGACCGCTGTTCGGTTGATCAATCACGATGACGCGAGAATCCGCGTCGGCGAAGCGTTGAAGGATCGCGCGCGAATCGTCGGTCGAGCCGTCATTGATACAGAAGACCTCGACATCAACGCCTGTCTGCGCGAGGACGCTCGACAGGCAGTCGTCCAACCACGGCGCAGAGTTGTACACGGGGACCACGAACGTGACGTCAGGATGCGCCGAACGTGCCGGCGGCCAGCCTGTGACAGGCGCCGCGAGCGGAGGGGGTGGTTTCGCAACGGCCGACGCCTTCCTAGAGGTGGACGAGGCGTGGGCGTGTCGCTTGCGACCCGGCAGAGCTAGCCCCCGCAGCCGGCGGGGCAACAGCGTGAGCGCGCGACCGACACGGAACGACGGTCCGCTCATCACCTGATCCAGTCGG
>Ga0160453_100782_pt1 | contig 17674 bp, 20 predicted proteins | sample HID1971K_E6MG_FD_108228 | JGI IMG/M metagenome (GOLD analysis project Ga0160453, IMG submission 108228) | Enriched millipede-associated microbial communities from UW Madison campus, WI, USA - HID1971K_E6 MG | ecosystem: Host-associated > Arthropoda: Insects > Digestive system > Unclassified ...
CGGTCAGCACCTTGCCCGACGAGGGCACGACGTTGTTGTAGGCACGTGCGAGACGCGTGATCGAGTCGAGCAGGATCACCACGTCCTTCTTGAGCTCGACCAGGCGCTTGGCGCGCTCGATCACCATTTCGGCCACGTGCACGTGGCGCGCGGCAGGCTCGTCGAAGGTGGAGGCGATGACCTCGCCCTTCACCGTGCGCTGCATTTCGGTCACTTCTTCGGGGCGCTCGTCGACGAGCAGCACCATCATGTGGACCTCGGGGTAGTTGGCGCTGATCGCGTGCGCGATGTGCTGCATCATCACCGTCTTGCCGCTCTTGGGCGGTGCCACGAGCAGGGCGCGCTGGCCCTTGCCGATGGGCGCGATGATGTCGATCACGCGGCCGGTGATGTTCTCATCGCCCTTGATGCCGTCGCGTTCGAGGCGCATCTGTTCCTTGGGGAACAGCGGCGTCAGGTTCTCAAACATCACCTTGTGCTTGTTCTGCTCGGGCGGTCCGCCGTTGACGGCATCGAGCTTGGACAGCGCGAAGTAGCGCTCGCCGTCCTTCGGAATGCGCACCTCGCCCTCGATCATGTCGCCAGTTCGCAATCCGTACCTGCGGACGAATTCTGGAGGGACGTAGGTGTCAGTGTCTTGAGCGCAATAGCTCTCTCGGACGTCGCGAAGGAAACCAAACCCTCCAGGTAGTAGCTCTAAGACACCGCCCGAAGATCTGCGGCTTCTCATTTGCGAGGCCTGATTAGCAGACCAGGACTGACCTTGACGGCTGGACTTATGAGAACGAGCCCGATCTGCAAAGTGAGTCCGAACTATAGCCGAATATTTATAAATGTCATTCATCTGAAATTAAAATAAAGTTATTGAAATGTTCTTGAGAGGGGTTGGTTTGACAAACAGATTTTTCTCTCTTGGGTGAAAACGTGAGACATGGATTCAAGGAGCCAAGTCATTCCCGACCATGCAGGAATCTGAGAGTCGAGTGCTTGAGATGCCGCCTTGAACTGCGTAGAGAAAGGGCAGCGTTGCTGGGGCCGCCTCGCATTGCATAGCGATGTCCCTCAGCTGATGTAGCGTCTGAAGCAAGAAAAACGCTACGGATGACAACGCATGATTCCGGCTCTCGGGAGGAGATCTCTAGCCGGGACTTGGATTCACCTGAAGTGCGGACGCACAGAGCAGCTTGATAGAACTTCCAAGGCGGGATTCACTGCCCCACGACGTGCTGTTCCCACCAAATTCGGCGGGATCGCGCTTGCCTCTGCAACCAAGAACCGGTTTCTGGCAACATAGTGCGCTTCCTTCTCGATATGACAAGCCATGGGACGAGAACGTCTCTACAAGCTTCTACGGGCGATTGGGCTGACTGACCTGGCCAATTTCTCCGAGACATTGATTTCTAGGAAGATGGCTCCCGCCCGAAGAGGAGCCCATGAAGAAGAGTCGATTCAGCGAAGAGCAAATGGTCACGATCCTGCGCGAAGCAGATCGCACAACGGTGGCCGAGGCCGCCAAGAAGCACAAGGGCAGCGACGCCACCATCTATGCCTGGCGCAAACACTTCGGCCAGATGGAAGCGGCCGACGTCAAGCGTCTGAAGGCCCTGGAGCTTGAGAGCAGCCGACTGAAGAAGCTCCTTGCCGGGCGAGATCAGGACTTCGAGACCCTCAAGGAGACCAACGCAAAAAAATGGTGAACCCGCTGGCTCGGCGCGAGCAACTGCCCTTCGTGCGCGCACGGGGCTTGGGTCTGCGCTGCGCCTGTGGGCTCATCGGTATGTCACGTGCCACGCCCAGCTACGAGCTGCGCCCGCCCGCCAAGGATGCACCGGTGCTCGCGGCGATGAAGGAACTCTCGGCCCTGTATCCGCGCTACGGCTATCGCCGCATCCGGGTGTTCCTGCGCCGCAAGGGCTTCCAGTTGAGTTGGTCTCGCACGCACAGGCTGTGGCGCCTGGCGGGCCTGCTGGTGCCCCGGCAACGGCCGCGCAAGCGCATCGCTTCGGTGCGCCCGCGCGTTCCACGTCGCTCAAGGCCAACATGGTCTGGGTCTACGACTTCGTCTTCGACACCACGGCCAGCGGTCAGCAGATCAAATGCCTGACCTTGGTGGACGAGTACACCCGCGAGTGCCTGACCATCGATGTGGCCGGGGCCATCCGGTCCAAACGGGTGATCGAGGTGCTGTCGCGCCTGGTGAGCCTGCACGGTGCGCCGCTGTTCATGCGCTCGGACACGGGTCCGAGTCGGTCAGCCAAGCCATCCTGGAGTGGATCGCGCACGCCGGGATCGCCACTGTGCTCAACGACCCAGGCAAGCCCTGGCAGAACGGCACCGACGAGAGCTTCAACGGCAAGTTCCGCGACGAATGCCTGTCCATCGAGTGGTTTCGATCGCGCCGCGAAGCCGCTGTCCTGATCGAAGCCTGGCGCAATCACTACAACGAGGTACGACCACACAGCAGCCTGCAATACTTGACGCCTTCGGACTTCAAACAGGAACTCCGCCTAGAACTGTAACCCGCCGTCTTCTAGGAAAAACTGTGTCTGCTAAACGAGCAGGTCAGAATCAGAGGAGCTGCCCCTCCTTGGGTTAAACGACTTTTTTGGTCTGCCGGATGTCGGTCAGAGGGGCAGGGCGGTTGATCGAGTCTCTACTCAGCCTGGCATTTGTCCAAGCCTGTGGGCGACCCCTTTGTCCGTCAGAGAGCCAGCAGCCGAGTCTTAAAGCAAGCTTTCCTGAATGGCTTGATAGGTCGTACTGATTTGGGGGGTAAAGCCAAGGCTGCGCGCAAGCGTTCCATCGATGACTCCGGACCACGGGTTGGTCAGAGGTGCCGCGCTGGGTTCGATTGGGGATTCCGCGAGATTGCTCAATTCAAGGATAGTCATGGGCGCGTCGTCGACCGTGTTTACGATGTGCCCATCGAACGCCCCGGCAAGAGCTAGCTTCGTAACCACAGCAATATCGCGGTGATGAATCATGCTCATCCGATTGGCTGGGTGAAGTTTCAGCAGTTGTGCGATGTGCGGAATCTGGGCGATATGCCCGTCGTTATCTCCATAAACGAAGCCGTACCGCAAGACCGACCAGTTGAGGCCACTCTCGCGCAACAGTTTCTCGGCAGCTACCTTGCTGGCCGGATAGTCGCGGGTCGGTGCCACGTCATCGCTTTCCAGCGACGGCCGGGGAGCGTCCACGTTGTAAACGAGACTGGTGCTGGCCATGATAAACCGCGCTGTCGATGCGTTCGCTTTGACTGCTTCAATGAGATTACGCGTGCCCTCGAGGTTGACGTTCCAGATCTGCTTCACATCGGGTGTGCGAAGCAGTCCAGCGAGGTGGACGACGGCATCTACGCCGGCGACGGCGGTTCGAAGCGAGGCAGGATCGAGAATGTCGCCCTCTACAGTTGTGACGCCAGCGAAGAGGGGTTTCGCTTGACGTACTAGTGCACGGACATCAAATCCGGCTTCGACGAGGCGAGGCAGGAGGCGGGTTCCGACGAGGCCGGTTGCGCCAGTGACAAGAATAGTCATGGTTTCTTTCCTTTCTGAAAAAGACTGTTTAGCCGTTCAACGCCGTTGCTGAGTACGCGCACTACTGTTGAAAGGTCTTCTTTGGGGACACCCGCAAATGCGGTTTCCAGGATCAAGGCAATCGGGTCAGGCAGTGCTTTCCAAAGGGCTTGTCCAGCAGGCGTGATCGACAGCAGCTTTTGTCGCTGGTCTTGGGGATCAGACGTTTGCGCGACAAAACCTTTGCGCACTAACGTCGAGACGACGCCGCTCAGCGTCGGCTTCTCAATCTGCAGAACGATCTGTAGATTTCGTTGAGCCATCGGCCCGTCGTGTACGAGGTGCCATAAGACGTACCACTGTGTCGAGCCAAGGTCGTACGGCCTCAGGGTGGCTTCGATGACTGAGCGTGCGGCGAAGTGGTACTTTTTGGCCCACGCACCGGCTGATTGGTGATTCTCTGTACTCAAGCCGATACTCCATTGGTTTGCTACCGAACTATTATAGTTAGGTAGCAAACCATGTCAAGTGACGGTACTAAGAACTGCGCTGCCTTGACAAGCGCGGTCTAGCCATGGAGCGTCAAGTGGTTCGTGAGTTATCGAGACGACTGACGGGAGCGGCGACGTTGAGGCAGTCGTCTAGCCGATGTCATTGCCGACGTGACCACGCGGGCTGGGCCTCGCGGCCGATCTGAACTGATGTCGGGCGTAAACCCCTTCGCGCAGTCACAACCGCCCGAAGTGCGCCGTCTGGCCGTTGGTCTGCAGGAGCCTGTAAGAAATTTATGTGTAAGGCATACGCCAACCAGCAGGAGCATCTATGCCAGTTGATCAGCCGCAAACTCGCATTGTCGCAGGCTCATGAGCTGACCGTATTCGCACCATCGGAGGCGACTCCGACGGGGAGAGGAAAGCGAATCGATGGGACAGTTCAACGTCTCTCGACCTCGAATCTTGCCGTCGAGAGGCCCGAGTCGGGTTTGGTCCTCTAGCGCAAACGGCAGGAGGGGAACACCTCATTCTCCCTGCGCAGGCAGGACCAAGACGACTAGCGCATCGCAAACGCGTGATCCTCGTTTGGCTTGGAAAGGCGGGGCATTTCCCAATCGACGCGCTGTTAAAAAGGTTGATGCGCTCGGATGCGGCAATCAGGACTTTGACCGACGGCTATTCGCGCGCCTTGCGTGGCATACGCAAGACCAGCTTCAGCGACCAGTGAACACAGGTTTGCGACGTTCGGCCATGGCTCTGACTCCCTCCTGGAAGTCGGCGGATCTAAACTGATCTCGCTGGATCAATAGTTCTCGCTGATTTGCCCGAAAAATTTCTTCGTAGAGACCCTGTCTTAAAGTCTCCCGCGTGCTCAGGACGGCCAGGGGGGCGGACGCTGCGATTTCCTGGGCGAACAGGAGTGCGCTCGCGAGGACCTCGTCGTTAGGCACCAGAGAATCTGCAAGACCAATATCGACGGCTTCCTTTCCGCCGATGCGCCGGCCTGTGTAGAACAAGCGTGCTGCTTGTTGCTGCCCGATCAGCCGCGGAAGGGTCACACTGAGCCCAAAACCGGGGTGAAAACCTAGCAGATTGAAATTTGCGCTAAATCGAGCTTCTTCGCATGTAACTCTGAAGTCGGCGGCCAATGCCAACCCGAGACCTGCTCCGACTGCTGCGCCTGCAATGGCAGCCACAAGAGGCTTTCGGGTTTGGTAGACCTTGAGCGCCTCAGCGTAGAAATCAGCTGGGTCTCGATCCCGCCCCTCCGCTGCCGAGGCAGCGAGATCAGCTCCAGCGCAAAAGGCGGATACGCCCGATGAAAGGACCACGGCTCTGCATTCGGGGTCCGCATCCAGCTCGAACAGCGACCGGGTCAGCTTCCCCATGACGTCGCCGTTGACATGATTATGAGGAGGACGAGCAAGAACGACATTTGCGACCGCCCCGTGACGGACGACATGAACTTCGGCTACGGATGACATCGGCTTTTCCTGGATTTTGTGGTCGGAGGCTGGGCATGAAGGGGAGGCTGCCGCGTAACGAGAATCGTCAGGGGCGCGTTGATTTTTAATAAGGCGTGAACACGCCTTTGTGTTCAGCGTCGCCTTGCGGATTCGATCTGATCCCAATCAGACTCGGTCCATTGGAGAAGGTCCTCGGCACCGGAGGTGCGGAGGTGCTGCCCGCCATCGATAGCGATCATCTCGCCATTGATGTAAGCGGCGCTATCGCTTACCAAGAATGCCGCCAGCGTCGCCAACTCTTCAGGCTTGCCGGTGCGGCCGAGCGGATTGCTGGGGCGTCGTCCAACAGTCAACCGTGTCGCAGTAGGATCCAGCCCTCGCTGCGCGCCTTCAGTTGGAAATGGACCCGGCGCGATCGCTACGCAGCGAATTCCGTAAGGTCCCCATTCCACGGCAAGGCTGCGGGTCATCGCAAGCATCGCAGACTTTGCCATGGCTGACGGAACGGTGAACGCTCGGCCAGTACGAGTAGAGGTGGACAGGATGCTCAACACCACCCCAGGGTGCCCTGCATCGATCCAGCGCCTCCCCGCTTGAAGAGTGCAGTACAGGCCGCCATGCATGGTAGGGGCAAGGATTGCGTCAGCGGCGCGGGCGCTGAGTCGATCCGTCCTCGCCACAAACGAAGCGGCGGCGTTGTTGACCAGCACGTCGATCGCTCCAGAATTCCACGTTTGCTCGAACAGATCCTCTACTGCCTGCGGATCACGAATGTCACAGGTCACGCTTTCGACATCGGCACCGAAGCGTCTGACTAGCTGTTCACGAGCTGCGTTCAACCGCTCCGAATTGCGTCCGCAGATCACCAGCGATGCGCCCTGACTGGCAAAACATTCGGCCATTGCCAAACCCAGCCCGGACCCACCGCCGGTGATGAGAATTCGGCGTCCGCGAAGGGCCATAGGCTCAAACATAGTTAACCTTTTCACCGGTCGAGCTGAAGTCGACGTGTGTGGGGGCAGGCCGTCTGCCTGTCCTAGGCCACGATCTATTCACAGCGCGGAACATGGTGGGATCGCAACGAGCAGCGAGTCGGCCGCACGTGGCTGCGCGCTGTCCCAGATTACGCGCTCAGCGCATCAACCACAGGCGACCGAACCAGCCCACGGCGCTGAAGATCAGAAATCCGGGCTTCACTCCACCCAAGGTCGCGCAGCACGTCGAAGCTGTGCTCACCGATCAAAGGCGCGGGCTTGGCCGCCTCCGGGGAGCTGTCACTGAACGATACAGGGTAGGGGATCTCGCGGAAGTCGCCCAAGTGAGGATGATGCCGCACAGGAAATTCGCGAACTATTTCGTCAAGACTGACGATCCGTCCTACAGCGATGCTATGTTCTTTGCAAAAGTCGAGCCAGTGCTGAGTAGGACGCATTGCGATGATTGCTCGCATTTCGCGGTACAGGAAGTCGGCCTCTATCTGCACATTCCGACCAGCGGACTTATCACTACCGACCAAGTCATGCCGTCCACCGTGAGCGAATATGGCGTCGTATTCGCGTTGAGAGTAAGGCATCATGTTGATCCATCCATCAGCGGTTCTTGCCGGCCCTCTGGCAGAGCTCAGCACCCGCGTGTAGCCTGGTTCTGAGATTGGAGGAACCGCCATTGCCCCCGCACCGTGCTCCAACATGGTGAACGCGCGCATTACGTCCAGCATGGCAAGGCGGATATACTGACCGCGATCTTCACCCGATTGCTCGCGGTGATACAGCGCGGCGATCACAGCGTTCGCGACCATCATGCCGCAGATCTTGTCCGCCATGATCGTAGGAGCCAGGGTCGGTGTGCCATTGATTCGCATCGCTGCATCCGCCAGCCCGCACTCAGCTTGAATGATGTCGTCATATGCGGGGTCGTTCGACCGGCCGCTGCTTGGAGAGAAACCCACCGCATGGCAGTAAATGACGCGCGGATTGCTTTCGGCCACTTGCTCGTAAGAGAGACCAAGCCTGCCCAGTGGACCGGTGCGAAGATTCGTGACAATGACGTCGAACTTCTTTGCGATTTCCAGAATCGCCTCTCGGCCTTCAGCGCTTTTAAGGTCTATAGAGAGGCTTCGTTTGTTGCGAAAGAGGTTCAGACCAATCGGGGACAGATCCGTGTGCGCGCATTGACCCATGAGTCGGCTCTTGCTGCCCGCGGGTGGCTCCACCATTAGCACGTCTGCGCCCATGTCGCCCATCATTTGGGTGGAGTAAGGCCCCATGATGTGGCTGCTTAGATCCAGCACAGTCACGCCTGAAAGTGGCCCGCGTCGCTCGGATGTCTTCGAATAATTGTTCATTTCTTATGCGATCTTTTCAAGAAAATTGGAACTCGAGCCAACCGCCGTCGAGGGCAATCTCTCCGGTCTCGAGGCAGGCTTGGAACGCAATGCCCGTATCGCACAGCCAGGTTTTTAGGGTCAGCGTCTGTCCAGGGGAAACTGGACGTGAGAATCTCGCCTGCATACTTTTGAATGCCGCACTTCTTCCAGATGCAAACTGATTCAGAATTGTTCGCGCACATATTCCATAGCTGCAAAGGCCATGCAGGATGGGGCGGTTAAACCCGCTTCGCTTGGCATACGCGGGATCGCTATGAAGCGGATTTCTGTCTCCAGTCAGGCGAAAGACCAGCGCTTGCCATTCCACAGTTGGGATCTGAAAGACTTCCGTAGGCGCTCCGCTCGGAAGCGCTTGCTTTTGGTAAACACTGTCTCCGTAAGCCCCCTCACCAACTGCCTCGCGGATGAATGCACTCGAAGTTGAGCTGAACAGATGCGCTCGGGTCAGCGCATCAAATCCGTCGGTGGTCCGATGAACTAATGCCCCAGTGCGTTTGAACTCAAGACCGGAAATGCAACTACGCAGCTCAACCCGACCTTCTGTTGCAAGGGTACTGAACAGTTGTAAGGATTGAGCCGCATGTAGCTGCTTGGTGCGATCGACTCCTGACAGCGAGGATTTCATGCCTGCGCGTTGAGCCAAGGTCGCTGCAAACGTCGGGATAACCTCGAGGTTTGTCCCCGCGCTGTTCTCCGTCGTCCATTGAAGTTCATTGCGAGGGTCTTGCTGTCCTGCCCCGACCGCGATCGCGTAAAGCATCGCATCGCGATTCGTCCAGTCAACGTATAGAGGTTCATAAGAGGTCCCGACAATCTCGGGACTTAGCGGCTTCGTCACCTGCGCGCCATTCATTTCAGGAGCTCTTTGTAGAGAGTGGTCTCCTCGTCGATAAACTTGCTGAGCTGCGTTGTGTCCATGCCCAAGGCTCGGCTGTTGCGGTCCTTGTAGAACTGCGCCATTTCACCGCTGTTCGCTGCGGCCGCCGCCATCGAGCGCACGCGCTCCGCAATCGGTTTAGGCGTCTTCCTACTGATACCGATCCCGGACCAGACGATTAAGTTAACGCCGGGATAGCCTGCTTCTGCAAAGGTGGGAATGTCTGGGAAGACCGCATTGCGGGACGGTGAAGCCAATGCTAGGGCGCGAACCTTTCCTCCTTTAATGAGGGGGGCGGCAGACGGAAGATCCATAAAGGCAGCAGAGAAAGCGCCGCCTACAAGGTCTGTAGTCATTTGGCCGGCGCCTTTGTATGGAACTTCAACAAACTTGACCCGGGCTGCCTTCTCTAACATAACGCGCGCGCCACGAAAACTTTGCGAATAACTACCGAAGAATGTGTTGCCACCATTCCGCTTAGTTTCTTCGATGAGATCGGATAGAGTCTTCAGCTTGCTGCCGCTGTTGACCAACAGGACGGCATCGCTTGCGCCTAGTCCAACGACCATCTCGATATCGTGAGGGTTGTAGCCGACATCTTTAATCAGGAATGGCGTCATGTAGAGCATCCCTCCCGTCAACGAAATCATGGTGTGACCGTCGGCCGGCGCGGATAGCGCGTCCCGAATTCCGATCGCAGCATCGGCGCCGGGCTTGTTTTCGACGATGACCGGCTGCTTTGCCTGTTCGCCTAACAACTGTGCGAACTTGCGGGTTGAAGAATCGAGGCCACTCCCACCCCCAAGCGGCACAACGATTCGAATCACTTTATCTGGGAAAGCCGGTGTCTCGGCCCACGCCGCCGTCTGAACAAAAAAAGCGGCGCATATCAAAGCGCAGCGCATCAACGACTTCATTGGGTTGTCTCCTATGGATTTCGGCCTTCCTGCTTGTCCTGCGAGGCCGGAGTCATAGTCTATGGCGCATGATGTCCGCCATGCCATGCTTCTGGGAGCATAATAAAAATGCTTGTAATGTTCTGAGGAGAGCACCGGTGATAAATACGCTTCTTGATACCCAAGCTCCGCTTCACGGTCGTACGCACCTGCGCAGTCAGGACCTGAACCTTCTATTGGTGCTCCGCGTGCTGCTTGAGACGTGCCACGTGAGCGAAACCGCGCGATTGCTAGACAGCAGTCAACCGGTGGTTAGCCGCATGCTTGAACGGCTGCGACTTGCTATGGCAGATCCTCTTCTGATCAAAAGTGCAAACAAGATGGTGTGCACGCCTAGAGCGGAAGAGCTGAAGCCGTTGTTGTCCAGTCTTGCAGGGCTTTTGGACGAAATCTATCGAGTGCCGGCCGACTACCGCCTTGATCAAATTGAGCGTACCGTTGTCGTGGGAATGAATGACGCACTGCAATACGTACTGGGACCAAATCTGCTGAATCGATTTCGAAGTGTTGCACCTCGTGCGTCCCTCAAGCTGGTCCCCTTGGCACATACCAACCCGCGCCAAGCGGTGATAAACGGCGAGGTCGACCTCATGATCGGTATGACGTCTGCAGAGGAAACGCTGCTCAGGCGCCAGCCGGTCCTGACAAGTGGGTACCTGTGCCTTGTCAGTCGGGATCATCCGATAGGGGGCGAAGTCCTAACCGTCGATAGTCTTGCCGACTGGCCATATCTCGAGGCTTCAAATACAGGCATCATGACGTTGGTCACCGACAAAATGTTTGCACGTGCAGGTGTTCGAAAACGTACACAGGCTCATCTTTCCAGTTTTCTCGCTGCTCCAGAGGTAATTGCTGGAACGGATCTTGTTTGTATCCTTCCTGCCTACCTGTTCAACCACTTTTCAAGACATGACGCAGTTCGATGCTTGAGGGTGGTAAGTGATGTGGAGCCTCATTCGGTGAGCATGTATTGGCACAATTCGAAGCACATCGATCCGTTCGTGAAGTTCGTCAGAGAGCTGGTGTTTGAGGTCGGGCGCAAAGCAACTGAACTCGTGGCTCCGCCTGCTGAGTTTGGTGGCTAAAAACTCTGACGCCAACCGGGCTCTCACGGACTCAGAAAGTTGGCTTGAGCCTGCGAGTCGATATAGTGGGCTCCCCCAAGCGGAGAAGCTCTCGCTGAACTTCACGCAGGAGTGTCGAGAGCCGTGCTTGCGCTATTTTCGATCTAAAAACTTTGCCATGTAGCGCTGCGGTTCGCCGGTCCCAAACGCTGACGCGAACTCGCCCACCCCTGCAACGATGGCCGCATCGAGGTTGCTGGTGCGCCATTCCCGCAGTAGGCGCTTTTGCTGCCGCACGACGTGTCTACCGTAACTCGCGAGTTGGTTGGCCAGCCTCCCTACTTCTTCGTCCAGGCGTTCCAGCGGCATCACGGTGTCGACGAGAGACCAAGAAAGTGCCTGTGCGGCATCGATGTTGTCTCCGGTAAGGAGCATCCAGTTCGCGCGGGCCTGCCCAATCACCCCTGGCAAGAGCGCGGCATGGATGATGGACGGAATTCCTACTTTGATCTCGGGCATTCCAAATTGCGCTCGGTTCGATGCAACGCGCAGATCGCACGCTGCCATCAGTTCCAGGCCCCCGCCTAAGGCCCAGCCGGAGACGCGGGCGATGACGGGCACAGGGCATTGACGAACCGCCTCGCAAAGCTTGCGCAGGCCTTCGATGAAATTGCGTGCCGTCTCCGGCGTGAGAACACCCATCTCACGGATATCTGCTCCCGCGACGAATGCCTTTTCCCCAGTACCACGCAGGATGACAACGCGCAGTGTTTCGCACGCGATGATTTCCTCGAAGGCACTGCGGGTCGACTCGATCACGGCGGTGCTCAGAAGATTGAGGTGCCCGCCACCGGCGATGGTGATGGTGGCTACGCCGCCTTCGCTCCACGCGACATGGGTGCTTTGAGGGGTATTCATCAATGTCTTCCATTCATGCGTGTCGTGAAGTCACGTCCCTCACTCGCGGTGCCAGGGCGCGCGCAGCCTTCCGCCAAGCCCATGACGTGGTGCAGCGCGGGACCGACTCCGGTGGTGAGTGCAACCTTGCCCTCGCCGTGCGCCGTGCGCCGTGCGCCGTGCGTGGCCGTGCACTTCGTGCAACTAAGAGTGTGGCGGAGAAGTATGCATCGACGGTTGCGTCGGTTCTCCGATGAAGACAATGGCCGACCGACTTCATGATGTTTGGCTTCAGATCGGTTCACGCTGGACCCAGAGCGCTTGCGCCTCATAACGGTCCCCGGCGGCGAAATCGAGTCGTTCGCCCTGGCGAGCAAGAACGTGGCAACGTCGTGGCTTGATCGAGTAGTGGTAGCCACGAGCCGTTCATACTGCGTCTCGCGTGATCTCAACGTGCCAGACGGGCAGTGTAAAAGGCATCAATCAACCGAGATCCCATACTCGGTCACAGCCTTTTTCCAACGTATGGCTTCGGCCTGCACGTACCTGACCGTTTCGACGTCGCTCAAATCCGGCACGGTCGCGCCCTGGGTTTTCCAACCCTCAACGACTGCCGAGTCTTTGAGGGCGGCGCGAATCGCCTGGGCGGCACGTTCAATCACCGGCGCGGGGGTGCCTTTCTTGACCCACCAGCCATACCAGATGGTTGCATCCATCTCTGGTCCACCCGCTTCCTTCATCGTTGGCGTATCTGGAAATAAGGGCGTCCGAGTTTCGGCCGCCACAGCCAGCAGTTTGATTTTGCCCGCACGGATGTGTTGGGCGGAGGTTCCCAGGCCATCAAACATCAGTTGGCATTGGCCGCCAATCAGATCAGTCATTGCTGGGGCCGTGCTTCGATAAGGAATATGGGTCATGCTCACCTTGGCCAAGCGCTTGAACTGCTCGCCCACGATGTGTTGGGCGGTGCCACTGCCAGACGAGCAATAGTTGATCTTGCCCGGGTTGGCTTTGGCGTAGGCGATCATTTCCTTTACCGTCTGGAAAGGGGCTGAGTTTGTGATGACCAACACACTAGGCACGCGCGCGGTGAGCGCAACGGGGATGAAGTCCTTCTCGATATCAAATCCTCGCTTGGGATAGAGGGCTTCGGCCATGGGCTGATGTACGCCGCCGGACAAGAAGGTGTAGCCGTCTGCAGGCGCATCCGCGACGCTTTTGACGCCGATCGTGCCGCCTGCGCCGGGCTTGTTGTCCACGAGAACGGGCTGTCCAAGTGACAGAGTCATCCGTTGTGCAATGGGACGGGTGAATGTATCTACACCGCCGCCAGGACTGTAAGGCGCTACGATGCGAAGCGGCTTGTCCGGCCAGTCAGCAATGGCATGGCCAGCTGCGAGCGCGACGAGCGCTGCAGCGACGGTTTGACGCAGGAGTGAGTACATGTATGTCTCCAGTTTTCTTCTTCAATAAGCCTCGCGCATTGATGCGCGCAAACTACTTCAGCCGCTTCCAGGTCGCAGTCGCAAACGCCACCAGCTCCCCCGATTCGTCCTTCAGGGTGGAGCGCAGAAATGAAATTCCTTGACCTAGCTTGGTGACTTCGCCCGTGCAGGTGAGGGTTCCCTCTCTAGCTGCTTTCACGTACTGGGTCTTCATCTCAAGCGTTGTGCCAGCGCCCTGCAGGTGCTTGAGCAGGTGTCCCATTGAGATGTCCATGACGGTGGCAATCACGCCGCCGTGCAAAGAGCCTTGCGGGTTGAACATGAAGTCTTGCACCGCAAATCGCACGATGCAGGCATCGTTCTCGTAAGCGAATTGAAGGCCAAGTAAGCGTGCTAGGAAGAACTCTTCGAATACGGAGCGCTGAGTCTGCAGGGCTGTTTCGAAAGCTTGACGCGCCGCCGCTTCATCCATGGGGAGCCTGCGCATCCGTGCACCGCACTACCCCACGGGCGGCCAAGCCCTCGACGTCCGAGGACGACATTCCCAGCATCTCGCCGAGGATCTCGACGGTGTGCTGACCTAGCAGCGGCGGCGGCTTGTGGTCGTCGTCGTTGCAGTCGTCGAAACGGAAAGGGGTGTCGATGTTGCGAACCGTGCCAGCCGTCGGGTGCTTCATTTCGATGACCATACCGCGCGAAGTTAGTTGTTCGGCTTCGCAGACTTCAGCCACTGATCTGATGTCGCCGTAAGGAACGCCTGCCCGTTTGAGGCCTTCGATCCAATGGCTGCGCGGCTTGGTCGAGATAATCTTGGCCACCAGCGGCACCAGCTCGTCTCGCAGTCGCACGCGTTCTACGGCCTTGGCAAAGCGCGGCTCGGCAGCCAAGTCCGGGCGTTCGATAACACCGCAGAAAAGTTGCCAGAACTTATCGCTTGCAACCCCGATGTTGAGCCACCCGTCGGACGTTTGGAAGGTTTCGTATGGCGCAATGGTGGCGTGGGTATTGCCACGGCGCTTCGGACTTTGGCCGGTCGTGAAATAGATGCCGGCATTGAACGTCAGCAAAGACGCCATGCAGTCGAGCATGGAAATGTCCACATGTCGACCCTTGCCGGTGCGCGCGCGTTCGAGCAATGCTGCCATGATCGCCTGGCTGGCGAATTGTCCGGTCAGTAGGTCGGCGATCGATGTCCCCACCTTGGTAGGTGGGCCGTTTGCATCCCCAGTGATGTCCATGATGCCGGACTCGCCTTGGATGATGAGGTCATATCCGGGGCGCTGCGCATCGACTCCGGTGCGGCCGAAGCCTGTGATCGAGCAGCTGATCAGCCTCGGGTTGACCTCGCGAAGCTCCGCGTTGCTGAGCCCCAGCCGCTCCATCGTGCCTGGACGGAAGTTGTCCAGAAGGACGTCGCACTGCGCGGCCAGGCGGCGGACCAAGGCGACGCCATCCTTGTCCTTCAGGTTGATCGCCACGCTGCGCTTGTTGCGGTTGACGGACAGAAAATACGCGCTCTCGCCGCCGCTAAAAGGCGGCCCGAACGCGCGGGCATCGTCTCCATTCTCAGGTTCCTCGATCTTGATGATGTCGGCCCCCAGGTCCCCCAGCAGCATGCTGCAAAAGGGCCCCGAGACGACGCGGCTTAGATCGAGGACACGGAAGCCAGTCAGCGGGGCCATCTTCAGACCATGACGTCGGCGAGCGACTTCATGTCATCAACCCACAGGTCTGGCTGGTGCGGCGTGCGGCCGAAGGGGCGCTTGCGGCGATCGATGAAAGCGGCGTGCATGCCGGCAGCCTTGGCACCCAGGCAGTCGAAAGCGTGGTTGGCGACGAACAGGACCTCGTCCAAGCGCACGCCCATGATCTGAGCTGCTTTGGTATAGGTGGCGACGTGCGGCTTGAACGCGTTGGCTTCGGCTACGGAGATGACATTGTCGAACGGCACGCCGTGGTACTTCTTGGCAGTTTCCAGCATGTCGACGTCGCCGTTGGACAGCACGACGATCTTGTATTTGGTCTGCAGGCGCTTGAGCGCTTCCGGCACGTCGGGGAAGCACTTCAGGCGCTCGATGTTGCTGATCAGTTCCTTGACCTCGGCATCGGTATGCTGAATGCCCGCCCGCTCGAGCGTGTAGTCCAAGGCGCGTTCACCGATTTCGCGATACGGCGTGTGCTCGCGATGCAGTAGACCGTCGATCATTGAGTTTTCGAAGTGGGTGCGGCGGTACCATGTGACGAGTGATCCTGGGTTGCCCTGCCAGCCCTTTGCCGTAAGGTAGGGCGTGAACGCTTCGGTCAGGCCCTTCTGCATGTCTACGACCGTGCCGTATTGGTCGAACATTACGACCTTAATCTTGCCTTTGAGAACGTCTGCGGTTGCCATCGATTTACTCCAGTTGATTTGGCTAAGCGAATCTCGCTCAGGCCGTAATCTAGGAGTGCTTGCTCAATCAGTCCAATGGATGATTGCGATGGCGTTATCTGTTTTTGTGATGTCGCTTAACGCGCTACCCTGCGAGGGTCGTGGCGGCGCTTAGCTGGCGGTGGGGTTGACGCGTGCGCGAGCGACGATTGCGCGCGCGCGATCGATCACAGGCCGATCCACCATCTGTCCATCGACGCTGACGGCGTGCGATTTAGAAGTCGCGGCAAGGATTTTGTGTGCCCAAGCAGTCTCGGCGGGCGACGGCTCGAATATCTCTCGCACAGGCGCAACCTGCTTGGGGTGAATGCACATCTTGGCGCCGAATCCGATGTCCCGCTCAAAGTGCATATCGCGGCTCAGAATCTCGGCGTTGTGGATGTCCGCGGTCACTCCGGCGATGGGTGGTGGTAGTCCCGCGCAGCTGGAGGCCACTGCTATCTTCGAGCTGGGATAGATCAAGCCGACTGTGCCAGAACCCAGATGGAGTTCGGTGACATAGTCCATGTTGCCGAAAGCTAGGCGGCAAACGCCCGGCGAAGAGGCCAGCTGAGAGGCTTGCTCTACGCCTTGAGCATTCTCAATGAGCAGCACAACCGGGTGTCGCCCACTTGCGGCGGCCAGTACCGCATCCAGTGAGTGACCCAGTTGTGCGTAACTGCACATCAGGCCCAGACTGGGCAGGTCACGTAACGCCAGCAGGTCGCTAGCCAATGCAGGGCTGCCCGGCTGGTTCACTCGGATCAGCGGGGTCACATGAGAAGGGGCGATCTGGAGCCATCTCACAACCTCCTCGCGTGCTTGGGCTTTGCTGTCCGGGTGGACCGAGGCCTCCAAGTCAAGAATGACTACGTCCGCACCCGCGTTCCATGCGGAGGCGAAGCGATCAGGCCTGTTGCCTGGAACGAAAAGAAACGTGCACGCCTGTGCGAGGCGCGTTGCTATCTCGTTGTAGGACGCCATCATCGCGCTCACATGTCTGTCATCCGCTTCGCGGCTGCGCGGATGTGGCGCTTGATTGCGCGCTCCGCCGCGCCCGAATCGTTCGCGGCGATTGCGTCGTAGACGGCTTGGTGTTCCTGCTGCACCTTCTGTGAGAGGCCTGGCGCCCTGGCACTACGAGATCGCGCCGTGTCAATCGCAGAAGAGTAGAACTTCTGCAGGTAGTCCATGAACATGCGGTAGTGGTCATTTCCGGTGGCCTCAGCAATGGTCCGGTGGAATTCAAGGTCGGCGTCCGACCCACTGGTGCCGTCGCGAACAGCGCGTTCCATCCGTTCCAAGCACTTTTTGAGCTGTGCCAGATGTGCCGAAGTGCGTCGGCGCGCGGCCAGCGCTGCCGCCTCGCCTTCTACACCCAGTCTCAGCTCGGCGAGGTCAACGATGGCTTGCGCGTCCCCCGAGTTCGGAGTGGATAGGCGGAACGACGGCTCCACCGCCCGCGCGAGCACGAACGTGCCGCGGCCCTGCTGTGTGTCAACAAGCCCGTCGGCTTTCAGCCGTGCGACAGTTTCGCGCAGCACGGTCCTGCTGACCCCGTAGCGCTCGCACAGGCCCGCCTCCACCGGCAACTGGCTTCCGACAGGGAACACGCCGGCGCGGATGTCCGCAGAGATCGCCTCGAAGAGCCGCTGTGGCAAAGACTGCTGTTGCAAAAGACCCATGTGCAAAGTCTAAGGCCAGTTACCAACGGTGAGCGGAAATCATACTATGATGATACGTATTATGACTAACTCCGTTGTCCAGACTGTGGTGGCGCCGCTGTCCTTGAAGACCATCTACAGGGCTTTTTGCCGCCAGCTCCACGAGCGTGGCTTCCGCGGTGAGATCGGGGACTCCTACGCTGAACGCACGGTGCTCTCCACCGACAATTCGATCTACCAACGGTTACCACAGGCGGTCGTTTATCCGTGCAACGCGGAGGATGTGGAGTGCCTCGCAACCTTGGCTGCGGAGACCCAGTTCCGTCAGGTGGTGCTGACACCGCGCGGTGGTGGCACCGGTACGAACGGACAGTCTCTAACCGACGGCATCGTGGTCGACCTGTCTCGGAACATGAACAGGATCATCGAAATCGACGTTGCTGCACGGCGCGTCCGCGTCGAGGCCGGGGTCGTCAAGGATCAACTGAACTTGGCCTTGA
>Ga0160453_100788_pt1 | contig 17407 bp, 18 predicted proteins | sample HID1971K_E6MG_FD_108228 | JGI IMG/M metagenome (GOLD analysis project Ga0160453, IMG submission 108228) | Enriched millipede-associated microbial communities from UW Madison campus, WI, USA - HID1971K_E6 MG | ecosystem: Host-associated > Arthropoda: Insects > Digestive system > Unclassified ...
AGGTAGCTGATCGCGACGTCGAACTCGTCGGGGCGCACGACCGGCACGTACAGCAGCACGTGCCCGACCTCGCGTGCCACCGCCGCGACCTGGCCCTGCGCCATGCCGAGCAGCATCTCGAACTCGACATCCGTGCGCACGCCGGCGGCGCCGGCGAGCAGCCACGCGTAGGCGATGTCGAAGAGGTTGTGGCCGGCGACGCCGATCCGCACCGCTCGCGTGCGGGCCGGGTCGAGCGCGTAGCGCAGGCATCGCACGTAGTTCGCGTCGGAGTCGACCTTCGCGTCGTAGGTGGCGAGCGTCCACCCGTGCATGACGGCATCCACTCGCTCCATCGCGAGGTTCGCGCCCTTCACGAGCCGCACCTTGATGCGCGCGCCACCTGCCTCAACGCGCTCGAGCGCCCACGCTGTGAGCTGCTGCAGCGCGGGCAGCGCGTCGGGCAGGTAGGCCTGCAGCACGATGCCCGCTTCCAGCCGCCGCAGCCGCGGGTCGTCGAGCAGGCGCGTGAACACCGCGATCGTGAGATCGAGGTCGCGGTACTCCTCCATGTCGAGGTTGATGAACGTCGGCCCGGTCGCTGAGCCTGTCGAAGCGGCCGCTGTCAGGTACAGCGGGCGCAGCCGCTCGACCACCTTGTCGACGACCTCGTCGAAGGCCCACATCGAGATGTGGCTGGCGATCGCCGACACCTTGACCGACACGTAGTCCACGTCCGGCCGGCGGATGAGCTCGTGGATGCCGTCGAGCCGGCGCAGCGCCTCGTCTTCGCCGAGCACCGCCTCGCCGAGCAGGTTGAGGTTCAGTCGTGCACCGCCGGCGCGCAGCTGTTCGATCGCCGCGCCGAGCTTCTCGGGTCGCGCATCGACGACGAGGTGCCCCACCATCTCGCGCAGTACGCGCCGCGCGATGGGCACGACCGGCGACGGCAGCACAGGGGCCACCGCGCCGCCCACGCGCACGGCCGAGCGCAGATACCAGGGCAGGAACCCGGGCACCAGCGGCGCGACCCGGTGCAGATGGGATGCCGCGGCCGACAGGCTCTCCGGACGCATCACGCCGTCGACGAAGCCGATGGTGAACGGCAGCCCGTTCGGATCCTTCAGCACGCCGGCGAGCCTCTGAGCCGCGGGGTCCGCCTCGACCTCGGCGCTCTCGGCGGTCCACCGCTGCGCGAGCGCCACGGCCTCCTCGACCAGACGGCGCTGGGCTTGCGGATCCATGCGCGCTCCGTTCACTTCTTCGTTCGCCTCTGCGTTCACCTGCGTGACTCCAGCCTGCACCTCTTCGTGCGCGATCGGCTCGACATGTGCCATGAGGTCAAGGGTGCGGCATCCATTCATTCACGAAAAGCGAGCATCTATGATCTGTATCGTTCGATTCTGTCGATGGGATGCCGGTGTTCGAACTTCGCCGTCTCAGGCTGCTGCACGAGCTCGCACTGCGGGGCACGCTGGCCGCCGTCGCGGACGCCCTGTCGTACAGCCCGTCGACGATCTCGCAGCAGCTCGGCCTGCTGGAGAAGGAGGCCGGCGTCGCACTGCTCGCCCCCGACGGGCGCCGCGTGCGCCTCACCGAGCACGGGCGGGTACTGGCCGCGCATGCGGCTCGGGCGCTCGATCTCGACGAGCAGGTCCACGGCGAGCTCGAGTCGCTGGCGCCGGGGCTCGCGCCGGTGCGCGTCGCGGTGATGCAGACGGCGACGCTCGCTCTGCTTCCGGCCGCGCTCGCGCTGCTCGCCGAACGGGCGCCCGCGCTGCGCGTGGAACTCGTCGAGCTCCCGCCCGAGCACGGGCTGTTCGAGCTGACGGCACGCGGCGTCGACCTGGTGATCGCCGAGCAGTATCCCGGCCACACCCGTGCGCACGTCGACGGGCTCGAGCGCGAGGTGCTGGGTACCGATCCGATCCGGCTGGCCGTGGCGCCCGCCGACCCTGCCCGTTCGATCGACGATCTGCGGGAGCGGGCATGGGCGATGGAACCCGCCGGCACCGCCGCACGGCAGTGGGCGGTGCAGCAGTGCCGCGCCGCCGGATTCGAGCCAGACGTGCGGTTCGAGCTCGCCGACCTCACCGCGCACGCGCGGCTGGTCGCGGCGGGGCAGGCGGTGGCCGTGCTGCCCGACCTGCTCTGGGCGGGCGCCCCCGCGCCAGTACGGCTGCTCGATCTGCCGGGGCGCCCCGCGCGCGAGGTCTTCATGGCGCAGCGTGCTGCCTCTCGCGGACGCGCCGGCATCGTCGAGGTGCGCCGCGCGCTGCGCGAGGCCTTCGCCGTCACACGCGGTGAGTCGCGCCTCTAGGCTGGGCTGGTGTCCGAGCAGCCTCCCGCCACCGCCCCCGTGCGGAAGCGGCGGTTCACGTGGATCCGCGCAGCGGGCGACCGCGTGCCGACCGCGTGGTTCGCGGCGATCGGCACCGGGGCGTTCCTCATCGCGACCGCGGCGTTCGGCGGGCTCGCGACAGCCGCCCAGCCTCCCCTCGCGCACCTGAAGCCCGGGACGACGCATGTGGACGACATGCGCTCCCTCACGATCGAGCGGGCGGTGCTCATCGACGAGCTGCCCGGATCCGGCACGACCCCCGAGGACGGGGAGCGCGTGCTCGCGATCGTGGTCGACGTCGAGAACAACTGGGACCAGCCGATCCGGGCGACCGGTCCAGGCAGCGTGCAAGAGTCCTTCTCGGTCACCGGTCTCGACGAGCCTTCTTCGGGGGCGCGCATGGACGATGCGACGATCGGTCCGACGTTGCAGCCGGGTGTCCCCGCGCAGCTCGTCTACACGTGGGCGGTGGATGCCGACGCCTACGCCGCCGGTGACACCGTCACCGTCATGCTCGATGACATGACCCTGTACACCGCGACGTTCGTGTCGCGCGGCAGCGGATGGCAGGACCCCACGCCGTCGGCCACGATGACGCTCACTGTCAAGGACGTCGGAGCCGGTGTCGACCAGGAGGACGGCGATGACGGCTGACACGCAAGCCCCGCCGGGCGCGCCGGCCGCACCGCCTGCCGCTGCATCCGTCTCCGGTGCCGGGCACCTCCCGCGGTGGGCCGCGTGGACCATCGGGATCGCCTGCATCGCAGTCGCGTGGTTCGTCGCACTGGCGACGCCCGGCGAGGAGCAGATCCAGGCGCCGTTCCGGGTGCCCGCGGCGATCGGCGAGGCCGCGATCGGGCGCAACCTCGCCGTGACGTTCACCGACATCCGCCGCGCTTCCGAGGTGAGCGCATCCGGCTGGACCGCAGACGGCAACTGGCTCGTGGTCGATCTGGAGGCCGAGGCGGTCACGACGGAGATCGGAACCTCGATCCAGTACGCCAAGCTCGAGCTCGACGGCATGCAGTTCGACGCCAGCGAGCGGCCGCCGTCGTTCGCGAAGGACGGCGCGCTAGAGGTCGGCATCCCCCGTGAGGGCAGCTTTGCGTTCGAGCTGCCCGACGGGCTCGATGCCGGCGACGGACGGATCGAGCTCGCGCTCAACAACATCACTCCGGAACTGGACTCGATGATCGTGCTGTCGTTCGACCTGGGCGACGTCGAGTCGATGGATCAGACCGAACTGCTCGCGACCGGATGGGTGGGCCCGTGACCCGGTGGTGGCGCTCCAACGCCCTGGCGCTCGGCGCGATCGTCGTGCTGGTGCCGGCGACCTACGCGGCGATGTCGTGGAACGAGTGGTCGTCGGTGCTGCAGAACTCCGCCAGCCGGGCGGTCACACTGCAGCCCGGCGACGAGATCGAGTACGCCGGTGCGACGGTAGGCCCGGCGACGGCGGAGTTCACCCAGCTGCCCGACATGCCCCCGCGCACGCGGGTCGTGACGGTGACGCTGCACATCGACCCAGGGGACCCGCCGATCACGTGCAGCCCACTGCCGCTTCGAGAGGTCGGTGGACTCGAGCGCCAATGGGACGCCCGCGACGATCTCGGCAGGGAATGGGATCCCGACATTCAGACGTTCTGCGACTCCGAGGCCGAAGGCGCCTACGATCTGCTCCTGGATTACCTGGTGCCCGAAGACGTGTCCGGACCGTTCGCGGTCGAGGTGAAGTCGGTCGAGGGCTGGCCCGAGTTCGTCAGCGCTGTCGTCGAACCCTGACCTGCGTCGAGAGCGGTCTCGGCGTGAGCGGATGCCGCGGCATCCGCTTCTTCCGCCTCCTCTGCCTCTTCGGCTTCGGCGGCGTGCGCTGCGGCCCGACGCCCACGGAGCCGCCCGATGACGCCGTCGTAGCCGCCTGCGACGAGGGCGATGCGCACGGGTTCGATCAGCACGGGCGCGATGAGGAAGATCAGCTGATCGTTGATGAACCAGAACTGGGAGTCGTGCGGCCCGAACGCGCGCGGGATCGCCCAGGCCACCACGCCCTGCAGCCACAGCAGCAGTGTGTACAGCAGCACGAAGCCGCCGATCAGCACCGGACCCGCCCGCCACATCAGCACGAGCGCGTTGCCGATCGGCGTGAACCGGCTGATGAGGTCACTCCAGATGTCGGCGAGCCGGGCACGCAGCCGCCCCGGCAGGGACTGGTAGCGCCGGCGGACGCGACGACCGACGTCGCCGCCGAGCTCGTCGGTCGACAGCGCGGCGGGCTCGACGGCCTGGCCGTAGAGGACGCCCGCGATGGTCAGCCAGGCGATCGGCAGCAGGATGATGCCTCCCACCTCGCCCAGCAGCCACTCGCTCGCCTCCCACACCCACGCGAGCGGCAAGAAGACCGATTCGATCGCGGCTCGCAGGTCTCCGAGCCACACCATTCCCTGTCGCGTCGCGACCCACGAGCTGATGGTCCCGATGATCGTCGAGATCACGACGGCGGCGAAGTAGACCCACACCGCCTCGAGATATGCGGCGAACACGCCGAACCAGCGCGGCAGCCGATCACGGTATCGCTTGAGCAGCCACCGCAGGGCGAACGCCACCACGACGATCGCGATGGTGAGGGGGGTGACGGTGATCTCGCCGCTGAGCCCGTCGCCGACGACTTCGTCGTCGAAGAGCCGGCCGGTGACGAGTTCCAGCACGCGCGAGGAGTAGTCGACCGCGTCCTCGCGCAGGTACCCCCACGCCGCGTAGAACGCGAAGAACGGGAGGATGCCGACCATCAGCGCGTCGAAGAACTCACGGCGCCGCGCACGCGGGTCGGTGGGCAGCGGCGAGATCGCGCGCAGCTGTCGCATGCCGTCGCGCAGCACGAGGAACATCGCCACGAGCGCGATGAGTCGGACGAGGATCGCGACGGGCAGCAGCAGCGAACCGGCGACGGCGCTGTACGAGCCCACCCAGCCCGCGACCTCGATTACGCCGTACCGGGCAAGGATCGCACCGAGGTACAGCGCCAGCAGCACGGGCCAGTGCCGCCACAGCAGGCGGCCGGCGGTGCGCAGCACAGCGAGCACGTCGGTCACTCGCCTAACCTAGCGGGCCGCGACGGAGGACTCGGCGCGCGTCAGTCCCAGAGGCTCGGAGCGGGCGCCTTCGTCGACGGCAGCGCGGCGCCATCGGCCCAGTCCGCGACCCAGGCGGGCAGCGGTGGCAGGTCGTCGGGGCGGCCGAGCGCGGCGAACAGCTCGTCGGTGTTCACGACGCCCCCGCTCTTGCGCAGGAACCGGGCGCGCACGATCATCTCGGCGTACACCTCGCCGCCGACCACGGCCCGGTGGATCTGGTAGACCGCCTTGTCGTCGTGGCCGTACAACCGCGACTCGACCGTGAACCGCTGCCACAACTCCAGCGACTTGCGGAACGTGACGGTCTCGCTCGCCACGACGGCGTACCAGTCGCGTTCGTTCATGGCATCCCACAGCCCGGTGCGGATCAGCAGGTCGAATCGGCCGAGATCGAACAGCGACGCGTAGCGCCCGTTGTTCATGTGCCTCAGCAGGTCGATGTCGGTCGGCAGCGTCGTCAGGCGCACGCGGCCGATCGAGCGGGGCGGGATCGGACCGCGGCGGCGCAGCAGCGCCTTCGCACGCATGATCGTCAGCAGGGTCCGCCACCACACATTCACGAAGTGCGATCGTAGCGATCCTCGACGTCGATGCCGATTCGGTTGCCGATTCCTACAACGGGGGTGGCGGCATCCCCTCGACATCCACAGGGAGCGGGCGACCGGCGGAGCCCCGTCACATGCGCAACGCGATCTGGTCTCGGCGCCGGGCAGGGGATTTCGTGACGGGTCGCCATTTCGATGCGGCGTCCCACCAGTACGGCCCCTTCACGTGGGGCACTCCGCCGATCATGCGGATCTGCCAGCCGCCGGTGTCGATCGTGCGATGGTGGAACCAGCACAGCAGCACCCCGCTATCCCCGCTCAAAGAGCGGGACGGCGACGTCGTCCCCGCCCCTACCCGACGACAGTCGACCAGGCAACGCCGACCAGGCACAGCCCGTCGTCGGTCTGCTGGTAGAACACGTCTCCCGGAAACTCCAGCCCCGCGACGACCCGGTCTTCGGGAAGCGACAGGTTGATGCTCCAGTCCGGATCGAGCTCGGCCAGATCCTCCCAGTACGCACCCGAGAAGCGCTCGGGTTCCTCGGCCGACAGACCCACCCAGTCCTCGGGCTCGCGCACGTCCGGTTCATAGCCGGCACACACGAACGACGCGCTGTCGCCGGACGCGGCCGCATCGATCAGCTGCTCCGTGGTCGCGATCACCGCGGCACCGTCCGCGCCCCAGATCAGCGCGTCGACGGAGCATCCCGACAGCGCCACCGCCGCGCCGACGGCTCCCGCCGCAGCCATCGCCCGCCCCATCCGCCTCACACCGCGACCCTAGCGCGCGGGTCCCGTGCAACGCCGCACAGCCCGCGAGCCCTGCCGCTGCCATCCGCTTCGCCATCCGGAGTTCACCAGGTGTTCGCGCGATTTCAGGTCTCGCGACGACCCGCGTAGAGTCACGCACATGGAAGCCGAAACCCAGACCGACATCGTCGTCCGTCCGGTGCGCGACGTCGACGCCGAGGCCCTCGGGCGCGTCCACGCGACGTGCTGGCACGAGACTTACGACCACCTGATCAGCAAGGCGGCCCTCGAAGCCGTCTCACCCAAGCGCCTCGCCGAGCTGTGGACCCACTGGGCCGTGCAGGGTCCCGAGTTCAAGATGTTCGCCGCCCTCGTCGACGGCGAGATCGTCGGGTTCGCCGGTTCCGGCCCGGCGCGCGACAAGGACGCTCCGCGATTCCGCGAGCTGTACTTCATCTACCTGCTCGACGCCTACCACGGCACCGGCATCGGCCAGCGGCTCTTCGACGCGGTCGTCGAGCCCGCCGAAGGCCTGTATCTGTGGGTCGCCGACGACAACCCCCGCGCGCACCGCTTCTACGTGCGCAACGGATTCACGCTCGACGGCGCCCAGCACACGGAGCCGTTCCTCGGCGAGACGCTCACCGAGGTGCGCTTCACGCGCTGACCCGTCTGTCGCGAGGGGGCGTGTCCGGTTCGCCGGGCACTCCCCCTCGTCGTCTTCGCGGCACTCCCGTGTGAAGAATGGATGCCGGCGGCCCGGCGCCGGCCCCACGATCCGCGAGACTGGTCGCATGCCCCCTCGCACCGCGCTCACCGTCTGGCCGCTCGACGGCATCCCCGAGATCCAGGCCGGCACCGATCTCGTCGCCGTCATCGTCGATGCCGCGGCCGGCGACCTGCAGGACGGCGACATCCTCGTGGTCACCTCCAAGATCGTGTCGAAGGCCGAGGGACGCTTCGTCGTCGCCGACGACCGCGAAGACGCCATCACGTCCGAGACGGTGCGGGTGGTGGCATCCCGCCTCACGCCGTCGGGATTCACGACGCGGATCGTCGAGAACCGGCTCGGCATGGTGTCGGCCGCCGCGGGGGTCGACGCGTCGAACACCCCCGAGGGCACCGTGCTGCTGCTTCCGGTCGACCCGGATGCCTCGGCCCGGGCGATCGCCGGCGGTCTGCGCGAGCGCCTCGGCGTCGAGGTGGGGGTCATCGTGTCGGACACGCTCGGCCGCGCGTGGCGCGAAGGGCAGACCGACCACGCGATCGGCGCCGGCGGCGTGCTCGTGTTCGAAGACCTTCGGGGAGCGACGGACGCCGAAGGGCGGCCTCTCGTGGTCACGATGCCCTGCGTGGGAGACGAGCTCGCCGCGGCGGCGGACCTCGTGAAGGGCAAGGCCGCACGGCTCCCCGTCGCCGTCGTGCGCGGACGCGCCGACCTCGTCGGCCCGCTCGACCTCCCCGGCGCCCGCTCGATCGTGCGCCCGCTGGAGCGCGACATGTTCCGCCTCGGCGCCGACGAGGCCTACGCCGAAGGGTTCGCGGCGGGCGCGGCATCCCGGTCGGCCGACGCCGAGTAACCGCGAGCCGTCGGTGCGCTCGCGACGACAGAGCCCCGGCGCCCGTCCGTCACGACGGTGCGCCGGGGCTCTTCGCCTCCCGGGTCAGCGCCCCGACTTCAGCACGGCCTCGCCGGCCGAGACCTCTACGCGGACGGTGCTGGACGCGCCCGGCACCGATCCGATGCGGTTGTCGAACGCGCCCGCCGACACTTCGGAGGTCACGTCGTAGTCCCCCTCCGGAACGGTCATCCGCAGCGTTCCCGCGCTGACGTCCGCCTCGATCGAGTCCGGTCGCGCACCGGTGAGGACCGCGTCGAGGGTGCCCGCGCTCACCGTCAGCTCGGCCTCGCGCACGCCGTCCACTTCGAGCGTCCCGCGGCCGGCGCTCACGTCGACGCTCAGCGAATCGGCCGTCCCCGAGACGTCGAGCGATCCCGCGGCGAGCGACAGGTCCAGCTCGCCGAAGTCGCCGTCGGTCGAGAACTCGCCGGCGGCCAGCGATACGTCCGCGTCGAGGCCTTCCAGCGACGAGGGAAGCCGCAGCACGGCATCCGCGCCGTCGTCGCCGACCCATCCCAGCCAGCCGAGCCAGCCGCGGCGGTCGGGCGATGCCACCTTCAGCTCGTCCCCGTCGCGCACGAATCGCCAGTTGTCTGCGCCCCACGAGCTGGTGACCTCGAGCTCGGCGTCGCTCACGTCGGCGAACTCGACGCGCAGCGTGCCGGCGGCCGTGTCGATGTCGAGCTCTTCGACCCCGGCCACGTCGAGGGTGCGCGTGGACGTGTGGACGGATGCCGAGGCGACCGTTGCGAGCACGGCCGAGGTCGCCGCTCCGATCAGTACGAGCGCTCCGAGCACGATCACGACGATCGCGACCGCACGTGCGCCCGTCGGATTCTGCTGCGGAGGGGCGGGCGAACCCGGGATCACCGGAGGAGGAGTCAGCGTCGTGCTCATCGGTTCGTTCCTGTCTGCGGCCCGCGGCCGCTGGGCGTTGTCGGTGGTGCCGGAGGCGTGGTGCCGCCGTGCTCGAGGTGGGCGATCGCGGCGAGCACGCGCCGGTTGCCCGATTCGTCGGGTTCGAGGTTCAGCTTCTGGAAGACGGCGGTGATGTGCTTCTCGACGCTGCCCTCGGTGACATGCAGTGTCTGCGCGATCGCCTGGTTGGAGCGACCCTCGGCGATGAGCGCAAGCACCGAGGCCTCCCGTTCCGTGAGCCGCTGCATCCGCTCATCCCGGGTCCGACGGCCGAGCAGCTGCGCGACCACTTCGGGATCGAGCACCGTGGCGCCCGCCGCGATGCGCTCGATCGCCTCGAGGAAGTCGGTGACATCGGCCACGCGGTCCTTGAGGAGGTACCCGAGCGCACCGCCGCTGGACGAGATCAGGTCGGCGGCGTAGCGCTCCTCGACGTACTGCGACAGGACGAGCACGGCGAGTTCGGGCAGCCGGGCGCGCAGCGACAGCGCGGCGCGGATGCCCTCGTCCGTCCAGGTCGGCGGCAGCCGCACGTCGAGGATGCACAGCTCGGGCACCGTCTCGTCGATCGTCTCGTCCAGGCGCTGGGCGTCGGGAAGGGCCGCGACCACCTCGTGACCGCTGTCTTCGAGGACGCGCACCAGCCCGGCGCGCAGCAGCGCCGAGTCCTCGCAGATCAGGATGCGCACGGGATGCTCACCTCCACGCTCGTCGGCCCACCGGCCGGGCTGTCGATGCGGGCCTCGCCGCCGGCCGCGAGAACGCGGTTCACGACTCCGTCGAGGCCGCCGCCCGGGATCACCCGAGCCCCGCCCACGCCGTTGTCTTCGACGCGGGCCCACAGCAGACCGGGCTCGCGCAACCGCGCGACCACGCGCACCTCGGTGGCCCTCGAATGCTTCGCCGCGTTGGTCAACGCCTCGGCGATCACGAAGTACGCGGCGGCTTCGGTGTCGCGGCTGCAGCGGCCGTCGAGCCGGACGTCCGTGTGGACGGGCACCACCGAGCGTGCCACCAGCGCCGAGAGGGCGGCATCCAGTCCCCGATCGTCCAGGACGGAGGTGTGGATGCCGCGGGCCAGCTGCCGCAGCTCGGTGATGGCCGCCTTGGTCGAGGTGTGGGCCTCTGCCACGAGCGCCTTCGCGGCCTCGGGGTCGGTCTCGATCTTCTGCTGCGCGAGTCCGAGCGTCATGCCCACCGACACGAGACGTGGCTGCACGCCGTCGTGGAGGTCGCGCTCGATGCGGGTGCGCTCGACCTCGGCGGCGCGCACCGCCCCGGCGCGCTGCTGACTGGAGGTCCTGGCGGCGGCCGCCAGCTGCACCTCCCGCGAGGGCACCATGATCGCTCGTGCGATGACGCCGTGCAGCACACCCAGCCCAGCCAGTGCCCCGGCGGCGAGCAGCGCGGCGAAGACGCCCACCGGCACGGCCCACGGGATCGGCACCTCGATGCCGGTGCGCGCCAGCCGCACGGATCCGGCTTCGGCGAAGAGCGGTGCGAACGCGAGGACGACGCCCGAGACGAGCACGCCGGCCAGCGCCACCACGGCCCAGCCCAGCACCGTCGCGATCGCGAGGTTCGCGATCGCCCGCCAGGTGGCCGCGTCGATCGTCTGCAGCCATACGGTGCGCAAGAACCCGCCGAAGCCGGGCCGTCCGCTCGAACGGGGACGCGTCGCCGGCAGGCCGAAGCCGTACAGCCCCTCGACGCGCTGCGTCTCGAGCCAGCCCACCGCGTACAGCACGTAGACGAGTCCGAGCAGCACGACGAGGCCGATGCCGATCACGAGCACGAGCCCGAGGCCGACGCCGAGCAGCGTGAAGAGGATCGAGAACGCGGTCGCACCGATGACGCCCACCGCGGCGAGCTGTGCGATGGCGCCCGCGACCTGGGCGGGGCGTGTCACCGGGCGGACGGCGGCGGAGTCGGAGGAGGTCATGCCACTTACGGTAGGCGCGCGAGCGGCGCTGCGCGCCAGAGCCATCCAGAGTCTTGTGTTCGGGTTATCCCCCGGATGACGTGGCACGGGACGGTACGCGGCGCCGACTGTCGGCGCGGAGGATTAGGGTGCAGGAATGGCAGCGCGCACCAGGACCCCACGCGGCCGCAGCGGTGCAGGGGGCACCCAGGCGCCCGTGTTCGACCTCGACGAGGTCGTCGTGCTCGCCGACCTCGCACCGGGCGACGCCGACAGGTTCGACGCGTTCGTGGGTGTCGCGTACTCGGGCGTCGCCCGCGACACGTGGGACCTTGCCGTCGGCGACACCGTCGAGGCGTGCCGGTTCGACGGGCTGGAGCTCGGCTCGTGGACGCTGCGCGGCACGCACCTGCTGGAGAGCGTCGTCGCCGGCGCGAACGTGCCCGCGGTCTCAGGCGCCCGCAGCGGCTGGCGCGACGTCGAAGTGCGCGACAGCCGCTTCGGCTCGGTCGAGGTGTACGACACGTCGTGGCGCGGCATCCGGTTCACGCGCTGCAAGCTCGGCTACGTCAACCTGCGCAGCGCCGAGCTGCTCGACGTCGCGTTCGTCGACTGCACGATCGACGAGATCGATCTGATGGATGCCGCTGCCCGGCGGGTCTCGTTCGACGGCTGCCGCATCGCGACCCTGAACGCGAGCGGCGCGAAGCTCACCGACGTCGATCTGCGCGGTGCCGACCTCGGTCAGGTCGTCGGGATCGAGGGACTGCGCGGCGCGACGATCTCCGCCGAACAGCTGCAGCTCATGGCGCCGGCATTCGCCGAACTGCTGGGCCTCACGGTCGACGGCTGACGGCTCCGGGTCACCGCCCCGACACCTTGCCGAACAGCCGCGCGATCGGTGCCAGCACGAGCGGTCGCGCGGCGACCCAGGCGGCCGCGATCACGACGAGCGAGGCGACGAAGAGCCAGAACCCGGTCCAGTTGTCGGCGTACGCGTTCGGGTCGGTCGACCCCTGCGCGGCGTACATGTGGTTGAGGTTGCGCAGCGCACCGGTCGCGAACACGAGGAACACGTGCACCGCGATGAACACGACGAAGTACAGCATCACCGGGAAGTGCACCGCCCGCGCCCACTCGACCGGATACGCCTTGTTGAGCCCGGCGGCGTTCTTGGGCCAGATCCCCGACATGCGCACGCCGGTGAGCGCGGCCAGCGGTGCAGCCAGGAACACCGTCGTGAAGTACGCCAGCTGCTGCAGCGCGTTGTAGTTGACCCACCCGTTCTCGGTCGGCCAGTCCAGCGACACGTACTGCAGCGCCGCCGACAGCGCGTTGGGGAAGACCTCCCACGAGGTCGGAACGATCCGCAGCCACTGCCCGGTCACGAACAGCAGGGCGACGAAGATCACACCGTTGACCAGCCACAGGATGTCCAGCGACTGGTGGAACCACAGGGTCAGGCTGATCTTGCGACGCCCGTTGCTGCGCGGCGACCAGAACACCGTGGGCCGCTTCTCGGTGCGCACCGTCAGACCGGTGCGGATGATGAGCACCATCAGGAAGACGTTGAAGAAGTGCTGCCAGCCGAGCCAGGCCGGGAATCCGACCGGTGCTCCTTCGGGCAGGTGGTATTCGCCGGGGAACGCCGCGAGGAAGTCGACTCCCCACGACGTCGACAGCAGCCAACGCACCGCGAACACGGCCATGCCCGCGGCGTACAGCAGTCCGGCGCCGCCGACGATCACCACACCGGCCCACTGGCCACGGGTGAACGGTCCGATCCGCGTGGGCTCGGGCTTCGGCTCTGGGCGGGTCGCCATCGACTTTCCGGCCCACACCGTCCGTGCGAACGGCAGCGGCCGGTCCAGCGGCACCCCGGTCGCCGTGGTGGGGGCGTCCTGTGCGGCTTCGACATGGGGAGCCTCGGATGCCGCCGCCTCGGTCTCGGCGACGCCTGCGGCCTCGGCAGCCACGCCCGGTGCGGCATCCGTCACTGCCACCGGCGCCGGTGCCGCCACCGTCACCGGCGCGAGCCCCGCGGGGGGCCACGGCTCGCCGCCCGGCGTGCGCGGCAGCCCGCGACGCAGCGCCTTGCCGTCCGGAGTCGCAGGTTCCGCGGTCGCAATGTGCGGGTTCGCGGCCGCCGAAGCCGCCGTCTGCGACGAGGGAACCTCAGGGGTCGCAGGTTCAGTGGTCGCGATCTGCGGGCTCGCGACGGCGGAAGCCACAGCTTGCGACGGGGGAATCGAGGGGACGAAGGATGCCGGCGGCCATGGTTCTCCGCCCGGCGTGCGCGGCAGGCCACGACGGACGGCGCGGCCTGCGGCGGCTGAGGCGGCGGCGTCCGCGGCGGAGGCGGCGCCCGCGGCGGCGGCGGCGACCGTGGCGGAGGCGTCCGCGGGTGCGGCGGCGCTGCTGGTCGCTGATCCCGCCGGCACAGGCGTTTCGTCTCGCGAGTCGGTCGCTGAGCGAGGAGCGTCAGCGACGAGACGAAGCGTCCTCGCTCGCTCAACGACCGGAACTTCGGCGACAACCCGAACCTCGGCAGCGGCGACGGCACCGCGCGCGACGCCGGCGGGCGGCCAGGGCTCGCCGCCCGGCGTGCGCGGCAGTCCTCTCCGCAGGGTCCCCCCGAACGTCGCCATGCGGGTTACGCCTTCTTCGCCTCGAGCGCGGCGATCAGCTGCGGCACCACCTGGAACAGGTCGCCGACGACGCCGAAGTCGGCGATCTCGAAGATCGGGGCGTCGGCGTCCTTGTTGATCGCGACGATGGTCTTGGCCGTCTGCATGCCGGCCTTGTGCTGGATGGCGCCGGAGATGCCGATCGCGACATACAGCTGCGGAGACACCGACACGCCGGTCTGCCCGACCTGGTACGACTGGGGCACGTAGCCCGCGTCGACCGCGGCACGCGAGGCGCCGACCGCTGCGCCGAGCACGTCGGCGAGCTGCTCGATGAGCGCGAACTTGTCTCCCGAACCGAGCCCGCGGCCGCCCGAGATGACCTTCGCGGCCCCGCGCAGCTCCGGACGCGACGACGACACCACGGCTTCGGAGGTCGACACCACCGTCGCGGCGCGGCGACCGGACGGGCGCACCTCCAGCTGCTCGACCTCCGCAGCGGCGACCGCCTCCGCACGGGCATCGACCGACCCCTGGCGGATCGTGATCACCGGCGCACCCCACGTCACCGCGGAGTCGACGTTGTACGCGCCGCCGTAGACGGAGTGCTGCGCGACCACTCCCTCGGCGTCGCGCGAGACGCCGACCGCGTCCACGGCGAGACCGGCACGGTTGCGGGCGGCGAAACGGGCGGCGACATCGCGGCCCTCCACGGAGTTGGACACCAGCACGGCGTCCGGACGCACCAGGTCGGCAGCCGAGGTGAGCGCGTCCACCCGGCCCGAGCCCAGCCCGTCGCCGGGCGCGGCGACCAGCACCGACGCGGCGCCGAGGGCCGCGGCATCCTTCGCCAGCGCCTCGTCACCGACGATCAGCGCGACCGGTGTGCCCACCTGCGCGGCCGCGCCCAGCACCTCGGCGGCGGACTTGGCGAGTCCGCCCGACGGAGTCGTGTCGAGCAGCACCAGGATCGAGTCGTCTGCGAATCCCATGTCAGCCATCCCTTACGCGAGCCGGTTCTGGATGAGGAACTCCGCGAGCTTCTCGCCCGCGTCGCCCTCGTCGACGATCTTCACGCCCGCCGCGCGCGGCGGCTTCTCGCTCAGCCCGATCACGATCGACCGCGATGCGTCCGGATCGTGCGCGTCGACGTCGAGGTCGGCCAGCGACAGTGTCTCGAACGGCTTCTTCTTGGCCGCCATGATGCCCTTGAAGTTCGGGAACCGGGCATCCGGCAGCGCCTCGGTGATCGACACGACCGCGGGAAGGGATGCCGTCACCGCCAGCGTCGCGCCATCCGACGCACGCGTGCCCGACACCTCGGACTCGCCGATCTCGACGGCGCTCAGGTAGGTGGCGGACGGCACGTCGAGGATCTCGGCCACCATCGCCGGGATCACCCCGCCCGAGCCGTCGGTGGACTGGTTGCCCGCGATCACCAGGTCGAACCCGGTGCGCTTCACCGCCGCCGCGAGCACTTCCGCCGTCAGCCCGAGGTCTGCGCCCAGCAGCGCGTCGTCGACCACTTGCACGGCCGACCCGGCCCCCATCGCGAGACCCTTGCGCACCGTCGCCGACGCGGACTCGGGCGTCATCGACAGCACGACCACCTCGGTGCCCGGCGTCTTGTCGGCATACGACAACGCCACCTCCAGCGCCCGCTCGCCGATCTCGTCGAGCACCGTCTCGCTCGCCGCACGATCGGCAAGACCCGTCTCCAACGACAGCTTGCGATCCCCGTATGTATCCGGGACTTCCTTGACCAGGACGACGATCTTCATGACGATCTCCTCACGCTACGCAAGAGTTTAGGGGTAGACCCACGCGACGTCGAACTGAGTCCCACATCATCTGACACTGAGTACCACCGCGATCAGGGCGGGCTCGCGAGTACCGTGGAACAAGGAGGTTGTGATGGCAGCACCGAAGCGTCTGGCGGTCGACCCGATCGCCGAGGCCAAGCGCCAGTGGGTCGCCCACGGCTGGGAGCCCGCGGCGGCGGGCATGACGGCGGTCACCTCGATCATCCGCGCGCAGCAGCTGCTGTTCGCCCGCATCGACGCGACGCTCAAGCCTTTCGGCCTGTCGTTCGCGCGGTACGAGCTGCTGCGGCTGCTCGGGTTCACCCGGGAGGGACGGATGCCGATGGCCAGCGCCATCGCACGGCTCCAGGTGCACCCCACGAGCGTCACGAACACCGTCGACCGGCTGACGCGCGACGGTCTGCTGTCGCGCGAGCAGCATCCCGACGACGGACGCGCGGCGATGCTCGTGCTGACCGACGCCGGCCGCGAGCTCGTCGAACGCGCGACGGCCGCGCTCAACACCGAGGTCTTCGAGAGCCCCGGGCTGAGCGAGGCTGACACCACCGAGCTGGTGCGGATCATCGCGCGCTTCCGCAAGGACTCGGGTGACTTCACCGAGCCGCGCCCACAGCCCGAGCCGCTCTGAGCCGACCGGTCGTGGAGCGAGCGAGGCACGAGCGAGACGAAACGCTGCTGCCGCACGAGACACCGCGTGCCAGAACACGTTTCGTCTCGCTTCGCTCGCTCAACGACCGGCGACCGCGGGCCGGTCAGCGCCCCGTGAAGTCGGGGGTGCGCTTCTCGCGGAACGCCGCCATGCCCTCTTTCTGGTCCTCGGTGTCGAACAGGCCCGCGAACACGTGCTTCTCCAGCCGCAGGCCTTCGGCCAGCGAAGACTCCAGCGCGCCGTCCAGCACGGCCTTGGCCGCGTACAGCGCCGGGAGTCCCTTGGCCGCGATCGACTCGGCGGCCTTCTGCGCCTCGGCCAGCAGGTCGGCGGCGGGCACCACGCGCGACGCGAGCCCGGAGCGCTCGGCCTCGGCGGCATCCATCATCCGTCCGGTGAGGATGAGGTCGGCGGCCTTGTAGTAGCCGACCGCGCGCACGAGCCGCTGCGAGCCGCCCATGCCGGGGATCACGCCGAGCGTGATCTCGGGCTGCCCGAACTTGGCGGTGTCGGCGGCCAGGATGATGTCGCACATCATGGCGAGCTCGCACCCGCCGCCCAGGGCGTAGCCGGCGACGGCGGCGATGACCGGGGTGCGCACGGCGGCGAACTGCGTCCAGCCCCCGAAGTGGTCGCCCAGCAGCATGTCGAGCCCCGACTTGGACTCCATCTCTTTGATGTCGGCGCCGGCGGCGAACGCGCGCTCCGACCCGGTGAGCACGATCGCGCCGATCCCCTCGTCGGAATCGAAGGCGGATGCCGCGGCCACCACCTCCCGGCACACCTGGGTGTTCAGCGCGTTGAGCGCCTCGGGGCGGTTGAGCGTGATCCACCCGACGCGGCCGCGCGTCTTGACGATGATGGTCTCGTATTCGGTCATCGGTCCTCCTCGACTGTGCTGCATCCGATGATGCCTGGTTCTGCACATGGGGAATGGTCCCCATGTGCGGGGGTGGCGGGTTGTCGTAGCCTGTCGGAGGGCCTGATCGGGTCCGCTGATTTTGACAAAGGGACGGATCATGGCTGATTTCAAGGCGTCGTACGGTGAGATGGAGACCATGTCGGGCAAGCTCGACTCGGGCCGTGAAGAGATCGGTGACG
>Ga0160453_100796_pt1 | contig 17065 bp, 20 predicted proteins | sample HID1971K_E6MG_FD_108228 | JGI IMG/M metagenome (GOLD analysis project Ga0160453, IMG submission 108228) | Enriched millipede-associated microbial communities from UW Madison campus, WI, USA - HID1971K_E6 MG | ecosystem: Host-associated > Arthropoda: Insects > Digestive system > Unclassified ...
ACAGACAGGAGCAGCGGTTTTTCCAGCAACCAGCAAGGCCGCGCCACACCTTCGACAACAGGCCCGGCGATGCAAGCGGTGTTTGCCGGCCTCCACTGGTTTGCAACTTCGGGGCGATGATCGGCGACCGGCGCAGGCACCAATACCCGATCATGTCCGAGCCTGGCCAGAATGATTTCAAGGACCCGTTGACGATCCTGAGGCGTTCCCCCGCGCTCAGGAAACAGATCGTCGGCAACCGGCGCCGTCTCCTGCACTCTGGCAGCCTCAAGAGTCACGGCAATAATGGGCGCAGCCAGTTTGAGATGATGCAAATGCTCCTGCAACAAGCGCATCAGGTGGGCTGGATCCCGGGTGGGAACAGCGGTAGCCAGTTCCACCCGGGATGGTTCGCGTGCATGACGACCACGCTCATGCTCAAGAAGCAGGACAAGTTGTGTGACCGCCCGCTGATGCCCCGCCAGCCAGCCGCAAAGCTGCTCGATCAGCCGGCCGGCCACCCTACCAACGGCTTCTGCATATTCAATTCGTTCAACCAGTTCGATCCGCCCCTGAAACTGCAGCGGTGCGACAACCCATTTGAATATTTCGGGTGTATTCCCGTAGGCGGCATCAAGAACCTGCAAAAGCTGCCGGCTGGTGCGCCGCTGCAACCCGGCGCGCGGCAGTGACCGCATGGCCCCCAGGGTGGCGCAGCCAATGCTGCCCAGCCAGGCTTCATAAGGATGCGCGGCCGGCAACGACCCGACTGGCAAAGCGTCCAGTCGGCGCATCTGGGTGCCTGGTTTCAGACAGCGGCGCAAGCGCGCGCACGCGCAGGTCGCCAGCAACCAGGCGCCGCCAGCCGTTGTGGCAATCGCGCAGCTTGCACTCAGGCAGAGACCATGCAAGGTACCCTGGATACGTCGGTAAAGCCGCTGGATGCCGCCAAAAAGACTCAGACTGGCGGTGACATCCAGCAACAGGGTATCCCGTTCCCCCAGCGCGAGCTCGGGTGTGTACTGCAACAGCGCCAGCGACGTCGCCTGGATTGCCGAATGATGAATATGCTCATCGTATTCGGTCAGAACGGCCTGGGGACACAGGGTATTGACGCCGCTGATGCGCATGCCCGGTTGCACACCCGCCGCCCGGGCAGCAGGCGAACACACCCGAACCTGGCCATGATCAATCACAACGGCCGCTGTGTTGCGCCAGTCAGGGCAGAGTGTGTCCAGCGTGGGGTGTAGCAGATGTACGGCTATCCATGTTCGCATGGCGGGACTCGGTAAAAGCAGCAGAAGAGGAATCGGCAGCGACCCCAGGATAGAGGCCCCTACCGGATGCATCCGGATAAAGTGAGATATGGACAGGATGTTCTCTGACACTGCCACGACGTTTGACAATATGCACGTGAAGCCCCCTGGGCACCGGGTGCAGCGCAAGCCGCAAGGGCGCCGGGGAGGATTGTCGGGCAGCGGACAGCTCCCGAACCAGTACGAATAACGTGTCACCCTTTTGCGCCGACAATTGCAAGCGACGCAGGGCGCCATCGCGCAGAGCATGTTGCCATAACACCAGCGCCGCAAAAGCCCCGCTGTTCAGAATATGTTCGGCCGCCCACAGGGCATCGGCAGTACTTTGCGGAGAGAGCCAGAGCAGGCGGGAAGTTGCGACCCCCCAATGCGCCCACGCACAGGCCTGCGGCGCATACGGTGGCTGAATAAGCACAATGGGCCGTTGCTCGAGGCTGGCGCTTTCCAGGCCCGCAGCCGTTGAGGCATGATGCAACTGACGCACCCTGTGCCCGCAAAAAAAAGGCTTGAACAACTGGATCTCCCCAATACCGGCACGAGGCGTCATGACCTCGATCAGGTTGCCCAGGGGCCAGCCGCCACCGGGCAATTGGGCCGATATTTCAGGATAGCCGGTATTGGCGTAAAGGCCTGGGGAACGGGCAATTTGCGACGCTCGCCACAGCGAGGGATGAATGCGCTCCGGCGCAGTCAGGATAGAAGGCGCGCCAGCGCCCTGTCCACCCTGTTGCACCGGCATTTGTTCGGCGGATATCCCTGAAAAAGGCGCTTCTGGAAAGAGTACCCCGCAAGCGGACGGCCCGGCCAGGGAACCTGAGCGCTCCGATAGGTGTGAAACACACGCAACATCTTCGGGTACGGCTTCAGAGTTGCTTTCGGAGTTGCTTTCCGGCAGACGGCCAAAGCGGGAGCCCGGTGTCGTTTCAGCGATTGTTTTGGAGGGTCTTTGCGCTGTGTTTTTCATCATGGCAATTCCTTTTAATACTGTATAAGTATACAGTATTTTTAAAATTGCCATCCTTCGGAAAACCGAGGTGCTTGATCAAAATCGTCTACATAACAGTGCAGATGCATTACACTTAATGTGTTGCTCTTTTTCTCTTTACTCTCAGGAATGACTTATGAAAATGACCTCTTCCCTGCTTTTTTCACTGTTTATCATCGTACCAGGCATGGCCGCTGCACAATCGAATCATCAGCAGGAAGCCCAGGCCATCAATGAGGCAAAAGTGACGCTTGCGCAGGCAGTGCAAACGGCCGAATCAGAAACCGGCGCCAAAGCGGTCGAAGTGGATTTTGACCGGGAAAACAACGTCTGGTCATATGAAGTGACAACCCTCAAGCCCGGCACCAAATATGAACTGGTCATCGATGCCAATACAGGCAAGGTTATCTCCCGCAAGGAAGAACAAAAGCAATAATGGCCAGGCAGGCAACGACACCGGACCCAGCGTCCTAGCGGCCAATAATCGCCGCCTGCTCATCGCCTGCCTTCAAATGCAAATCTGAATACGGATCCTCCTGCTCGATATTGATGCGCATGCGGATGGGTTTTATATTGCCGAAAATAGTGGCAAAGGGCGTATCCTTGGCATCGTTGCCACGTGCAATAACCACCAGACTATCGGGCGGCGCCAGCCGTGTGGGGTCAAACTTGATCCATCGCCCGCCCAGGTACGCCTCAAAAATCGCGTGAAAATCCTGAGGGGGCTCTTCAAAATATACATAGCCCACGCAAAAGCGGGCAGGTATATTCAATGCACGGCAAAACGTGATGGCCAAATGAGCAAAATCCCTGCATACGCCTTTGCGCTTTTCAAATACATCGGCGGCTGAAGTAGTGGAATCTGAATACCCCACTTCATATTGAATATTTTCCTGTATCCAGTCAATGATTGATTCGACCAGTACGATGCCATCGCCCTGGGCGCAGAAAAGAGCCTGCACCTGGGCTGAGAGTACATCCGATTCACAATACCGGCTTGGCCGCAAGCAGGGAATGGTTTTCTTTGGCAGACGCCCGATGGGATAAATGGCGGCCTCGGACGCTCGCCTGGCATTGTTGGTAACGACGCTGACCGTGTAATCGACATTGATCGTTCCTTCCCTGGCAGGAAACGAAACGAAGCGTCCGCCCACGGCATCAATATTTTTTTGAAAATGCACAGGCGTCTTGCTCCCATTGCCGTCGATATAATCCACACTCAGGCACTCTTCCAGAATCAATTGGCTTTTTTTGGAAACCAGCATATTCAGAAAAAACTCACTTGCCGAAAATATCTCATATTCCAGCGAGGTTCTAATTCTTGTTACCAGCATCCCAGTACTCCATTTATGTAAATGATCCGGCAGACCACTGCCGACCCTGTGAATCTAACCAGCTTACATGAAAAGAAGCAACCAGCGAGTTTGCGGACGCAGACTATTGCGGATTCCTGGGAAAACACCCATATGGGGCGTGTGTGTGCCCGATATGGGAATGCTATAGTTCAGCCTGCAGTGCTGTGCGAGGAGCCACGATTGCGCCTTTGATGCCATGCTTGTTCATGGCCTCCTGGATGAACCCACTTCTTTTCATATCTTCTACAAATTCTGCCAGGTACCCCAATGCTTGGGATCCTCGGCTGCGTGGTACCCCCATTGCCTGGCAGATAGTCATGAAGCTGCCTGGGATCAAGCGCAGGCCGGGATGCTTCAATGCGTCGGCTTCCAGTTGCTGACGAACGCCTGCAGCGACATCCGTATTTTCACTCAGAAACGTTTCAACTACAGTCGGGGACGTGAGCGCGCGCGTGATTTCGGCCCGCTTGAGCTCACGGCTAAGGAACAGGTCGTATGCGCTACCCTTTCCGACCGTAACGCGGATACCCTGCTGGTCAACAGCCTCCAGCGAGTCAATGGCCGATTCTTCTCTCACGAGATAGGCGCCTTCAATGTGGATGTAGGCAGCGGTGAAGGCGATTTCTGCCGCACGCATGGGATCGATGGCAAAAAACCCGATATCCGCTTTCTCGCCGGATACGGTTTCAACAGAGCGGCCAGCGCTCTCCAGTACAACGAGGTCCAGGGGAACGCCCAGCCGGTCGGCAAACGCGTGAGCCAGGTCAACAGATATTCCGGTGGCATTACCTTGATGATCGCGTCCGGCAAGGATGGGATTGCCAAGATTAATAGAGGCTCGCAGTCGGCCAGTAGGCGTGAATGCAGCGATAATAGCAGAATCAGTTTTCATAGGGTAGGAAAATAATTGATGATGTTTCAGACATTGTAACGGGCAGAATGTCCGCCGCAACACAGGTTAATACGGGTGGGTTCAAGCGTGTCGTCAAACCACGCGTTGATGGCGGCCAATCTTTCTCCCACATAAAAAGGTTCACCGGATTCGTGCAGCCTCATGCCCAGATCATGGCCCGGAACCAGCAAGGTATCGGGAACACGTTTCCAGATATCCCATATCCGTTTCAGGGTATCTGCGCTGGCCTGTGCATCGCAGGTATCATTGACACTGCCGGACAGAAGTTCCGCCCGGTTCTTGGCGGCATCCCCGGTAAAAAGAATCGCCTGGTCCGGTAGGTCGACATAGAACAGCAGATGACCCGGGGTATGTCCCGGTGATGCAATGGCTGTTATACCGGGCAAAAAAGTGTCTCCGTCCTGCACACGCCGGACCTTGGGCGAATGTGCCAGTTCACGCACGTACAGTTCCGGCAGAGGGTTGAATCCCGGTGGCTGCGCAGATGCCCAGGACAGTTCTTTTGCACCTATCCATACCGTCGCATTGGGAAACAGAACGAAATTGACTGCGTGATCATAATGCGCATGCGTCAAAACCACATCCGTGATTTCCTCCGGTGATACGCCACGACTTTTCAGTTGCTGCTCCAAAAAATGACGGACGCCGAAAGCCCCCACATCCACCAAGATTTTGTGTTGTTCACTGCGTAGCAGGGTTGTTGTACTCCAACCCAGGCCACCGTTGCAAACGGAGCGTCCGGGATAGCCTTGCACCAATACGTCTACCTTGTACATGATTCACTCCGCCTTTATGTTGGCATCAATAATGAGCTTGCGATATCTATCCAAATCGGCTTTGATCTGCGCAGCGAACTCATCCGGTGTGCCTGCGATGATTTCGTTGCCACCCTCTTTCCCCAGGCGCTGAATGACGTCGGGCTGGCCGGATGCATAAACAACGGCTTCATGCAATTTTGCAATGATCTCGGGGGGAGTACCGGCAGGCGCCAGCAAGCCTTGAAATTGCGTAATGTCAAAGCCCTTGTAGTCGAGTTCCTGCATCGTCGGGATATCAGGCAGGGCTTGCGCCCGTACCGGACCGGATACCGCATAACCTCGTAATTTTCCCGACTGGATGTGTGGCGTCGCTGTCACAACCGTGTCAAACGTGAAAGTGAGCAGTCCGCTCAGGATATCAGTCAGCGCTTGCGCGTTGCCCTTGTAAGGTACATGAGTCATTTTCGTATGCGTCATGACAGACAACAGTTCACCAGCGAAATGCCCGCCCGCACCGATTCCGGCTGACCCGAAAGTGACCTCATCGGGCTTTTCTTTTGCCTTGCGGATCAGGTCGTCGACACTGGCAATGGGTGATTTTTCGGGTACCACCAGTACGTATTGGTAACGTGTGATCTGGCTGATAGGAGCCAGATCGACAACCGGATCATAGGGCGTTTTTTCATACAGCGATGGATTGACAACCAACGGGCCGCTGGCAGTCAGCACCAGCGTATAGCCGTCCGCCGGTGCCTTGGCGACGACATTCGTACCGATCATGCCGTTCGCCCCCGGCTTGTTCTCCACAACAAAGCTTTTCCCAAGGTGCTCCGACATTTTCTGGGAAATAATCCGCGCCGTAATATCCGCTGCACCACCGGCAACATAGGGAACAATCACGCGAACGGGTTTGGCGGGGTAATCGCTGGCAATTGCCGGTAAAGGAATCATGGTTGCCGCGACCAAGGCTGCTGAAAACATCGAAATCTTCATGGTTATGTCTCCTGTGATACTTAGTCAAGCAGATTGCGACGGTGTTTTTGCGTATTGCTGCAACAGACGGAGTACATCGGCGTCGATAGTGATGCCTTCGGACGTCTGGCGCCTCAGATTGTTCAGTTCAATCTCTCCTGGCTGGATAACCGGACGTGACTGGTCTGCGGCCGGACTGTCATGCAAAATGGAGGCAAAATCATTCATACGTTCTGTCAGCCACTGCGTTGATCCGAGCTTGCGCGTGTCAATCAGAATAAAGAAATGCCCCAGGTTCTGTGGCTCATCGGGAGAATCAACCCAGGATTTGACATGCGTCAGATAGGCGGCATTCGATAACAAACCCGCGAACAAATCCACCATCAGCGCCAGACCATATCCCTTGTGCCCACCGATAGGTAGCAGGAATCCGTCCAAGGCTTCTTTGGGGCTATGAGTTGGCTTGCCCGAGGCGTCTGTTGCCCACGTGTCCGGGATATCGCTGCCGGCCTTGAGCGCATTGCGAATTTTGGCGCGAGCGACAACGCTCATGGCCATATCAAGCAGGAAGTGATTGCCTGCCGGATTGGGCACGGCAAAGCCAATGGGACTGTTGCCAACCCGCGCGTCTGTTCCCCCCCAGGGTGCAATCGTGGTCGTGGCATTGCTGCCGATGATACTGGCAAAGCCGGCTTCTGCGGCAATCAGCCCATATGGCGATATCGGGCCAAAATGATTGCTTTGTCGTGCGAATGCCATTCCGATACCACAATCCTGCGCAGCCTCCATGGCTGCCCGCAGCGCGTGCATGCCGACCAGCGGACCGATGCCGTTATCACCATCTACCAGGCGAAGACCGGCAGCCGGTTTCTGGATCGTAATATGTGCATTTGCATTGATGCCGCCCACCTGAATGCGGGAACCATAGGATTCGATCCGACTCAGGCCATGCGTGGAGAGCCCAAACAGATCCGCCATTACCAGAATGTTCACCACATCTGCCGCGTTTTCGGGCGTCAGCCCCAGGTTCTGAAAAGCGGCAACGCCGAGCGCGGTCAATTCATCTTGCGGGACAATAACTTTGTTATTTGTTCTGTTGTTCATACGGGTTTCCTAAAAATAAAAGATGACTATTCGACCGAAAGCCTGGCGCTATGCACCACTTGGCGCCAGCGACGCTCTTCAGAATTGATAAAGGCTGCGAACTGCTGCGGGCCTGCGCCAGATATCTCGCTAGCGTCATATTCCATGCGCCGGCGCACTGACGTCGATTGCAATGCCACAAGCGCGGACTTGTGCAAACGTTCGACGACGCTCTCCGGTGTTCCGGCGGGCGCCAGCAGACCAAACCATTGGGAACTTTCAAAGCCTGGATAACCCGCTTGCTCAACCGTTGGAATATCAGGAAGAACGGCAAGACGTTTTCTGGAGCCCACGGCAATGATTTTTATTTTTCCTGCCTGCGCAGCTGGCAACAAGCCTGGTGTGCCTGCTGCCGCAGCATCAATAAAGCCGCCAAGAAGATCATTCAATTGCGCTCCTGTACCTTTGTAAGGAACATGGACCACATTGATTCCCGTCGCTGTCTTGAGCATTTCAAACGCAAGGTGACCTGCACTGCCATTGCCCGCAGAACCGTAATTCATGACTCCTGGCTTGGATTTGGCAAGCGCCACGAATGACGACAAATCCGCCGCATCAACACCGTTGCCCAGTGCAAAAACCATTGGAAGCTTGGCCAGCAGCGTGATTGGCGCAAAATCCCGACGAGGATCATATGGCAGCTTTGGGATCATGGACGGATTGACAGCCAATGTGCCGACATGCCCCAGAATCAGGGTATAGCCATCAGATTTGGCGCGAGCCACTTCCGTTGTCGCAATCATTCCCTGGGCACCACCTTTGTTCTCTACGACAACTTGCTGTCCCAGATCCTTGGACATTTCTGATGCGACCGCCCTGGCGACGACGTCAGAGCTTCCTCCGGGCGCGTACGGAACAAGCAGGCGAATGGGTCGTTCAGGCCAGGTCTGCGCATGTGCTGCGGCAACAGGCAGAAAAAACAAGGTACTACTTAAAAGGCACAACAGGGACTGGCTGAACGAACGTTTTTTTCTCATTGGAAGATCTCCTCTGCGGTATCGCGTCTTATGAATTTTGCTATGCGATATGATAGATAGAGGTTGAATATGAAGTAAAGTGCAAAAATTCGATTGATTATTGATGAAAACGCATGAAATTTGATTTGATAGATTTACGAACATTCCTGGCAGTCGCCGATCTTGGCAGTTTCCGTGCTGCATCAGAAGCATTGCATTTGTCGCAGTCCGCCCTCTCGCGTCGCATAGACAAACTGGAAGCGGCCCTGGGCGTGCAGCTTCTGCTGCGTACGACACGCAAAGTCGAATTGACAACAATCGGTCGTGGCTTTGTTCCCCGAGCGCGCAACGTGCTCAATGAACTTGAAAATGCGCTTGTCGGTATACAGGAAGTGTCAGAGCGTCTGTCAGGACTGGTGACCATCGCCTGCGTCCCTTCGGCTGTGGCCTATTTCCTGCCAGGCGTCGTTCGCACATTTCATGAGCGGTATCCCCGCATCAGTATTCGCATTATTGATGAGTCGTCGTCACAGGTTTTGACGGCAGTCGCGCGAGGCGAAGCCGACTTTGGCCTGACTTATATTGGCGTGAATGATGCGGACATTGATTTCACCCCGCTGCTTGAAGAACCTTTTGTTGTCGCGGTTCGGCGAGATCATCCCCTGGCGCAACAGAAGACGGTCGATTGGGCCGACTTGAGCACATACGAATATATCAGCCTTGCCCAGGGCAGCGGAAACCGCTTTTTGATTGACCAGGCGCTGGCACATGGCGGGGTGCGGCCGCGCCATTTTTGCGAAGTGCAGCATGTGCCTGCTTTGGTAAGTATGGTGGAGGCAGGATTAGGTGTGGGCGTTGTTCCACGGCTGGCGATGCCCGGTATGGAGCATGCGTCGCTGGTGAGCTTGCCGCTATGCAACCCGCAAGTGACCCGCAGCATAGGATTGATTCACAGGCGAACCAAGGCGCTGAACCCAGTTGTCAAATTGTTCTACGATTTGTTGGTGAGCAGTGCTCACACGCGTTGATCGAGCATACCCATAGTAAAGGAGGGATGCCGAATTTATTCTTATAAAATTCATGACAATCCGTCCCTCCTGCATGCGCTTGAACGCAGCCGCCTGCGCCGGCAAGCACTGGATTGGTATGCGATCTGATAGCGCAAGGTTTGCCCGATAGCAGAAAATTGCCCGCGCGGGGCTGACAAGGCTGCCAATATGCAAAGCGATATCAATCGCCCTGATTATTGATAAGAGACAGAAAAATATAAACCCCCGGCATCGCGCAATAAACGGATCATGCTGGCACTTGCCAGCACGCCAATCAGAAAGCGCAATACCGGGGCGGGAATTCTTCCACAGGTACGGGTTCGAACCGTAAACCTCCTCGTGAAGTACTCGGATACTCTACCAGTTGAGCTACCTGTGGATTTCCTATTCTCCGGTAAACCGGCGCCCGCATCAACTCAAAACGAGAGTGTAAAAATATATAACAGAAATGCCCGTTGCCGCCTTCGAACCAGACTTTTCTGTGCCACCCCGATACCTGGTGTTTTTGCATGCTTGGCGTCATCCGCGGCTAACGTCAAGCATGCAGATAGAACGCGCTGTTCTGGTCCGCCCCCACCCGAGAGCAATCCCAAGTTTGAACGCAGTGGCAAGCCTTGCCTTCCGAATGCTCATTACACACCTGTTGACCACATTTAATCCGCTGACCGATCCATACCCTGGTATTGTCAATTGCTACGAACCATTGAACACACCCTCTTTGCGCAGCAGGTCGGAAACCCAATGCTGAAATATGCGGATACGCGCAGGCACATTGCGCCGCCGGGCATAAAGAAAAGTCAGTGGCATGGATGGCGCACGAAATTGCGGCAGCACTTCAATCAGTTCTGCAGATTCAAGCAGATCGCGCACATCAAATGCCGGAATCTGGATCAGCCCCATTCCGGCAAGCGCGGCAGCCAGATAGCCTTCCACGTTATTGACCGAAATCACACTGTTCATGGCGACCGCATTCGGTTTGCCGTGAACCACGTATTCCCAAGCCGGCATGGCTATCGGAAACCGCGAGGCATAGTTCACCACCTGATGCGCACCCAATACGTCAGGTGTTGCGGGAGTGCCCATGCGTGCAAGATAAGCTGGGCTGGCACAGGTGATAATATCGATATCACCGAGTTTTCGGCAAATCAGATCGGAGTCGCTCAATTCCCCCACCCGTATGACGCAATCGATGCCTTCGGAAACAAGATCGACCATGCGATCGGTCATGCTCACTTCCAGTTCGACGCCAGGGTGCATCGCGATCAACGAAGGTAGCGCGGGGATGATGATGCGTCGGCCAATGCGACTGGGCATATCGATCCTGAGCCGACCTGTCATTTGCTGTGAGTCCGGATGAAACATCTGCTCGGACGCTTCGATCGCATCCACGATTTCACGCGCAGTCTTGACAAACTGTGTCCCCTCGAAGGTGGGTGTCATACGACGCGTTGTACGGCGCAAAAGCTGAACGCCCAAGCGATCTTCCAGCTCCTGTATCAGAGTGGAAACCGTCGAGCGCGGCAAACGCAGCGCTTCGGCCGCACGCGTGAAATTGCCGCTTTTCATCACCTGGATGAAGGCCTGCATTTGCCTGATCTTATCCATGAGTACGCTATTGTTCGTGAATACTGACGTAAGACGTCAACAATAACAGCTTTATTTGAAATTTGCGATCAATTAATCTGTATGACAAACGTGGCAATACGTCGCGTCCCAAATCCAGAGGAAAAACATATGTCCCGAAATACAATTGAAGGAAAAGTGGTTCTCATTGCAGGTGGCGCAAAAAACCTGGGCGGACTACTGGCACGCGAATTCGCGCAGCACGGCGCAAAAGCCGTAGCCATTCACTATCATGGCAGTCAGGCCAAGTCAGCAGCCGACCAGACGGTTGCAGCAATCGAACAGGCCGGCGCCAAGGCAGTTGCCTTCCAGGCTGATCTGACCAGCGCGGCCGCCATCGAAAAACTGTTTGCCGACACCATTGCTGCAGTGGGGCGACCGGACATTGCCATTAACACAGTGGGCATGGTTCTTAAAAAACCAATGGCAGAAGTCACGGAAGAAGAATTTGATCAGTCCAGCGCAGTGAACGTTAAATCCGCCTTTTTCTTTCTCAAGGAAGCAGGCAAGGCGGTCAATGATAATGGCAAGATCTGCACCTTGGTCACCTCTCTGCTGGGCGCCTATACGCCTTTTTATTCAGCCTATGAAGGACTGAAGGCCCCCGTGGAACACTTCACACGTTCAGCTTCAAAAGAGTTTGGTGCTCGAGGCATTTCGGTTACCGCCATCGGCCCGGGCCCCATGGACACGCCGTTCTTTTATCCGGCCGAAGGCAAAGATGCGGTGGAATATCACAAGACAGCCGCAGCCCTGTCACCCTTCTCTAAAACGGGCCTGACGGATATTGAAGATATCGTGCCATGGGTCCGTTTCATGGTGTCTGAAGGCTGGTGGATGACCGGCCAGACCATTTTGGTCAATGGTGGTTACACCACAAAATAATAGCTCGCCAACCTGAACTGCAGCCCAATGACCGGTGGCCCAAAAGCCGAACACTGAGCCGGTTTTTGGGATCAGCTCGATCCTCAATGAAAACGAAACCCAGAGATCACTGGATCGGGTGCAAAGAGACCAAGCCGCCAGACACAGAAAATAGCCTGCCGCAAACATACTATGCTGCCTGTCATAATAAAACAGCAGGCCCTCTATCTCCCGGCCATGTCTGCGGAACAGATGCCAGAGGAGAATTTGCTGCCTCTGCGGACGCAAAAAAAAGATATCTGTATAAGCGTCAGCCATTGGAAAATCAAAAACAGCACACCAACATCGGAAGTAAAAAAAACGACCTCGCATATGGCGCTGCACTGCGCTTCATTAACATGACACCAACGCGGCCCGGCGATAAGCGGCTGCCCGCCTGGCTGCAGACCAACACATAACACATCGATTCAGCGCATGGAACAGCTGCTAGGCCAATTTACCGGGACAAAGTCGATTGACGACATTTATTGTTATGTTATAACATATCATAAATTACCACTACATACAGGATAGTCAATGCCATGAGTATTTCATCCAAGTTAATCCAGATCGCAGTATTTTCTTGCGCACTTAACGCAAGCGCCGGCGCCCAGACGCATTCGCACGACCACGGTCATTCACACGATCACGCGCATGGCGCCGAGACAAATAAAAAAACTGCGGCAAAAGGTTTTTTTGCGGATACCGATGTCAAAGATCGCAGCCTGTCTGATTGGGAAGGAGACTGGCAGTCCATGTACCCGCTGCTGCAAAACGGCGCGCTCGATAAGGTAATGACGCATAAGGCAGAACAGAAAAAAGACAAGACGGCAGACGAATACAAACAGTACTACGAGGCCGGATACAAGACCGACATTAATCGCCTGGTCATCAAGGATGACACCTTCACCTTTTATCAAAACGGGAAAAATTACAGCGCCCAGTATAAATACGATGGCTACAAGATCCTGACTTACAAAGCCGGCAACCGGGGAGTGCGCTACCTGTTTACCAAGCAACAAGGCGAAGCACAAGCGCCAGGATTTATACAATTTAGCGACCATATCATTGCCCCGAAAAAGGTCAGCCATTTTCATATTTACTTCGGCAATGATGGCCACCAGAAGTTAAGTGAAGAACTGCACAACTGGCCTACCTACTTCCCGTCGGCATGGAAATCCAAAACCATTGTTCACGACCTGATGCACCATTAAGATGGCAGCCGCCCGCCACACTACCCTGCCCAGGGCTATGGCGGGCCCAGATCAACACCCGGCACCCTTTGGCATGGCTTGGTTCCTCCAAGGCTACGCCGCTTCCTTCCAGCCTGTGTTTATGTCCTCAAAAACAAGTTTTTTTTCCGGAGCTTCTGTGTCGAATTCGATGAGTCGCTTCAGGACTTCACAAACAACCTCATTGCCGTCAAGCTGTGCCAAGTATACGAACTTGACAAGGCGTTGTACTGCGATCGGAATTTTACCTCGACGCTCCCATAGAGAAACGGTCTGTTCGGACGTGCCGACGATCAGGCCCAGGCGAGCCTGAGACAAGCCTAGCTCCTTTCTGAGAAAACGCAGCTCGGCGCCTGTCAACTGTGCCTTGCGAGCCAAAGCGCGGCCGATCACCTGATGAAGCTGATCGGAGTCAGGTATTGATACCGCTTTTTCACCGTGGATTACTCGCTCTGTATAAGCGTTGGACAGCCATACGTTACTCAGTCCGGACTCTGTATAGTGATACATATTGTTCACCGTAAAAAACGGTAATAACCGCTAGATAATCGCCATTTTCTTCACGTTCAAGAGTGACGGAAATATTAATTTGATCTCCTGCGTAGCGATGCTGCAAGGTACATTTGACCGTGCGCCATGGATGGTCAAATGTGCGGGTTCCACAATATGCCCTTTTCGAATACACATATAAACCAGGGTATATCATGCGGAAATAGAGATAGGTATTAAAATTAAGGTCAGTGTGCACAACTGGTTTCCCGTTCATGGCGTAAAGCCGTCGTCGTGCGTATGGGTCTAGGAATTTTGAGAATTACCGGCTGTAAGGTTTTAGCCCTATGCGGTTGGAATGGAGTGATTAATCAAATTTGGTGAATACCATCCCCGTTTATGGGGTATAGTCCAAAAACAAAAAAGGCTAGCGACAAATTACGCTAACCTATTGATATCTATGGCGGAGCGGACGGGACTCGAACCCGCGACCCCCGGCGTGACAGGCGCTCAATTCAAGCGTCGCACACCCCTGCAGGGCGTACTCCTTGTACCAACTGAACCTGCTGAGAATGTAGAAATAGAACATTAAACCATTCTCAAACAGGAAAATTATGGCGTCAATCGTCCCATATAAAGGAAGTTGGAAATGCCAGGTGCGCAAGAAAGGCTACCCATCACAAACCCGAACATTCCCCACCAAGAAAGAGGCAGTCGCATGGGGTAAGGTAATACACACGTTGACCGTGGCGAGTGGTGACAAACCGTCCCTTGGGTCCCCCGTTACGGTAAAGCTCATATCTGTGATGCGAATCACACTTCGCTCGAACACGTCATCCCGTGCCTTAGCAATTCGCTCCCGCACCCGCTCTAACGCCTTCTCTGCCTCGATTCGTTTCTTTCCCGCCTCTTGCAGTTCAACGAATTGTTTCTCTAGCGTCGCGTACTTCTGTACGGCTGAGGCTGCGTGGGATTCTTCGATTTCAAATTGATTTGCAGACATGTGTATTCCTATTTAGTGTATTTGTTGGCTGGCTTCATATTCCAGACCGTGGCCTGTGCCTTGCGCTTGCTCGGCGGCAGGTTATCGTCGCTATAAGTGACCATAGTCGTTCCCCCGCTATGGTGTAAACGTGCGAGTGCCTTCTTAGCCTCATTCACCAATCCCCGCGCCTGATTCGGGCTGTATTGCGTATTTGGCGCGGGGGCCAGGCCGTGTGCGTCCATGTAGCCCATTGGGTCCTTCTCGGCGTACGCTGGATCGCGACGGGATGCGCCTGTAGGGCTGTTGAGATAATTACTCATGTGATTCCTTAGATTGATTGGTTCTTGCCATTGGCAATTGGATGGTGCTGTCATGGGACAGAAAACTAGAGCGAGGCAGTTCAAGTCATGAAAATTTTGCTATCCATTTTTAGGGTCGGAGGCTAAGCCCATCCGAGTTTTTTCAACAGCGCGAGAAAGTCCGGGTCCCTCGCCATTTGGTGCAATCGCTGGGGTTCTATCTCTTTCACAAGGTCGTGGGCGTCGACGAGCAGATGAGGAACTATCAAACGTACTCGGCCAGTCGGGAATTGTTCAGCTAAGTATTTCCCGATTTCGTACCGAAGGCATTCCCCGAATTTCTCACGCTTGCTACGTTCATGTTTATCAAGCCAGCCATCTCGGGTTTGCTTTGCTGGGGGCGCTATGCCCTGTCGGATTAACGTAAAGTCCGCTTTATTTCGAGACAGGGTACAGTCGTAGCAGTTATTGTTTACGACACGCCTACGGTGGCTCTGACAGCGTTTGCAGGGATTTCCGGTGTAGTAGGATCGACCGGCAATGAATGCGTCCCACCGATCACCATTGCTCACCCTGACCCGCAACGCTTCCTTGAAGGCATAATCTACCTTGCACACTTGGTACTGTCGTTTGTTCAGGTACTGTGCCCTGGGCTGTATACCGTGGCGGATAAAGCGCGGATCGGGTTTTCTTGAAAGTTTTATTGGCATGCCAACGAAGCAACCGCAGCCTTGTGGGCTACAGCATCAGGTCGATACAGCCGAGGACGGAATGTATCCGCAATACCGCGAAGGGGATGCGTTAGTGAAGGCTCTACAGACACTGTGCTCGCGTTATGACTGTGTATAGATGCTTTTAATTTCCCCTCGATACTTGCGAGTTGAACGGCTGCACGGGTTTCCTCGCCCTTGTGATAACTGGCCGGCTTGCCCTGTCCTGCGAATTGGAAGTACTGCCCAACTAACGTCTCATTCTCCAACAGCCCGGACTTTATCAACTGATTGACAAGGCGTCTCACGTTGTCCGGACGTTTCCCATGTAATTTTCCGTACCAGCTCGCTAGCTGTGTGATACCAGGAAAAATGCCCCGTCGGTGGTTTCGAAACTGTAGAACGAAGTTCGCGAACTCTCGGACCTCTGAGCGTAGAGATTTTAGAATCGTCTCCCGGATGATCGTCACCTCTTCGTACCAAAGGGGAGTCTGCACGTCATTCTCAGGGAGCTGCCCCATCTGCAATAATTCACCTGTCTGGGTATCCAGCAAGATCGGCACTATGTAGCTAGTTTGAAATTTCCGGCCTTTTCTGTATGCTACCGGCAGTTTCCGGCTTACTTTATCCGTGCCCCAAAGAACGTACCGCGAATAGTCGTATTTACTATATAAGGGGAAATCATCTAAATCATTGATTAATAACAGCTTTACTCCTCAAAAAGTGAGGGATTTACTCATTTCTTCGTTGTTCCAAAGCGGAATTCCCGGCTGTTTTAAGGAGGATCAATGCCGTGAATGCAAGTCTAACCATGAATACGGGTAGTGTGGGCGGGAGCGTGGGTGCCCAAGCCTGTAAGCACGAGGTAAAGTATCGCAAATGACAAGCAAGGTATAAGGCTGGAACAAACGAGCTCTCATTCCCTACCCGTTTAAATGCGTCCTGTGCGTACACACGCAGCACTCTCAATTGGCTTCCTTAGTCCTCGGAGTAGCCCATAGTCCCCGATCATTCATAACCATGCCAGCCTCTGCCATTTCGGCGACCGTTCTGCATCTCCGATCCACCCGGTGGGCATCATGTGCCGCCGCGTTATCGTAAGACTCAAAACAAGCAGGGCACTGGATGCGGCTGCGGTAAGGTTCAACCCCTTCGCTCATACGATCAACTGCGGGTAGCGGCTGCAATAACTATAGACAGTTTCCGGGAGAACTCTACCAGCTCCGCTGCACTCATGCCTTCAATCGATAAGGGCACAGACGCCTTGCGCCCTGGTTTACGTGGCTCGGCCCAGGTGGGTAGACTTCCAGTGCAATCCTGCACAGCACGGCGGTACCCTGCGACGTTGCCTTGATTACGATTACTAAGGCGGCGTTCAAATTCTGCACGTGCTTCCTG
>Ga0160453_100798_pt1 | contig 17003 bp, 19 predicted proteins | sample HID1971K_E6MG_FD_108228 | JGI IMG/M metagenome (GOLD analysis project Ga0160453, IMG submission 108228) | Enriched millipede-associated microbial communities from UW Madison campus, WI, USA - HID1971K_E6 MG | ecosystem: Host-associated > Arthropoda: Insects > Digestive system > Unclassified ...
CCATCGTCAGCCCTCGCGGCTGAAGGCCGATCGATTCCTCGGATCTCGCGATCGCCTTCACCAGCCTTCGGGCGATGAGCGGTGCGGCCGCGCGGAGGGCGGCGTCCCTCGCCTTGGTGAACGGGTTCGTCCCCGGCCACAGACCCAGTCCGGCTGGGGGCCCCTGCGGTCCGGCGACATTGAGCGGGGTGATCGAGATCGTTGCCCAAGGCCCGCCGCTCTGCTCGGCGTACAGCGCCGCCCCGATCGAGACGTCGTCGCCGGCGATCGCATCCCACGGCTGCCTGACCCACTCGTCCCGCAGATCCTGCACCTGCGCTGCAGCGGTGTCGATGAAGACGTCTTCGACGTTGATGAGGAGCTGGCTGAGCCCTTTTTTGCCCAGTAGCCGCGGGAACGTCGCGGCGAGGTCACTCTCGTCGAAGTCGGGAGCGCGATGCCAGGGGACGAGCCGCGCGCCCGTCGACTCGACGGCCGCGCGGAACGCCTCGCCCGAATAGACGCGAACGTCGTGTCCGCGGCCGACGAGCGCACTCGCCACGGCGCGAATGGGGTTGATGTGCCCCGTGAACGGCATTGCCGAGAGCAGGAAGCGGGCCATGCGACCCAGGATGCCGTGCGGATCACGATCCCGCGACCGGTAGTCCCGCGCGGCGCCGGCGGTGACAACCTGCACGCCCCAACCGTCGATGCGCCGTCACCGCCGACAGAGGCACAGTCGGGCGGGCTCAGCACTCCCCAGGGTGATCAGTCCTTCCGGGACGATCAGTCGACGAGCTGATCCCAGAAGTCGAGGATCGCCGCGGCGAGCTGCGCAGGCTGTTCGAGCGGGACCAGGGTGCGTGCCCCCGCGACGGTCACCACTTGGGCACCCGGTGCGAGGGATGCCGCGCGCTGCGCATCGGCGGTGCTCCAGTCACCGCGGTCGTCGGAGGCGACGAAGAGACTCGGCACGCGGATGTCGGGGAGTCGGTCGGTCACGTCCGAGCGGTCGATGATGAACGAACGCAGCGCGAGGCTCATGCTCGCCCTCGTCGGGCGCTGCAGGCTGTCCAGCACGACCTGGAGGGTGGCGGGGGCCGAGGCGGATTCGTCGGTCAGCATCGCCTCGACGATGGCGTCGCGTACCGGTCCGACGGGGCCGGCGAGCTTGAGCAGCGGGTGCAGGAGACCGATCTTGCGCCGCAGGTCGGGGGCGATGGGTTCGGTCGGCGAGCTGATGGCGACGAGGCTGCCGAGCGTCGCAGGATCCGTTGCCAGGTTGAGGCCGACATGACCGCCGAAGGCGTTGCCCAGCCAATCGACGGGCTCGTCTGCGCCGAGGGCTACGAGGGCGTCGCGCGCGGCATCCGCTGCTTCCGCGATCGTGGATCGACGGGTCAGGGGGTCGCTGAGCCCCAGGCCGGGCGGGTCGATGAGGACGAATCGCCTCGGGATCACGCTTCCGTCGACGAGGAGCGGGAGGATGCGATCCCACGTGTGGCTGTCGACGAACATCGACGACCAGAGGATCGTGAGGCGCCCGGTGCCGTACACGCGGGCATTGAGGGCTCCGAGACGGGTGTCGATTCGCTCGGTGTGTTCGGTGAAGGTGTTCATTATTTGACGTTAGCATCACTAACATTAATATGACCAGGTCGGATGTTAGCCTGACCAATATGAATACGAGGGCGTACCGGATGACTGCTCGCGCCCGGAATGCCGAGCTCACTGGGGAGCGAATCGTGGACGCCATGTTGACGCGGCTGGCATCGACCCCCTACGAGCATGTTCGGATCGAGGACGTCGCCGCCGACGCCGGGGTGACCGGGCAGACGGTCCTCCGTCGCTTCGGAAACAAGCCCGCTCTCATGAACGCGACCGTCGAACGGGAACTCGCTCGGATCGTGGCGGCGCGCGAAGCCGCGGCACATGCTTCGCCGGTCGAGACCATCCACAACCTGGTCGTGCACTACGAGCGCTACGGTGCGCTCATTCTGAAGACCTACTCCGAGTCACCTCTCGTGCCTGGTCTGCCCGAACTCACCGCGCGTGGGCGGGCATTCCATGTGGATTGGTGCCGCCGGGCGTTCACCCTCCCGTCATTGCCCGACCGCGAGGTGGTGCGGCGAAGCGCCCAGATCGTCGCGATCTGTGACGCCACGACCTGGCGCATCCTGCGGTTCGACGGGGGGCTCGAACCGGCCGAAACCGAGATCGCGCTGGAAGAGATGATCCTGCCACTGCTTGTCTAGGGATCTGGCGGAAAGATTCGGCGTGGCATCCGAATCTCCGCCCGCTCGTGGAGCTCCGCGCCGGAGAGCAACTTCCGGTACCGACCTTCACCGGGCGATGCCCGATTACGGATCGACGTCGCGACGGGGCCGAGCCTTTGGGCCCGAAAGCACCCGAGGTCGGTCCCGTGAACTCCGCCCCCACCGCCCCGTCGGGGCGTAGCGTGAAAGCGTGGCGAGCTCAAAGACGCGCACACCCGACGCGGGCAGGATCGGCTGACGATGGATGCCGCTGCCCGTGCCGAACTGGCCGCACTACGTCGCCGCGCGTACGACCGGGACGCCGACATCGCCGGCGACAAAGTCGCGTTGGAGCGTCTGTCCGAGCTCGAAGGGCACGCCCTCGCATCCCGGCCTGTGGCCGCACCCGCGCCGTCGTGGACGTCAGGCGCCCCAGAGCCCGAGGCCTCCATCCCTGATCCCTTCACTCAGAGAGGACCGGCATCCGATGCGGGCCCGACGGCCGACGGATCGGCCACCGGCCGCCTCTCGCCCCGCCGCCTTCTGATCGTCGGCCTCGTCGCCTCGATCACGCTGTTCGCGGCCGCCCTCGGCGCGGTCCACGGGCTGCAGACCACGCCGGACCCGATCAGCGCTGGCGCGGCCACCGCCCCGTCTCCCACAAGGCCCGCCGCGACCGACCTCACCGCGAACGGTCCCGTGACCATCCCTCTGCTCGTCGACAGGGTGCGCGGCGAGTTCATCGACGTCTCCTCGCGGCCCGATGGGCCGATGTTCCCCGCCGACGGCGTGACAATGTGGGCGCAGCCACTCGGCGTCTACTACGGATGGGCGCTATGGGTCGCCAGCGTATCGAGCCGGCACGGACCGGAGAACTGCCTGCTGCTGACCGATGGCGCTGCGACCGAAGCGCAGTGCATTTCCCACGATGCCACCGCGGAGCAGGCGGTTGGAGTGTCGCTCGCCTTTGACAAGCTCGCCGAAGATCAGCGACCCCCGGGGATGACACCTGATCAGCGGGTGACCTTCGGATGGGGCGGCGGGGCCTACATGACCATGGAGATCAACGACAGCTGATGTGCTCACGCCGCATCACCCGTAGCTGCGAGGCGAGCGATCGTGCAGCATCGCCGAACTGGTCCCCCGGAAGCATCCCGTCGACGCCGGCAGCCGCGTCGTTCGCATCGCATGTCATTCAAAGAGGCTCGCCGGTGAGGATCCGTGGGGTGCTCGCGCTGGTCCCACTCGCGTGCAAAGCCCGGAGAAGGACCGCTGAGCGTGCGCCAGCACGCACCGCCCTGATTGTGCAAAGTTGGTCTCATGTTCTCCGTCGCAGAGCGAACCGCGATCCGAGCTGAGCTGATCGCGCTCGCCGAACGCGACTCTCGAATCGTCGGTGCGGCACTGGCAGGCTCAGCCGCCCGCGGCACAGAGGACGCGTGGTCCGACATCGACCTCCTTCTCCAGCTGCATCCCACAGCCGATGAACCGCCGGTCGTCGATGACTGGACCGACGCGATCGACGCCCGTTTCGGGGTCGCCGACACACTGGACGTGTTCGCCGTCGAAGTGCGGTACCGGGTGTTCCTGCTTCGCAGCTCGTTGCAGGTCGATGTGTCGTTCTGGCCACACAATCAGTTCCGGGCGACCGAGCCGGCGTTCCACCTGCTCTTCGGCGCCCCGAACGCACCGACGAACCCCGCCCCGCTGAACGCCGATACGGCGATCGGAATGGCATGGCTGTACGCCCTCCACGCCCGTTCAGCGACGGCACGCGGAAAGCAGTGGCAGGCCAGCATGATGCTCGACGAGCTCAGGAACCGCATCGTCGACCTGAAGTGCTCCCGGCTAGGGCTGAACTCCTGGCACGGCCGCGAAGTGGACCAGCTGCCTCCGAACGAGCTCGAGCAGCTCGTCGCGACACGGGTGGCGAACCTCACGACGGAGGAACTCGACGCCTCACGCCTGCTGCTTCTCGGGCTGCTCCTGAACGAAGCCGCGCACATCGCCCCCAGCCGTGCCGCTCGACTCGAACCCGCGTTCACAGAACTACGCCGACCTGCACGCTGACCGACCGGCATGCGCGCGTTCGCCGACCTTGTTGCGAGCGGGCGGCCGGTCATGTCTGCTCGGTCGCTGGCGACGCCCTGCCCTTGTCGACGGCCTCGCAGGATAGGCGCCGCGCCCGGCGTGGTGCGGCAGGATGGCTCTGATGTCAACGCCAGACGATCCTCGCGTCGAGGAACTCCGTGCCCTTCGCACCCGTGCGTACGGACCGCACGCCGACATACTCGAGGACGCAGCTGCACTGGCTCGGCTCCGCGAACTCGAAGCACACGCCACCGGCGCGGTCGCCGATCCGTCGATCCAAACGCCAACCGCTGAACCAGGCGTGCAGCCGAGGACGGCTGGGGCATCGCCCCCCGCAGACGACAGGCACGCATCGGCGGCGTCGGGTAGTGACGCCCCGAGCGGACGCGCCACTGCTTTGGAGTCGCCGGCCTGGTGGCGCAGGCGCATCTCCGTGCTCTGGACTGCCGCGGGCGTCTTCGTGGGTCTCGTGCTCGGCGCCGGATTGATGTTGCTCGTGCAGCCAACCCCACCTCAACAGGTCGCGGCGCTTCACGCAGATCCCGACGCCGAGTGGCCGAACCAGATGTTCGGGGCGCGCCCCGAGGATGGCCAGCGCTACAACGAGTTTCACGGACTGACCGTGGTCACCTACGACCAGAGCAACGGCGACGGCACCTCGCGGCCTTGCCTCGCCGTGCTCACCACTCCGAATGGTGCAGGCTTCGCCGCGGGGGGCTGCGGCGCAGGGCCGTTCCCGGCCACCGTTTCGTTGCAGATCACTTCGCTCCTACCCCGGGAGCTGCGTGACGAGTTTCCTGAAGGAACCTCGCTCCAATTCGTGCACGACGCTGCGCAAGTGCAGGTCTACGCGGCACAACCGATCACCGCACGACCGAACCCCTGAGCATTGCCGGTCCGGGCCTGCGCAGTCGCTCCCTCGGGGACCGGCCAATGAGCGGTGGTCGAGAGCCCTGCGCGCTGGCCTGGGGCGCATGGTGACGCCAGCTGCCCGCCGCGCTGCCGGAATGCGACCTGCGGGGGTCAGCTCGAGCGGAGCAGAGGCACGCTGCGATTCAGCAGCCGCGTCCGGTGTCACCGGCACCTCGGCGGCGTGATCACAGTGATTCGACTTCGGTCCCCAGGCAGATACGCTCCCCGCGTGCCCAGGACGGCGGATCAGTGTGCGCTTTCTCCGGACTGATCGATCGCCGCTGCGGGGGTTGCCACCTTCACCCAAATCGGCGGATGTGGTTTGCGGCGCTCACGGTAGAGCACAAACGCAAACGGGGCCCAGATGATCACCGCAAGACCGACTCCGACCAGCATCCCCCCGACGGTGTCGGATATCCAATGCGCTCCGAGGTAGGTGCGGCTCAGCATCATCAGCAGTGTGTAGGCGGCTCCCACGATCCATACCCACGTGCGCCAGAAGATGATTCCCAGCGTCGTGGCGATGAGCGCTGCATTCGCGCTGTGGCCGGACGGGAACGAGCCGACGTCGGCCGCGACGAGGATATCCGTCGGACGCGGACGACCCACGAGGTTCTTCATGACGAGGACCACCATCGCGCTGGCGATCGAGGCGCAGACGAAATAGAGCGCCGCCCACGGCCTTCGCCAGATGAGCAAGCCGGCGATGATGACGAGCGGAACAATCGCGACCCCGCTGATACCCCCGCCGATCCAGTTCAAGGCGAGCGCGGGGACCGTGAACACCGGCGCGCGAGCCTCGACCAGTTCTCCCATCCACTCCACCTCGAAACCGAACGGCTTGTCCGCCTGGCGATAGAAGATCACCGCGCCAAGCAGGACGACAAGCAGCAACGCGGCAGCCGCCGAGACCACCCACCACAGGCGAGCGATCTTCACCGGCGCTGGGGCGGCGCCCTCGACCAGCTCCGAGACGTCTTCGTCATCCATCTGCTGATAGTACGTTCAACGGTCGCGGCGACGGCCGGCGCACACGGACGACAGTCCCCCCGCACGACGACATCCCCGCGTTCGTATCGCACGAAGCATTTCTGTTCCACCAGGCGTCGGACGACCGCGGTCTTCTGCGCAGCCTCGGGAGCTTCCGAATCAACGACTCCGACCGATCGGATCGGCCGCCCGAGCATCTGCCCACAGATCGAGGAGTCGTCGATGACTTCGGAACCGGACGATTTCGCCGGAGGCTCGTCGGCCTTGCGGGGCCCGTACCAAGCGGCGGGCACCTCGCCCGCAAAGCGCAGGGCACCGAGGGCCACTTTGATGAGGTTCATTGCGACATCAGCGATCGCGGTGACTTGTGCAACACGTTCAGGTTCGTGGAGGCCCGCATGCGGGGCTGCTCAGTCGGGGTGGCCGAGTGGGTCGGTGCCCGCGCCGGGAGGCACCGTCTGGATGTCCACGAGCACCTCGCGTCCGGACGCCCCGGCGACATCGAGCGTCATCACCGGTCCGATTCCGCGTGCATAGAACTTGTACTCGACGGCCCCCGGCTCGATGCTGCTGGTGTCGCGTGTGGTGACCGCGTCTTCGTAGTGGCCGAACGGGACATCCACGAGCTCGGTGGTCCGCATCACCTCGCCGGTGTCCTCGGCATGCCCACGGTAGAACTCCTGGCGATACTGCAGACCCGGCGCAGGTTCGCCCGGCATCGCGACCCCTGCCATCGCACCGTCGACGCCGGCCTCGAACGAGCCCTCGGTGGAGACGATCGCCCCCTTTTCGAACTCTGCCGTATCTTCGCCGAGGTACCAGATCGCGCCGTCCGCGTCCTGCGCGTACCAGTCGAACGTGTCCTCTACGAGCTCCTCGCCGCGATAGACCGAGTCGCGGACAACGCGCGCGGTGATGCCGTTCGCGATCTGCTTCGTATCCGTCGTGATCGTCACCACGACTCGGTGTTCAGCGCCGCCTTCATCGACCTCGCGGTACAGACTCCTCGTGCCAGGGACCATGGGCCAGTAGGGATTGTCGATGTCGGTGGTGAAGAGCGCGGGATCGAGCGTCACTGGATCGTCTCCCTGGGGAAGCGAGCCAGCGCTCGACACGGCCGAACCATCCATAGCGCAGGCGTTCACCAGCAGACAGCTCGCCGCGATGGCGGCGATGGCGGCGGATCTTGCGCCGGTTGCGGTCTTCATGACTCGGCCCTCCATTCCAGTGACGGGTCTGCGCCCAGCATGCGTGGGCGATGCTGACGCACACCTGAACCGCGTCCGCCCGTTCAGCCTGCAGTCAGGGTGCCCGGCGTACGTTCCGATCATCCGGATGGACTGTGACATGGATGGAGGAGTGCGATGGATCGGAAGAAGCGGCTCATCGTGGCGGCCGGAGTCGTCACGACGTCTGCCCTGCTCGGCGCCGGCGCGGTCATTCACGCTGTCGGAGGATCCGACGACCACGAGGGTCAGGAGACCGAGACCCCGATCACTGGCGAAGCCCTGCAGCGTGCGAGCGCCGCAGCGCTCGCGGTCACCGGGGAAGGCGAGGTCACCGATACCGAGGTCGGCGACGAGGAGAGCTACTACGAGGTCGAGGTGACGCTCCCCGACGGAACCGAGGTCGACGTGCAGCTCGACGAGGCATTCCACATGGTGGAGACGAACTGAACTCCCCTCTCGCGGATGCCGCCACCGCGGCCCTAGGCAGGGCCAGCGCCCGTCGTACCCTGGTGAGAGGAGCGGACGATGAAGGTGCTACTGGTCGACGACGACGAGAAGGTCGTCCGCGCGGTGAAGCGGGGTCTCGAGGCTGAGGGGTTCACCGTCGATGTCGCCTTCAATGGCATCGACGGGCTCTGGTCCGCGACCGAGTCCGCGCATGACGTGATCGTCCTCGACATCATGCTCCCCGGCCGCAACGGATTCCTCGTCTGCGCTGATCTGCGAGCGGCCGGGAACGGCACTCCGATCCTGATGCTCACCGCGAAGGACGGCGAACTCGACGAGGCTGAGGCCCTCGACACCGGCGCAGACGACTATCTCGTGAAGCCGTTCTCGTTTCCCGTGCTGGTGGCCCGGCTCCATGCGCTGATCCGGCGGAGCGCATCGAGCGGCCGGACGCCTGTCGAGGTCGGCGACATTCGGATCGATCCCAGGGTGAGGCGGGCATGGGCCGGTGGACGAGAGATCGGGCTCACCTCCCGGGAGTTCGACGTTCTGCTCTTCCTCCTCGGTCGCGCAGAGGAAGTGCTGTCGAAGCCGGCGATCCTCGACGGCGTGTGGAGCGACACGTTCGAGGGCGATCCGAACATCGTCGAGGTCTACATCGCGAGACTGCGCCACCGGCTCGCGGACTCCGGCAGCGCGGCGGCGATCGAGACCGTACGGGGCGCCGGATATCGACTACGGGCGGCCTGAAAATGGTGTGGGGCATCCGCACGCGCGTGACGATCCTCGCCTCGCTCGTCGTGCTCGCGGTGTTGACCCTCACCGGCGTCGCACTCGTGCAGGTACAGCGCACGGTGCTCACGGAGAGCATCGACGAGGCACTCGAAGTCTGGACTGCCGACATCGCCGCGGATCTCGATGCCGGCTCCCTGGCGGACCCGATCGTCGGACGTGGCGACGAGGAGTCGTTCGCGGTGGTGCTCAGCGCCGATGGATCTGTGATCGCCTCGACGCCCCACACTGTGCAAGTCAACATCGCGCAGCCCACGACCGCGGCGCCGAGGTTCACTGAGGTGCGCGCCGGCGACCAGGACTACCAAGTCCTGTCCATGCACCACGGCCCGGTCGTCATCCGCGCGGGCACCCCGATCGACGACGTGACCGAGGGAATCACCGCGCTGGTACGCGGGCTCGGCGTCGCCATCCCCGTCGCGACACTCGTGCTCGCGCTGCTGGTCTGGCTCATCGTCGGCCGCGTACTGCGTCCCGTGGAGGCGATCCGCGCCGAGGTCGCAGACATCTCGAGCTCGAGCCGCGGCCGCCGCGTGCTCGAACCCGCAGTGCGCGATGAGGTCACCCGGCTCGCGCACACCATGAACGACATGCTCGACCGCCTGGAGCGCTCCGCGGAGAGCCAGCGGCGGTTCGTCGCGGACGCGTCACATGAACTGCGGACACCGCTCACCCGCATTCGCACCGAGCTCGATGTCGCCCTCGCGCGCACAGGATCGGCCGACTCGGAAGCGACGCTGCGGAGTGTCCGCGACGATGTCATCGAACTGGCGCGGCTCGTCGATGACCTCCTCGTTCTCGCACGAATCGACGACGCGACCCAGGTTCGACGCCGCGAAATCCTCGACCTCGATGACGTCGTCCTGCGGGAAGTCGAGCGACTGCACGGCGACCGCGTCATCGATGTCGATCTCTCGGCGCTCTCAGGCGCGCAAGTCGTCGGCGACGCGACGGCACTCGGTCGTGTCGTCCGAAACCTGCTCGACAACGCCATGGTGCACGGCCAGGGACCGATCTCAGTCTCGCTCCGGGAGGACCATGGCGATGCCCTCCTCACCGTGACCGACCACGGCAACGGCGTCGACCCGCAGCAGGCGGAACACCTCTTCGAGAGATTCGAACGCGCAGATGGAGCGCGCACCCGCGCGAGCGGCGGCACAGGCCTCGGGCTATCGATCGCCCGCGCCATCATCACCGAACACCAAGGCACCGTCGGCTTCGACCCGACGTTCGACGGGGGCGCCCGGGTGCAGGTGCGGGTTCCACTCGCAGCGCCGTAGAACCTCGAATCACCGGGGCGGCAGGACGATCCCCAACCGTGCGGCGAACTAATGCGGCGCCCTCGGCGCCCAGAGCGGATGGTGTCATGCGAGGCTGGGCACTCTTCGGGTCGTCGATCGGCTGCGACGAAAGGCGACGACCGCGTCGACAGCGACGCAGACGGCGAGTGCAGCGAGGATGAGCCTGGCCGTGGTATCCGTCGTCGGCGAGAGGAACACCGGCCCGCCGAGCGACCACCACAGCAGGAGGCCTGCCGTGGCCAGCGACAGCACGCTTCGGGCGCGCAGTGTGGGCACGGTCCATCGTCCGGTGATGAGCACGAGCACGTAGAGGACGAGCTCCGCCGCCCAGAGGGGCAGTATCCAGGGCGCTCGCCACTGCAGGAATCCGGGGTCTAGCGCAAGAGCTTCGATCGCGGGTCCTGGGAGCCCAGGCGCCCAGGCGGCTAGCCATGGGAGGGCGATGACGATGGTGGCGCCAAGCACGCCGGCCGCGATCCCCGCGACGATTCCGGGCCGGCTGACGAGGTCGCGGTCGATGGTGCGGGGCGGGGCAGGCGTCCAACCATCCGGTGCGGGTTCGCGTCGGTGATCGACCAGCGCGCCGATGAGTGTGTATGTGATCACCACGCCGGGCCACCAGAGGGCGCCGATGCCCGGGCCGAGCCACCACACGGTGAGGCGGCCCCACCAGGCGTCGGCGCCGTAGTCCCAGCCGGTGACCGGGATGACGCCCAGCATGATGGCCGGCAGTGTGATCGCCCAGATCAGTGCGATGCCGCCGAGCGCGATCCAGGTGAATCGAGGGGCGTCGGACGGGCGGATGATCATGAAGCCAGCGGGTCGATAGCGGTCGGCGACGTCGTGCGGCCTGCCGAATGCTGTGAGCAGTTCCATGACGAGCGCGGAGTCGGCGGGGCGATCGGCATCCGCTGCTCGGCCTGCGAGCTCATCGTCGAGCAGCGAGCGCAGTTCGAGGGCGACGTCGGCGCGCTGGCGTCTCGGCAGGTGCCGTACGACGTCGGCCACGTAGCTGTCGATGATGGCGGTGGGATCCACGTCAGTCCTCCTCGGTCAGGAGCCGGTTCATCACCGACGCCAGCGACCCCCATGCGGAGGTCAGGTCTTGATACACGCCGGTGCCGAGGGTGCTGAGCTCGTAGTAGCGCCGCGGAGGCCCGTCATCCGCCTGCCATTGCGAGGCGAGCAGCCCCTGGCTCTCCAGTCGACGCAGCAACGGGTAGAGCGTTCCCTCCTCGATGGGCATCCCCCGCTGAGCGAGTGCTTGTCGCAAGGAGTAGCCGTACTGCGGGGTTCGCAGCTGCGAGAGCACAGCCAGTACGAGGGCGCCCTTGCGGAGGTCCTGTTCAAGCCGACCGTACTGTGCCGGACTATCTACCATGTCGCGTACACTACATAGTGCTACACAGTATCCGCAAGCACCACAGTGACCCCGCCTGAGCGACCGTCGCCGTGGCCGGCGCCGCCATCGCGGAGCCCGGGCCAGGAGTCGCCCTCGTCACCGTCGTCGTCCCGGCGAAGTAACCACTGCCATTGTCAAAGCCTGCGTCGCTGGCTAGATTCGCTATCCCGAGGGAAGGACACAGACTATGAGCCGCGATCGCTGAGATACCTAAGCGAGCCCCCGCCCGACCTTTGTCGCGCGGGGGCTTCGTAATTCTGTGAGCCAGCCCTGCGGCGATCCTCATCCCGCGTTTGGCCCGCCCGCGACCAGCCACATCCGGGCAATGCCCGTAAGCGGACCGGCTTAGGCGCGGCGATCGAGCGCTCAACGACCCGGTGGCGACAGACTCGGCTTTTGCTGCCGGGGACGTTGGCCATCAGCGTTGCGCCCGGAATGCCTCGCCGATCGTGTGGAATGTGTACAGCAGCGAGATTGCTTCAACAGGTGTGAACAACGACGTCAGCACGACCCTGCACCGAAGTCAGCTCATCGACTTGACGACGACCGGTCGCCGTAGCGGGCTACCTCGCCGCATCGAGATCTTCCTGCACGATGAGGACGGCGTGCTGTTCATCACCGGGATGCCGCGTCGAGACCGCACAAGGGACTGGATACACAACATCACCGCAGACCCCCACGTCATCGTGCATGTGAAGAAGGGCATCGAGGCCGACGTTCCTGCCACGGCGCGGGTAATCACCGATCCCCACGAAGCTCGGCCGCTCATCGAAGCCGCCGCACGCCGATGGCGCAGAGACGATGTCGACGAGATGATCGCGCACAGTCCGCTCATCGTGCTGACTCCGGATGCCGCGCCCGCCGCCTGACCGCATCCCGAGGCACTGGCCGCGGTCCCCGGCGCACAGAGCAGAGCCTCCATGAGCCAGACGAACAGCGGGGAGGCAAATGCCAGCGTGATGGCGAACGTTGCCGGGATGAGGGCGTCGCCACGACAACGTTCCATGAAGCGCCGACTTCCGCAACCACCCTGTCGAACGTGTACATGCGATTGCCGATGCGCGGACCGAGCCACGAGCGCGAGCCCGGGCGTTCCCGTTCCCTGCACGCGCCCATCATGCCAGGGTCGCCAGATCGGCTCATCCTCGCGCCCGAACCGGGCCGGCCAAATGAGCCGTCGCGCCCTAAGGTCGACGCATGAGGCGCTCCACCCCGCAATCATCGACGGCCGCCTTGCCCGAAGCCCCAGTGGTTTGGGTGAGTGGTTCGCAGGGCAAGCTCGGGCGCGAGGTCTGCCGCCAGTTGCGCGCAGCCGGCGTCCGCGTTCTGGAGGCTGATCTGCAAGGTCCGTACTCCGTGGATCTGGCCGATGCGGGCGAGGTGGCGCGTTCGATGCAAGGCGCGACCGCGATCGTCCACTGCGCCGCGATCCCGACCCCGGAGCACACCGAGCCTAGCGAGCTCGTCCGCAACAACACGATGGCCTGCTTCAACGCGCTGGAGCAGGCGTGGGAGTCCGGCGTCCGCACTGCTGTGCTGGTTTCGAGCGGTGCCATCTACGGCACGTCGTTCTCGCCTGAGCCGCTCCTCTTCTCGACCCTTCCGGTGAATGAGTCGACGCCGCTCGCCTTTGTCGACCCGTACGCGCTGACGAAGGACTTCACTGAGCGGATGGGCGAGATGTACGCGCGGCGTGGAATGACGGTCACGGCGCTGAGGCCGCACTGGATCCTCACTTCCGGCGAGGCCGAGCATGTCGCCCGCACTCGCAGCGACGCTGACGGCGCCGCGAGCCTGTGGGGCTGGATCCACCTCGAGGACGCCGCTCGAGCATGCGTGCTCGCGCTGCAGCCTCGACCCGAGCACCGCGGATACGAAGCGGTAGTGATCGCAAGCGACGACACGCTCTCAGAAACTCCGACCAGCGACTTGCTGGCCCGCCACCTCCCGGCCGCCACTCGCCACGGGGACTTCCCAGACCACAGAGGCGGGTTCGACACCTCGCGTGCAGCCGCCGTTCTCGGCTGGCATGCGACGCGCTCGTGGCGACATCGCTGATACCCCAGCACGAATCCTGGGACACGGACGCGAACCTGCAGCGATGGCTGCGGGATGGTGAGTGGCTGGCCCGACGGTTGGAGCAGGAAGTCGGCTCCTTCGCCGACGTCCGGCGCGGGTTCGGCCCGGCTCGAGGTCGCCCCGCCGGCTCCGATGAGTGACACGCCCTGCACGGTGCGAGGATGATCCGTGATGAGTGCTGCCGGCAGGACGCGAACGCACCCCGCTGAGCCGGTGTGGCGCGAGTCGCCTCACGGCTTCCGGCGTTGGGAGAAGACCGCCACTCTCGGAACCGGCGACGGCGTGTGGGACTGGGCCACCACCGAGGTGCTGCGGTGGGGAGTGAAGACCCGCAGCGGGTTCTCCGTCATCCCGGCCAGGAGGGTGACCAGCGGTGCCCGACCGGTCATCTTCGCGCACCCATTCGGTCTGTCCATTCGAGAACCCGTCGAGGTCCTCGATGTCGTCACCACCCCCGACCGTGTCGGCTTCGCGTACCGGACGCTGCCTAGTCACCCCGTCTCAGGTGAAGAAGCGTTCATCGTCCACCGCAACAGCGGTGTGGTCCTGCTCACCATCCGTTCGCTGACCCGGCCGGCGCCCAGCTTCCACTGGAAGTTGCTCTACCCCGCGCTCCTCGTCGCGCAGGCGATCGCACGCCGCAGATACCTGCGCGCCCTCCGGGTGCGAGCCGCCCGCTGATCTACCGGCATCCGTACGCTGAACGACCGACTTGCAGGCAGTGCTGATCGAGGCGGATCGCCGGAATCGGTGGTTGTGGTGGAAGGTCCGCAAGCGACTCGACAAGAACATCGGAGACGAGGTCGAGGTGACGATCGCAAAACGGTGAACCTGTTGTTGTTTCGCTTCAGGGTCAGCCGTTTGCTCGGGCAGCGGTCACCACATCCAGGATCGTGTCGATGACGAGTTGGGGATCCTCCTCCTCGACTGCGTGCCCGGTGGTGACGACCACTTGCTCGGCGCGGGGACTGAGGACGAACCATCCTTGCTGCGCCTCGACATTCGTTTCCATGCCGCTCCGCTCAGACGGATATGCGGCCTCGGCGATCTCATCCTCCGAGTAGCGGTTGGAGATGACAGTCAGCGGAATGTCCCCGACGAGACGACGGGCCGCCCAGGCATCCTTCTCGACCTGCAGGTAGTCGCGCCGCTCCAAGTTCCCGGGATTGTCTGGACGGGTCTCGTCGATGATTTCCTGTGGTGGGTCGAGGAATGGTGCGCCGACATCGACGAACACCATGCCGGCAACCTGATCAGGGTGCGCCACTGCATAACCGGCGGTGATGTAACCGCCGCCCGATGTGCCGACGAGCACGAACGGACCCGACTCCCCGGAGGCGTCGATCCACCCCTCCAGGTCACCCACAAGGTCGCTGAGCTGGCGAGGGCCGGGAGCGGGGTCGCTGCTGCCAAGGTTCGCCCGGTCGTAGACGCAGGTCCGCGTGACCGCCGCGAGGGTCCGCTCAGCGAACGCGTAAGACGCACCGGTGTCAAGGTCTCCGCCCTCGAGGATCACCGTTGGCGATCCCGCGCCGGAGCACCGCACGTACACCTCCCGACCATCGGGGAGCGCGACTTGGCCACCCGCTTCCAGGTCCGGGGTGGCGTCCGCGCTGGTCACGGGCCCGGGGGTCGGCTCCGCCGACGCCTGCGGATCCCCCCTCGTCGGGCCGCACCCGACGACGGCGATTGCAGAAACGAGCACCGCGACGAACCCCGCCTTCACACGCAGGCGCTCACGGGTGATCGTGCGCCGATCTCGAAGGCCGCGCTCCCCACGCCGGTCCACGAGGCCAGTATGAGAGCCGAATCGGAAGCCCGCAACGGCACCGGCTTGTGCGCCGCCACGGTTGGTATAACTTCGAGCGCAGCAACGGTCGTTGTGAGTAGCCGAAGGGAGCAGCTGATGAAAAGTTCTCGCCGTTCCCACCACACTCACTAAGAGGCCACATGATCATGGCCTCCCGGATCGAGGAGCCACCTTTGCTCAATTCGGATCTCGATCCTGTCCAGTACGAATGGCGCGGATCGTTTCACAACCGAGAAGTCAACGCCCTGCACGCTGAGGCGTTCGAACACCGACTCGTCGACGTCGACTGGGATGACCAGCTCGGTCGACTCAGCCTCGGCTGGGTCACCGCCCGCGACGATCATGGACTCGTCGGCTTCGTCAACATCATCTGGGACGGCCTCGTCCACGCATTCGTCCAAGACACCATCGTCGCAGTTCGCGCACGGCGGCAAGGCGTTGGGGTCCGGCTGATCGAAGTGGCCCGCGAGTCCTCCGCAGCCGCAGGATGCGAATGGCTGCATGTCGACTTCGAAGCACATCTCACGAGCTTCTACTTCGACGCCTGCGGGTTCGTGCCCACGAATGCGGGGCTCATGAAACTCCGTTGAAGGACCGGTGACCGAGCGTTCAGTTCCGGCCGGAGGCCGCGCCGTCGGGGACATTGAGTGCCTGCCGCACACTCGGCACGCCGCGACCGATCTCAGGGTCGTGGCGGGCGGAACAGACGCTCCACCACAGCATCGATCCCGGCGTCGTCCGATTCGATCGATTCGACGTACAGCCGAGCGGACGCAATGTGATCATCGCGGATGATCGCGATGATCACTCCGCACGCCGCATAGGGTGAGCCATCCGTATGATGCCCGCTCCACACGACCTCGCCCCACTCCACATCATCATTCCGGTCGCAGGACAGCAACTCGGCGTGGAAGTCGGGGATAGCGGCGAACACTCCGGTCCAGTTCGTGAACACCTGTGCGCGTCCGACGAATTCTCGCCCGGGGTGGGCGGGTTGCTCACTGTGGTACTCAGGGGCGAAGAACGACGAGAAGCGCTCGGCGTCGTGCTCGTTCTGCGCTTGGGTGAGACGTTCGAGGACGGTGATCATATGCGCAACCCTCACTGAACAGCTGCATTCAGACACCGCGCGACGGACGCTCGTGCCCGGGTACAGCATCCCGCGATGCAGGCATCCGCACAATCCAGATCGGCCACCCCCGAGCTTGCCGTCGGCCCACGTCGAGACCTGCGCGCGCCGGCGCTCCGCCGCGATGCGTCGCCGTCACACGACCGCGCGTGCCCTGGCGCTCAGCCGCGCGAAGGCGCTCTCCGCGCCTCCGAGCAGCGAACTACCCTCGCGCACTGCCTGCTGCCACGCGTCGAGCACGTCCTGGCGGTCCATCGCCATGACCGCCTCCCACGGATCGTCCTCCTCGATGGGAACGCCGCCCATGCCCCATCGCGCTGCCTCGTACAAGAGCGGGATCGCCGCGATGCCGCGCTCCGTCGCCGAGTAGGTGACCTTGCGGGCATCCGTCTCGCTCGGGGTGCGCACAATGATTCCGCTGCGCTCGAGTCGGCCGAGGCGGTCCGCGAGCACGCTCGGACCGATGCGCTCCTCGGACCGAAGGAACTCCCCGAAGGTGTGCTTGCCGAGTGTGAGCAGGTCGCGCATGATCAGCAACGACCAGCTGTCACCGAAGGTCTCCACGGTGAAGTTGGTGGGGCAGGTCG
>Ga0160453_100808_pt1 | contig 16682 bp, 17 predicted proteins | sample HID1971K_E6MG_FD_108228 | JGI IMG/M metagenome (GOLD analysis project Ga0160453, IMG submission 108228) | Enriched millipede-associated microbial communities from UW Madison campus, WI, USA - HID1971K_E6 MG | ecosystem: Host-associated > Arthropoda: Insects > Digestive system > Unclassified ...
AACACTCCAGGCATCGTAGCCCAATTAATGCCCTGGTAAATCTTTATGCAGGCCTTTGCTCTTATTCTTGGCTCGATAGAAAACCGTCTATTTTTTAAAATAAGACCCATAACTCACGTTAATAGATGTTAAAAATTACCAATGACAAGTTTTTTTAAGCTTATTTTGTCATTCTGAATGAAATGAAGAATGGTTGGTAAAGGTGGCTTTCGTTCTTGCCATTAACGTATATTCCGCTAGCCACAAAACAATATTTTTTTTGAATCATCTAAGGCATTTAAGAACATATAAGCTTATTTCTTACTGTTCTTTGTGTTTTTGTGGTTAAAAAAATAGGAAAAACCTTTCATTCTGAATGCAATAAAGAATCGTATAAACAACACGGTTTACTTAAGGAGATAAAAATGTAAATCTGGATGTAAAATCCTTTGATTTTGTTTTACGATTTGGATACAATGTAGATTCCCCGTCAACGGTGTTCAATATTATTGGCTAGTTTTATTTCTCGCATTTAATAAATATTTATAGTATGGATATAAATGAAAAACGAGACCTGATAGGCTGGGATATAATCAATTGGTTTAAAGCAATTCCTTATTGGGAAAAACATGCCCCAATCAGTAGAGGAAATAATAAATGCTTGGAGCTTGGCGCAAGCAATGGTGGATTATCACTTTGGATGGCTAAGTATAATAATGAAGTTGTTTGCTCTGATTTGAATATTCCTGGAAAAGAAGCCACTAGCATACATGAAAAATATAATTACGGCTCCAATATAAGTTATGAGGCTTTAGATGCAACAAATATTCCTTATCACGATTATTTTGATGTAGTGGCTTTTAAATCGATTGTTGGAGGAATTTCAGGGTATTATGGTGATAATTCTTATAAGTACAAAACCTTACATGAAATGTATAAAGCCCTCAAGCCTGGCGGAAAATTATTATTTGCAGAAAATTTAAAAGGCTCAGGTGTTCATGTAATCTTAAGAAAGTTTTTCGGTACGAAAGATTGGAATTACTTACGATTGGATGAAATACAATCGGTGTTTGCAGATTTTAAACATGTGAAATATACCACTGTTGGGTTTTTTGGCTGTTTTGGTCGGAACGAAAAACAGCGTAATTTTTTAGGGAAAATAGATACGATGATAGAAAGGGTAATCCCAGGTAAGCTCCACTATATCGTAATCGGAATTGCCGAAAAGTAGTGCTTATCTTCTTCAATAAGTTCCGATATCAGGGTAGTGTTTAATTAGTTATTTAGTCCCAAGGTTTTGTGTTGATGTTTACGTTTGTAATGACTTTGCCTTAGGTTTTTATCCCCGCTAATGATGCTGATATTACCATCAACTTCGAGCATGGCTAATTTTACATCCCTAAAATGGTCAACACCATGTTCACGCATGGCTTCTTGCAATTCTTCGTTTGTAATGCCAAGTTTGCTCAACATACCAAAGTCCATCTTACCATTATGGATTAATATTTCGGGTTTATCATAAATTAAATCGCGAAGCTTCTTGCTCTTGAATAAAAATTTCTTGAGGATATAATTCAAAATGAATAATACAGCAGCGGCAGCCAAGCCACCCAATAAACTGCTATCTGTACCAACCATCGCGTTTTGTACCGCATTACTGATAAGCAAAATCAGCACTACATCCGTTGTGTTTAATTGCGAAAGCTCCTTTTTTCCTGTCAAGCGAATCGCCACCAACATAAAAACGTAAACGGCGATACTTCGTAAGGCGATATCTAAAAATGGATTCATGTTAATCGTGTAATTTAAAATTTTTTCTCTTTCTACTTGTTCCTTATTCCTTACTCTTTGTTCCTTGTTCTTTGCTCCTTTATCCTTGCTCTTTGCTCCTTTATCCTTGCTCTTTGCTCCTTTATCCTTGCTCTTTGTTCCTTACTCTTTGCTTAAAACTTCAACTCCGTCTGACCTCGTTGAGCAACTTCTCTTTCATGTTGTAATAACCATTGTTTTCGCCATAAACCGCCTGCATAACCAACCAATTTTCCATCGCTGCCAATTACACGGTGACAAGGTACAACAATAGCTAAATTGTTTTTTCCATTTGCCGCGGCAATTGCTCTAATGGCTAAAGGCTTATGTTCAGAAAACTTTGCGTAAGAAATGGTTTCAGCGTAGGGGATAGTCAATAGGTTTTGCCAAACTTCTTGCTGAAAATCAGTTCCCTTTTGTTTGATGGGAAAATCAAAAACCTGTAATTGGCCATCAAAGTAAGCTTTTAATTGTTCAGCAACTTTTAATGTGAGCTCATTTTGTTCAAAACCATCAATTTCCTTTTCTGCAAAAGTGATTTCATGTACAAATTTGTCTTCAGCAAGTATGGTTATCTTACCGATGGGTGTTTCTATAACAGATGCGTATTGGGTTTCCATTAATATTTTTATCTTTTACCACAGATTTAAGTTATCGTCACTCTGAATTATTTCAGAGTCTGTTCTATTAAGATACTGAAACAAGTTCAGCATGACGAACCCGAAAAAACAAATCTGCGAATCTGTACTCGTTTCTATGTTTCATCAATTACAATATTACAACAATACAACAATTTAAACCTAACAATATTTAGCAATAAAAGTATCTTTGCGGCTATGCAATTGGCTAAAGAGGTTAAATATTTAATCCATAAAGAAGTACTGTTGGAATGGCGTTCCAAATACACCATTAACGGTGTGTTGCTTTATGTGGTATCAACCATTTTTACCTGCTATTTATCCTTTGTAAGCCTGGGCGATAAACTGACCTGGAATGCTTTATTTTGGATTATTATGCTTTTCGCCTCTATTAATGGAGTATCTAAAAGCTTTTTACAAGAAACTAAAGGACAGCAATTGTACAGCTACATTTTAGCGAGTCCTGCTGCGATTTTAATTTCCAAAACGGTTTACAATACTTTGTTGATGTTGATTTTAACCACCATAGCCTTAGGGTTTTATACTTTGGTTTTCGACACTTTTACCCCACCGGATTTAGTGATGTATTATGTTGCAGTGGTGATGGGCAGTATCAGTTTTTCAACAGTGTTTACAATGGTTTCTGCCATTGCAAGTAAAGCCGGAAATGGTGGAATGCTGATGGCGATTTTAAGTTTTCCAATCATCATACCTGTACTTGTACTTTTAATAAAACTGGCTAAGAATGCGGTTGATGGCTTGCCTTGGGAAAATAGTTATGATGATATAGGAATGTTATTGGTGGTGAATGTCATGACGGTAGCTGCGTCTTTATTGTTATTTCCTTACCTTTGGCGGGATTAAAAAATGAATGAATGACAGGATGAGTGAGTGATAGAATGGAAGTGGAAACATTCAAAATCTAATCATTCAAAATTTAATAATTATATATTTTATGAATAAAATTTGGTGGAAGATTTTGGCTGCGGTTTTGGTTGTTTATACTACCATTGCAGGTTTATTACTTGGAGTTCCTCATTTGGCGATATTAAATGAAACCATCAGGAATTTGTATTTCCATGTACCGATGTGGTTTGCCATGATTGTTCTTTTTTCGATTTCGGTTTTTTATAGTGTAAAATCATTAAGCACAAAAAACGAAACTGATGATTTAAAAGCTGTAGAAAGTGTAAACGCCGGTATAATCTTTGGTGTTTTGGGCCTGGTCACCGGTGCAATCTGGGCAAAATATACCTGGGGACAATTTTGGAGTTTCGACCCAAAGCAAAATTTCGCTGCAATTTCTATTTTGCTTTATTTTGCATATCTGGTTCTTCGCAATGCGATAGATGAGGAGCAAAAAAGAGCAAAACTTTCGGCTATTTATAACATTTTCGCTTTCCCCATGATGGTTGTTTTGCTCTTTGTTTTACCACGTTTAAAAGACTCTTTACATCCCGGTAATGGTGGTAACCCAGGTTTTAATAGTTACGATTTAGATAGTCGCATGCGCATGGTGTTTTATCCGGCATGTTTAGGCTGGATATTAATAGGTTATTGGGTTTACACCATCCGTTTTAGAATACGCTCTTTAGAACACAAACAACACTAGAATCATGAAAAAATTTGCTTTCTCTTTAATACTAATGATGGCTACCTTGCAATTATTTGCACAGGATAATGGCGTAGAAATGGCCGATGCTTTACGCAGTAATGGTAAAATCTACGTTGTAGTAACCTGTATTGTAATTATTCTTGTCGGTTTATTGCTTTATCTATTCTCCTTGGATAAAAGAATAAAAAAAATAGAAAAAAATAATCAGGATTAAAAACTGATTTTAAACAATCTAAACCTTGTTTTTCGTCTAAAAAAGGCTGGTGTGTGCCTTACACTAAGTCTTCTTTCATTTGGATATGTGCGGTTTTTTTAGGCAATTTTGCGTCGAAAACTTATTCATAAAAAAAATAAATAATGGCTAATCTAGCAGACGAGACCAAATTCTTTGCAGATGTTTGTAAGAATTTTGATAGTGCGGCTCAATTTACCAACCATCCTGAAGGTTTATTGAACCAGATCAAAGCATGTAACAGTGTATATCGTTTCCAATTCCCAATTCGCCGGGGAAACGGTTTTGAAGTAATTGACGCCTGGCGTGTAGAACACTCTCACCACATGAGCCCAACCAAGGGCGGTATTCGCTACAGCGATATGGTAAATGAAGATGAAGTGATGGCTTTGGCAGCTTTAATGACCTACAAATGTGCCATCGTAAATGTTCCTTTTGGTGGCGCCAAAGGTGGTATTAAAATTAATACAAAAGATTATAGCGTAGCGGATTTAGAAACGATAACCCGTCGTTACACCACAGAACTAATTAAGAAAAACTTTATTGGCCCCGGTATAGATGTTCCTGCTCCTGATTATGGTTCGGGTGAACGTGAAATGAGCTGGATTGCCGATACTTATATGACCATGAATCCTGGTCAGTTGGATGCTTTAGGTTGCGTAACAGGTAAGCCGATTGCGCTGCATGGCATTCGTGGGCGTAAAGAAGCAACAGGTAGGGGTGTAGCTTATGCTGTGCGCGAGTGCGTAAATGTTGCTGAAGATATGCGAAAAATCGGTTTAACCGCTGGTTTAAATGGCAAAAGAGTTATTGTTCAGGGTTTAGGTAATGTGGGCTATCATTCTGCAAAATTCCTTGCAGAATTTGGCGCAACCATTGTTGGTCTGTCTGAATTTGAAGGTGCAATTTATAATGCAAACGGCTTAAATGTCGACGAGGTTTTTGCGCATCGCAAAAATACAGGTTCGATTTTAGGTTTCCCTGGTGCTAAGGATTTCAAAAACTCGATGGAAGGTTTAGAGCAAGACTGCGATATTCTCGTTCCTGCAGCTCTGGAAAATCAATTTACTGAACATAATATTCGCAATGTAAAAGCAAAAATCATTGCAGAGGGGGCAAACGGACCGACTACGCCAGAGGCTGAGGCTATCTTTACTGAAATGGGTGGTATCATTATTCCAGATATGTATTGCAATGCCGGTGGTGTTACGGTTTCCTATTTCGAATGGTTGAAAAACCTTTCTCACGTAGCTTTTGGTCGTATGGAAAACCGTTATGCGGCCAATTCCAATGCGAATTTAATCAATACCTTAGAAAATCTTACTGGCAAGACTATTCTTCCGGAGCACCGTTTAATGATTGTTAAAGGTGCCTCAGAAATAGAATTGGTAAACTCTGGTTTAGAGGATACGATGATTCATTCATATCACGAAATTCGAGAAACTTTAATACAAAGACCAGCTATTCAAACTTTGAGAACAGCTGCTTTTGTGAACTCAATTGATAAAATCGCCGTTTCTTATATGAATTTAGGTGTTTGGCCATAATATTACATTTGTCATCCTGGGGAAGGAAGGATTTCTAAATCGCATATCCAAAAGAGATTCTTCATTACATTCAGAATGACAAAATAAGTTTGAAAAAACTTGTCATTCTGAACTTGTCGAAGAATAGCAATCTAATTCGAAAAGCCCTATAGATTTAAATCCATAGGGCTTTTTGCTTTGAAAAGATTCTCCAGTATTTTATCGGGGGAAGATAATTTTGCTTTCATTACAATTCTCACGCGATGGTTCGTGGAGACACGAACCATTATTTATTCATTTCATACCTTGCTATGATGATTTGGTTAAATGCCTTTCAAAATCTGATACAGGGAATTAATATCTTTATTGTTCAATTCCAGCTTTCCGTCAACTTTAATTGTATTGTTCCCAAGTGATTTTCCCTTAATTTCCAGTCGATTAAAGGGTTTAAGGTAATTCGTAATTATAGGTATGTTGATTTGCTTATTTAATTTCAGGAAATTCACATTCAGATAAAAGAAAGCCTCAGAAAAAACGGTGTTGTTATCAGTCATTTTATTTTTTTGAGTACTAAAATTCAGATTATCCTTTGTTCCGTTTACAAAAACTTTATAAAGTGGAAAAGTGGTTTTATTTACCCATCCACTATCCAGATTTATAATATTTTGTTTGTAGAGGTAATTCTTCAATCCATCAGCATTTGCATTAATTTGGATTGAAAACTGTGGTACATTACTCTTTTGCAAACTTACTTTTTCAACTTTTTCAAAATCATCATTATACTCATAAGTAATAATCGAATCTGTTTGCTGCGTAGAATTTACCCATTCGAAGTCCATATAGCCATCAAAATATTTTAAAACACTATCTGGATTTAAACTCGAATTTTTGAGCTTAAAGATCTTATTTTCCATTTTTTTAAAATTGGCATTTAACCACATTGTAACCGTACTTTCCGGATTGAAATTCCGATGTGAGGCTTTTGTTTTGGGAACAATTGTTTGGGATAGAAGTGTATTGTTGAAATTGATTTCGCCATTATCAAAATTAAGATTCCCCGAATTGGTCTTATCGCTAAAGGCAATATGACTGGTAGCTTTTTTAAACTCATTAAAATTGCTTTTATCCAGCTTTACAAAATCTTTCTGGTTTAAAACATCAATTAAAGCTTGTTCAACATCTTCACTTTGTAGCGATAGGGCTATGGCAGCTGTTGTCTTGTTATAAAAAATAATAAAATTTCCCCGGGTCGATCTTGAGAAATCGATACCCTGAATTTTCGATTTTGACAAATGTAACCGGTGTTTCACAAAATTAGAAAATGCTATAGAATCCTTTATTTCAAGCCTGGAAAAGAATGTGGTTTTGGGTTTTCCTGCAAGGGTATAAAAGTAAACGCTGGCGGGTATTTTCAAGCCCGTATCAAATTTATCCAATTTGTCTGGAGCACTTTTCTTTCCTTCAGGCTTTAAATAATGACCCCAATTACCAAGCATATTAAAAGCGACGCTTTTGTATATCTCATCAACATTAATTTTGATTAAGGCAGTCGTATTTGACGGAATAAGCGTCTGGTTAGCACTATATTGCCTGTATTTAAAAATGCCTGCAAAAAAAAGCAGCAGCAATATTAAAGTTGCCGCTGTTATTTTTAAAAATTTCTTCATGCCAATTGTGGTTAACTGTTTGAACTGGTTAATCGGTCAACTGTAAATTGAAAACTGCAAACTGAATTATTTCGCTGCATTTTCAATTAATGAGAACAGATATTTCAAGGCATTTTCATGTCCATTCGGAATTTCTGCACTAATTTCACCAGAAACCACATTGCCTTTTATTGGGTTAGATTTAATGTAAACATTCCCCATTTTACTTAAGGTGGTATTAAATTTTTCTGCTGTTTCGGCTCCACCAAATTCTTCTTCCGGTACTTTTCCAATCAGGTTTTTTGCATTAAACAAAAAGCTAAAATTATTTTTACTTAATAGGGTTTTATGTTGTTTACTAATTGCGGTTTGGTATTGGTTGCTACTAATGCTTTGCATTTCGGCTAGTGAATTGCCAAAAAACACAATGCCATCCTTAATCATAAAGTAAATATCAATCGGACTTTTCTTTTCCTGAATTTTATAGATGTTGTGATCAGCCGTTACATATTCTTTATTTATTCCGTATTTAACCAGTTTATTGATTAGTCTTGTATCTTCTGATGAGAACATGAAAAGAAAATCGGGTAAAGTTTCTTTTTTTGTTTTAGTAACTTCTTTACGATTATAATCATCATCATAATCGTAACTGGTGTAGGTAACTTCTTTTGTATTTAAACCATTAATAATAAACAAAGCATCACCTTTAATTACTTTGCTTACAGCCTCTTCATCCAATAGGAGTGAAAACAAATCAGCACCTAATCCAATTTCTTCATCCATTCTACCACCTAAAAAGGAACCATAAGTTTGTTTCATCAGTTTAGGAAATTCTTCCAAATACGCTTTGGTATCAATAGAATAACCCATAAAACCGATTGCTTTCTCACTATTAACATATTTCAAAAAGTTCTTATTCAACTTTCTGTTCATGATTTTCTTGTAAACATCAGCTTGTTCCTGTGCCAATTCTAAACCAGTCGAAATGCGGAAACTTTGTTTATCCATAAAAAGTTTAGCATTTAAACTGCCGTAACCCTTCATTATTCCGGCTTTACCATAAGTGCCAAATTCAGGGGCGATGGCGTTGTAAACATCTTGCAAACTCGATACCCAAAGCGAAGCAATGGCTTTATCATCTAAACTTGCGACATAAGATTTGACATAAGATTTATTGTTGGTAATTGATTCGAACTCGGTATTAAATATCTTATCCGCCTGAGCATTCATCCATATAAAGGCTAATTTTTTCTTTTTTGCATCTTCTGCAGCACGTTCTTTCTGATATTCACTGTAACGGTCATCGTAATTGGTCGTAGTGGAATCGGTGTAAGTACTATCCGCCATCGTTGAAGCAATAGTATTCGCTGTATCAGTATACAGATCATCATCGCTTAGTTGGCCAGGATTAGTTCTTTTAATAACACCTGGCTTTTTAACAGGTTTTTTGCCTTTTGTAATCTTTTTCTTTGTCGATTGTTTTTTATTTCCTCTTCCTGCTTTTTTCTTTACGGTATTTTTTTTGCTTGCCTGAGGTTTTATTAGTTCTTTGGTATACTCATCAATGGGATCAACTCTAGCAGCTGTATCCGCTGGTGTTGCTGCAACATCTACTACTGCGGTTGTGCTATCAGCTACTGCGGCAGCATCATAGCTGTTTTGATACCTAATGTCTTTAATTCCATAACGGGCCGCATGCGTTGAATCTGAGAAGAAATCACTTCTGATACTTCCGGTAACAAAGTACATCATGTTGTTGTTCCACATCATCAGACTGCTGCTGTCTGGTAAGGTCATGGTTCTAACATCTCCAGTAGTTTTAACCTTTTCATTTTTGTCTTTAATTAGATTTTCGAACCTGGAAGCATCTTTTAACGGAATTAAAAAACAGTTGTAAGTGATGCTATCGCTCAACTGATTGAAATAGTACATGTTCTTGTCCAGATTTATTCCAAAATCTTCAATACTATTAAAGTTTTTATCCAGGGATTTTGATGCCTCGGTTAAAAGTTTTTTGCCAAGAAAGGATTCGTTAAAATCTTTAACAAACATCAGTTTGAAAATATTATCGCCTTTAATGGTCGCAACGGTGAAAGCATTTGCCGGGATTTTCTTAACCAGGTCTTGAGCGTAACTTAATTTAACGAGAAATAGGAGAATGATAGCAATTAGAATTTTCTTCATTTTATTTAGATAGTTGTATTTGATTTGAAACATTAATTTTCCCATTTATTAAATCCATGATACTGCTTTTCAGCATGACCGCTTTTTTTGATTTCGATACATTTGATGCAGGATTACTGGTAGTTGTTACAGGAGATTCGAAACGATAAATACTGGTATAGGTTGCGGTGTTGAAAATCGCTTTGTCTTGGCTTTTCAGTTTGCTGAACTCTGTTTTAGCAGTACCTATGGGTTGATATTTCCTACTGAAAATATGGGTAGTCTTATTAAAACTATAGGACGAATTGTTTGTAGCTTTGATTTTCTGTTGTGCCAGTATATTTTTTGTGATGTTGTTAATGTTAGAAACATCTTTAAAAGAAAAACTAATCGTAGCAATGAAATTGTTGAAATCAGCACTGCTTTTTACATTGGAAATGCCATCAGATTTACGTAGATAAGCAACAGCTTCATTTAATTTTTGCTGTACCTTCTGTTTGCTCGGTACTTTATAGCCATTAATGCTATCCAGCAGCATAACAGATGCCACTTTGGTTTTGCTTTGACTCAGATTTATGGTCAGTACAACATCACCTGTCCCATTGTTTTTCATGGTGATTTCTTCAATAACCTGGAAACAGGAGCTTAGGCTGGGAATTAAAATAATAAATAATAAAAGCGCATAGAACTGCTTAAGGTTCATGTTAATTAGATTTAGGTTTAGGGATGTAAAAAGGAGTGATTATATGAAGCCTCAAAATTAATGATTTAAGGGCAGATTTTTAAATGTTTCAGCTATATTCAAAGAATTTCTTATAGAACAGTTATAAAAGAACTTGTATTGCTATTTATTTCACCCAAACTATCAGTTAATTGTCAATATAAAGACAAGAAAAATGTAAAATAAGTTGTGCTAACCCTAATTTTATATCTTTGTAGCCAGCTTTTACAATACTACTAATCATGAAGAAAAGTGCAATAATTGGATTAATTACAATTGCAATTTCCGTAGGGATTTTATTCAGCTTAAACGCGAATACAGATACCTATTCTAATTTTAAACAAGCCGCTACTTCAAACAAAGAAGAGCATGTTATGGGCTATTGGGAAAAATCCAAGGGCATGTATTATGATGCTGTTAAGGATGCCAACCATTTTTCTTTTTATATGAAAGATGAAAAAGGAGAGGTTCGGAAAGTCGTTTACAATGGTACCAAACCCCAGGATTTTGAAAAATCAGAAAAGCTGGTTCTTATTGGTAAAATGGATAAGGATACATTCTATGCATCGAAGATTTTAATGAAATGCCCTTCTAAATATAATGATAACCTGGTTGAGGTAAACAAAGACGGCAAGGTTCAAAAATATAACTAATTTAATGGATATTCAATTTGTAGGCGAAAATCTGTTGCCGGGTAAAATCGGACAGTTTTTTATTGTATTGGCATTTAGTGCATCATTACTATCAACGATAGCGTATTTTTATACCAGTCGTGATAAAAATTTAGAAGATAAATCATGGCGCAATTTAGGGAGAATTGGATTCCTTGTAAACTGGGCAAGTATTATTGGCATTGGTGCCATTTTATTTTATCTCATTCTCGGTCACTATTACGAATATAACTACGTTTATTTCCATTCCTCAAAACAATTACCAGTTTACTACATTATCTCTGCCTTTTGGGAAGGACAAGAGGGGAGTTTCTGGTTATGGGCTTTTTGGCAATCGTTTTTAGGGGCAATTCTAATTTGGAAAGCCAAAAGCTGGGAAGGACCTGTTATGACTGTCGTGGCATTTTCACAGGTGTTTTTAACTTCAATGATGCTTGGTGTAGAGATATTTGGCGAACGTATTGGCAGTTCTCCATTTATTCTTTTAAGAGATGCTGTTGATTTAAAAGCTATGGCGCCTGTGGTTTTCGCTAATCCTGAAAACTTTAAAGATTACCTTAAATTTATTACCGATGGTAGAGGACTGAATCCATTATTGCAAAACTATTGGATGGTGATACACCCGCCAACCTTGTTTTTAGGTTTTGCAAGTATGGTTGTACCATTTGCTTATGGAATTGCTGGTTTATGGCAAAAAAAATATAAAGAATGGATTAAACCCGCTATGCCTTGGGCGTTATTTGCTGTCATGGTATTGGGAACGGGTATTATTATGGGTTCGTTCTGGGCTTATGAAGCGCTAAATTTTGGAGGCTTTTGGGCCTGGGATCCGGTAGAAAATGCATCATTAATCCCTTGGTTAACCTTAATTGGAGGCATTCATGTAATGATTGCCTATAAAAATACTGGTCACGCCTATTTCACTGCAATTGTCTTGGTATTTTTGAGTTTCTTATTGGTGCTTTACGCATCTTTCTTAACCAGAAGTGGAATTTTAGGAGATACATCGGTACACTCTTTCACAGATATGGGGATGTTCGGTCATCTGATTTTATATAATGTTGTTTTTGCAGTTTTGGCTATTTTCTTAATTGTAAAACGATGGAAAGAATTGCCCATTACAACCAAAGATGAAGAAACTTATTCCCGTGAATTCTGGATGTTTATTGGCGCTTTGGTTGTTACGGTTGCCTGTATCCAGGTTATCTTCTCAACCTCTGTTCCTGTATTCAATAAAGCATTCGGAACCAATTTTACACCTCCAATTGATGCTGTTAAGTATTACAATCAGTGGCAGGCACCTTTTGCTGTGTTAATTACATTGATTTCGGGATTTTCCCAATATTTAAAGTACAAAAGAACAGACCCAAGAAAATTTTATAGCAGTTTGGTTTCTGCAATTATTTTTTCCATCGTTTTAACTGCAGGATTTGTGTATGTAGCTAATATCTATACTAATACGATGTACATCCTGATTACATTTAGCTGTTTGTTTGCTGTTTTATCCAATGCTAGTATTCTATATCAGGCTTTTGGTGGAAAAGCTAAATTGGCTGGTTCTGCAATTGCGCATATCGGTTTTGCCTTCCTGATTTTAGGTGCCTTGATTTCGGCAGCTACGAATAAACCTTTATCCATCAATTCAAACAATTTTATTCCTGTTAAGGATTTTGAAAAAACGGAGAGACCAGGCGAAAACATCATGTTATACAAAAACGAGCCCAAGAAAATGGGCAAGTACACAGTAACTTATGTTAGCGATACAACAGTTGCTCCAAACACAATATATCAACTTAATTTTAAGATTTATGATGAGAAAACTGGAAAAATTAAGGAAGATTTTACTTTAAATCCCCATGTACAAAATAATGAGAAAATGGGTTTAATCGCATCGCCCGATACAAAACATTACTTAACTTATGATGTGTACACACATATTACAAGTGCGGCAATTAAAGAAGAGGCACATGCCGATCATGAGGGGCATTCTGATGACGAAAACTATAAAGCGCCTAGGATTGTTAAGGTTTCTGCTGGAGATACTGTTCATACATCAAGTGGGGTTGTAACGGTTAAGGAATTAAACAGGCAACCAACAGCTAAAGATTTAGTTTTAGCTCAGGGAGATTATGCGGTGGGTTTACCTTTGGAAATTAATGCAAACGGTAAAATGTATAATACAGAGCCTATCTTCTTGATAAAAGGAAATAATACGTTCGATTTCGCTCGTAAACTTGATGGATTGGATTTAAAATTCCGTTTCTCTAAAGTATTACCTGATGAGAAAAAAGTAGAACTTCAAATATTTGAAAAACCTCAGCAAGCTAAAGACTGGGTGGTTTTTAAAGCCATAGAATTTCCTTTCATCAATTTATATTGGGCAGGTACGATCGTAATGGTTGTGGGCTTCTTATTTTCTATTTTCAGAAGACAAAAAGAAGCGAAATCAGCATAAAATGAAGATTGTTTTATTAGGCTCTGGAAATGTAGCTACTCATTTAGCTAAGGCTTTAAAAGCTGTAGACGAAGAAATACTGCAGGTTTACAGCCCGAATTTAAATCATGCAAAAGAACTCGCTGAAGAAGTTAATGCCAATGCAATAGATGATTTAAATAAAATCCAGCCTGATGCAGATTTATATATCCTTTCTATAAAGGATGATGCCATAGAAAGCGTTGCAGCAAGCTTAAAAGTGGTTAAAGGCTTAGTTGTACATACTTCGGGTACAACCGATGTTAAGGCTTTATCAAAACATGTTCAACATGCAGGCGTTTTTTATCCCTTGCAAACCTTTTCAAAAAATAAAGCAGTTTCTTTTGAACATATTCCACTTTGTATAGAGGCGGAAGATGAAATTCAGCTGGAAATTTTAAGAAGACTGGCTGGTAAGCTAAGCAATCAGGTTTATGAACTGGATGGCGAAAGAAGAAAAGTATTACATCTTGCTGCTGTTTTTGCCTGTAATTTTCCAAACCATCTTTATGCTTTAGCGAATCAGATTCTGAAAAAAAATGATTTGAATTTTGAAATCATTAGACCATTAATTGCAGAAACCGCAGACAAAGTGATGTTCAATTTGCCTGAAAATGTGCAAACTGGTCCTGCTGTTCGTGAAGATGAAAGTACTTTAAACAAGCATTTAAGCATGCTAAATGATATGCCTGAATTGCAGAAAATTTATCAAACCTTAAGCAACAGCATTAAAATAACAGACAAATAGTACAATTGCGGCTTTTGCTTATTACTTTTGCAACACAATTATGAGTATTTATAAATTAAAAATAAATTTTGAAGAAGCAGACCACGAGTCTATAGAACTGCCTATAGCTGCCGGCGAATCGGTTTTAGATGTTTGCCTGGATAATGGAATTGAATTGCAACACAACTGTGGTGGTGTTTGTGGTTGTAGTACTTGCCATGTTTATGTAACTGGGGGGATGGATAACATTCAGGAGATTTCTGATAAAGAAGAAGACTTTATCGATAGGGCTGTCCGTCCGAAGATTACTTCCCGTTTGGGCTGTCAATGCGTAATTATTGATGGAGATATTGAAGTCACTATTCCTGACCAATCTGACTTTATGGGACACTAAACAGTTTGCAGTTATCAGTTTTGAGTTTACAGTTAGTATCTTGCCTTAAAACAATATAACAATTAAGCAATTTAACAATCAACCTTAAAACACATTTAAATCTTACAACTTTACAACAAAATATGAATAACGATAAATTTGCTTTACCTTTTTATTGGAACGATTATGAGGATATTGCAATCTCTTTGTATGAGAAATTTGGTGATGACTTTTCTGAAAATAAAATCTACCGCATTCGTTTTACCGATTTATTGGAATGGGTTTTAGCACTGCCAAACTTTAAGGGAACCCGTGAAGAAAGTAACGAAGGGCATTTAGAGCAAATACAATCTGCTTGGGTTTACGAATGGAGAGATAATCAATAAATAAGTCTTGAGTTCAGAGTCTTTAATTCATAAGTCAACTCAAAACTCCCAACTTCCAACTCCCAACTAAATATGTTTCTGCAAAAACTAAAAGATATTTCTACTTTTATTTTTGATGTTGATGGTGTATTGACTGACGGTACTGTGCAAGTAACGGATAACGGACAAGGATTACGTACTTTCAATATAAAAGATGGTTACGCCATGCAATTGGCTGTAAAAAAAGGTTATAGAATTTGCATTATATCGGGAGGTGATGGGTTGGGCATGGCAAAGCGTTTTAGCAATCTGGGCATAGTCGATGTTTTTTTAGGTGCTGGAGATAAGGTAGGAATCTTTAAAAAATATCTTACCGATAATAACATCACAGCGGAAGAAGTACTTTATATGGGCGATGATATTCCTGATTTAAAAGTGATGAAACTGGTTGGTTTGCCGGTTTGCCCATCTGATGCCGTTGAGGAAATAAAAGCTGTTTCAAAATTCATTTCGCCGTATGCGGGTGGTAAAACTGCTGTTCGTGATATTATTGAAAAAGTGATGAAAGTTCAGTGTAAATGGCATGATGAACATCCCAATGCTGCCGATTCGAGTAAGTAACATTTTAGAAAATGCAGAATTAGAACTCAAATTTTTCTGTGTATTTTATGGTTCCTGTCAAAAAACTTTGCGAATCCCTGTTTCCAAATCACAGATTTTTTTATTTACCTCTGTAGTCCCACTCTGAGGATTTTTTTTGATTAAAGAGAATTTATTTGTTAAAAGATGTAAAGTCTGCAACAACGAAGTTACATCAAGTAATTAAACTTTTGATCTTCTTTATATTCAAACCAATCTAAAAAATCAACAAAAACATGAAAAAATTAATGATGATTTGTGCATTGTTATTCTCAGTGATAACTTATGCAAACGCGCAACAAGGCGGCGGACGTATGGGCGGAACACCTGAAGAAAGAGCAAAAAGAAATACGGAGGTGTTAACCGAAAAATTGAAACTTTCTGATGATCAGAAAGCTAAAGTTTTGGCAATTTATACAGACCAAAATGCAGCAATGGCTAAGGCTAGGGAAGAAGCAGGCGGAGATCGATCAGCTATAAGAGAGAAAATGGGGAAAATGATGGCTGAAACCAGTACCAAAATTGAAGCTGTTTTAACAGATGAGCAAAAACCTGTTTTCAAAGCGTATCAGGAAGAACGTAGAAAACAAATGGAAGCCCGCCAAAATGGTAATGGCGGAGGCAGGTAAGCCAATAACCAGTTAAAATAACAAGAAGAGCCATCTCAAAAGGATGGCTTTTTTGGTTTAGAGAGTTTTTAAAAGATTATTCTTTATAGATTTCTGATCATAAATTTCTTCATGCTTTTATATATCTTAATTTATATATTATGTACCTTAATATAGTTGATTTCTTTTGTGCACTTGTATTAAAACCTCTCTTCTGCCATTTGTTCCGAACTTTTTCTTCCTGATAACCATATACTTGAGTTGTTTTTAATAAAAATATCTGGTCATTTGTTTGTATGTAGCGATAATTTTTCTACTTTTGCATCCCGCTTCGGAGGAAGATGGGGGGCTGAGAAAAGCTTATTGAAAGCTGTGTTGGAAGGGAAACGAAGAGCGAATAAAAATAAAGAAATATTTTATTTGCGATTTAGAAAAAGATTTCTACCTTTGCACTCCCAACCGAGAGGAAGGGGTTAAAAGAATCGGAACGGCGGATG